>JACCDN010461621.1_pt1 | contig 17338 bp, 15 predicted proteins | sample 7441691 | NCBI WGS metagenome assembly JACCDN01 (sample SAMN15323439, study PRJNA562643) | freshwater metagenome | isolation source: river surface water | place: USA:Blue River Watershed | collected 2017-08-16
CATCTTCTTTACCTACCTGTAGATTCCATACATTAATACCTAATTCTGCTGCAGCATCTGTATTTTCTTTTTTGTCATCAATAAATAACACATTTTTAGGATTCAATTCATATTGATGTAATATGGCTTTGTAAATTTCGGGTTGGGGTTTGCGCATTCCCATCTCATAGGAATAAAACACTTTTTCAAAACAACGGTAAAAATCGGTGTAAAACGACATGCCTACACTTTCTTCGAAAAAGGCAATATGGATTTCATCTGTATTTGTGAGTAAAAACAACCGGTATTTTTGAGATAATAATTGTAGAAATTCCAATCGGTGTAATGGAAATTCACCTATTACAACATTCCATGCGGCTTTAATTTCTTCTTTATTACTTGAAGGGAGGTATTTCAGAAAAGTACTTAAAAATTCATCTTCAGAAATTTGCCCTTTTTCAAAAAGTTCATTTTTAGCGAGCAATTCGGGGTTAGATCCCATTAAGCCTAATTGTTCAAACGCTTTTTTGGATGCCTCTTTTTCAAGATTGACAAAGATGTCTCCAAAATCAAATAGTATCGTTGTGATCATAAGCGTACAAAATTACAAGTTCATCATTTAATAGCGACTGCCCTTTGTGATTGTTCTTTTCTATTTTTGGAGCAAGTAACCCTTCGTTTAATTGTAAGGGTCCTATAAAAATTCGTGCTTCATCCCACAAATTGGCATCCAAAAAACTTTGAATCGTTTGTGTGCCTCCTTCAATAATAAGGGATTGAATGTTGTTTTCGAATCCAATTGTACAAATAGATTGAGCAAGTTCTGAATCAAATATACAATTTTTAAAGATAAGATTATCAGTTGATTGTGTTTTTTTTTGTTCGGTTAGCACCAGTGTTTTTGTGCTTTGATCAAACACATGATAGGTTGCATCAATTTTACCTGTTTTATCCAAAACCATTCGGATGGGGTTGTAGCCATACCAATCTCTTGTGTCCAATTTTGGGTTGTCATCCAGAACGGTTGTAGTACCAACGAGAAGTGCTTGTTCTTCGCTTCTCCATTTATGAGTTAATTGCCTTGCATATTCATTTGAAATCCAAACTGGTGTTTTTGTTTCTTTATGCAAAGGAGCGAGGAAGCCATCTGCACTTTCAGCCCACTTTAATATAATGTAGGGACGTTTTTTTTCATGATAGGTAAAAAATCGCTTATTTACTGCTCTACATTCTTTTTCTAATATTCCAATCGTTACCTTTCGGCCAGCTTCCATCAATTTTTTTACACCTCTTCCAGAAACCTGTTCATTACTATCTAGACATCCTATCACAACGTTCGGAATGTTGTATTTGATGATTAGATCCGCACAAGGTGGCGTTTTGCCAAAATGACTACAGGGTTCAAGGCTAACGTAAATTGTTGATTTTGAAAGTAATTCTTTATTTTTTACCGAATGGATCGCATGTACTTCGGCATGTGGTTCGCCGGCTTTTTGGTGCCATCCTTCACCAATAATGGTATCTTCATACACGATAACACTGCCAACTAAAGGGTTGGGGTAGGTAGTACCCAAACCATTTTTTGCGAGTTCGATGCAGCGTCTTATGTATTTTTGATGTATCTTCACCTCACAAAAATACTATTTAGTTTTAATATGATGCCCATGCATATCAGAGAAATTCAGCAAAGCGATAACCCAGAGGTTGCAGCTGTCATTCGGAAGGTATTTATTTCAGATGATTATCCTAAAACAGGAACTGCTTTTGAAGATCCGCAGTTGGAGTTTATGTTCGAAACTTACCAACAGCCTAATTCTGCTTATTTTGTAATTGAAGTAGAAGGAAGAATTGTAGGCGGAGCAGGAATTGGACCTCTTCAAAATTCGGATGAAAATATTTGTGAATTGCAAAAAATGTATTTTTTAGAAGAAGTGCGTGGCAAAGGATGGGGGACATTAATGATACAAAAATGTTTGGAAAAAGCAATTGCATTTGGATTTGAAAAATGCTATTTAGAAACCCTTCCCGAAATGCTATCAGCTCAAAATTTGTATCAAAAAGTAGGGTTTAACTACTTGGAAACAGCATTAGGTTCCACAGGTCATACTAGTTGTCCAGTTTGGATGATTAAAGTTTTGTAGATTTGCACTATGAAAATAACAGCATTTAGAACTTATTTTATAGAGCAAGTAGCTCCTTATTTTGACGCAGAAGAAGCAACTAGTTTTTTTTATCTGCTCATTGAACAACGCAGAAATCTAAAAAGAGTCGATTTGGTGATGCAACCCGACTTGTTTTTGACTGAATTAGAATTGGCGGAGTTCCAATTTGTTATTTCTGAACTACAACGTCATAAGCCCATACAATATATATTAGGTAGTACTGAATTTTATGGATTGCAATTTGACGTCAATGAGCATACTTTAATTCCAAGACCAGAAACAGAGGAACTGGTAGAATGGGTTGTCTTGACTCAAAAATCAATCGTTGAAAACTTAGAGTCGGAAGCAGCTACAATAGATTTGTTAGATATTGGAACGGGGAGTGGTTGTATTGCCATTTCGTTGGCCAAAAATATGCGTTATACTCAAGTTGCTGCTATAGATGTTTCTGTTGAAGCATTGGCTACTGCCCAAAAAAATGCAGGAACCCATAAAGTAGCAGTTGAATTTATTTGTAAAAATATTTTAGAAGCGACAGTTCTTCCTCAGAAATATCATGTAATTGTTTCCAATCCACCTTACATTCGGATGTTGGAAAAACAAGAAATCAAGCCCAATGTATTGGATTTTGAACCTCATTTGGCACTTTTTGTTGCCAATGAAGATCCGTTACTTTTTTACAGAAAAATTGCCCAATTGGCCCAAAAACACTTGCATGAAAAGGGCTATTTGTTTTTTGAAATCAATCAGTATTTGGCAAAAGAAACCCTGAATTTATTGGAAGATATAGGTTTTAAATCAATAGAATTACGAAAAGACATCTATGGAAATGACCGAATGATTCGTTGTCAAGTTTAACGTTACTCGTATCTCAAGGCCTCGATCGGATCAAGTTTGGCTGCTTTTAAAGCAGGATATAAACCGGATACTAAGGCTACAATAAAACTGGTTATTACCGCCGCAATGATCGCCATCCATGGAATGGTGAAATTGAAATCGATCGCGGTAGCAATTCCAAATCCAATTAAGATTCCGAATATAATCCCAACAAAACCACCAATCTGACCAATAATTAATGTTTCCATAAAAAATTGCCAAGCTATGGTGCTTCGTTTGGCGCCCAGTGATTTTCTAACCCCAATTTCTCGGGTGCGTTCGGTAACAGATACGATCATGATGTTCATCAATGCGATGGAAGATCCAAGTATGGTAATGATTCCGATAATCCATGCTGAAGCACTTAATACTCCGGTCATTTCTGCGATTCGGTTAACCAAATCATCACTTCTAGAAACACCGAAGTTGTTTTCTTCTACAGGACTTAAATTGCGCACTTGTCGCATGGTAATCAATGCATCGTTCACTGCTTCATCTAGAAATTCCTTTTTATCAATCATGGTACTTACCGTGTAATTGATGTTCGGAATTGAAAATAAAGATCGTGCTAATTGAATCGGTATCAACATTCTCAAATCTTGGCTGTTCCCAAAAGTGGAACCTTTTTCTTTCAATACACCGATGACTTTAAATTTTGCGCCTCGTACCGAAATGATTTTATCTATCGGATTAACGTTTTTCAACAACCCTTTGGAAGCAAAATCACTACCTAAAATACAGACATAAGCATTGTTTGAGATGTCAAAATTGCTGAAGTTTCTCCCTTGTACTACTTCTAAACCCGAATTGACCGTAAAGTAATCATCAACCCCCAAAACTTGAATTTCGGGATCTGTTTTTTCGTTTTCAAATTTCACCTCGGCAGCAGCGGTTGCTGTAAAGGAAATGGAGGTATGTGTTAAAGGGTAATCGTAGCGTTCTTTGTATGCTTTTGCCTCAGAATATGAAATAATAGGGTTTATTTTTTCGACCTCGCCACCACCATTGTTTCGGGTAGAAAATTCATATTGGTTGATGGTAAATGTGTTGGAGCCCATCGAGGCAAAATTGGAGTTCAAGGTATTTTCAAGAGCTGAAACGATTGTTAGAATACCCACCAAAGCGGTGATTCCGATGGCGATGATGATGATTGTTAATACGGTTCGCAAGAGTTGGGTTCGGATGGAACCAAATGCAATTTTAATATTTTCCTTGAATATACCTTTCATAATGAGTGCAACTAATTTTAAGGGTTCAGTTGGATTTATGCCACTGATTTTTTTTCGAATCGATCTTTCAAAATGAGCTTTGAAATCAATGCATACCTTCAATTAGATACGAAAATACGGCTTTTGTTACAACTTTCTACTAAATCATTTATAAAATAATTGTAAATGTATGATATTTGCAAAAGAAATTAAATTCTTAAAAATATAAAATGGCATCTAAAGCTAGTATTCCAAAAGGGACCCGCGATTTTTCACCTATTGAAGTTTCAAAACGCAACTATATCATTTCGATTATGCGCACCCATTTTGAAAAATTTGGTTACCAACCGATTGAAACGCCAAGTTTTGAGAATTCAGATACATTGATGGGGAAATATGGAGAAGAAGGCGATCGTTTGATTTTTAAAATCTTGAATTCGGGTGATTATTTAGCGAAAGCGGATGAAAAAGCATTGCAAAACAAAGAAAGTAATAAATTGACTGCCAGCATTTCTGAAAAAGCCCTTCGATATGATTTGACCGTGCCCTTTGCAAGATATGTAGTACAGCATCAAAACGAGATTGAATTTCCGTTCAAACGCTATCAAATTCAGCCCGTTTGGCGTGCAGACCGACCTCAAAAGGGACGATTTAGAGAGTTTTATCAGTGCGATGCCGACGTCGTTGGATCAACATCGTTGTGGCAAGAAGTTGAGTTGGTACAATTATATGACGCTGTTTTTTCTAGCCTTGGTCTAGAAGGCGTTACCATTAAAATAAACAACAGAAAAATATTGTCTGGAATTGCTGAGGTGATTGGCGCTTCAGATAAGTTAATAGATTTTACCGTTGCTCTGGATAAATTGGATAAAATTGGGGAAGACGGCGTAAAAAAGGAAATGATTGAAAAAGGAATTTCTGAAGCTGCTTTGCTAAAAGTTCAGCCCTTGTTCTCATTTACAGGAACTCTTGAAGAGAAAATAGCTCAGTTGGGCGTTTTGTTGAACGATTCTGAAGAAGGAAAGAAAGGGATTGAAGAATTGCAATTCATTTGCAGTCGTGTATTGAATTTGGGTTTGCAAACAGCAAATTTAGATTTGGATGTAACTTTGGCAAGAGGATTGAATTATTACACCGGAGCTATTTTTGAAGTAGCCCCTCCCGAAACGGTAGCTATGGGGTCGATAGGTGGTGGCGGACGTTATGATGATTTGACAGGTATTTTCGGATTGAAAAACATGAGTGGAGTGGGTATTTCATTTGGTTTGGACCGTATTTATCTGGTATTGGAGGAGCTGAATTTATTTCCGGAAACGGTAACTTCGTCTGTGCGTTTTTTCTTTTTAAATTATGGAGAAGAGCAAGCTTTTCAAGCTTTGCAAATCATCAAAATATTGCGCGATAAAGGGATTAAATCAGAAATGTACCCGGATGCAGCCAAAATTGATAAGCAATTTAAACATGCCGAACGCAAAGGAATTCCGTACGTGATTAAAGAACTATCAGAACAGCATCTTACGGTAAAAAATATTGCCACCGGCGAACAACAACAGCTAACATTAGATGCGTTGTTGCAGATGTAATTTGATTTATAAAAAACCTTAATGAAAAGTTAAGGTTTTTTTTATGCAATTGATTCGGATTCTTAAATAATATTAGAGTATAGAAATCTATATTTTTCAAGAAATAGCTAATTAGTAAACATCAAACAACTGTTAAACTTTTTTGTTTCATACTTATTTTTATTTTTAATAAACTCATTTGTAGTAAATTAGCAGATTAAGTTATAGTTTTTAGTAATTACATCAAATAATACTCTATGAAAACAAAATTACTCTATGTTTTTTTTATTGCTACTCAGTTTTGCTTGGCTCAAAACATAACCTTTCTTGATCCAGTTTTTAAGGATTATTTGTTGATTGCTAAAATCAATTTTAACACGGATGCTTCTAATTATATTAATTACCCACCTATTGATGCCAATGCGGATGGCGAAATAAGTTATGCTGAGGCATTGACTGTGGAAGGCTTGGATTTTGGGTATGCCAACATTACCAATTTAGAGGGCTTGCAATACTTTACCAATGTAAAAGCTATTTCGACTTATTATGCTGATTTCCCTGTTTTTTATCAGCCTACTCTAGTTAATCTTGAACATTTAAGTTTACTTAATGCTGTGGGTAATTCACCCTTGACAACTGTAAATGTTGCTCCCAATTTGAATTTAAAAAAACTTCAGTGTTATGGGGATTTAATTACGACATTAAATTTATCGGCCAACATACAGTTGCGTGAGGTAGTTATTTATTGCCCTTCGTTGACTTCGTTTAATATCGATAATTTGGTGAATTTGAAATCCTTGAGTTACTTGGGTCAATTACCTACAATAGATCTGTCTGATGCAGTCAATTTGTTGAATTTATCTTGTATAGGCACAACAGTTTATAATGCTTATCCCAATCAAAATTTGTTGACTACCTTAGATTTAAGCAATCAATCGAAATTAATCTCTTTGGATTTGACGGGAAATAATATTGCTAATTTGGATCTTAGTAATTGCCCTAATTTAGAAACTCTAAATATTGCTCATAATGATATGGTTACCTTAAATATAAGTAATGTTGCCTATGTTAAGCAGTTTTTTTGCGAAGGCAATTTGTTTACCAGTTTGGATGTAAGTGAAATGTTTAACCTGAGTTATTTTAATTGCCAAAACAATCAATTAACGAGTTTGGCAGTTAATAATGATATTATTGAGGACTATATTAATTTTTCGGGGAATCCATCCCTAGCATCTGTTTGTTGTGATGCAAACGAAGTAGTATACATTCAAAACTTGTGCAATCAATATGATTATACAGCTACTGTAGTTAATGGAAATTGCAGCAATTCAGCCAATAGAATAGCTATGTATCCAAATCCTGTTAAAGATACCCTACATCTTTCTACAAATTTAAATATTAATCGGGTTGAAGTATTTAGTTCCAATGGAGTGTTGGTCATGAGTAGTGATTCTGTTTCGGATGCTATTGAGATGAATACCTTAAATTCGGGGTTGTATTTTATAAAAGTATACAGCAATCAAGAAGTAAATACAATGAAATTTGTGAAGATCTAGGTCGTAACAAATAGTTTTCCAATAAAAAAGCCCAGTTGATCAACTGGGCTTTTTTTGTAGCGAGAGGGAGATTTGAACTCCTTACGTCAGGGTTATGAAAATTTTTCATCCTGTGTCACCCTTTAATTTACACAGTAATATCAAGTATTTATTAGGTCTTTTTTTATTATTCCTTACTCCATTTCCTTACTCCAGAATGGATATAATAGTAAAGGTTACTTATTTCTTTGCTTTTACTTTTTCAATTAATGGCAACATTAACATATCATACATTTCTTTCATCATTTCAGCAACTAATGGGTCGGATTTTTTTGGTATTCCTGCATTATATGGTGGTTTAGGGTCGTATTCTAAATCTAACATAACTGCTTCAGTATATTTTCTACCTAATAAGTCATCTATAATAGCCAACGACATATCTATACCGGCCGAAACTCCTGCTGAAGTCCAATATTTTCCATCATTTACATAACGCTCCTCTTTAAAATTTGCGCCATACATTTTCATCATTTCTTCACCTCTATACCAATTTGAAGTAGCATTTTTTCCTTTTAATAATCCAGTTGCACCTAATACCCAAGCACCCGTGCACACACTTGTAGTATATTTAGTTGTTTTGTCAATTTGCTTAATCCAATTAAGTGTTTCTTCATCTTGTGTTAGCATAATAGTCTCGGTTGCACCGCCTGGTATCACCAAAATATCTAAGGACTTCACATCTGCAAACGAACTGTCTACTTTTATTTCTAAACCTCTTTGGTTTTTTACCATCCCTCTATTTTTTGCTATAAAATAGGTCTTTGCCCCCATAATTTCAGCCAAAGTGTGATAAGGCCCCATTGCGTCAAGTGTATTATAGCCATCATATAATAAAATACCGATTTTTTTAATAGGAACTTTTGTTGGAGTATAAAGAATGTCCATCATTTTAGCGTGCTTATCTGCAGTACCTATCACCAAACTATCGGGATTTGTTTTTTGTCCAAAACTAATTCCATAAACAAAAAGTACTAGTAATAATGTTGAATTTTTTAGTATTGATTTCATATGTTTCAAAATAAATTAAGCCAAAGGATTGACCTTTGGCTTAAAGATTAATTAAAATTTTGCACTTAAAGTTAGTCCAAATGTTCTTGGTTGAGCCATTCGAGATTGACGACCAAAACTACTATCAGGATTACCGTAAGCTAAATACCTTTCATTGTTAAGATTTTGCCCCCAAATAAATAAACTGTATTTGTCATAAGTTAAGCCTATTCTTGAATTAAGAAGTGTATAAGAAGGTTGCTCGATTTGGTTTTGAATATCAGTAAATTGTTTTCCTAAATTACGAATTTCACCACGAAGAATTGCTTTTAACTTTGTGTTAATCGAATATTCATATTGTGCACCCAAGAATAGGGTATGAGTTGGTGCATTAGATAGTTTGTTGCCGCCAATTGCAGTTGTAGTTTCTACACCTGTACCAAAGTTAACTCGTTTCAAATCAAATCCTTTGTATTCCGTTGGGTTAAATCCAAAACTACCATCTAATTGTAGTCCTTTTGCCGGAAGTGCAGAAACTTCAATTTCTATACCTGCCGATTGAGCATTTCCTACATTTTCTCTAGCATAGGTAAATGGAGCTACCAAATTGTAAAATTGTAAATCTTTCCACTGAATTAAGAAGGCAGAAGCCCCAATACTTAATTTTTTGTTTAATAAGTATGACTTGTAACCAATTTCGTAATTATTAGAGTATTCTGGGTCAAATGTTTGTCTTACACCTACAGGTAATGAACTTGCATTAATACCACCTGCTCTAAATCCTCGTGTATAGGTTGCGTAGATATTAGAAAGTTCATTCACTGAATAATTCACCGAAAATTTAGGTGAAATTGCTGAATAATTTCCATTTGAAGTGATATTTGGATTGATTTCTGTGACTACACCATTAAACAGCATTGCATCACCAAAACCATTAAAGGTTGCTTCACGCTTTTCATAATCATAACGTAAGCCAACGGTAGTTTTTAATTTGTTTGTTAACTGATAGCTCATTTCTCCAAATCCAGCAAGTCCAGAGTTGTTACTTCTATTTCTGTTGATTAAATAAGTACCACTTGGTAAACCAAAAGCCGCTGCTTCTGCATCCGATAATTCATAAGCGGTATTTGTTGTAGGTTCATATCCTTTTTGAGTAAAAGCATAAACACCTGCCGTGTATTGAAATTTACTGTCTGAATGAGAATTAATTCTCAACTCTTGACTCCATACTTTTTGAGGAGGAAGTAATTCCCCGATTTTTCCATCATAGTAAGAATGATAAATTCCTGGAAAATCTAAATCTTTAAATCCAAATGAGATGGTTTGTAAGGCAGAAATTGAGGTGATTGTGAATTTATCAGCATTATATTTAGCTACTAATGAAGTATTTAAAATATTGCGTTCGTGGTTTTGAATTCTTGATAAATTAATTACATCTGGATTTGCAAATGCATAGGTGTCACTAAATTGAGAGACCATAAATCCTGAATTGTTACTTTTATCTTGTTGACCTTTTAAATTTAAAGTCAGTTGAAAACGATTGGATACTAACCATTTTAAAAACATATTTCCATACAGATTTTTTTCACCTCCAACGGATTTCCCGTTAAGATTTGTATCTGTTGTAGAAGTACCTGTGATGTCATTTTTTAAAAATCCATCTTGAGTTTGATACAAACCATTTAGCCCAAAATATAATTTATCTTTGATGATAGGGGTTTTAATACCTGTGCTATAGCGTTGTAAACCAAGATTTCCAAAGCTTGTTTCAGCAAAGCCATTAGTTTGGTTGGTAGGTTTTTTAGTGATGATATTCACTACTCCACCCATTGCATTTCTTCCATATAATGTTCCTTGTGGCCCTCTCAATATTTCAATTCTTTCAATATCGGTAAACGCAAAACCATTTGCTAAAATATCAATATTGTTTACATCATCGATATAAGTGGAGACTGCAGGATTTTCACTAAATACTTGAATTCCACGAATGGATTGAATTTGCTGAAATGAAACACCTAACTCTTGGTAGTTGTAATTTGGTACTAAAGCTGTGAGTCCGCTTAAACCCCAAGTTCTAGTGTCTTCTAATTTTTTTGAAGAAAGAGATGTAACAGAAGTGTTTACTTTAATAATGCTTTCTTCTCGTTTATTTGCTGTTACAAGAACTTCTTCTAACTGTTTTGTTTTTGTGGAGTCTATAGCTGTTTGAGAATAGACAGCAGTACTCGTTAGCAATATTACTATTGCTGAAATCATTCCTTTAATATTCATTTTATTGTTTATTTGATTTATTATTAATAATGCCTAATTGGGTAAGTGTATACCATACCAAATAAGCCACGTTGCCTTGCGCAAGTGGTGAAATTACTTTGGGCACACCAAAGAGATTTATTAAATCAAACAGAGTATTGGAGGACGAAAAAGTGTAGATTGAAAAGAGGAGTAATTTTGAAATGTATAACCAAAAAGAGATTGTTTTTTGACTTCAAAATCCAATTTTTGGGAAACATTAAAATTTGACTGATTGAAACAATACAATTCCTCTACTTTTTCCTTAATAGTCTGAGGTGTTTGTTTTTCTTCTTCTTTGTCCGCTTGTTTCAGTTTTTTCATCAACTGACACTTTCCGTTACATTTCAGAATTGGTTTTGCACGATTTTCACAAAGGTTTTTCGCAATGTAATCTTGGTTGATTTTAAATGAAACAAAAATCCATACCTTGCTTAAAGGTTGCAAGAAAACGAGTAAAGTGAGTAATATGACAACTATCTTTTTCAAATCGGATACAAAGGTAATATTTCATAAAATAGTAAAATGTATTTTCTACAATAAATTTTACTTAAAAATAGAATATTCCTTACTCTTTTCCTTACTCCAAAAAATGATAACGGTAGTTAATTATCAAATAAAAAACCCTTAATATGTTGAATATTAAGGGTTTATTTCTGTAGCGAGAGGGAGATTTGAACTCCCGACCTCAGGGTTATGAATCCTGCGCTCTAACCGACTGAGCTACCTCGCCAAAATATCGGTTGTGCATCTAGTTCAATGCGGGTGCAAATATACTATTAATATATAATTGTCCAAATTTTAATTTGAAAAAAAATATTTTTTTTAAGGGTGCTTTTTTTAAATAAATATTATATATTTCGAAAAAATTTATACCATGTCGTCAAAAGTACGTTACGAGATCGAATTCCCGGTTAATTCTTCTCCGCAGTTATTATATCAATACATTTCTACGCCTTCTGGGTTGCAAGAGTGGTTTGCTGACAATGTCAATTCAAGAGGTGAAATTTTTACCTTTCAATGGGATGACTCTCAGGAGAATGCCAAATTGGTATCTAAAAAAGCAGGCGAGAAAGTCAAGTTTAAATGGCTGGATAGTGATAAAAAAGACACGGAGTATTTTTTTGAAATCCGAATTCTTGAAGACGAAATAACGAAAGATGTTTCCTTGATGATTGTTGATTTCTCTGAGCCAGACGAAGTGCAGGAATCCATCCAATTATGGGAAAATCAAGTATCTGATTTAAAACATGTCATAGGTTCTGTTTAAAATTGTTTTTTAAACTATATTTGTCCCACTAAAAATGGGACTTTTTTTATGATTAATTATAACGGCGAACTTCTTTCTAGCGATACGACTCTTTCTAATTCCAATCGTGCATTTTTATACGGCGATGGTGTTTTTGAAACGCTAAAAATTCACAATCACTCGGTTCTTTTTTTAGAGGATCATTATTTTCGATTGATGGCTTCCATGCGCATTGTTCGCATGCAGATTCCGGCTGATTTCACCTTAGAATATTTTGAAAGCCAACTGCTTACTTTAACAGATGCTTTAGGTATTTCAGAAAGTGCCCGTGTTCGTTTTACGGTATTCAGAAAGGATGGAGGCTATTATTTGCCCCAAACACGTGAGGTTTCGTTTGTAATTCAGGCTACTCAATTGGAGTCTAAAGAATACCAGTGCAACGAGGTGCCATATGAAGTGGATTTGTATAAAGATTTTTTTGTACCTAAGACTTTATTGTCAACTTTAAAAACAACCAACAAAATGTTGTCGATCACAGGTAGTATATATGCCCATGAAAATGGATTGCAAAATGCCTTGGTACTCAATGATGATAAAAATGTTGCCGAAGCATTGAATGGCTCTCTGTTTATGTTGATGGGCCACACCCTAATCACGCCACCACTCTCAGAAGGATGTTTGAATGGGATGATGCGTAAGCAATTGTTGGTGCTTGCCAAAAAGATAGATGGATTGGAAGTTGTAGAAAAAGCCATCTCTCCGTTTGATCTTCAAAAAGCAGATGAATTATTTGTTTGCAATATCATTACGGGAGTGCAACCAATCACACAATACAGAAAGAAAAGCTACACGAATACCCTAGCGAAACAGCTTACCGTTTTGCTTAATGAATTGATCGCAGGTTAGTTTAATATGGGGTTTTCGGGTGCATTGGACCAAAGGAGGTAATCGCCACCAAGTGCCGCAATTTTTTGTTTCCAAAAATTTTTAGAACTCTTTTGTAATAGTTTGATCTTGTGTTTGTTGATGACCGGAATCCACGATTTATGATCAATCTCTGATTCAAGTTGGTTGCGGGTCCATCCCGAGTAGCCAAGAAAAAACCGAATGTTTTCTTTTGTAATGCGACCTTGATTGATGAGGTTTTTTGTAAGTTCAAAATCGCCACCCCAATAAATACCATCTGCGATTTCAATACTATTCGTAATCAGTTCGGGTAGGGTATGAATGAAATACAAATTGTCTTGTTCGACAGGTCCACCGTCATATACAACGAAATCAGCATGGATGTCGTCAATTAATTCATGCAATGTATGTGAGGTAGGTTTGTTGAGTACAAATCCCACCGACCCATTATCGTTGTGCTCTGTGAGTAAAATAACACTTCTGTTAAAAGTACTATCGCCAATAATGGAAGGATCTGAAACAAGCAGTAGCCCTTTTTCGATTTTCTTTAGAACCATGAACAATCATTTTTTATAAAAGTAGAAAAAAGAAGCTTACAAAATCTTTTTTGTCTAAAGATTTTAGGTTTCGATAGGGTCAAAAAAAATCACCCGCATTGCGAGTGATTCATTTATTTCAAAACTGAAAATTAGACTAGTTCACAGAACCTTCTAATTCAGCACCAGCTTTAAATTTAACTACATTTTTAGCAGCGATTTTGATAGTTTTTCCAGTTTGTGGATTTCTACCATCTCTTGCAGCTCTTTTAGTTACAGACCAAGATCCGAAACCTACTAAAGATACTCTACCACCTTTTTTCAAAGTAGCACCTACGTTACCTAAAAATGACTCTAAAGCTAATTTTGCAGCAGCTTTAGTAATACCTGCGTCAGCAGCAATTGCATCGATTAATTCTGATTTGTTCATAATAATTGTTTATTAATGTTGGGTTAAACTTTATTGTTAATCAAAACAAATTTAATAGAAAATATAGAGCACACAAGCGTTCCGAGCGTTTTTCGTCAATTTTGTTGATAACTCAATTGATTTGTTAATAAAGCGGCTGTTTTTTAGGCGTTTTACCCTTGATTTTACACAAAAACCGCCTACTATAACGCTTTCGCTGTGCTTTCAAACGTCATCCCGTTCAATATTTCATGTGTTTTCATGCGTTTTTTTCCTGGAAATTGAATGCTTTTGATATCCAATAGTCCGTTGATCACCGCAATCTTCAATTCTTTTTTTGTGGCAATCAGTTGGCCTATTTCAAAATCGTGGTTTTCCATTACAAAATCGGCTTCATAGATTTTTACATTCCATTCTTCCTTGTTGTTATGAATAAAACACCATGCGCTTGGATAAGGTGATAACCCGCGAATTAAGTTGTGGATTTCGGCACCCGTTTTCGAAAAATCAATTTTACAGTTGTCTTTGTTTAGTTTGTAGGCGGTTTGGATGTCTTGCGCGTCCACTTGAAGGGTTGTGTTGATTTCTTGCTTTTCAATCAGTTCAAGTGTTTCAATCACCGTAGATTGTCCGAGATGCATAAGTTTGTCATGTAATGCTCCGGCATCTTCATTTGCTAGGATCGGACATTCTTTGCTCAGAATCATGGCTCCGGTATCGATTTTATCATCAATGAAAAAGGTAGTAACTCCTGTTTTTGTTTCACCATTGATAATGGCCCAATTAATAGGAGCAGCTCCTCTATATTGAGGTAGTAAAGAGGCGTGCAAATTAAAAGTCCCCAATGCAGGCATTTTCCAAACTACTTCTGGCAGCATTCTAAAGGCAACGATTACTTGTAAATTAGCGTTCAAACTTTTTAATTCTGATAAAAAGGCCTCATCTTTTAAGTTCGTGGGTTGCAATAGAGTTAAATTGTGTGCCAAGGCATAGTCTTTTACCGCAGAATATTTGATCTTTTGTCCTCTTCCAGCTGGTTTGTCTGCGGCCGTAATCACTCCAACGACGTCGTACTTATTTTTGATCAGTGTGTCTAAGATTCCCACAGCAAATTCGGGAGTTCCCATAAATACAATGCGTAATTTTTCCATTTTATTTGATTGAATATTCATTGTTAGGTTGTATGTATATGCGATCTTTGTCTAATAATTCTTGCAGTGCAAAGATAATATCGTCTTTAGAAAAAGGCGTTCTTTTTTCAATTTCTCTTGAACTCATGCTTTCTGCTTGTAAAAGAGCAAAAATCGTTTCCACAATTGATTGGGTTGGAGTTACTTTTTTTGCTTTTGAAATACAATACGAACAAATCCCACATTGATCGGATGTTTTTTCTCCAAAATACGTTCGGAGTAGGCTGCTTTTACACGAATTTGTATCAGAAATGTAATGTAAAACAGCTTGAAACTGATCGACTTTTAACTTATTTTGGTGTTCAAGTATTTTGCTCACACGGTTGATGTTCTTTTCGTCTTCGCGAACTTCATTGAATAAGATGGTTGAATCGTTATTCGTAGTTGCCAAATCGATGCAATTTTTTTCATGAAGCTTATTTAAAATCGCCATGATTTTTCCTTCATCGGTGTTTGATTTCTTTGCAATGAGGGGTAGGTTTATCGAAGTTTTAGCATCATAAACACCTGGATTTGTTCTTAGGATGGTTAACAATACTTCTTCATCATGGGGGTTCAAACTGATGTATCGGATGACTTCTTTTGAAGGGATGATGAATTGTAGGGAAACTTTAGAAGAAAACTCTTGTGTAATGGAGATGATTCCTTGTCGGTCTAGGAACTGCAAGGCATTGTATGTCTTGAGTATCGGAAAACCATATTTGGAGCAAAAATGATGTAAATTAAAGTTGAAACTTTCATTAAATCCTTCGCCGTACGCAATTTGAAAATAGTTAAAAAGTTTAATCAAGATTGTTTTTAGAAAATCTTTATCGCATAATACAGCAATAAACTGAGATTGAGCATGGAGGGTATCAGAGGAATTAACCAATAAAATTGCATATGCTTTTTCGCCATTTCTACCGGCACGACCGGCCTCTTGATAATAATTTTCTAAATTAGGTGGAATATGTAAATGAATCACCGATTTCACATCTGGCTTGTCAATTCCCATTCCAAAAGCATTGGTAGCTACCATGACTTGCGCTTTGTTTGACATCCAAAGTTGCATGTTGGCTTCCTTTTCTTTTGGAGGAAGCCCTCCGTGGTAATAGGTAGCAGAAAAGCCTAATTTTTGTAATTGGTTGGCAGTGTCCAGACATGCTTTTCTATTGGTGACATAGATGATAGCCGACTCTTTGTTTTTGGTCAGAATTTGTTGAATCAGATGTAGTTTGTCTTCGGTAGGAATGACCATATAAGCCAAATTTTTTCTTTCAAATGATTTCGAAAAATAGGCTGTATTTTCTAATTCCAGTTGCTTTACGATGTCTTCTTTTACCTGGTTTGTTGCCGTAGCAGTCAAGGCTAAGAAAGGAACTTTTGTAAAATGCTTTTTTAAATTGTTTATTTTCAAAAAAGCAGGTCGAAAATCGTGACCCCATTGCGACACACAGTGCGCTTCATCAATGGCGATCAAGTTGATAGGTAATGTTTTGATGCGGTCTAATATCCAATCAATCTGGAGTCTTTCTGGGGATAGATACAGAAACTTGTAATTACCATGTTGGCAGTTGTCCAAAAGATGAATCATTTCCTCTGTTGGAATGCCGCCAGTGAGTGCAATGGCTTTGATGTTTATTTTTTCCAGATTTTTGACTTGGTCTTTCATCAAAGCGACCAAAGGAGAAATGACAAGGCAAATACCCTCTTTCATCAGAGCCGGAACTTGAAAACAAATCGATTTACCGCCGCCTGTTGGCAACAATGCAAGGGTATCGTTTCCTTCCATAACCGATTGGATGATTTCCTCTTGAGGCGATCTAAATCCGTCGTGTTTCCAATATTTCTGTAAAATTTCTAAAGCTGTCAAAGGCGTCTTATTTATTCATCTTGTAGCAGAGAGAAAGGTACAAATTTTTGTTCAGCTAAAAAAAGAAAAGGATTATTTTGATTGTAATGCATTGAGAATGTATTCAATTCTGTTCTCAACAGTATCTTTAGGGACTTCAATGATAGAATAACCATATTTTTCATAGGTTTCTACCAAATGATTATGAATCAATTGCGCTTGTTCAAAATTCTCATAGCGTTCGTTATCACTTTCATAGATGTCTTCCCAAGGAGGAAGGATGAAAATAGAACTGTAGGTATGTTCTTTGCAAGCCAAATCAAAAAAAGAAGGGTAGCTATCGCCAATGTAGTGCATGTAAGCCAAAACATCTGGAATGCCTCGGTCCAAAAAAACTATTTCATGCGCTTCTTTTTTTGCGCTTTCAAATTGTTTTTTTCTTCCTTCCAGTAATAACTCGCTAAAAAGTAGCGGTTTTTCTAGAAATAATTGTTCGATGCCCTGTTTTTTTGCTTCGAGTGTAACCTCTCGCGAAATTTCTGGATAACAACAGTGTCCC
>JACCDN010140155.1_pt1 | contig 17336 bp, 20 predicted proteins | sample 7441691 | NCBI WGS metagenome assembly JACCDN01 (sample SAMN15323439, study PRJNA562643) | freshwater metagenome | isolation source: river surface water | place: USA:Blue River Watershed | collected 2017-08-16
ACTTTTTCTTGCGCTACGTGACCGGACTTCTCACTGCGAAACAAGTCGAGAGCGAGTGGCGCGATCAGATCCGGCGGTTTGAGGAACTCTTTGGCCGACTTCCGGATGGACTGAACTCGCATGAACATCTGCATTTCTTCCCAGAGTTCTCCCGGGTGTTCGTGAAGCTCGCGACGGAGTATCAGCTCTCGCATGTCCGCTTCAGTCGGCGCGGGATGCTCCTCTCCCAGGACTTCACGCTCATTGGTAAGATTCTGTCACTCCTCTGGAAGCGGACCGCAGAGCTTTATCAGAATCAATCCTTTGCGACTTCTGACTATCTCGTCAGTCTCGACTGGCTCTCTGACTTCCGGACGTTTCAGAAAACACTGCCCGCTGGTACGGTGGAACTCGTGGTCCACCTCGAACGTGAAGAAGACTACCGTATCATGCTTGAACACTTTTAATAGCTATGACTACCAAGAAACATCCGGCACTTGATGCCACGAACGCCATCATTGTGAAGGGCGCTCGCACGCACAATTTGAAGAACATCACCGTCGCGATGCCTCGGGGAGCGATGATTGTGTTTACCGGACTCTCTGGCTCGGGCAAGTCTTCGCTTGCGTTCGATACTATCTTTGCTGAGGGTCAGCGACGCTATGTCGAGTCACTCTCGGCCTATGCGCGACAATTTTTGAATACCATGCAGAAACCGGACGTCGATGAAATCGTCGGCCTCTCACCAGCTATCTCTATCGACCAGAAGTCAGCCAGTCGCAATCCGCGTTCGACAGTGGCTACCGTGACCGAGATCTATGACTACCTCCGGGTCCTCTTTGCCAGACTCGGTCGGCCTCACTGTCTCACCTGTGATCGGGAGATCGCCAAACTGGCTCCCGAAGAGATGCTCCTCATTGTCTCCGAAAAAGTAAAAGAGGCACTCAAAAGCGCCAAGCGGAAAAAGGAAGAGCTCATCATCACCGCGCCGGTGGTGCGAGGACGCAAAGGCGAATACTACCAGCTCCTCTACAATGCCCTGAACAAGGGCTTCTCGGAGATATTTCTCGATGGGGTGCGGAAGAGTCTCCGTGAGCAGGTCATCCTGTCCAAAAACAAGAAGCACGATATCGATCTCATCGTCGACGAACTCCCTCTCCTTGAGTTTGAGAAATTTCCGGAGACCTCGGCTGAGCGACTGTCTGAGGCTGTCCAGCGGGCGCTCGAGGAGAGTGATGGGCTCGTGCAGATTCACATGGGCAAGGAAAAGCTGGTTCTCTCGTCCAAGTTCTCCTGTCCCTACGATGGGTTTTCGTATCCCGAAGTAGAGCCTCGTCTCTTTTCGTTCAACTCGCCCTACGGCGCCTGCGAGGCCTGTAACGGTCTCGGGACCAAACATTTTTTTGGCGAAGAAGTCTGCGATACCTGTCATGGCACGCGTCTCCGCGAGGAAGCACTCCATATCCTCGTCGGCGGGCAGAACATCGTTGCTCTTACCCAGATGATGACCGAAGAGGCCAAGCAGTTTTTTGATGACTTGAAACTTTCCGAACGAGAGCGCCAGATTGCCTCAGTCGTACTTCGGGAAGTGGGTGGGCGACTCCAGTTTCTCCTCGATGTCGGCCTCAATTATCTCACGCTTGATCGCCGGGCCAATAACCTCTCGGGAGGGGAGGCGCAGCGTATCCGTCTCGCGAGTCAGCTCGGGAGCAAACTGGTCGGTGCCCTCTATGTCCTCGATGAGCCGACGATTGGGCTTCATCAGCGTGACAACGACCGACTCATCCTCACCCTCCAGGCGCTCCGGGAACTGGGTAACACTATCATTGTGGTGGAGCATGATGAGGACACGATCTTTGCCTCTGACTATATTGTCGACATCGGACCCCGGGCTGGGGTGCACGGGGGCGAGGTGGTCGTCTCTGGCTATCTCGAGGATCTCCTCACGGCCAAGAAAAATACTTCCGGGTCACTCACTCTCTCGTACCTCCGGGGCGAAGAAGTAATTCCGATTCCCAAAACGAGACGGAGCAAAGAAAAGGGGATGATCAAGATTCGTGGAGGTAATCTCTACAATATCAAAAATATGAATGTTGATATCCCACTCGGCCGGCTCAATGTGGTGACGGGCGTCTCGGGATCCGGCAAATCGACTTTTCTCTACGAAATTCTCCACAAGAATCTCCAAGCTCGTTTTGATCGACGCTACAAATCAAACGAAGTATTCAACTGTACCTCTATCACCGGCACCGAGTACCTCTCTCGCGTCGTGATGATTGATCAGAGTCCGATTGGGCGTACCCCACGGTCCAACCCGGCGACCTATACGGGTGCCTTTAACCACATCCGTGATCTCTTTGCCGCCAGTGAAGAAGCGCGGGTGCGAGGCTGGAAAGCCGGACGCTTCTCGTTTAACCGGCCCGGTGGTCGTTGTGAGACCTGTGAGGGCAATGGCTTTATCGCGGTTGAGATGCACTTCCTCCCGACGGTGTACGTCCAGTGTGACGTCTGTGATGGCAAGCGCTTTACCAAGGAGACGCTCGAGGTCAAATACAAACACAAGAGTATTCACCAAGTACTTGAGATGACCATCGAAGAAGCCTTTTCCTTCTTTGCTGATATCCCGGCTATCGCTGATCGACTCCGGACCCTGAATGAAGTAGGACTCGGCTACCTCCGGCTCGGCCAGTCTGCGACTACGCTCTCGGGTGGCGAGGCCCAGCGCGTCAAGATTTCGTCAGAGCTCTATCGCCAGCATGTTGAGCGGACCATCTATCTCCTCGATGAACCGACTATCGGGCTTCACTACGAGGACGTCAAGAAACTGATTGAGATATTGGAGCGCCTAGTGGTCAAGGGGAACACGGTCATGGTTATCGAGCACAACATGGATCTCATCAAGAGCGCCGATCATATTATTGACATCGGCCCCGAGGGCGGTATCGGTGGGGGCAAGATTGTCGCCGAGGGCACTCCCGAGGAAGTCGCCCACAACAGCGCGTCCTATACCGGGCAGTATCTCAAGCGGGTATTGAAGCACTAGCCCTGGACAAATGGGCTAGTTTGTGCTATGGTGATGTGTCCAAGTGGACGTAGGAGACTGAGATGAATCGTTCTTTCCGTGGCTTCACGCTCGTTGAGCTCATGCTGGTGATCATGATCATTGGCACCTTGCTATCCGTGGCACTTCCAGCGTTGACCGAATGGCGCTGTGCCGCTTCGATGAGGAAGCACGTCGAGACCAATTACAGCGTGAGTGCCAAAGAGGCCTGGTGCCAACGGCATCTCGTCAATCAGGAAACGGTCTACCAGTGTTCGGCGGTTTTTGATGACAACGAGCAGATACCACGGATAGTGGTGGCTCAATGCGAGCCGGGCGGGGAGTGCGTCACCATGCGTGATCCCAAGTAGTCGAGCCACAATCAGCGCAGAAGTCGTATGGTATCGCCCAGCGGCTTTTTTCTTTTTTAGAGCGATTGACTTTGGCCAGGGGAGAGCTAGACTGAGGGTGGTTCTTCAACCCAGGCCCCTGAAAGGAGGTCACCATGCTTACTGCTACCATCCCGCCCACTATCGTGGGTGTGCCCATCGTCTTCGATGTGGTACAACTGGAGAGTTTCTTCCGGGAAGAAAGGTCCCTACCTCGTGGTGCTGGTCGAAAACGGAAGTTCCGGTTTCTTCAGTACCGACTTGCTTTGGCGGAGCGGGTGGTACGAGTCGTGCTCGACTATCACCATCAAGCCCTGGCGCTGAAAGCGAGTGAAGCTGAAAAACTTTACAGTCGAGTGGAAGTTCGTCGCTTTGTGGTACGACGGGAGTACCGTCAGTACGTTGGCCACTTCAGTGTTCGTCTCGAATATGCCATTGGTGGCCAGGATGGCTGGTGGAGTCAGAGTTTCCACTTTGTTCGTGACGACACGTCGATCCTCGGTGGTCTCTCGGGCAAGCTCTACTCGAGTAGGAGGCGCTTCTATGCCGAGTGACAGGCGATCAGAAGTTGGACCGGGTCCGGGGCACATGTTGCTTCGGACCCGTTCTCAATTCTACTGTGATATACTAGCCATATGAAGAGGAAAATTACCGTCAATGACACAATGCAGAAAGGGTACACGTATACCTGTACTGAGCCGGTGGGGAAACATTTTCACCCTGATTTCAAGCCAGACCTGACCCCACGAGAGATGCTCGCGCTCGGAGTCTTCGGTGGCAAGTACTTGACCGATTGCCGGGCCGAGTTCCCCAAGAGCTGGTATCAGGGAGCCAAATTGTCGCCCGAACACTACGACCAGAGTCTCAATTTTTTCGGAGTGAAGGCGTCGCAGTCACTCGCCGTCTGGCGCGAGAAGGGCTGGATATACCCTGATGACCCACGGGGGTGGTTTCAGTGGTACTGTCGCTACTATCTGGGTCGGCGTCTCCCGGAGGAGGACAATCGCCAGATTAAGAGATGGAAGGCCATCAGTCGTCATATCGCTCAGGTCGCACACAACTGTCGCCGGGGCGACCTCACCTGTCGGCCACGTCAGCGCCAGGCGCTCCTCCACTGGGCCTACGACAGTCGGAAATTCTAACGTTGAGATACGTATGCAAATTAAGGAACTCGGTCACATCGTCCTCTATGTCACGAGCGTCACCAAGATGGCGGACTTTTATCGTGACACTCTTGGCTTTCGAGAGGTTGACCGTGGTCCTGGGATGGCACTCTTTTCTTCCGGCCGGACTCACCATGAACTGCTCCTCATCGAAATCGGTGGTGAGCCAGGCCCGCCTCGGCGTGTCCCCACGCCGGGACTGTATCACATCGGGTTCAAGATTGGTGATGGACCCGAGGCACTTCGCGCAGTCTATGAGGAGCTCAAGGGGAAAGGGGTGACTATCGTCGGCTCGGCCGATCACCACGTCACCCATAGTCTCTATATCCTCGATCCCGATGGCAACGAACTCGAGCTCTACTCGGATGTCTCTGATGCGTGGAAGACCGATGCCAAGGCCGTCCTCAAACCCACTCGTCACCTCGCGCTTTAGCGCGTCAAAGTGTCTCTCTCAAATCTCATGTCTCGAGAAAACGTCCATATTTCGTGATGAAAATCATGAAAAGTGAGGAGGGCTATTGTAATTAACCCGACGAGCTTTGAGAGGTTTTCAGCCGAAATATGGACGTTTTATGAGGCAAGCGTTCGTTTCTGCTATACTGTAAGCGTTGAGATTTGAGAGAGACACTTATATGAAATACTTTAGCTACTCGCACTATTTTACTTGGCGCCATTGGAGCGTCCTCTATGGACTGGTTGCCCTCTTCTCGTTTGCTCCGCTTCTCTCGGTGATCCTCGCCTCCTTCCTTAGTCGGGCTCTCGGTTGTGGCGAGGTAGATGGGGTATTTACCCCGAATTGTCCTGGTGGGGGAGTGATCGAAGTTCTCTTTACCGTTGGCTGGCTCGGTCTTATCACCTTCCCTTTTGGTATTTTCCTCGGCATCCTCTTTGTTATCGCCAATCTCCTTTGGTACTTCACCCGCCAAAGCGGCCAAGATAGATTATAGATCGACTGCTTTGACAGAAGACAGATTTTCTGATATAATTAATGTACAAAATAAAAATACACCCCGAATAAACAAAAGTACGGAAAGAGCTATACGAAGGTTGCAAATCTTCGCCCGACTATCCCACACCCCGCGCTTCTATGAGACGGGGTGTTTTATTTAGAAACTCGTATAGCATATACAGAAAAAACATTCAAAGAAAAAACTCCTATTTACCGGAAGGGTTTATAAATAAGTGCGATGCCAATATAGCCCTCCGCTATCTTTAATACTATGGCTCAAGGAAAACCAAAAGATCATTACGTACCGCAGTTTTATCTAGATGCTTTTGCAATAGAGGGACCAGGAGAAAAGGGCCCTCATATTTATCAGTATATGGACGGGCAGGTAGTTTCTCCGAGAATAAGTGATGTTGCCAGTGAGAAAGACTATTATACTTTTGTGGTAGATGAGGAAGGTAGAGATACTGATACTAGAATTGTTGATGATTTTTTTACAAATATAGAAGGTTCAGCAGCATCTGTGATTCAACGGATTATTAAAGAAGAGAGTTTGGATATTACTAAAGAAGAAAGAGAGCGGGTAGCTGTGTTTTTTGCTACCTTGGCTGTTCGTACACCGGGCTTTCTTAATCTGGCACAGGCATTACACGGCACTGCGATGAAAGAAATTGGTATGGCTGGAGCAGAGAATAAAGAAGTACTAGCTGAGGACGTACGGAAAGCTGGAATGGAAATTGATGAAAAGCAACTCGATGAGCTTCATGATTTTGTTATGAGAGGAGAATATGACATTGCTTTTTCTAAAGAGTCAAAGGCCTACTTTGTTGCTAAAGGACTTGAAGACGCAAAGAGGCTATCAGGTATATATTTTGAAAAGTCCTGGCATCTTCTGTTAGTAAATGGAAAAATCCCACTTCTAACATCCGACAATCCAGTTTCCATTTATAGACCAAAATACATACCAGCCATATACAATGCCGGTTATGGTAGCGGAGTTATAGTGATACCTCTTTCGCCTAGGGTAGCCATATTGATGAGAGATGAACCTGTTCGAAAGGAAATCCTTCATATTAACGAATATATGGCAAAGCGTCTCAATCGAAATACAATTCGTTTTTCCAATGAGTTTGTCTTTGGAAATGTGCGCACTGCTCAATTTGAGAAGCTTTTTAACGAAACACAAAGGAGAGCTAATCAAGAAGTGAAAGCAGTGAAAGTTGGAAGGACCCCATATACACTTATGAGCACAGGAGTTGCACCAGAGGAATTTATCAGATAGTTCTAACCGTGTGTACTAGCCAGTTCATTTGGTAATTTAACTCTTTAGCAATTCATCTCCCTTTTTGATCCAAAATTCTGTATTCGGATAATATTGTGTCATATCTTTGGTTCCAAAATCCGACCACTGGCCGAGCAATGAGTTAGTGCTAACAAAAAAAGGATTAGAGAGTGGTGCTGGTCAAACGCATAGATATGTCAGTATGGAATGTGATTGGACTGACTTGACTAAATAGCACATATGTGCTATTTTTTCATGTCCTGACTGTGTCAAATTAAAGGGTATCCAGGACTAGCCCTTTGAAAACTTCGCGAGGTAAGACGATGAGTGAGATCAATGAAGCTAGGACGTGGATCAGGAGCTTCCTGAGCAACGCGTTCGGCTGGATCGTCGTGTTGGCGATTGTGGTTGCCCTCGGTCTTGGGGTGTTCCGTATCGGCTGGGTCAACTTCGTCGACAACTACCAGATGGCTTACAAGTTCGATACTCGCTCCGGCAAGGTCGAGATCTTGACCGAGGACAAGCGCGATGTCAGCGGAGTCACGAAGACGGAATGGACCCGCGGCTACATCGTGACCGTACCCATTCTCGTCAAGGTTCACACCGTGGACTTGCGGCCGATGCAGGTGTGCATGAATGCCAACATGCGCGTGAATAACTGCAAGCTGGTGGAATTCAACCCGACGGGCTTGGCGATTTTCTTGGACTGGCATGGCCGTGCCGACTACGAGGGACCGAGTGGCACTGCCAAAGACACTCCGTTCAGCGAGATCCTCAAGAGCTACGCTTTCGACGGACCCAACACGAAGTACCCGTTCTTGCGGGTGCTGCGTGAGCTCAAGCCGGAGGAGGTGCAGAAGTGAAACGCCTGGTCATTGCGCTAGCCAGCCTGGCCTTGCTGTTCTATCTCCTGTTCCTCCACTATGCTGATCAGACGCAAGTCGGCGTTGTGCGCAACTGGGTGACGGGCGAGGTCAGACTTGATACGCCGGGCTGGAACCTTACGCCGTTGTGGTCAACGGTCGCCAAGGTCGATACTCGTCCCGTGCGCGTCTGTGTCGCATCAGCTGGTCGTGGCTTCAACTGTCGACTGGTGCAATTCCAGCCACAACAGTTTCGTTCCTTTGTTGAGACCGAAGGGTTCTACTACTACTGGTGGGCGAACCGTATCTCGATCAACTTCGGCTACGACGAGGAGTACCGCGGTATGCGTGATCTTCTCCGAGGGTATGGCTATAGCGTCAGGCGGTACCCATTCGTGCAGGTGCTCCGCGAGTACCGAGAAGGCGAGTGAAGCTTCAACAGCAACGCTGGTTGAAGTCTGGGGCCTCGAATCCGAAAGGAAACGGGGTCTTTTTTCTTTTCAATTTCTTTTGAGCGCTGTTATTCCAGTGTGATGGAGAGAGTACGGTCTTGAAGAAACGAAGAAGGACTTGGTATTGACAATTTTCTGTTTTTGTTGCATCCTGCTTCTTCGTACTTCTACAATTTTTGTTAAGGCGCGGTGTCCTTTGAACATTGGCATCTCAATCAACTGGAGCAGCAGATGAGCAACTGGGATTGGTATTACCAACTCGTGGGCGAAAGACCGAATTCACTTGTGATGAGCGTCCTGGAAGAATACGTTCAGGCGAGAGGGGCTGCATTAGATCTGGGAGCTGGCAACCTCCGCGACTCGAAGTTTTTGAGACGTGCGGGCTTCACCCGGGTTGTCGCGGTAGACCGTTCGGAGACATCGCTGGCGTATTCTACCGAAGGGGTCGAGCTGTACATACAGCCCATTCAAGACTACCAAGCAGAGCCGGATGCTTTTGACTTTGTGATTTCGTGCAACACGCTCTTCTTCCTCGCTGAAGCTTCAGTCGAGAAGGTGTTTAGGAATGTGTTGTCGGGCCTGCGTACGGGCGGTGTTTTCGCCTGCAATGTGCTTGGGCCGGAAGATGACTGGGTTTTTCAGGGTGTGCCAGTATCCTTTTTCTTGAAGCGTGATATCCCTAGGCTGTGTGCAGGCTTCGAAGTGATCGATGTCAACTCGGTACATTTTGATCAGCCGTCGCGGACGATGGGCCGCCCACCGAAACACTGGCACCAATGGTGCTTTGTCCTCAGAAAGCCATAACCGTCTTTTGGTAGCATCCGAGACGGTTTTTTCTTTTCAATTTCTTTGAGCGCTGTTATTCCAGCGTGATGGAGAGAGTCGGGAGGCCGACTCTTTTTCTTTTGGTTTCACCCTTAAAGAGTTCGCGTTTGCGTTCGGGGGCGCTACCACGCTCGCCCTCGTGCTGGGAAAATCGGTGGGCGAGGAACGATGAGCCAAAGTGGATGGTGTGCTTGCCGTACTTGGCGCGCACCTCGTCAATCTTTTCATACAAGCGACGGTAGCCCTCGACGTGGACCGAGGCACCAAAGAGGTCGGGCTGGTGGGTGAAGGGGACGAGCTCGATGAGGCTTATCATGGTGGCTCGATAGAACACTCCGGGACGGTAGAGGGTATCAAACACGGGCGAGAGGAGGTCGATTAGTTCGTGCGCGAAGTTGGTCGGGCGCGAGAGTTTGATTTCGCTATAATGGTGTTCGAAGTTCTGGGTCCGGAGGAGCACAAAAACTTTTTTGGCCTCCAGCTCATAACCACGGGCTTTCATGCAAGCGGCCTCGATATTTTTGCACAACTGGGCAAACACGAAGCGTGGGTCATTCGATGGGGGAGTGAACGTTTTCATTTTTTGAATCGACGCATGGTCGCGCCGTGGCTCGGTCAGAAGTGGCATGACGCTCTGTCCACGGAGCTCCGACCAGATTTCTTGGATGGGTTTGGGAAAATGTTTCTGTACCCAGGCCTCGTCCTTGCGGACAAAGTCGAGACAGGTCCGGATGCCATACACCCTTAGGAGTGCGCTCGTCTGTGGCCCGATGCCCCAAGGCTTGTCGATAGGGAGCCCTGCGAGGTAGAGGTGGATGCGTTTGTTCGGGATAGCGGTGAGGCCATGTGGTTTCTTCCAATTGGAGCCGAGCTTGGAGAGGACCATGGTCGAGGCGAGACCGATCGAGAACGTGAAGCCCATTTCGCGGGCCAGGTCACTCTGGATTTTCTCGGCGATTTTTTCGTAGCTCATGTGAAACGGGCGTTGCCAACCGGTCAGGTCGGCGAAGCACTCATCGATGCCGTACTCCTCCACGTCGGGAGTGTAGCGCCGCACGATTTCAAAAAACCGTTTCGAGAGGAGCGAGTACGTCTCATAATCCGAGGGCATGATGATGACGTCAGGACAGAGCTTTTTGATTTCCGACAAGCGCATGGCTCGGGTGACGCCCCGGGCTTTGGCCTCGTAGCTCATGGAGGAGGCGATACCACGTTCGGCGCCGGTGATGACGGGCTTGCCCCGGAGTTCTGGGTTGCGAGCCTGTTCGCACGAGGCAAAGAACGCATCACCGTCGATGTGGAGGATAGCTCGAGGATATTTGCCGAGAGCGATGGGCGCGGACATACTAGTATTTGCGGATGATGGCGATGACGATGGCTTCGACGCGGAGTTCTTCTTTTGGGTAGATAGGCGAGAACTTTGGATTGGCTGGGACGAGGACGATTCTTTTGTCGGCGAGGATATGATAGAACTTCATCGTCCATTTGCCGTCGACGCAGGCGATGACGATGTCGCCATGCTTGGGGTCGCGACCGCGTTCGACGAGCGCGGTGTCGCCCGGGAGGATGCCAGCGTTCATCATCGACAGTCCCTTGACCTCGAGCATGTAGGTCGCCTCCCGCCGTTTGATGAGCCATTCGTCGAGGGTCATGGTATCGAGGAGCTCCTCCTCAGCCGGGGAGGGGAACCCCGCCTCGATTACCCCGAGTCTGCGGATGGTGTTGTTTTGGTCCATAGTTGTTTCACTCTATTTCATACACTATTACACTATACGGAAAGAAAGGACTCTCGTCAATCAGTGATGACTTTACAACACGTGCTTCTTGGGGCATACTGGAACGTTCGATTTGAACACGAGAGGAGCTCAACATGAATCAGTACAGGCGCTTGGAAAAGCGTTTGGTCGGAATTTCTCACCAGAAATACTTGATGCATGGTTCTACTCGGCGCAGGCCTCCACGCACGTTGATGCCACGGAAGCAAAACATCATTTTTCCGAACAAGCCACAGCTCACGCGAACGCGTGTGTATGCAACGGCCTATGTTCCGGTGGCGATCATGTATGCCGTAATCGGTTTGCCGTCAAAGGCTTGGGATTGGCAAATCATCAAAACCGATGGGAAGTGGATCATGTACTGCCGGATGCTTGGCCGAATTCCGGTGCGAGATGGGTATATCCACATCGTTCCCCGAAAACCGTTTCGGGAACTCGGTAGCCCGCTCATCTATTCTTCGTTTCGGCCGGTGCCGTCGGTCGAAATGATTCGAGTGCCCATGAATGCCCTCCCGTGGCTCGTCAGTAAGGGAATGGTCAAGATTGTACGTCAGTACCCAGAGTGAGAGCGTCAACAGCGCACGACCTACAGTGATAGGTACGGCGCTTTTTTCTTGGCTAAAAAGTCATGGTTGGGACAGGCGCTAAGAAATGGTAGGATAGGGTATGACCCCAAAATTATGACCCAAGACCAAGCGCTTGCCATATTGAAGACTGGGGCCCACGTGTTTTTGACGGGGGAGGCCGGCTCGGGCAAGACCCACACTATCAACCAGTACACCGACTATCTCCGTGAACACGAGATTGATTTTGCTGTGACCGCATCAACGGGGATCGCGGCCACCCATATCCATGGTATGACCATCCATTCGTGGAGCGGGATTGGGATCCAGTCGGAGCTTGACGATGACGCGCTCCGTCACCTGGCTGAGAACCGCTATGTCTCGAAGCGAATCAAAAAGGCTCGGGTCCTCATCATCGACGAAGTCTCGATGCTTGATGGACGAGTGCTCACTCTGGTGGAGCGAGTGTGTCGTCGAGTGCGCAAACAACAGCTCCCGTTTGGTGGACTCCAAGTGGTCCTCGTCGGGGATTTCTTTCAGCTCCCACCAGTCGCTGGCAAAGGCAAAGAGGGGAATCAAGTGGTGGAGTTTGCTTTTGATGCCGAGATCTGGAACGTCCTCCGTCCGACCGTCTGCTACCTGACTGAACAACATCGCCAGGAGGACAGTGCGTTTCTCCAGATCCTCTCCGCCATACGACGCAATGAATTTGATGAGACGCACTACGAGACTATACGCGAGCGTATCATCGAGCGGAGTGAGGCGCCCGACGATATGACTCGTCTCTACTCGCACAACGCGAACGTCGATACGCTCAACAACACGGAGCTCAAGAAACTTTCTGGGAAGACGCATGCCTACACGATGGCACTCCGTGGTCCCGAGGCTCTGACCAGCGCTCTCGTCCGGGGCTGTCTCTCGCCCGAACGGCTTGAGCTTAAGGTCGGTGCGGCGGTCATGTTTACCAAAAACAACCAAAGTGCTGGCTATGTGAATGGTACCCTCGGTACCGTCATCGGCTTTACTGCGGACAAGAAATATCCGATTGTCCGGACGACTGACGGACTGAAGGTCGAGACCGAACCGATGGAGTGGACCATCGCCGAAGGGGACGAAGTGTTTGCCAAGATCACGCAGATCCCGCTCCGCCTCGCCTGGGCCATGACCATTCACAAGAGCCAGGGTGTGTCGCTCGATGCCGCGGTCATGGACCTCTCGCAGACGTTTGAGTATGGTCAGGGCTATGTGGCGCTCTCTCGAGTCCGGACGCTCTCGGGTATCCATCTTCTCGGGGTGAACGCGCGCGCCTTTGAGGTACACCCGCTGGTCCTGGCTGAGGACGAGCGATTCCGCGCTGCCTCCGAGCGAGCCATCACTGAGTATGAGCGTCTCTCGCCCGAGCGCATCGCTGAGATGGAACACAATTTTATCATCATCTGTGGAGGCAAGACCAAGAAAGTGAAGAAGGCTCCCAAGACGAAAAAGAAAAAGACGGACTCAGAAACGGCTTATGCCGATATCCGGGCCAAGCACCCACAGGCCTATCGGTCTTGGACTACTGATGAAGAAGCCGAGCTCAAGAAGCTGTTTGAACGCGGGAAGCAAATGAAAGAAATCTCCGAGAAGCTCGGTCGCAAACCTGGTGGCATCCGCTCTCGTCTGAAAAAACTCGGCCTTGTTTCAGTCTAATTTTTCGACTATGTATATCGACATCGCGGTCGGGTTACTCATCGGATGGGGAGTATCGTTCTTCACGGGCGAATCTCATTTCCATCTCATGCTCTTTGGTATACTTGCGACTCTGGCTCCGGATTTTGATTTTCTTATTTGGCTCATCCGCAATAAGTGGCGGGTCAATCAGTATGCTCATGAGCACCGCGACCTCTTGCACCTGCCACTCATATTTGGGGTCGGCGGGGGACTCCTCATCGCACTCTGGCACCCAGCGTATGGACTCGTTTGGTTCTTGGGGGCGATGGCTCATTTTATTCACGACACACTCGATGGTGGCTGGGGGATACAGTGGCTCCATCCATTTTATCGTGGCTACTTTACGCTTGCGTCGTATAGTCCAAAGCGTCATTTCCGAAACAAGGATGAACAACGAGCGATAGCCTCGGTCCATGGCAACCCCAACTGGCTGGAGGAGCAGTATCTCAAACCAAACTCCAAACTCATGTTCGAGCTCGCCACTCTCGGTCTCGTCCTTATTGTTATCGTCTTGTGGATACTGTGGTAGAGAGGCGTGCTATACTGAGACAGTTATCCATCAACATAAATCGTATGATTCAGAAAGGAAACATCATCAAGTATTTCGCCCACAACCTGGCGATTGTGATTGGGCTGGTCCTTGTCTGGCGCGGTATCTGGCACATCTTGGACGCCGTCGATTTCTTTGCGTTCGAAGGCAACCCACTCTATACCGCTATCGGTGGCATCGTCATCGGCCTCGCTATCCTCTACTACCCAGACAAAGACCTCAAAGAGCTCGAGAAGCTCTAAATATTTCCATGGCTCGTTTCGTTTCGTGGAAAATACTGGTAGTGACAATCGTGCTCATCCTGGTCGGATGGGGTGTTTTTACGTACAGTGTTCTGCCTTCACATGACCGACAGTGGGAGCTGGGTCAGGAACAGTTACCGGCATTCCAGGTGTATGGCGATGTACTGAAAGTCGAGAATTATCGTAACTTTGCCTGGACGGGTGAGTTCACAGCTGAGCCACGCTATGAGACCAAGCAGTTTGATCTGACCAAATTGGTGGACCTTGATGTGTTCATTTCTCACTTCGATTCATTTGAGGGATTGGCGCATATTTTTCTTTCGTTTGGATTTGCTGGTGGTGAACGGTTAGTGGTATCACTCGAATCACGACGTGAAGTCGGAGAGACCTTTTCCCCAATCCTCGGTATGTTGCGGCAGTATGAAATTATCTATGTGGTTGGATCAGAAGCAGATATCGTTGGGGCGCGGACCTCTTTTCGAGGCGAACGCGTCTATCGTTATCCGACGGTCGCCACATCTGAACAAGCCCGAGCACTACTCCTCACACTCGGAGAGGATATCAATAGTGTTTTTGCAGAACCACGATTTTACAACACGCTGTTCAATAACTGCACCAATGGTGTGACGCGTCGGGTCGAAGAAATTTCTACAGCCCGGTTCCCTTTCACTTGGAAGACGCTTTTGCCTGGCTACTTCGACGAAGTGTTGTATGAAATGAATCTGATTCAAAAGTCCGGGAGTTTTTCCGAAACCAAGGCCTCTCGTCTTATTGACAACGCCCTCATCGATTTAGAGAGTGAACATTTCAGTCAACAGCTCCGCGGCAATCACCTATCGCGGTAAATCTTTGATTCGACTGGGGTAAAGGTCAAGAACGTGGGTATCAAAAACCTCGGCCACCAGAAGAAAAGCCAAGGCCTAGTGTTCCAACTTCAAACCCGCCCCCGTGGCGGGTTTTGCTTGATTTTTGGAATGAGCAGTGTAGAATCGGATTGAGTAGTACCTTCTAGAGAGAGGAGTAACCGATGAATACGAGCGAAAGAGCAGTACGTTTCGTGCACTGTTGCAGTTGTTTGGGTCATGGTCATTTCACGCTCCCGGGGCAGGAGACCTCATTCGAGGTCTTTTCCCTGCATGACGCCTTTGAGCAATTGAGAGTACTTTCGGTCAGGTATCGGCTTTCTCAGAATGAGCAAGCTAGGCTTGAGAATGAGATTCGGACCTCGGGCTTGCCACTTGCCTGTCGACCCGATGTGGTTGAATACATCCAATCACGTTGGAATATCGAGACGTGGGCCGCCTGCTATTCGTATGACGAAGAGAGCCGACCCAAGGCTATGACGATAGGAAGTGACGACCTCGCAGCGGCAGTTCATGAGTACATACTCCAGTCGTCAGGCCGACCGCTTCAGTTGCATTGATCGTGTGGACGGTCTCGTGTAGAAAGCATCATGGTCAGCAGGGGAATACCCCAGCCTGGCCATTTTTTATCCCATAGTCCGGACTTTTGGCTGAAAGATAGGCGGTGGTGTAAAATAGAGGGGATTGAATATTACGTCACCTTTTACGTACTATGGAAACCTACAAAACAGTGGGGGAATATATGAAGAGCTTGCCTCGTGGGGTGCAGGGTGAGGCCAAGCGTCTATGGACACTCCTCTGTGGACTCGTGCCGGAGGGAGAGGAAGCGATTCGCTATGGGATGCCGACCATCCGGGTGCATGGCAAAAACCTGGTGCACTTTGCGGTTCAGAAACACCACTATGGTTTCTATCCGGCGCCATCTGGTGTGAAGCAGTTTGAACCAGAAATCGCCAAACGCTATCGTTACTCCAAAGGTGCCATCCAGTTTCCTATCGGTGAACCGCTACCCATCGCGCTCATCACCAAAATCGTCCGCTTCCGTCTCAAAGAAGAACACGCCAAGCTCAAATAGAATTACGTAACTCATTACATATATTTCTATGCCACATATCCATACCAATCCGGGGGAGATCGATCGAACCGCTTCTGCCTATATCGTTCACGTGCCAAGCAAGCGCGTATTGCTTCGCATGCACGATAAGTATCATATACTGCTTGTACCTGGAGGTCATATCGAAAATTATCAGACCGCGCCCGAGGCAGCGCTTCAGGAAGCATGGGAAGAGGTCGGGCTAAGAGTGAAGCTTTGGCAGGAAAATAAGCTGTTTGAATACGAAAGTAAAAACGCTATTGAACTCGTACCACCCATTGCGATGAATATCCACGACATCTCGCCGGAGCATCGTCATGAAGAGCACGTGTATTTTGCGACGAGTGAAACGATGGATATTGTTGAGCCAGACGGCACAGAAAAGAGTGGCGGGTGCTTTTGGCTGACCAAAGAAGAAGTAATGAGTCGGACTGATTTACAAGAGCAGGTTAGGCTCTACGCCCTCAAGGCTCTTCAGACTCTCGCACCGTAATGAAACAGAGCATGGTACTTTTTGTGAAGTACATTTGGCGACTAGTGTTGGCGACATTCATGAGTGTTGCAATGTATTGTTTATGGGCGGATGCTGTTAGTCCAGCTGCTCAGCGCATAGTACAATTGGTAGTACTCTTTGAGTATGGCTTGTATTTTCTATCCCTGGTTATTCTTTTCCAGGTTGCTCCATTACAGAAGTGGTTGGATGCCCTACTTCCACCAATGATAGCTATTGGTTTCGCCTTGATTTTTTGGGGATTGCCAGATAGTCTCTTGGCAGGCGCATTCCTGGGGATGATTTTCTTTTCGGCGATTTTTTCCGGTACGGCAGTGTGCTTCAGGCTTTATCGGTGGCTCGGTGCATTAAATCTTGTTGTATCAAAGACGAAGCAGCTTGTTATAAGTGGGGTTGTTGTTTCAATAGTCGGCATTACTTACTTGTTGGTGTCCGTAGGGTTTCATGGGTTTCCGATTTACTTTATTCTCTTCCCATTTCTCATCGTATTATTTTATGGTCTTTATTGTCTCGTAGCTTTTTTGTATCCGGTAAACCTTTTGCTGTTCTTGGTTCAAAAACGGCCTTGGAGAGCATGGCTGGGGATAGTGATCTATACCGTACTCTGGCTCGCTCTTCTGAGTCAAACCTTTCCATTGCGCGCGTGGTGGATGGTCCAGTTTGTCGACCCATGCTACGAAGAGACTATCGGGGGAAGAAGTGCAACGTATGAGAAACTGATAGGAACTGAGCGTGTCTGTATGTTGCCCGCTGGCGAAGGCCCTTTCAATGTTTCTACTCGCCATACATTGGAAAATTTTGATTCTGAGAAATTTGTAGAACAAAAGGAGATTCTCGATGATGGTAGCGTGAAGATAGTGTATATACCCAAGCAAGAATACGAGGAAAGCCGGAAGCGTGAGAGAGAGGAGAAACAACGGTTGGAAACAGAAAAACGGAACCAGAGTGGAACTGAAGAAAATAGACGGATGCATATTTTTCAGGATGCGTGGATAGCGGAGGTCTCTGGGTATCTGGAGTTGCGCACGGAAGAATGTCCTTCATGGGAAAAATGTGAGACGTCGCAGGTAGCGTATTTTGTCATTACGAG
>JACCDN010420881.1_pt1 | contig 17331 bp, 14 predicted proteins | sample 7441691 | NCBI WGS metagenome assembly JACCDN01 (sample SAMN15323439, study PRJNA562643) | freshwater metagenome | isolation source: river surface water | place: USA:Blue River Watershed | collected 2017-08-16
GCACCTGCTAACTTTGCACGAGGAGTCAATTGCTGACAGAGGGACAACGCATCTAATTTGAAAGGGACTGTGATACTCAAACCCTTGCCACCCATCTTAAAAAATGCAACCAGCATCTTGGTAAATTGATCAGGCTGGGGCTGAATGCGAACATAGACAAGAGCTTGCTTACTATTGCGTGCAAATTCTTCATGGATCAGCGGGGATTTGCTGTGCGCAATCGGATTACCAAAAACAGCATACACATCTCTGCCCTGAAAGAGTTCGGCCTCTAATTGCGAAAGAAATGGGTAATTACTCATTGATTCGCCCCATTCTTAAGCTCAAAACGATTTCCAGATCGTTCTTTTGTATCGCGCGTGAACTCAAAAGTCGATACCCAGTCCAAAATATCCAGTTGCCTGCGCATCTCGGGGGGAAAAGGTCCATAAGGAGCGGCGGCACGCACAATCGCGATTGCCTGCCGATCCAGCTCTGGGATGCCAGAAGATCGACTAAGTTCAATGCCTTCACGCCCTTTGCTATTACTTGCTATTCGACCCTCAGCATCAACACTGACCGTTAAAACTAAACTTCCATAGAGAGGCCGTCCTTGCACTCTTGGAAAAAAGGTGTTGCCATAAGCCTCAATCTTTTGACGCATCGCATCGTAGTAATACGCAAATGCCACTGTCTTCGTACTACTTGCGCTCAACACTGCGCGCCGCGGCAGCCGCCCCTCAGGACTCAATCGCCTTGATAACTCGGCCTCTAAAGCATTGATCTCTGCAATCTGCCTAAGCTCTTCACCACTTCGCTTGCCTGAAGCCTGCTTTTTTTCAGTTTCTAGTGAAGAAAGTAATTGCTTTTGACGTCTCTCTAAAGATTCTAATTTCGCATCGGCGCCGAGACGCGCTCGATGCATGGCAGTCGCATCTTGATTGATCGTTAGACCGCCGCCATCCAGATCTGCTTGTGCAAGCTTCTGGGGTTTTTGTGGCGGAGCTTTGCTGCTAGCATTCACCAAAACAACACTGAGGGGAGTGTTTAAGCGTCGATCCTGATCATTCACATCAAACCACCGATAGCTCAAAAACAGGCCATGCAGAATCACGGACACGATTAAAGCAATCCATAACGGACGGATTCGATTGGTCGTATTAGTGAAATTCATGGCAATACTCACTTTGCAGACCCAATCTCGATCGTGTTGGAGGAGCTGGTTTCAGAGGATTCTGGAATGTCCTCGAGCTCTACCAAGCGCGCCACAGCCGTTAATTGCAATAGATCAATGTCCATGACCTCAATCTTAGCGCGAGTCATTCTGGGTTGATTGGCTAGTTCCGGGATGGGTAAATGCAAGGGAATCTGCTCTACGCGCACCATGCCCTCCTTCAGATGACGAACGTGAAGACTGGCAGGCAATCCCTGCTGTGCAATCCACCGTAGGCACCAATATTTTTCAATCTTGTCTTGATGTTCACCATATTGTTGATAAACATTTTCAAAGTCAGCTGCAATTCCCATCAAGGTCGCATCTTTTGGCACAAATGGCGCAACCATCTTTGCAGTAACTCCATTTCTGGTCAGGGCTATTAATTGCCATTGATTAACTAAATCAGCATACCGCCGTAAGGGCGACGTACACCACGCATAGAAATCGACTCCCAAACCCTCATGCGGTCCTGGGGTGGTTTGCATCCGCGTTCGCTGTGGTCCCCAACCCTTCTGGGTTCGAAATAATGCTGGCAAGCCATGATCGGCCAGCTGTTGGCCCCAAATGCGATTACATAAGATCATGCACTCAGCCACAATCGAATCCAAGATAGATCCCCGTAATCGTGGCTCTATCTCAACGGTTTGACTGTCGGCACTAAACCTAAAATGAAAGTCTCTGGCCAAGGCATTTGGATCAGTAACTCCCAGTGTCTCAATGCGTAAACCACTCTGGGCCCGCTGCTCCTGGCGCCTACTGTGTAATTGCTTCGCCAGGGTCCAGAGTATTGATAACTCATTTTGATAAGGCAAATCAGATGTCTGATCAGCCAGAGATTCCTCGCTGATAAGGTGTTCTAGATCATCCAGCCGTAAATTTCTCTCAATCGGAACCAGTTCTAATTTAGTTTCTGGGGTTGTATCCAATAGATCACCCTGAGCATTAATCTCCACATACAGAGAAATAGCAGGGCAATTTTTTCCTTGGTCTAAGGAAAAAAAATTGACGAAATCATCTGGAAGCATCGTGATTTTGTCACCAGGGAAATACACGGTTGACATCCGCTGCCGTGCAACCTGATCAAAACGGTCGTCTTTTTGAATAAATAAACCCGGAGCGGCAATATGTATTCCAAGACGATAGCGATCCTCCCCTATAACGCTCAAGGACAGAGCGTCATCAATTTCAGTTGTGCCTGCATCGTCAATAGAAAAAGCCCTCACTTCGGCAATGGGCAAATCCGCAATGCAAACATTGAATGCCTCGGCATCCAAACCAAAGTCTGCCGAGAAACCCTTCCCATTCGAAAAATGCTGGCGTAAAAACTGCCCATGGTGATAGGTCAATGGCGAATCCAAAGCTCCGCAACGCATCATGAGCTGAGCGGGATGTTCACCGGTTTGTTCACAGGCAGCATGAAATGCTTTATATGCGAGACTATTTTTATCCGGTGAGAACAACAGCGCATTGACTTGAGGGCGAAGCGCTTCTGGCAGTTGACCGGCTACCAAGTCCGCCCGCCAAAGTTCTTGCTGCTCATGTTCCTTTTTCTTGCGCTCGATTGCTGCTAAGCCAGCTTGCAGTTGCTCAAGTGGAGCGCGCATAAACTTTCCACGCCCTTTGCGACGAAAGTAAACTGGGGCAGCCTGCAGAGCAATTGCCAAAGCGGCATACTGCTCCGAAACTACTGCATCTCCAAAATACTCTTTTGCAATCGTTGAAAAAAGAAACTCATCGTCTGGAGCGCAGTCCCATAGAAGCTGTAAATCAATTGTTTGCGCTAGTTGATTTGCTTTTGTAATGAGAGTTTGCGCATCAGGCTTTTCAAACTGCAGCCATACATCTTTTGCCTTTAGTTTGAGATGTTTGCCCGATACAGCACTAACTTGCCAAGACTGTGTATCACCCGATCCAGAGGAAGATAAAACAGTTGCAGCACGTATATCGCCGCCTTCCTCATAGAGTAAGTGCATTTAGAGAGAAATCCCGCCGCTTGCTTCAATGGTCACGCCATTGACATAACTCGCCTCATCACTTGCTAAGAATAAATACACATTAGCCATCTCCTCTGGAGTTCCCAAACGAGCCATCCATGAACGCTGTTCAATGCTTTGCAAAATATTTGCTGGCATCGCCTTCACCATCTCGGTTGCAATAAAACCAGGACAAACTGCATTCACCCGAATTCCTTTTTGACCAAACTCGCGTGCCCAGGTTTTAGTGAACCCAATCACACCAAACTTCGATGCAGAATAGTTCGTTTGCCCAAAATTTCCATACAGACCAACTACACTGGAAGCATTCACAATGGCGCCCTTGTTTACTTCAAGCATATGGGGAATCACAATCTGCGTGCAGTTAAATACACCCTTTAAATTGACATCAATCACTTGATCAAATTGTGCCTCGGTCATTTTGACCAAACGGGCATCCTGCGTAATACCGGCATTATTAATCAATATATCGATGCGATGATGTTTAGCAATAATTTCGTCGACAGCACTTTGCACACTTGCGCGATCAGCGACATTCATTACATAAGGTTCGGCATGCTTGAGTTTTGAAACTGCCTCTTGAACCGCATTGGCATTTATATCCGCCACCATCACTTTGGCGCCCTCTTCAGCAAAGCGCTTTGCCGTGGCAAATCCAATACCATTTGCAGCACCAGTAATTAAAGCTATCTTATTGTGCAATCGCATTACCATTCCTTTTTTCTTAATTCTTGCTAACTCAAGCCTTGCAAAATTCTTTTATGGACTCCACCAAAGCCGCCATTGCTCATCACCAAAATATGATCATTTGGTTTTGCTGAGGCACATACAGCCTCAACTAGTCGGCTCAAATCATGAAAATGCCTGCCCTTTTCGCCTAATGGTGCTATTGCATTTTCCAGATCCCAACCCAAAGCGTCCTTACCGCTAATTGCCCCATAGGCAAAGACCAAATCCGCCGATCGCAAACTCTCTGGTAATTGTGATTTCATAACACCTAATTTCATCGTATTTGAGCGTGGCTCTAACACCGCCAAAATACGAGCATGGCCAACTTGTTTACGCAAACCATCAATCGTCGTGGCAATCGCAGTGGGATGATGTGCAAAATCATCGTAAATGTAAATATTGTTTTTCACGCCAATCAATTCAAGGCGGCGCTTCACATTCTTAAACTCTGCCAATGCTCTAGCAGAATCTTGAGGGCTGATACCGATGTGGTTTGCAGCAGCAATTGCCGCTAGTGCGTTTAGCTGATTATGTCGACCCATCACCCCAGAATCTTTTGCCCAATGAACCTCCGCACATTGTTGCGCGTGATGGAGTACAGCAAAATCGGCACCCAATTTGCCTTCGGCATTCTGTAAGTCAGCAATCGACCATTCGCCTGTTTGCATACCAAAGCGCTGCAGTGCGCTCCAGCACCCTCGTTCGATAACTCGATCTAAAGACACTTCCATTGCGTTTGCAAGCACCAAGCCCTGCTGTGGGATGGTTCGCACTAAATGATGAAATTGGGTCTCAATGGCAGCGAGGTCTGGAAAAATATCCGCATGATCAAACTCGAGATTATTGAGGATCGCAGTTCGCGGTCTGTAGTGCACGAACTTACTCCGCTTATCAAAAAAAGCTGTGTCGTATTCATCGGCCTCAATGACAAAATATTCACTCTGACCCAAGCGCGCCGAGACAGAGAAATTCAATGGCACACCACCAATCAAATATCCTGGGCTACGTTGATTAAATTCCAATATCCACGTTAGCATCGCAGTTGTTGTGGTTTTTCCATGAGTCCCGGCAACGGCCATTACATGGCGCCCCCTCAAAACCTGCTCCCCAAGCCACTGTGGTCCTGAGGTATAAGGCAAACCTTGATTAAGAATTGCCTCTAGAAGGGGGTTGCCGCGAGACACCACATTACCAATCAGAAATAAATCGGGTTTGGATTTAAATTGCTGTAGTTGATCGGGGGAGTATCCTTCGATCAGTTCTATCCCTTGGGCCTCAAGCTGAGTACTCATGGGTGGGTAAACATTGGCATCGCAACCGGTTACTTGGTGACCAGCTTGACGAGCAATTGCCGCGATCCCACCCATAAAGGTTCCGCAAATGCCCAAGATATGTATATGCATGCGAGGATTTTAGCCAAGGAGTTCCATGAACCGTCGTCAATTTTTACTAGGAAGTGGTGTTGCAATCATTGCGGCCACCGCCGGTGCCCTAATTGCCAACTGGAAAACGAGTTTGCATAAAGCCTCCAATGAGGCAGTTAGCGCCCTTTTTGAGCGAGAGTGGTTTTCACCGGATCAGAAACCAATATCAACCGCAGATTGGAAAAATAAAGTCTTAATCGTCAATTTTTGGGCATCTTGGTGCCCGCCTTGCGTTGAAGAAATGCCTACATTGGACATAATTCAGGGTGAATATGATCCCAAAAAGATGTTAATTGTCGGCATCGGCATTGATTCACCCTCTAACATTCGCCAATTTATTGAAACTACCATTATTTCCTATCCAATTGTTTTGGGTGGTCTAGGAGGCAATGAGGTGAATAAAATGTTGGGTAATCCCTCAGGCGCCCTTCCCTTTACTGTAGCAATTAATGCAAAAGGGGCTATAACAGGTCGTAAGTTAGGTAAAATATCGGAAGATGAGCTAAGAAAGATGATTAAAGAGGCTATTTAATGTACGATAGCTACTTTTATTGACTGAAGCTACATCTCATTAAACTCCTTTTTTCGTCCCTTTTGAATAAAAAAGGGGATTTTTCTAGGTATGGGGCCGTCATGCAGGTATACTGCATCTCACACGATTTACCGTGTTTTTAAGCCAATTTAAGCGGTATTTTTCAATAACTGTAGCGATCTATGTCAAAAAATACTCTGAATCGATCTGTTCTTGTTATTCAAGGCCCCAACTTGAACCTATTGGGGACCAGAGAACCTGAGGTCTACGGCAATACAAGCCTAGACGATATCCATCAGAAACTAGCAAAACTAGCCAGTGCCGCAGGAATCTCACTGGAAACCTTTCAAAGCAATCATGAGGGTGAGTTAATCGATCGAGTCCAAAAGGCAAAGAAGGATGAAATTGGCTTCATCATTATTAATCCAGGTGGCTTTACCCATACCAGCGTCGCCCTAAGAGATGCCTTAGCAGGGGTAGCTATTCCATTTATTGAAGTTCATTTATCCAATATTCATCAGCGCGAAGAGTTCCGCAAGCACTCCTACTTTTCGGATTTAGCCACAGGCGTTATTTGTGGTCTTGGCGCTCAAGGTTATGAACTTGCACTTAGTGCGATTGAAAACAGACTATCTCCACAGTAAATACCCATCAATACGAGGTTTAGCATGGACTTAAGAAAACTAAAGACATTAATTGACCTGGTCTCTGACTCCGGGATTTCGGAATTGGAAGTAAGCGAGGGCGAGGACAAGGTTCGTATTGTGAATACACGTGGCGGCGCAATAACTGCCCACTCCGGCTCCGCTCCCAGCGCTCCAGTAATGCCGGCGCCAGTCCATGTCGAGCCTGCTGCAGCCCCTGTAAGCGCACAGATCCCCGATATCGGGTCAACTCCCTCAGATGGCTTCATTCAAAAATCACCGATGGTTGGTACCTTTTATCGATCGCCAAACCCTGAGGCTCCAGCATTTGTCAATGTGGGCGATACCGTTACTGTCGGACAAACCCTGTGCATCATCGAAGCAATGAAACTGCTCAATGAAATCGAATCCGAGAAAGCCGGCATTGTGAAACAAATTTTGTGTGAAAACGGTCAAGGTGTTGAATTTGATCAACCTCTCTTCATCATCGCCTGATCGTAACGCCTGAGCCCAAATCATGTTTGACAAAATCCTGATCGCCAATCGTGGCGAAATTGCCCTTCGAATCCAGCGTGCCTGTCGCGAGCTTGGTATTAAAACAGTGGTGGTCTATTCCACCGCAGACAAAGATGCAAAGTATGTGAAGCTTGCGGATGAGGCGGTTTGTATTGGCCCCGCTCCATCTGGACAAAGCTATCTCAACATGCCTGCGATTATTTCTGCGGCAGAAGTAACCGATGCCGAAGCGATTCACCCAGGCTATGGCTTTCTCTCCGAAAATGCGGACTTTGCAGAGCGCGTAGAAAAGTCTGGCTTTGCCTTCATTGGACCACGCCCAGAATCCATTCGCCTGATGGGGGACAAGGTCTCAGCGAAGAATGCCATGATTAAAGCGGGGGTTCCTTGTGTTCCTGGATCAGCGGGTGCACTGCCTACCGATAATCCCAAAGAAATTATTGCTACCGCCAAACGGGTGGGCTATCCAGTCATTATTAAAGCTGCAGGTGGTGGTGGTGGTCGCGGAATGCGAGTTGTACACACTGAAGCCGCGCTTATCAGTGCAGTCAACATGACTCGGGAAGAGGCTGGGCGAGCCTTTGGTAATCCAGAGGTCTATATGGAGAAGTTTCTAGAAAAACCACGCCACGTCGAGATTCAGGTATTGGCAGATACCCATGGCAATGCAGTTTGGCTGGGTGAGCGCGACTGCTCGATGCAGCGGCGTCATCAAAAAGTCATTGAGGAAGCTCCAGCACCAGGTATTGACCGCAAACTAATTGCCAAAATTGGCGAGCGTTGTGCCGATGCCTGTAAAAAAATTGCCTATCGTGGGGCTGGAACTTTTGAGTTTCTCTATGAGAGGGGTGAATTCTTTTTCATTGAAATGAACACGCGTGTGCAGGTTGAACACCCAGTCACCGAAATGATTACAGGTATTGATATTGTTCAAGAACAAATTAAGATTGCTGCGGGGCAAAAACTCAGTTTCCGTCAAAAGGATATTGTTTTCAAAGGACATGCGATTGAATGTCGCCTTAATGCGGAAGATCCCTTTAAATTCACTCCAAGCCCAGGACGGATTCAGTCCTGGCATATGCCTGGCGGACCCGGGATTCGGGTTGATTCACACGCCTACAGCGGATATTTAGTACCACCCAACTACGACTCCATGATTGGAAAACTAATCGCCTATGGCGCAACCCGTGAGCAGGCAATTCGTAGAATGCGTATCGCTTTATCTGAGCTTGTGATTGACGGCATCCAGACTAATGTACCCCTTCATCGCGAGCTGATGCTGGATTCCAAATTTGTAGAAGGCGGCACAAGCATTCATTATTTGGAGCAACGCCTTGAGGAACAGTCGGCCACACGTGGTAAAAAATAATTACCTCGCATTGAGTCGCTAATTAAAGTCAGATGCCGTATCGCGAACTCCAATTTACGGTAGTTGCAGAAATTGCTGAGCCGCTCGGTGATGCACTAATGGAACTTGGGGCGCTCTCAGTTTCGGTGGAAGATGCCTCTGCTGGTGGCTACGATGAGAACCCCCTATATGGTGAGCCGGGGCTCTCCCCAGAGGTACAAGCGTGGGATCTATCAAACGTTAAGGCCCTGTTTGGCGACGAAATCGATTTGAACCCAGATGATTTGATAAGCGATCTCAAAGAAGCTGGCTTTTCAGTATCTCAGCCATCGGAAACAATCATTGCTGATCAAGATTGGGTTTTGTTAACCCAAAGCCAATTTGAACCACTACAAATTGGCAAGCGCATCTGGATTATTCCCTCTTGGCATTCAAGGCCCAATGATCCCAATGCGATTTGTTTGGCTGTTGATCCAGGACTTGCTTTTGGCACCGGTAGCCATCCTACGACGCGTCTCTGTCTTGAATGGCTTGAGGAATTTACTCAACAATCTACAAATCGTGGAAAAAGTCTCATGGATTATGGTTGTGGCTCAGGGATTTTGGCGATTGCGGCTCACAAACTCGGCTTTGGACTTGTCTTTGGAACCGATATTGACCCGCAGGCAATTGAATCAGCCAAATCAAATGCACAGCAAAATGAAGTAGGCATTGACTTCCAGCTGCCAGATGATATTGATAAGACCATTGGCCATCAGCAATTTGACGTTGTGATGGCAAACATCCTAGCCAATCCACTGCAAGTTCTTGCGCCAGCCCTGATTGCCCGACTTAAGCCGGGCGGCCATTTAGTGCTTTCAGGCATCTTAGAAAGACAAGCTAATGAGGTCATTGCAAGCTATCAAAACGCCATACAGCTCTCTGTCTATGCTGTCCATGAGGGTTGGGTATGTTTAGCAGGCACATTGACGCCCAAAACAAAAAGTGTAGTTTTGGCATCTAAAGCGTCGGGGGACATATCGCATAGAGCCTTACCTATCGCTGGAGATAAAGTTCTCCTTCAGACCGTTCATCGGGCACCAAAGCAACGAAGCATAAAAAAATATGCCTTGATTGCACTGATTGCTCTACTGATTGCCTATCCAGTGGCTACCATCTTCTGGCGGATGCCGGTACTTCATGCACTTGCTCCAAGTATCGATAGCGGGGCTAATCCGATCACCCTGGGGGCATTTAATACCCTGCAAAAGATTGATCAGGCTCTTTGTGAATGGATTCCCTGCGATCGCAAAGCGGTTGCCGATTTCAAGGCATGGCGTTTTCTATCGGCTAATCTGGGGATAGATGAAACAAAAAAACTGGGAGCTGAATTGCCTGCTGTTCAGTCTATTTTGCAGATCGAGCTTCAAAACCGCTTAGCCGTTCCAATTGCCGTGCCCAATCTTGAGCTGACACTAAGAGATGCGGATGAGAAAACAATTGCTCGAATCATTCTCACACCCGAGGAATGGCTTCCAAAGCCCTGGCAAAGTGCTCATCCAAGCTTTTTATTAACGGGTGCTCCAGCTGGTGAGCTATTTAGCTTATCAATGCCTGTACAACTGCCTGCAAACGCAGCCGGCTATCGCCTGCGTGTGGCGTATCCAAATCAACTTCCTACGACCCCTTCTTAATTTCAGAAAGAATTTATGGCTAGCATCATTTGCGGTTCCATTGCCTATGACACCATCATGACCTTTGATGGTCGTTTTCAAGATCAAATCCTGCCGGATCAAATCCACATTTTAAATGTTGCCTTCCTGGTTCCCAGTATGCGCAGAGAATTTGGTGGCTGTGCAGGTAATATTGCCTACAACCTCAAACTACTCGGTGGCAATCCTTTGGTCATGGCTACTGTTGGGGCAGATGCAGATCCCTATCTTCAGCGCCTTGATACTCTTGGTATCAGTCGATCGCATGTCAAAAAAATGGATGACGCCTTTACAGCTCAAGCCATGATCACGACCGATATGGCTAATAATCAAATTACTGCCTTTCATCCTGGGGCCATGAACCACTCCCATCTGAATCGGGTTGCTGACTGCACCAAGAATCTGGGCACTGGAAGCTCGCACTTTGGAATCGTGGCACCCGATGGCCGGATTGGCATGTGGGAGCACTGCCATCAATTTGCCGAGGCGGGGATTCCGTTTATCTTTGATCCAGGCCAAGGCTTACCCATGTTTAATGGCCAAGAACTCCTCGACCTTGTAAAACTAGCCAGTTTTGTCGCTGTGAACGACTACGAAGGCGAAATGCTTTGCCAACGCACCGGTCTGTCTCTAGAGCAATTAGCCAAGGAGGTAAAGGCTCTAATTGTGACCAAAGGAGCCCACGGCGCAGAAATTTATGCGGATGGTAAAAATTTCGCGATACCAGCCGTGAAACCAGAAAAAATTGTTGATCCCACTGGCTGTGGTGACGCATTCCGTGGCGGCCTGCTATATGGTCTGGAAAATAATATCGATTGGGAGAGCACTGGCCGCCTTGCAGGTTTGATGGGCTCGATCAAAATTGCGCATCAGGGCCCCCAAAATCATCAACTCACTCGCGCAGAGATCTTTGAGCGCTTCCAAAAAGCCTTTGGATATCAACTTTAAGCAATAAAAATGGGGTCCCGAAGGACCCCATCTGTACTACTTCAACTGTCCGTTCAGCTTACGCTTAGGGACGGCTGCCTGTAGGGAAAGGCCAAGCCGCAGCCGGATTCAACGCAGTTTGCGCTGGAGCTGCAACGGCGGGCTTAGCCGCGGGCTTTTTTACAGAAGCCCCTTTCTTTTTGGCAGCAGGCCTTTTCTTAGCTGCTTTTTTAGCAGGCTTTTTCTTGGCAGCTTTTTTCTTTTTAGCAGCAGGACGCTTTTTAGCTACTTTTTTCTTAGCAGCTTTTTTAGCGGCAGGCTTCTTCGCTGCTTTTTTAGCAGCTGGCTTTTTAGCTGCTTTTTTAGCAGCTGGGCGCTTCTTAGCTGCTTTTTTAGCAGCTGGCTTCTTAGCAGCTACTTTTTTCTTAGCAGCTGGTTTCTTTGCAGCAGACTTCTTTTTGGCGATTGCCATAGTGATTCTCCTTCACGTGAGGATTAGAACAAACTACTGATTGAGAAAACCCGACCATTACTCTGTATGAGACCTTGCGGAACCATATAGGAAACGAGCGAGCTATTCATCGGCGCGCGGCCTAAAGCTTGGTGCTGCACGCTAATGAATCCTGGAAAAAAAGCCGCAACCTTTGCAGGAAGCGGCTTTTTAAATGGGTTGGAAAAAATGGGGAAAGAGATCCGGTCACCCTGTTTTAAGGGTTTTCGCATTTGTGCCTGTTTTAATCGACTGCGAATACTAATCAACCGTCCTATCTCCTATATTGCCGGACGAAGCGCTAACTTAACTGTTACTTACTCCCAATTCAGCGCGCCGCCGGTTTGATACTCAATTACTCTAGTCTCAAAAAAGTTTCTCTCTTTTTTCAGATCTATCATTTCTGACATCCATGGAAATGGATTCTCTTCATTTGGATACATTGCGTCAAGTCCTATTTGCATGCATCGACGATTACAGATGAATCTGAGGTAACTTTTGAACATGGGCGCATTTAATCCAAGCACCCCTCTTGGCATCGTATCTTCGGCATAGCGATACTCCAACTCGACTGCTTTTTCAAAGATGCCACGGATGTCCTCTTTGAACGCAGAAGTCCATAGCTGCGGGTTCTCCAGCTTGATTTGGTTAATCAAATCAATGCCAAAATTACAGTGCATCGACTCATCGCGCAGGATGTATTGATACTGCTCTGCAGCTCCCGTCATTTTGTTTTGGCGACCCATTGCGAGGATTTGCGTAAAACCAACATAAAAGAACAAACCCTCCATAACGCAGGCAAAAACAATCAGTGAGCGCAAGAGTTTTTGATCATTTTCCAGAGTTCCGGTCTTAAATGCTGGATCGGTAAGCACATCAATGAAAGGAATCAGGAACTCATCCTTATCCCGGATTGATGGAACCTCATGGTATGCATTGAATATTTCAGCCTGATCGAGACCCAAAGACTCCACAATGTACTGATAAGCATGGGTATGAATAGCCTCTTCAAAAGCCTGGCGGAGTAAGTACTGACGGCACTCTGGCGCAGTGATTTGGCGGTAGGTGCCAAGAACAATGTTATTGGCTGCCAAAGAATCGGCGGTTACAAAAAAGCCCAAGTTACGCTTAATAATGCGCCGCTCGTCCTCTGTTAGACCGTTAGGGTCCTTCCAAAGAGCAATATCACGGTTCATATTAATTTCTTGTGGCATCCAGTGGTTTGCGCAACCAGCCAGATACTTCTCCCAAGCCCACTTGTACTTAAATGGCACCAATTGGTTTACATCAGTAGTGCCGTTGATGACGCGCTTGTCAGCTACATTCACCCGACGCTCTACGGCCTCAAGTACTGGCTTTGCAGCCTGCACAGGGGGCGCAACTGCAACCTGATCGGCCTGAACCGGCGCTACCTGTGGCTGCGCTTGAGGCACCGGCATGGATGGGGGCGGAGTAAAGCCTGCCTTCGCTAATGCGGGTGCAACTTCTTCGTCCCAGTTCAACATAATCTTCTCCTAATTCTTCCTATTTATTTAATTTCAATCAAGCTTACTGACAGGCTTCGCATTCTTCAAATCCAGGATCGCCTGGGCGCATTGTGCAAACAGGGCCATCTGCCACCACGGCAGGAGCTGTTTCTGCACCACTCGATACAGAGTTCAACTGCCCAGTGGCAACTGGTGAATTCTCAACATGGGTAGCCGCCATCGTGCGTAAGTAGTAGGTAGTCTTTAAGCCACGCAACCAAGCCAACTTATAGGTATCGTCTAATCGCTTACCAGAAGCGCCAGCCATGTAAATATTTAAGGATTGCGCTTGGTCGATCCACTTTTGGCGACGGGAGGCCGCCTCAACGAGCCAGCTAGGCTCGACCTCAAAGGCGGTGGCGTATAAATCACGCAAATCCTGCGGAACGCGATCTATCTTCGACAATGTGCCATCAAAATACTTCAGATCAGCGATCATGACCTCATCCCAGAGTCCGCGGTCCTTTAGATCACGAACGAGGTAATCATTAACGACAGTAAATTCACCCGAGAGATTGGATTTCACGAACAAATTCTGGAATGTGGGTTCAATACAAGCTGATACGCCAATAATGTTCGAAATCGTCGCCGTGGGCGCAATCGCTACGCAATTTGAGTTGCGCATACCGTTTTGCTTGATCTGAGCGCGCAAGGTACCCCAGTCCATTGTGCTGGACTGATCAACCTCAACATAGCCGCCACGCTCTTGCTCGAGTAACTTCAGGGTGTCCTGCGGCAGGATGCCACGATCCCACAAAGAGCCTTGGTAGCTACTATAGGTGCCCCGCTCCTTAGCTAACTCACTCGATGCCTGGTAGGCGTAATAGCAAACTGCCTCCATCGAGGTATCAGCAAACTTCACTGCTGCATCACTTGCATAGGGAATACGCTGCATGTGCAGGCAATCTTGGAAGCCCATAATGCCTAAGCCTACTGGGCGATGCTTCATGTTTGAGGTACGCGCCTTGGCTACGGCATAGTAGTTGATATCAATCACGTTATCGAGCATCCGCATTGCGGTCTGAATCGTCTTCTTGAGCTTGGCATGATCTAAAACCATTTGTCCATTTGCATCGGTAGTCATATGCGCAGTTAAGTTGACCGATCCCAAGTTACAAACAGCAATCTCGGTCTCATTGGTATTGAGAGTAATCTCGGTACACAAATTTGAGGAATGCACTACGCCAACATGCTGCTGCGGACTGCGGATATTGCAAGGATCTTTGTAGGTAATCCAAGGATGGCCCGTCTCAAACAACATGGCCAACATCTTGCGCCACAATTGAACGGCGGGCACTTTCTTGGAAGGCTTAATTTCCCCTGCTTCAGCGCGTTTCTCATAAGCGATATAGGCTTGCTCAAATGCTTTGCCATACTTATCGTGTAAATCTGGGGTGCTGGATGGAGAAAACAGGGTCCACTCACCATTTTCCATCACCCGCTTCATAAATAAATCCGGGATCCAATTGGAAGTATTCATGTCATGGGTACGGCGGCGGTCATCACCTGTATTCTTGCGAAGCTCCAAAAACTCTTCGATATCCAAGTGCCAAGTTTCCAGGTAAGCGCAGACAGCGCCCTTGCGCTTACCGCCCTGATTCACTGCAACGGCCGTATCGTTTACCACCTTCAAGAAAGGAACGACGCCCTGCGACTTTCCGTTTGTACCTTTGATATGGCTACCTAAGGCGCGCACATTAGTCCAATCATTACCCAGGCCACCGGCAAACTTTGACAAAAGTGCGTTTTCTTTTAACGCCTCATAAATACCATCTAAATCATCATCTACCGTAGTCAAATAACAGCTCGATAGCTGCGAACGCAAGGTTGCAGAATTAAAGAGTGTTGGGGTGCTTGACATGAAATCAAAGGTGGAGAGAACCTCATAAAACTCAATAGCCCGGCGCTCACGCTCTGGTTCATTGAGGGCCAAGCCCATTGCCACACGCATAAAGAATGCCTGGGGCATTTCGATACGATGATCCTCTATGTGCAGGAAGTAACGATCGTAGAGGGTTTGCAAACCCAGGTAATTAAACTGCAAATCACGCTCTGCATTGAGAGCGGCGGAGATCTTGGCTAAATCAAACTCAAGCAAACGGGGATCGAGTAATTCCGCTTCCACGCCTTTACGAATAAATTGTGGGAAGTAATTTGGATACTCAGCCTGCATATTGCCCTGCAGAACCTCGCGACCTAAGATTTCTTTACGAATGACGTGCATCAAAATACGTGCGGTCACCTGGCTGTAAGCGGGATCTTTCTCAATCAAAGTCCGCGAAGCCAAAATGGCGGAGTCGTAGACTTGGGCCATGGGCACGCCATCATACAAATTCTTGATAGTCTCGGTCATGATGGGGCTAGCATCAATATGATTACCCAAACCCTCACAAGCCGCCTCAATCACACTTCTTAGTGCAGCCACATTGAGGGGCTTGGTGACTCCATTATCAGTAACCTGAACGGTTGGCAAGCCAGCATCAGCAACTTGCTCTTGACTTGCGCTTTGCTGAGCAGCACGCTCTTGATTACGCTTCTCACGATAAAGCACATAGGCGCGAGCCACATTGTGCTCACCGCTGCGCATCAACGCTAATTCAACCTGATCCTGAATATCCTCAATATGAAATGTGCCGCCGTTGGGGCGGCTACGCAACAAAGCCCGAACGACGTTTTGGGTAAGCTGCTCTACCTGCTCACGAATTCGTGCTGAGGCAGCTCCCTGCCCACCGTTGACAGCCAAGAAGGCCTTGGTAACCGCAATTGCAATCTTCGATGGCTCAAAGGCAACTACCGAACCATTGCGCCGAATAATCTTGTAATCTGAGAGTTGAGTGGTTTGTGCGAGCCCAACTCCGCCTGCCACAAAATTTGCCGATGGGGTTTGTGTCAAATTAACCCCCGAGCCAAGACCTCCTGGGTTTGCTGTACTTGTTTGGCCTGCTGCTTGTGGGTCGGCGAAGGTCATATTGCTCCTGCTCTATATATATGTATTTATTGAAAAAAGATGAATTATGAACAAAAACACTAGATATAGTGGTTTTTCATAGTTCTAGGCACTAAGTATAGGTAAATATTTTAGATTTGGTAAGTCTTTTCTTACAGAATTGATTGGTAATTTCCCTATTTTTGGAAGAAATAAAAACTCCAAAATTAGTATGTGAGTATCCGCTTACCTAGCGAGTAAACAGTTAGCGCGATGCGCTGCCAAACGGTAATTGTTGGTCCGCCAAGTGAGCTAATTGTTTTATGCGCACCCAGTCAAAATATTTTCCAGGATCGGTTTTTCGCCCTGGGGCAATATCGCTATGGCCTGCAAATTGGAGTTGTGGGTACTTCCTGCCCAAAACACCAATCAATTCAGACAAAGAAAGGTATTGCTCATTGGTGAAGGGACTCTGGTCATCCCCCTCCAGCTCAATACCCACTGAAAAATCATTACAACGCTCTCGCCCCTCAAATTGCGATACGCCTGCGTGCCATGCGCGTTTATGAATGGAAACAAATTGTGTTGTTTTTCCGTTACGGTCAATTAGAAAATGGGTTGATACCTTCTGTTTGGCAATTTCCTCAAAATACGGGTGCAGTGTGGGATCTAAATTATTTTGGAAAAAATTAATAATGTGTCGGCCACCAAATTGCCCCGGTGGCAAGCTAATGTGATGAATGACAGCGAGATCAACTTCACATTCTGAGGGGCGCTCATCAAAATTGGTAGAGGTACGCCACTGCGCTTTACCCCACCACCCCTTTTGGCTAATACTATCGCGATGCTCTACAGAGCAGTAATAGCGCCCATCATGAGCGAGCGCATCATTTTCCGGTAGATGCAGATCGCAACACGAACATGAGACCATGCGCTGGGGCTTAACTGGCGATGGCTCAGTTTGCTTAACTTTTTTATTGTCAGTCTCATTCTTGCTCTTCTTTTTGGCAACTAGCCACCAATAAGCCAGTGCCAGCCCCAAAAACAACAATACCCACTTAAGCAAGATTAAGCCCGCTGCAAAATAACTTCTGACACAAAACGCGTTCCTGCATAAGTCAATAAGAGCGCAAGAAAACCGCCCAAGACCCAACGAACCGCGCTAGGACCGCGCAAACCAACACGAACACGGGCAACCACGAGCCCAGTAAACAAAAGCCATGAAAGCAAGGCAAAAATGGTCTTGTGATCAAATACCAGCGGTTTGCCAAACAACTCCTGGGAGAAAAATAACCCGGAGAATACGGTTAGAGTTAATAAAACATAACCCACATAAAGTAGGCGGAATAAAAAGCTTTCCATCGTCAACAGAGGTGGCAAGCTCTCGAC
>JACCDN010304231.1_pt1 | contig 17327 bp, 18 predicted proteins | sample 7441691 | NCBI WGS metagenome assembly JACCDN01 (sample SAMN15323439, study PRJNA562643) | freshwater metagenome | isolation source: river surface water | place: USA:Blue River Watershed | collected 2017-08-16
CTTGTGTCGCTGGTTCGATTCCGGCTCCAGGCACCACACTTCTCTTTAGCTCCCAGATTTTTCCTTATTTATGGAAAACCTCACAGATTATTCAAATTACATTACGGCCGCATATTTAGCCGCTTCCTTTGCGCTTGCCGCTCTTGCAATCATTGTTGTTGCAAAATTTTTCACAAGAAAATGAAAAACCAACACAAAAGAAGGCGATTTATTTTTGTTGGATCAATTTTTCTAATTTCGCTAATTTCTCTAACTTTTGTAATTACAAATTTTCGCGACAACATGGTTTTTTTCTATTCGCCAAGCGAGTTAAAAACACCGAAAAACCTTGATAAAACCAGAAATCATCAGATTAGAGTTGGCGGACTCGTAGCTGAAAATAGCATTAAAAAGATCGACGCACTCACCACAGAATTTACAATTATCGATATGGAGGAAGATTTAAAAATTACCTATGTTGGAATTTTGCCAGATTTATTTCGAGAAAAGCAGGGCGTGGTTGCAAAGGGGAAATTTAATTCAGAAACAAACGAGTTTTTCTCGAAAGAATTATTGGTAAAGCATGATGAGAACTACATGCCCCCTGAAATTGCAAAGTCTTTAGAAAAACAAAAATCAACTTATTAAGGCGCTTAAGAAGTTTTTGTGATTCTATTTTTTTCAAAGGTAAGTTAGACACTGTTAGCTAATTATTTTTATCCCTTATTTGACCCTGTTTTTGCTTATTTTTTGATAAAATTATTCAAAATATATCCAGATATTTATCATAATTTTATCAAAAAAGCGCTAAAAACATGTCAAAATCTGCGCTAAAAAATAATTAGCTAACAGTGTCTACTTTGATTTACGTGCGTTTGAAAAAATTAGAATTGCTAAGAATTCGACGAAAAAGTTGATTTACGACAGAGTAATTAAAGCTTGGCGCTTCTAGCTTCGATTGCCTCTTCCAATTTTGCAGAAAATTCTCGTTTAGAAAGCCCAGGCTCAATTGGATCAAGAAACTCAAGGGTAATTTTTCCTGGATTTTTTAAGATGCTTTTTGACCAAAATTTCCCCGAATTTAAAGCCGCCGGAACAACCTTAACTCCACAAGCCAAATAAAGGGCCGTAACTCCAGACTGATAAGGATATTTATCGCTAAAGGCCCCAACCGGAACTCGAGTGCCCTGAGGAAAAAGAATAATAGTTTGACCATTTGCCAAATATTTTTTGCTTTGTTTTATCAAATCCTTTAAGGCACTTGCCTGACCTTTGCGATCAATAGTAATGCCACTCATGACACGTAAATACCAGCCATAAAAAGGGATTTTCAGCAACTCTTTTTTGAAGGCATAAACCGGACGATGAAACACCAAATGCATCACTATTGTTTCCCACATTGACTGGTGCTTACAGGCAACAATACAAGCTTCTTTTGGCAGATTTTCCAGGCCAATAATTTTATGCTCAATGCCGCAAAGTTTTTTCAAAGCCCACAAGCTAACAACAGACCAAAGCTTAGCGCCCTGATCGGCAAGTTTCGAATTTTTAAAAATAAAAGCAGGGGAATAAAGAATTGGAACAATGGCACCCCAAATAATAATGAACGACAAAAATAAAATTGAGCGTATCAGATTCATGAGCTACTGGGAAAAAGAGAGAAAAGAGGAAGGAGATGGTGCCGAATGTCGGATTTGAACTGACGACCTACTGTTTACAAGACAGTTGCTCTACCACTGAGCTAATTCGGCTTCTTAAAATGAGGCGGGGAAAGTATTTTTAGAAATAAAAAACTGCAAGAATTTTTATCAAACAAAAAACCGGATCAACCTTTAGGCTGATCCGGTTAAATATTTTAGATTAATCTAAAATTATTTTTTAGCTGGAGCTTCAACTGCAGCTGGAGCAGCAGCTTCTTCAGCTTTAACTTCAGCTTTTTTAGCTTTTTTAGCTTTTTTAGCGGCTGGTTTAACTTCAGCTTTAACTTCAGCAGCTGGAGTAGCAACTGTAGCTTTTGCATCAGCTTTAACTTCAGCTTTAGCGGCTGGAGCAGCAGCTTTAGGAGCAGCTACGGCAGCAACTGGAGCAGTTGCTTTAACTTCAGCTTTAACTGATTGAGCTTGTGCAGCAGAAGCAAAAAGTGCAACTGCAGCGATAACTAGAGAAAGTTTTTTCATTTTTGAAAACCAAATTGGCTTTTAATTTATGCTAACCATTTCTGATTAGTCCCTTATCAATTACTAAGACATCGACTGCTTTTTTAAATTAACAATCTCCTTCGAAGCTGAAAGGCGGCGGGAAAATAGAGACCGCTTCTTGATTGTCAAATTTAAAAATGAATCACCTTTCCATAAGCATCCAACACCGCCTCATGCATCATTTCTGACATTGTTGGGTGGGCAAAAATTGTGTGCATTAAATCTTCTTCTGTCAGCTCAGCTTGTTTAGCAATAACGTAACCCTGAATCATTTCGGTAACTTCTGCACCGATTAAATGCGCACCCAAAAGTTCGCCGGTTTTTTCATCAAAAATAACTTTGATCAAACCTTCAGTTTCGCCAGCAGCAATTGCTTTGCCGTTTGCCATGTATGGGAAGCGACCGACTTTAATTTTTTTGCCGGCAGCTAAAGCTTTTTTCTCGGTTAGACCAACTGAAGCAATTTGTGGCATGCTGTATGTACAGCCGGGAATATTTTCAACTTTAATTTGGTGAACTTTTTTCGCATCATATTTGCCCATTTTGCTGGCAATTTTTTCAGCGGCAATCGTACCTTCATGAGAAGCTTTGTGAGCTAACCAAGGCGCACCAACAACGTCACCAATTGCAAAAATATTTGCGTCAGCGGTTTCTAAATATCCGTTAGCAACTATACGACCCTTGTCTTGCTTAACTTTGGTTTTTTCAAGTCCAATATTTTCAACATTAGCAACAATTCCAACCGCCATGATAACTTTTTCAGCGGTGAATTCTTCAGATTTTCCGCCAACTTCAACAGTTGCAGTTACCGAACCTTTGCCCTTTTTCAAAGATTTTAGCGCCGCAGAAGTAACAATTTTAATACCTTGTTTTTCAAAAGATTTGCGCGCCAATTTTGAAATTTCTTCATCTTCAACTGGCAAAATATTTTCCGCCATTTCAATTATCGTAACTTCTGCGCCCATGTTTTTGTAGAACGAAGCAAATTCTGATCCAATTGCACCAGAGCCAACAACTAGCAATGATTTTGGCAAAGCTTTTGGCGTCATTGCTTCGCGGTAAGTCCAAATATTTTCACCATCTGGCTCCATCCCAGGAATCACGCGCGCTCTGGCGCCAGTTGCAATAATAAAATAAGTTGCTTCAACAGTCGCAACCTCTTTTCCGTCTTTGGAAACTGAGATTTTCTTTGAATCCAGAAACTTCGCAAAGCCATCAATAACTTCGATTTTATTTTTCTTCATTAAGCCAGCAATTCCGCCGCTTAGTTTTTTTGAAACCGCGCGTGAACGCTCAATTATTTTGGCAAAATCAAATTTTACTTTCTCGGCAGAAAATCCAAATTGATCTAAATTGTGTAAAAGATGATTAACTTCAGAAGATTTCAAAAGCGCCTTGGTTGGAATGCATCCCCAATTTAAGCAAATTCCGCCAAGGTGATTGGCTTCAACAATTCCAACTTTTAAGCCGAGTTGAGCCGCGCGAATTGCCGCAACATATCCGCCGGGACCAGCGCCGATTACACAAAGGTCGAATTTTTTTGCTGATTCTGTCATAATTTTATGGAAAGTTTTTTAAGAAGGTAAAAGAGTGCGCAACCATAATTTTAGCTTCTCAAAACATCAATATTTTATCTTCATGTCTGCCGAAATCGAAAATCTGATCAGCCAAATTGAGTCTTCTCTGGCGCTGATTAAGAGGTGTCTTTGAACCAGAAGTTTTGCAAGAAAAGCTGGCGGTTTTAAACAAAAAATCTGAAGACCCCGAACTTTGGAATAATCAAGCCGAAGCGCAAAAAACTCTCAAAGAAAAATCTGACCTCGAACGAATTTTAAATTCTTTTTTGGCAATCGAAAATGCCCTAAAAGACAATCGCGAATATTTTGATTTAGCCAAGCTTGAGGGCGATTTACAGCTTCTAGCCGACATTGAAAAAAATCTCGCAACCTTAAGCAAAGCTGCCCGCACTTTTGAAGTTGAATGCTTGTTTTCTGGCGAAGCCGACAGCAATAATTGTTTTCTCGACATCAATGCCGGCGCTGGCGGAACTGACTCTTGCGACTTCGCTTTAATGCTTCTTCGCATGTATGAAAGATTCGCTTCATCAAAAAAATTCAAGGTTGAAATTGTTAATTTTTTAGAAGCCGAAGAGGCTGGAATTCGCTCGGCAACATTAAAAATCTCTGGTCATTTTGCTTATGGCTGGATGAAAACAGAATCAGGCGTGCATCGCTTGGTTCGCATTTCGCCTTTTAATGCTAATGACAAGCGCCAAACCAGTTTCGCTTCAGCTTGGGCTTATCCTGAAATTGACGACACAATTGAAATTGAGATTTTAGAAAAAGATTTACGAATTGATGTTTTTCGCGCTTCAGGTCCGGGTGGGCAGGGCGTTAATACAACCGATTCTGCGGTGCGCATCACGCATTTGCCAACCAACATTGTGGCTCAATGTCAAACCGACCGCTCGCAAATTAGAAACCGCGCCGAATGCATGAAAATGATCAAATCGCGACTTTTTGATTTAGAAATGAAAAAGAAAAAAGAGGCCTTGGCCAAAAGCGAAAGTGAAAAAACCGACAATAGCTGGGGACACCAAATTCGCTCTTACGTCTTGCATCCTTACCAAATGGTAAAAGATTTGCGCACCGACTTTGAAACTGGAAATATTCAAGCCGTTTTAGACGGCGATTTAGAAGGATTCATCAAGGCAGCCCTAACCGAAAATAAAAAATAATTCTATTGCGAATGCGTGAATTTACTTCGCGCGTAGCAATTTTTTACAAACTGAAATTTTGGAAAAATTTAACAAATGCGCTGTCCATTTTGCGGAAACATTGAAACACAAGTTAAAGATAGTCGAATTCCCGATGACGGTGAATCGGTAAAACGTCGTCGCTATTGCACAAGTTGCGACTCGCGATTTACAACATTTGAGCGCGTACAATTGCGTGAAATTTTGGTGATTAAAAAGAACGGTGAGAAAAAAATTTTTGATCCAGAGAAATTAAGAAAATCCGTAGAAATGGCGGTTCGAAAAAGACCAGTTGCTGAACTGCAGGTTGAAAAATTGGTGAATAATATTGTGCGCCAATTGGAGATGGAAAACGAAACCGAAATTACTTCTTCAAAAATTGGCGAATTAGTTATGGCAGCACTGGAAAAGCTCGACAAGGTTGCATTCGTAAGGTTTGCCTCAGTTTACAAAAATTTTGAAAAGACCGATGATTTTCAAAAATTTATTAAGCAGGTTGTGAAGCATTAGCGATTATGGCACTGTCGCAAATCATCTTTTTTTAAGAATTTTTTGTGATTCTAATTTTTTCAAATGTAGGCGCACCTTGATGTAAGTGCGTTTGAAAAAATTAGAATTGCGACAGCGCCATTATTTGTTTGACAAATTCTGCTTAAAAAGAACCTCGCGAACCTCTTCTTCGCCACCAGCAACAGCCCTAATTTCAATTTCAAAATAATTTTTCTTTAAAAAAACCTCCGCAATTTCTGGCCACTCAATTAGGCAAATTCCGCTTTTCATCGCGTCAAAGAATCCTATATTTTCTAGCTCTTCTTCGCTTTTTAAGCGGTACAAATCGAAGTGAAAAACTTCACCTTTTTTAGTATCGTAAGAATAAACCAAGTTGAAAGTTGGGCTTAAGACTTCGGTCAGATTTTTCTGCAAAGAATTAATAAAATTTTTAGCAAAAAAACTTTTCCCAGCGCCCAAGGTTCCTTTTAAACCAAAAACGCTGCCCAAAGTCGCTGAAGCTGCAATTTTGCAAGCCAATCCGGCCATTTCTTCTTTGGAATTAACGACAATTTTTTGCATTAAAAATCAAACTTTGTTTCAATTGGAACGTGATCTGAAGGCTGTTTTTCTGCGCGGAAATCTTTGTAAATTTTCATTGATTTAATATGATTTTTTAAATTTGGCGTCACCCAAATATGGTCAAGCCTGCGACCTTTATCAGCTCCAAGCGGGTCTTTTGCGCGGTAACTCCACCAACTGTAAAGCTTTTCTGACTCATCAACAAAATTTCGATGAGTGTCGATCCAATTCAAGCTGCGACGCAGATTTTCCATTTTTTCAACTTCAATTGGTGTGTGCGACACAATTTTTAAGAGCTGCTTATGCGACCAAACATCATGCTCTAGCGGCGCAATATTCATATCACCAAGAATGATGATTTTTTTATTTTTTTGTGAAGCAAAAAACTCCGCCATCCAATCAATAAATTTTAACTTGTGATCAAATTTGTCATTTAAGCTAACGTCAGGAATGTCGCCACCCGCCGGCACATAAAAATTATGCAAAGCAACTTCACCAACCTTGGTTTGCAACGTGGCACAAATGTGACGTTTGTGACCGTAATTTTCGATGTCGATTTTCTCAATTTTCGTCAGCGGAAATTTCGATAAAATTGCCACGCCATTGTAAGATTTTTCGCCGGAAAACTCTACAAAATCAAAGCCCAAATCTTTAATTTCAAGAAGCGGAAAATCAGAATCTTGTACCTTTATTTCTTGCAAACAAACCACATCTGGCGAGTTTTCAAAAACAAATTTTTTTAAAAGTGGCAAACGCAAACGCAGCGAATTGATGTTCCAAGAAACTATTTTCATAAATTTTCTTCTGTTTTTTTAATCGCATCCACCGTGCCAATGTGAAAATATTTTCCTTCAAGCTCAATTGCGCAAACCCTTTGCATTGAGCCATTTTCAGCAACCGCCTCTTTGTAAAAATGCGACATTGAAAAACATTTTTCAGGAGCTTTTTCTAGAATTTTTGGGTTAATAATTTGCACGCCTACAAAAGCGTGACTCATTTTTTTATCAGAAAATCGCAGCAAGTTTTTTCCATCAAAATCAAAATCACCGCCGCCATTTTTATTGCCTTCGTATCCCATGTAATCTTCGACTTTTTTTAGTCCCAATAAAATATCGCAATCGCCTTTGTTCCAGGCGGCACAGATATTTTTAATGTCTGAATTTGCGCCAGATTCTTGCCACAAAATATCGCCATTAATCGCCAAAAGCGGCGCGTTTAAATCAATTTTATTTCCAGCAAAAACAAGTCCGCCGCCGGTTTCGATTTTTTCGACTTCACGCGAGAAAATAATTTTTGGATTATTCAAGCCTCTGATGTGAGCCTCAAGCTGATCGGCAAGATAAAATCCATTAATAATAATTTTTTTGATGTCAGAAATTTTGTCTAATTTCTCAATTGCGTAATCAATAATTGCTTTACCGCCAATCTTAACTAAAGGCTTGGGAATTGAGTCAGTTAAAGGTCTCATGCGCTCTCCGCGACCAGCAGCAAAAATGAAAGCTTGGGTAATTTTAGTCATTTCTAGGCAATAAAATTTGGTTTAAACGATATCCAATCCAATGTCTACCGCGCGGACCGAATGAGTTAGAGAGCCCACAGAAATAAAATCGATTTCTAGCCCGGAAAACTTTTTGATATTTCTTAAGTTCACCCCGCCAGAAATTTCGATTTGCGCTTTTTTGTTAATTAACTTGATCGATTTTTTGATGTCGGCAATTTTCATGTTGTCGAGCATAATGATATCTGGTCTTGATTTGATTGCCTCCGCAACTTGCTCAACCGTGTCACACTCAACTTCAATTTTTAATTTTTTTGCTCCGCGCTTTGCTGCATCAACCGCTTTTGCAACTCCTCCGGCTGCGGCAATGTGATTGTCTTTAATCAAGACCATGTCACTTAAATTAAAGCGATGATTTTTTCCGCCGCCCTGCACAACGGCATATTTTTCTAGGGCGCGCAACGAGGGAATTGTTTTTCTGGTGTCGAGAATTTTGATTTTTTTATCACTTAACTCTTGCACAAATTTCTGCGTCATTGTTGCAACTCCGCTCAGATGCTGAATCAAATTCAACAGAACTCTTTCGGCAGCAAAAACTAATTTTGCATCACCTTTGCCGCGAGCTATTGATTTTTTTGAACGCAAAAACTCGCCATCTTTTGCCAGAATTTTTAGATCAAGTTTAGCATTTTTGAATTTAAGCGATTTTTTTAGCTGAAAAAAAACCTCGGTTAATATTTCTTTCCCGCAAAAAACAATATCTTCTCTGACCTTGATTTCAAAGGACACAACTTGGTCAGCCGGAATTGTTAAATCAGAAGTAACGTCGTTAAACGCAAAATCTTCTTTTAAGGCGCCGGTAATTATTGAGCTGATTTCTTTTTTTAATTTTTGTTGCTGCATTGGCGCGGATCAAATTTTTGCTTTTTCAATTTTGCCAGACGGTCATTTATAAAATGGCGCATGAAGTTTAACTCTTCTGCCGTAACTTGGCGCACGCCACTTTCGCTTTCTTTGATAAGGCTTTCAATCACTGTAAAAGCCATACAAGCGTCGCCTATTTCTTCGTATAAAAATGCCGGCAATTGTTTTGTCCAAAATGGTGCGCTTGGCGCGTTGTTTTCGCTGAGTTTATAAGCTATTTCAAGAGCACGATTCATGTCGCCCATGTTCTTTTTTGCAATATAGGTTGCTTGAAAAAGCCACCACCAATTTGCATCGATATTTTTTTCCGAATGCTCTTCGAGGTAATCAACAATGTAGCGAGTGTCTTTTTCTTTTTGTGTTTGCGAATAATAATATGCCGCAATGGCCGGAACAAAATTTGATTTAGCATTAAGCGTGTCAAGAGTTGTCATCCATTGGTAAACTCGCGAATAATCATAGTCTTTTAGAGCTAAAAATCCTGCAAAAACATCGCCGGAATTTTGCAATCGCGTTGCCAAAACACGAAACAGAAATTCTTTGTCGCCAAGAGAAAGAGCCGACACCAAATATTGATTTGGAGCGGGCGGAACAATGTCAAAGCTTGGCTTTAGGCTTTCGGTTTTTTTCCAGAAGAAAATTTGGCAAACAAAAGTTAGGACAAAAAACCAGAAGAAAATTTTGTGGGAATATAGGTGATAAAAAAGTCGGAAGCTCATTTAGAATTGCTTCTTTTTGAAATCGTGAAATGCCATGAAAATCATGAGCGGAATGTAGATTAAAGCTTGGATAAAAATGATTTTTAGATTGCTGCCATTTGAAATTCCGTAAGACAACCATTCGCTTTGTGTAAAAAGATCAAGACGCGGAAACAAAGCCGAAAGCAACTTTAAACCAAAGCCAAGCGATTGAGTTTTTGCCTGAGAAATATCTTGCGGCAGATTAATTGCCAAAACAAAAACTCCCATCAGTCGCGAAATCATGTAGAAGCCAAAAGATGCCATGATTGCTGAGAAAGAATTTTTTAAAATTAGCGAGGCTAAAAGCGCGAAAGAAATCACAATCATTAATTCCGAAAGCAAGCTTGCAGACCAAATTAGCAAGCCAAATTTATTGGCTTGAGTGACAACTAAAATTGCAATAACTAGCGGAATAAAAATTAGAAAAGCAGCAAGAAAGAATCCGGCGATATAGCTTAAAATAAACTGTTCGCGCGAGATTGATTTTGAAATAATGAATTCAACTTCTTTGTTTTCAAAAGCGCGGGCAACACTTAAGCATACGAATAAAATCATGCCGATGGCAAGAATGGCTCGCGAAGATCCGGCAATATATGCAGCGGTTGTTTGTTGTGCTTCAACAAATGAAGTTGATCCCAGGAAAATCGAGAGTGAAAAAGATGCTGCCAAGGTAATGAAAAGGCCGATATAGAGACGATCTCTGATACCGGCCAGAAGAATATATTTTAGAATTGATTTCATGACTAATTGTCGAAAAAGCGACGTCTGTTGGTGTCAAATTTTTGCTGGAAGTCGCGGTCAACTTTACCAACAGCTCCCGGACCAGATTTAACGATGGTGGCTTTAATTAAAATTACAGTTTCGGTAATTGAGGTCTCTTTCGAAACTGATTTAAATAGCCAACCTAAAATAGGGATTTTGCTCAAAAGGGGCACGCCCGAATCTGAATTACTTGTAGTGTCTTTCATCAATCCGCCAATCACAAGAACATTGCCACTTTTGATTTTTGCAATTGTGTCAATTGATCTTGTATTGATTACCGGAACTAAGTTTGCCGCCTTAACTGCTGGATCCTGAACGTCAGAACTATGAACCGACAATTGCGGCTTTACACTCATCACAATTTGACCCGTTTTAACATTGATTGACGGCGTGATGTCTAGCTGCACACCCACATTCTCTTCTTGCTTAGTGGTGGTAATGCTTTCTGTGGTTGTTGAAGTTGTTGCGGTTACCGTGCTTTGGTTTGAATCAATTTTAAAATAAACTAACTTATCACCAAAGTTTAAAGATGCTTTTTGGTTATTAATTGCATGAATACGCGGACTAGAAATTGTGCGAGTGGTTCCAAAAGTTTCTAAGGCGCTGACCGATGCCGAAAGATCTGAACTAAACAATTCGGATGCAATGTAGGTTATACCTCCTCCGGCAGTGAATCCGTTAAGCGCATTTATGTTATTTTTCTTACCTACGCTGGACCAGTTTATTCCGCTTGAGTATTTTTCGTCCAGAGTAACCTCAACAATTTTTGCTTCAATTAGCACTTGGGCTGAAGCCGTTTGTTCAACGTCAGCTAAGTAACTTTCAACCATTGCGTGTTCTTTATCGGTAGCGAAAACCGAAAGAATTCCAGCGGATTTGTTTGAAGAAATTGAAGACGCGCCAGAAGAAACTTCTCCCTCGGGAGCTGAGGAGCTTGAGTTCGCTAAAATAGCTGTAATGTTAGCCTCAACATCTGACCAGAGCTGACCGTCGATCAAATAATCAACAAAATAGTTTTTTATATGCGGCGTATCTCGCTCAAAGCGTAAAACTCCATTTTCATAGCTGTAGCGCAACCCGCCAAGCGTTGCAATGCGATCAATCACTTCTTTAAAAGGGCGGTTTTTTGCATTAATAATCACGCCGCCAGAAATGCTTGGATCAAGATCTACGTCAATTTGAGTAACCCGACCCAGCTCAATTAAAACATCTTTCAACGGAACCTGTTCTGTAACCGAGAAAGATAAAGTTTTATTGCCGCCAATAACTGGTGGCGGAGGAGTTACAATAAGTTTAGAAACTTTTGGAATGGGAACTTCTTCTTTCTGAGAATCTTGTTTTTTTGACCTGCTTTCTGGTTTTTTCATTAAGGTGTCTTTGATCTCTCCTCTACTGAGGCCATTTTGAATATCAAATGGATCAACTTTTCCGCGCGCGCAAGAAAACTGCATTATCACAAGGGATAATATGACGATATTTTTCAAAATATTTTGGATTTTGAGCACTGAATTTTCCTTATTTATTGGGATGTGAATTGCACTAAAATGATTATCGAAAATGATTTTTATTTACGCATTTTCTTTTAATCAATCTATTAGTCTTAAAAAAAAATTAAGACAATTTTTTGTCTAATTTTCTGCGCAGATTTTTTAAATTCCGAATGTTTAAAGCTACAAAAAATTAGATTTATTTGCCTCCTAATTCGCTATCCTTGATTTTAGTAAAATCAATTTTACGCTCCCGCGCTCTTCATTTTTCTCGCAAAAAATTTCCCAAAAAATGCTCAAGGAACAAGATAAAATTTTTACCAATCTTTACGGCTTTGAATCAGCGAATTTAGATTCTGCAAAAAAAAGAGGTGATTGGAATCGCACTAAAGAATTTCTCGATCAGGGAAGCGAATGGCTAATTCAGCAAGTTAAAGATTCTGGTTTGCGCGGACGCGGTGGAGCTGGATTTCCAACGGGAACCAAATGGTCTTTTGCGCCAAAAAAATCTGATCCAAAAGAAGGAAAACCACATTATTTAGTAATTAATGCTGATGAATCTGAGCCAGGAACTTGTAAAGACAGAGATATTTTACGCAACGATCCACATAAGTTAATTGAAGGTTGTTTGATTGCGGCTCGCGCAATTAATTCCAACACTTGTTATATCTACGTTCGTGGAGAATATTACAACGAAGCAGTGGCTTTACAAAAGGCAATTGACGAAGCTTACGCTGCAAAATTAATTGGAAGAAATGCCTGCAATTCTGGTTGGGATTTAGACATTTACGTTCACCGTGGAGCTGGCGCATACATTTGCGGAGAAGAAACCGCGTTACTTGAAAGCCTGGAAGGAAACAAAGGTCAACCTCGCTTAAAGCCACCTTTTCCGGCACTTGTTGGACTTTATGGATGCCCAACAATCATAAATAACGTTGAATCAATTGCAGTTGTTCCAGAAATTCTTCGTCGTGGCGCTTCTTGGTTTTCCGACTTAGGACGAGAAAGAAACACTGGCACAAAAGTTTTCTGTATTTCTGGTCACGTTAACAAACCTTGTAACGTTGAAGAAGAAATGGGAATTCCTTTAAAAGAATTAATTGAAAAACATGCTGGCGGAGTACGTGGCGGTTGGGATAATCTACTAGCAATAATTCCTGGCGGATCTTCTGTTCCGATGATTAATAAAGAAGTTTGCGACACGGTTTTAATGGATTTTGATTCTCTAAAAGCAGTAGGAACCGGCTTAGGAACCGCTGGAGTAATCGTGATGGATAAGTCAACTGACGTTGTAAAATCAATAGCTCGACTTTCTCATTTTTATAAACATGAATCTTGCGGACAATGCACTCCATGCCGCGAAGGCACTGGTTGGTTAATGCGCATCATGGATCGTATGGTTGATGGTAACGCTAAAATCGAAGAAATTGACCAACTTTATAATCTTACTAAGCAAATTGAAGGTCATACCATTTGCGCTCTTGGCGACGCTGCTGCTTGGCCAGTTCAAGGTTTGATTAAAAATTTCCGCGGCGAAATGGAAAGCCGAATTGAAAAAAATAAATCATGTCAAAAATCGTCGCATTAATAACTGCTTGCGGACGTGGAAATCGTTTTAATCAAGGCGATGGTCTTCCTAAACAATATCTACCTCTTGCAGGCACGCCTCTTTTACGTCATTCAATTTTAGCTTTTTTAAATCACCCAAAAATTTCTGACGTGATTTGTATAATTCATCCTGATGATGTTGAGTTGTATGAAGAGGCAATAAGTGGATTAGATTTACTAAATCCTGTTTTTGGTGGAGAAACTCGCCAATCTTCAATTCGCATTGGTTTAGAAGCTTTGCGTGATTATAATCCAAATAAAGTTTTAATTCACGATGGTGTTCGCCCTTTTGTTTCAAAGCGCGTTATTAATGGAATTTTAGAAAAATTAGAAACTCACCCTGCCGTTATTCCAGCTGTTGCTGTCGAAGATACGTTAAAAAAATATTCTGACGGAAAAATTGAATGGACTTTAGAGAGAGAAAATCTCTGGCGAGCTCAAACTCCACAAGGATTTTTGTATAAAGATATTTTAGAATCTCACATCGCTTTCAAAGATCTAAATTTCACTGATGACTCTTCGTTAAATGAATATGCCGGAATTCCAGTCGCAATAGTTCCTGGTTCACAAAATAATTTTAAAATCACCACTCAAGAAGATTACGATCGAGCTTGTAGAATGGTTTCATTATTATCTCAAAGCGCAAAAGGAGAAAATCGTTGTGGAACAGGTTTTGATGTTCATGGATTTAGAGAAAGAGAAAAAGATGAAAATAATTTTATTAGAATTTGTGGTGTAAATATTGAATTTGATAAAAAAATTGACGCTCACTCAGATGGAGATGTTGGAATTCACGCCTCAATGGATGCAATTTTAGGAGCAATTGGTGAAGGTGACATTGGTGAACATTTTTCTCCAAATGATTCGAGATGGAAAAATATTGATTCACGCGAAATGTTAAAAATTGTTCGACAGCTTTTGGTTAAAAAAAGTGCAAAACTTTTGAATTTAGATGTCACTTTAATTTGTGAAAAACCAAAAGTTTTGAGATTTAAAAATCAGATGAAAGAAGAAATGGCCAGCGCTCTAGGAATAGAAAAAAACCGCGTAAATATTAAAGCCACAACAACTGAAAAACTTGGATTTATCGGACGAGAAGAAGGGATTGCTGCACAAGCAGTTACTTCAGTTTGGATTCAAACTATAGATTCTGAATAGTTTAGTTAGTATAGACTCTACTAACTAATTCTTTCTGACTAAACTCATCACCAATTCAACATTTTCAATTGGAGTTTCTGGTAAAATTCCATGCCCTAAATTGAAGACAAAATAATTACTTCCAAAATTTTCTAAAATATTCACAACCTCTTTTTCAATCTCTTTTTTTGATCCAAAAGCCAGTAAAATATTGTCTAAATTTCCTTGAACAACTTGACCTAAATTTTCCTGCAAATTTTTTCTTGCCCAGCTTTTTTCCAGATTTTGATCTAACGCCAAACCTTGAGAATTAACCTCTCTAGAAAATTCTTCATACATCAAACCAATTCCTCTTGGAAAACAAATAACCGGAATTTCTGGATGTAGTTTTTTAATTTCTAAAACAATTTTTTTAGTTGGTTCAATAACCCATTTTCTTAATTGCTCTGGAGGCAAAACTCCCGCCCAAGAATCAAACAACTTAACAACATCTGCTCCGGCTTTGATTTGTAGAGATAAATATTCAATGACACTGGTTGTTAATATTTCTATTAAATTAGAGAAATATTGCGGATCCTGCATTGCAACCCGACGAGTTTTTTCAAAGTTTTTTGATCCACCACCTTCAATCATGTAACAAGCTAAAGTCCAAGGAGCGCCTGAAAAACCGATTAAAGCTGTTCCTCTATCTAATTTCGATTTTACAATATCTAGCGCCTCAAAAACTGGGTTTAAATGAGATTTTATATTATTTGCATTAAGGTTATTTAATTCAAATTTTCCAAGCTTAGGTCCTTCGTTTTTTACAAATTCAACTTTTACTCCAAGGGCATCTGGAATTACTAAAATGTCTGAAAAAATAATTGCTGCATCAAATCCAAATCTACGAATTGGTTGTAACGTAACCTCTGAAGCAATTTTCGGAGTGTAACACATTTCTAAGAAGTTTTTTACTCCTGATCTAATTTCACGATATTCTGGTAAATATCTTCCAGCTTGTCTCATTACCCAAATTGGTGGTTGAGAAAATTTCTCTTTTTTAAGAAGAGTATTAATTAATTTATTCATTAAAGAGATTAGTTATTTTTATTAGGGCTGTGAATTATTTAGTTAAAAATTTTTAACAAAGTTATTAACAGTTTTAGAGTTAATTTATTCTTTATAATAAAGGATTTGTAAAAGTTATTAACAGGTTATTTTTTTAAATTTTTAATTTTTAACAAGTATTAAAATTGTGGAAAAAATGTTAAGAAATTTAATAACTTTTTAACGAAGATTATTTTTGTGAATAAGTGCTAATTTTTTAACAAGTTATTAACAATATTATTAACATGAAGCAAAGAATTGAAAAGAAACTTACTAAAGCTTTTTACCCACAGAGTTTAGAGGTAATAAATAATTCAAAATTTCACAAAGGTCATTTAGGAGATGATGGAAGTGATGAAACTCATTTTGCCATCAAGATTTCTTCCAAAGAATTTAGTGATTCAAGTAGCGTGAAAAATCATCGTAGAATTAACCAAGAGTTAAAAGAGGAGTTTGAACGGGGGCTGCATGCTCTTGAAATTGAGGTGATTAAATAAAAATTAATCACCTCAAGTTTTTAACCGCTAATTGTTTTTAAATTTACTCAGCGGATTTCTTTTTACTTGCGACAGAAATCATTTTTTTACCAACTCTTTCTGATAATTCTTTTTCGCTTAAGTGATTTATTGTTAGAGGTTTTTTTTCAGTTAAAACTTCTTTAGTTACGGTTGCGCTTTTAATGTTTTTTTCTGAAGGAGCTTCAAACATTATATCTAGTAAAATTTCTTCAGCAATTGCTCTAAGTCCCCGAGCGCCAGTTTTACACTCAATAGCTCTTTTTGCCATTTCTCTTAAAGCATCTTCTTCGAAATTTAATTCGATTTTATCAAGTTCAAAAAGTTTCTGATATTGTTTTGAAATTGAATTTTTTGGCTCTGATAAAACTTTAACAAGATCGTCTTCTGTAAGCCCTTCAAGTGGAGCGATAACTGGAAGCCTTCCAACAATTTCAGGAATTAATCCGAATTTAATTAAATCGTCAGGTTCAACATTGTTAAAAATATCTTTTCCCAAACTATCTTCTTTAGATCTTACATCAGCTCCAAAGCCAATGCTAGAGCCCTTTCCTTTTGAGCTGATGATTTTTTCTAATCCTGAAAAAGCGCCAGCGCAAATAAATAAAATGTTGCGAGTATCAACCTGAACATATTCTTGTTGAGTGGTCTTTTTTCCAGGTTGAGTTGGAACTGAAGCAACAGTTCCTTCAATGATTTTTAATAATCCTTGTTGAACTCCTTCTCCAGAAATATCGCGACGAGTATTATCTTCGGATTTGCGAGCAATTTTATCAATTTCATCGATATAAATTATGCCGCGCTGAGTTTTTTCGATGTCGTAATTTGCTGATTGAAGAAGGCGAGAAATAATATTTTCTACGTCGTCACCAACATATCCGGCCTCGGTTAAAGAGGTTGCGTCTGCCATTGTAAAAGGCACGTCGAGAATTCGGGCTAGAGTTTGAGCGAGTAAAGTTTTTCCGCAGCCAGTTGGTCCAATCATTAGAATGTTGGATTTGCTTAATTCAACGCTGTCAGAAGATGATCCGATTGAGGAATCAATGCGCTTGTAATGATTATAAACCGCAACTGATAAAACCTTTTTAGCGCGTTTTTGCCCAACAACATAATCGTCTAATATTTTTAGAATATCTTTCGGAGTTGGTTTTTCGCCGTCACCTTTGTGCAGAGGAGATTTTTTTTGCTCTTCGCGTAAAATATCTACAGCAACGCCAACGCATTCGTTGCAAATCAGAACCGATGGACCGGCAATTAATTTTTTTACTTCATTGTGACCTTTGCCGCAAAAAGAACATAATAAGTCTTTTTCGCTATCGCTTTTTTTCGTCATAAATTTCGAGTTTTTCGTTAAATTTTTTCTGGTCTTTTTTCGATAACCTCATCAATCAAGCCGAATTCTTTTGCTTTTTCGGGGGACATAAAATTGTCGCGCTCCATTGATCTTTCAATCACGGCAAATTTTTGACCAGTATGTTTTGCGTAAATTTCGTTTAGTCTTTTTTTAAGGCTTAAGGTTTCTTGAGCGTGAATTTCAATGTCAGTTGCTTGACCTCGATATCCGCCA
>JACCDN010272861.1_pt1 | contig 17322 bp, 17 predicted proteins | sample 7441691 | NCBI WGS metagenome assembly JACCDN01 (sample SAMN15323439, study PRJNA562643) | freshwater metagenome | isolation source: river surface water | place: USA:Blue River Watershed | collected 2017-08-16
ATGGGTACATTCATTACGAATGCTCCAGGTGCTAAGTCATGGCCAATCACAGGTGCATCATTCATCTTGATGTACAAGCAGCCTACTAACAAAGCCAACGCTGCAGAAGTGATTAAGTTCTTTGACTTTGCTTTCAAAGAAGGTAAGAAGATGGCTGCTGAGTTGGACTACGTGCCAATGCCAGATGCTACGACTGACTTCATTCGTAAGAATATTTGGACGCAAATCAACACCAAATAATTGGTGCGTTTGAAACTAAAGTGATAACCGCAGCCCACAAGGCTGCGGTTTTATTGATTAAAAATAAGAATAAGTTGTTATCTGAGAGAATTTTATGAATCAAGCATCAGATATGTTGACACCACAAGCGGAGAAAGTACTCAAGCGCCAGCGCATCGAGGATTTCTTATTCCATAAAACAACCTTGATTTTTGCTTTAACGGTTTTGGTGGCGCTCATGGGGATCATTATTTCCCTGATCATCAATGCCTGGCCAGTTCTCAAAGAGTTTGGAGTTGGCTTTTTCTTCACGGTTGAGTGGGACATTATCAACGGTCAATTTGGTGGTTTGATTGCTATTTTTGGTACTGTAGTCACTGCTCTAATCGCTTTGTTGATTGCTGTACCGCTGAGTTTTGGTATTGCTGTTTTTCTGACAGAAACTTGCCCGATTCCTCTGCGCCGTCCATTAGGAACTGCGGTGGAATTGTTGGCTGCTGTGCCGTCCATCATTTATGGCATGTTCGGTTTGTTCGTATTCGCCCCTTTGTTTGCTGAGTACATTCAGCCTGCTCTAGCAGCTACTTTAGGTCAGATCCCAGGTTTGGGAATTCTATTTACAGGTGCTTTCAATGGCATAGGTATCTTGTGTGCGGGCCTTATTCTGGCCATGATGGTAATTCCATTTATCGCATCGGTGATGCGAGATGTATTTGAGATCGTACCCCCTGTTTTAAAAGAGTCTGCTTACGGTATTGGCTGTACCACCTGGGAGGTGGTCAATAAAATTGTCCTGCCATACACAAAAACAGGTGTGATAGGCGGCATCATGTTGGGTCTTGGTCGCGCCTTGGGTGAAACGATGGCGGTGACATTTGTGATTGGTAATGCCCACAAGCTCTCGGCATCTTTATTTGCTCCTGGTAATTCTATTGCCTCGACTCTAGCAAATGAGTTTGGTGAGGCTGAGCCTGGCTTGCACTTCTCTTCATTATTTGCGCTGGGCTTAGCTCTGTTCATTATTACTTTTTTAGTGTTAGCGCTCGCTAAATTAATGTTGGCTCGTATGGAAGCTGGACAAGGTAAAAAATCATGATGAATGAAACTGTCAACAGTAATATGAATCCTGCAATCTACGCTAAACGCAAGCGTAGTAATTGGATTGGTTTGACCTTATCTATGTCCGCCATGGGTGTTGGCATGGCGTTCTTGATGTGGATTTTGGCTATCTTGCTTTACAAGGGTATATCGGCTATTGATTTGAATCTCTTTATTTCAAGTACGCCTGCACCGGGTTCTGAGGGAGGTGGTTTAGCTAATGCAATCGTCGGAAGTTTGCTGATCGTTTTGTCCTGTACCCTCATCAGCACGCCTATTGGTGTCATGGCCGGGATTTATCTAGCAGAGTATGGTTCACGTAGCAAAATCGCCACCGTCACACGTTTTGTAACGGATATTATGTTATCCGCCCCATCGATTGTGATTGGCCTATTCGTGTACGCCATTTATGTTGCTCAGGTGAAACATTTTTCGGGTTGGGCGGGAACGATTGCTCTCTCTTTAATTGCGATTCCTGTTGTGGTCAGAACGACAGAAAATATGCTCAGCCTAGTGCCCATTCAGTTACGTGAAGCCGCTTATGCTTTAGGTGCACCTAAATGGAAGGTGTCGTTTAATGTGACACTCAAGGCTGCCCAGAGCGGTGTGATCACAGGTATCTTACTCGCCTTAGCGCGCGTCAGTGGTGAGACTGCCCCATTGTTATTTACGGCACTCAACAATCAATTTTTCTCTACTAATATGAATGCGCCGATGGCTAATTTGCCAGTGGTCATTTTCCAGTTTGCCATGAGTCCTTATGACAACTGGGTTGATTTAGCCTGGGGTGGTGCCTTACTGATTACCTTTGTTGTGCTGGGTTTGAATATATTGACGCGTGTTGTCTTTAGAAAAAAAGTACAGGTATAAGAAAGTAAAGTATGAGAACTAGCTTTGAGATTGAAAAAATTCAAGGAACAATTATGGATAACCAACAAGAATTAAAAAATGCACTTGAGATTAAGAACCTCAATTTTTACTATGGTTCATTTCAGGGTTTAAAGAACATTAATCTAAATATCGCTGAGCGTCATGTAACAGCCTTTATTGGGCCATCTGGTTGTGGTAAATCGACTCTGCTGCGAACCTTAAATCGTATGTATGACCTGTATCCAGGGCAGCGTGCTGAAGGTGAGATTAATTTCTACGGTATGAATATCCTAGATCCTAAGCAAGACTTGAACTTGCTACGTTCAAGGATAGGTATGGTTTTCCAAAAGCCAACACCATTCCCGATGACGATTTATGACAACATTGCCTTTGGTGTCAAGTTGTATGAGTCTTTATCGAAGGCAGAGATGGATGAGCGTGTGGAGTGGGCTTTAAATAAAGCTGCATTATGGAATGAAGTGAAAGATAAACTGGGTCAGAGTGGCTTATCTCTATCTGGTGGTCAACAGCAACGTTTATGTATTGCTAGAGGTGTTGCGGTGAAGCCATCCATCTTGTTGCTTGATGAGCCCACATCTGCGTTGGATCCTATTTCCACTGCCAAGGTTGAAGAATTAGTCCACGAACTCAAAAAAGACTATACGATTGCCATTGTGACTCACAATATGCAGCAGGCTGCGCGTGTATCAGATTTCACAGCCTACATGTATTTGGGTGAGATGGTGGAGTTTGGTAAGACCGATGAATTATTTATTAAGCCGAAAAAGAAAGAGACCGAGGATTACATTACCGGTCGTTTCGGCTAAAACAGGAGACTAAAAATGGTAGATAAACATTTATCTTCACAATTTGATGCTGATTTAAATTCAGTATGTGGCAAGTTGCTCGAAATGGGTGGCCTTGTTGAGTCGCAAGTTTCTATGGGTATGCGTGCTTTCGCGCAGTTAGATGCTGAGCTGGCTGACCAAGTCATGGCTCGCGAGCGTGATGTTAATACGATGGAAGTGGAAATTGACTCAGCCTGCACAGAATTGATTGCAAGACGTCAGCCCACGGCTCGCGACTTGCGTTTAGTGATGGCCATCTCAAAAGCCATTACTAATTTAGAGCGTGCAGGTGACGAAGCAGATCGTATCGCACGTCGAACCAAGCACATCATGGAAGACAGTGCCTCACACGGCATTAATACTGCTGAAATCCGTTTGGCTGGCCAGATGGCGATTTCTCTTCTCAGAAGAAGTCTGGACTCATTTGCTCGCCTAGATACATCAGCTGCTGCTGATGTGGTCAGTGAAGATAAGCAGATTGATGAAGAGTTTCGTGCATTTGTTCGTAAGCTGGTGACCTATATGATGGAAGATCCGCGCACGATTTCAGTTGCCTTGGATATGTTGTTCATTGCTAAGGCTGTAGAGCGTATTGGCGATCACGCGAAGAACATCGCTGAATTCGTTATCTACATCGTTAAGGGAACTGATGTGCGCCATTTGCCACAAGAAAAACTACAACAAGAGGCTAAAAGTTAATTTATGGCCAGCAGTATCTTAATTGTTGAAGATGAACCCTCTATTGCTGAGCTCATTGCAGTCAATTTGAGTCATGCGGGCTTTTTGCCGGTGCGGGCATTTCAAACGGAGCAAGCCTCGCAATTAATGAAAGAGGTCTTACCTGATTTAGTTGTGCTCGATTGGATGTTGCCAGGTAAGTCTGGTGTGCAGTTTGCGAAAGAACTCAGAGCTAACGAGCGCACTAAAGATATCCCCATCATTTTGCTGACAGCTCGTAGTGAGGAGATGGATAAGATTGCAGGCTTGGAGGCAGGGGCGGATGATTACATCACTAAACCTTTCTCACCCAAAGAGCTCGTTGCTCGTATACGTGCCGTATTGCGACGCAGAGCTCCTCAGTTGGCAGACGAAGTGGTGCAGATCAATCAATTGAGGCTAGATCCAGTATCGCATCGTGTGACTGCCCAAGCTGATGGTCATGAATCTACCTTGGATCTGGGGCCTACTGAGTTCAGGCTACTTCATTTCTTGATGACTCATCCAGAACGAGTTCACTCTAGGAGCCAGTTATTGGATAAGGTATGGGGTGACCATGTCTTTGTTGAAGAGCGCACGGTGGATGTACATATTAAGCGTCTTAGAGCTGCTTTAGCCCCAGCAGGCTGCCAAAACTTGATAGAAACAGTGCGTGGTAGCGGCTATCGTTTAACTAAAAACCCGGTGCTTGAATAGCTTGGTTAGGAAGATATCCAAAGGCCACGGATTGTGGCCTTTTTTATATAAATTGATAAAGAATCAGGCCCCAGGTCATGGCGCATATCAAGAGGGCCACCATCACTGCCGCACTACCAAAGTCTTTGGCTCGTTTTGATAAATCGTGAACCTCAAAAGAAATACGATCAATCGCAGCCTCAACACTGGAATTGAGTAATTCGACCACTAGAACGGCCAGAACTGAGCTAATCATTAATATTTTTTCTACCGCTGTGACCGGAAGAAAAATAGCAATCGGAATCAAAATTAAAGCGAGAAATAGTTCTTGTCGGAATGCACTTTCTTCGCGATAGGCAAACAGCAAGCCATTCCATGAGTTCACTGCCGCGCGTATAGCTCTGGTGATCCCTTTATTGCCTTTGTGTGGGTTATCTTCAATACGATAATTCGCGCTCATAGATCTCCTTTTATTTCAGGCACATTAAGCAATAGCTATGTGACAAGATGATGTCATTACTTGACTTCAATTTGTCACCAAGTCGTTAAATTTCTATCACATTGCCTTTGCACACTGTGAGTAATTTATGAACAGGGGGCAAAATGAAAGTCACAGTCATTGGCACAGGTTATGTAGGTCTAGTCACAGGCGCTTGTCTAGCTGAATTAGGTAATGAAGTATTTTGCTTGGATGTTGATGCTGAAAAAATTAATTTATTAAACCATGGCGGTATCCCAATTTACGAGCCAGGCTTGAAAGAAATCGTAGATCGTAACCGCGCTTATGGACGTTTAACTTTTTCGACAGATGTCGCCGCTAGCGTAGCCCATGGTGATATTCAATTTATTGCAGTAGGCACGCCTCCTGATGAAGATGGCTCAGCAGATATGCAGTATGTATTGGCTGCGGCTCGGGCGATTGGTCGTTGCATGACCACTTTTAAAGTGATTGTTGATAAATCCACGGTGCCTGTAGGTACGGCTGATCGTGTGAGTCAGGTTATTGCAGAAGAGTTAGCCGTCAGGGGTTTACCTGCAGAAAACTTTTCAGTGGTCTCCAATCCTGAGTTTTTAAAAGAGGGAGCGGCTGTAGAAGACTTTATGAGGCCAGACCGGATTGTGATTGGTACTCAAACTAATGCAGCAGGTTTGGCCGCTAAAGAGCTGATGCGAAAGCTATATAGCCCATTTAATCGTCATCATGAACGTACTTACTATATGGATGTGAGAAGTGCGGAATTAACTAAATATGCAGCGAATGCCATGTTGGCTACCCGGATCTCATTCATGAACGAAATTGCTAATTTAGCTGATCAAGTAGGGGCTGATATTGAGTCGGTTCGCCTAGGCATTGGTTCAGATAGCCGCATTGGTTATGGATTCTTATATGCGGGCACGGGGTATGGGGGTAGCTGTTTTCCAAAAGATGTGAGTGCACTTAATAAAATCGCCCAGCAATATGGTCAAGAATTAAAGTTGCTCAGTGCCGTAGAGGCTGTCAACGAACAACAAAAACATATCCTAATCAAGAAAATCACCAGTAAGCTTGGCAAGGATTTAACAGGTAAAACTTTTGCCTTATGGGGTCTGGCATTTAAGCCTAATACAGACGATATGCGTGAAGCGCCTAGTCGAGTGATTATCCGTAATTTGTTAATGCGCGGTGCCTGCGTACAGGCCTTTGATCCTGTGGCGCAATTAGAAGCTCAAAGGGTGCTTTATCAAGATATGGCTGATATTCCAGAGTTATTGGATCAACTAGATTTTGTCGCAGATCCCCAGGATGCTCTTCGAGGATCTGATGCTTTAATTATTGTGACTGAATGGAAGCAATTTAGAAGTCCCGATTTTCACTTGATGAAGCAACAGCTCAAGCTCGGTATGATTTTTGATGGGCGTAATCTCTATGATCCACTACATCTTCAGGAATTAGGTCTGGAGTATTACGGTGTCGGTAGAGCATCTCATGGGGCCGCGGGTCCATTTGCCTTGATTGATCAGCATCATCTTCCAACAAGTCGCGAGCCTCTCTATACACACTTCACTGCCTGATCTAAATAATTGGTAAGATTCGAGCTATGTTGTCTTTTCAAGCTCGCATTGTTACGATTATTCTAATCACCATCGTTTTGGGATGGATTTTCTCCCAGCTTTATGGTTTGGTAGGTGGTTTACTAGCAGCCCTGATTTTTTTGACTATCTTATTAGTCCATCAGCTTTGGCATGCCCAGAACTTCACTAAGCTTTTAATGACCGCGCGCTACGGAGATGTGCCCGGAGCATTAGGTATATGGGGTGAAATCTACTATCGCCTACATAAATTGGTCAAAGGGTGGCGTGATCAAGTCCTTGAGGTTGAGAAACAGCATCAGCGGTTTATTCAAGCGATTCAGGCATCTCCTAATGGTGTGATCATGCTGAATGAAGATGATCAAATTGAATGGTGTAATGAAGTCGCTGAGCAACATTTTGGCATACAAGCACGTCGCGACGCTATGCAAAGAATCACCCATATTCTGCGTAAGCCGGCTTTTGTTCAATATATATTGCGTCAAAATTATCGTGATCCGGTTCGTCTGACGAATATGGGTCTTTATGAGCAATATTCTTTGGATGTGCAAATTTTCCCCTATGGTGATAAGCAGAAGCTAGTGCTTTCCCAGGATATCTCTCAGATTGAAAAAACAGATGCTATGCGAAGAGATTTTGTGGCAAATGTTTCACATGAGTTAAAAACACCTTTGACTGTCATGGCCGGTTTTCTTGAAACCGTACAGGAGTTAGATTTAACTGCTGAAGAGAGACAGAAGTACCTTGGCCTGATCAGTGCTCAAACGGGTAGGATGAAAAATTTAGTGGATGATTTATTAACTTTGGCTAAATTAGAAGGAAATCCTGAGCCGCCGATCTCTCAGACCGTTCGGGTTTCTCAATTGATGCAGCGTCTAGTGATGGATGCAGAAGGTTTATCACAGGGCGCGCATCGTATTCGTTCGGAAATCTTGTCAAACAAAGACTTCTTGGGGGATGAGGCTGAAATTTACTCTGCCTTTAGTAATTTGGTTTCTAACGCTATTCGCTATACGCCTGCTGGTGGTGAAGTAACCGTCATTTGGAAGGATGCTGATGAGGGTGGTGTTGAGTTTGTTGTGATGGATACTGGGCCAGGTATAGCAGAGGAACACATACCACGTTTAACAGAACGCTTTTATCGGGTTGACCGAAGTCGTTCGCGTGAGACGGGTGGTACTGGTCTTGGTTTAGCCATTGTGAAGCATGTGGCCACACGCCATCAGGGAGAGTTGCGTATTACTTCTTCTTTAGGGATTGGTAGTCGCTTTACTATCTTTATCCCAGCTCAACGTGTGGTTTCTGAATAATTCAGAATTTAATCTGAGAGCAGTTTGACTAATTCTAATTGGCCAATAAACGGCTTACTGCTAGACCTTGCTTGTAGTTGTTTATAGCTGCCCTCAGCTTGCATGATCCACGCGGTGGTGTTATCTTTTAAAAGCATCATAAAGCCTTCACGAATCACTCTGGCTTTTAGTTTCTTATCCAAGACTGGGAAGGCGACTTCAACACGTCTAAAGAGATTGCGATCCATCCAGTCTGCTGAGGATAGATATAAGGTCTCGGCACCATCTGCATAGAAATAATAAATACGGTGATGTTCTAAAAACTTACCAATAATGGAGCGAACCTTGATATTTTCAGAGAGTCCCGGTACGCCCGGTTGTAGTGCGCAGACACCACGAATGATCAAATCAATCTTGACGCCAGCGGCTGAGGCTTTATAGAGCTCGGCAATGATGGTCGGTTCTAGTAGGGCATTCATCTTAGCCATAATTCGTGCCTTACGGCCGGCTTTGGCAGCGCGTGCTTCAGCACGTATGTGCGCGATGAGCTCGCTATGCATAGTAAAGGGGGACTGCCATAATTGCTTGAGTTCAGTGCGGCTACCTGTACCAGTGAGTTGCATGAAGACATGATGCATATCTTCACAAATTTCTTGGTTGGCTGTCATTAGGCCAAAATCACTATATAAGCGAGCCGTTCGTGGGTGATAGTTTCCTGTACCTAAATGGGCATAGCGCTTGAGCAAGACCTTAGATTTGCGACGACCTTGTGCAGGGATAACTTCTCGCCGCACAATCAATAGCATCTTGGCATGACATTTATGGCCGACTACGCCATAGACCACATGAGCGCCCACTTTTTCTAATTTGGCCGCCCAAGATATATTGGTTTGCTCATCAAAGCGCGCCAGGAGTTCTACCACGACGGTCACTTCTTTACCGTTACGGGCTGCTTCCATGAGTGCATCCATCACTTGAGATTGATCGCCGGTTCGATAAACAGTTTGTTTAATTGCTAAAACATCAGGGTCACGCGCAGCTTCTTTGAGCATTTCAAGTACCGGATCAAAAGCCTCGTAAGGATGATGAAGTAATACATCTTTCTCATCCAAAATATCAAAAATGCTATGTTGACCAGGTTTTGGCGTTACAGATTTTGTCGGGGAGTGTTTGGGAAATTTAAGATCGGGCCGGTCGACCAGATCAGGAATTTGCACCAGTCGTACAAGATTGACGGGGCCGTTGACGCGATAACAATCTTCTTCGTTCAAATGATTCATTTGACGAAGATATTTAATCAAGCCTTCTGGCATGGTGTCGGTTACTTCGAGCCTTACGGCGTCTCCAAGATGGCGTGTGGGCAACTCACCCTGTAAGGCCGAGCGCAAATCGGTAATGTCATCTTCATCGACAAATAGATCCGAATTACGCGTGACCCTAAATTGGTGACAGCCGGTGACTGCCATCCCGGGAAAAAGCTGTGGGACAAAAGCTTGCATAAAGGATGACAGTAGTACAAAGCCATGGGGTGCATCACAGAGGTGACTTGGCATCGGTACCACACGCGGTAGGGAGCGCGGGGCTTGGACTACGGCTAAGCTAGCTTCACGCCCAAAGGCATCTTGACCTGAGAGGCTGACAAAAAAGTTCAAGCTCTTATTGATTACCTTGGGGAAAGGATGTGCTGGATCTAATGCTATTGGGGTTAGAAGGGGAACCAGTTCGGTATTAAAGAATTCTTGAGCCCATTTTTTTTGCCCTGCACTCCATTGATCAGCCAAATAAAAACGAATGCCTTCTTTATTCATCTTAGGCAGGATGTCATCTTGTAATAGCTGATACATACGGCCCACCAAGGCATGGGCTCGTTGAGTCACTAAGTCATAGGCTTTGATGACACTCAAACCATCGGGAGTCTGATTTTGAGGGTTGTCGCGTAATTGCTCCTTCAAACCAGACATACGAATCTCAAAAAACTCGTCCATATTGCTAGATACAATACAGACAAAGCGTAAGCGCTCTAGTAAAGGAGTTTTGGGATTTTCGGCTTGAGCTAATACCCGAGCATTAAACTCCAGTACGCCAATTTCTCGGTTTAAAAGTGCTATTTTTGCCATGTCATGAGTGTGGCAAATCGATATGTCAAAAATATGACAATTTGATGAAATCCAATTGTCATCGCCATGTCATAAAGAAGTCATAATGTTGGAAAAAATAAACCTATCAATCATGTCTAGTTCGATTTCTGCGCCCCAAAATAATTTTGCTAATCAAAAAGAAGAGCTAGTCGCTGCCGTTGACCTAGGGTCCAACAGTTTCCGTATGGTGATTGCTAAGGTGATGCACTCGCCATCGGGTACACAGCTTCTACCGATCGATACCCTGAGAGAGTCGGTTCGGCTGGCGGCAGGCTTGAAAGAAAACAAAACCCTGGATCAAAAGGCCTTTCAAAGGGGGCTTGAGGCTTTAAGTCGTTTTGGTGATCGCTTAAGACATTTCCATCCTAAACAAGTTCGTGCAGTGGCTACGAATACCTTGCGTGTGGCGCGCAATGCAGACCAATTTATTCATGAAGCACAAAGACTCTTGGGTTTCCCCATTGAAGTGATTGCCGGCCGTGAAGAGGCGCGTCTGATTTATATTGGTGCTGCACATGATGCCCCTGCATGTGATGGTAAGCGCTTTGTCCTCGATATTGGGGGAGGGTCTACAGAATTCATTATTGGCGATGGTTATGACCCCAAGCTCTTAGAGTCCGTCTACATTGGATGCGTCTCGTATTCGCAACAGTTTTTTCCGAATGGTTTAGTTGATGCCTATTGCTTTAAGCAGGCTCAATTGGCGGCGCGACGAGAGATAGAGGTCATTTCCTCGCAATTCCGTAAGATGGGTTGGAAGCAGGCCATTGGTTCATCGGGTACGGCGCGTGCGATTGCGGAATTAATTGCTTTGAACGGTTTTGAAGGAGAGCCTCATGAGTTACCGGTGGGTGATTTTGGGGGTGTCATCACAAGAGATAGCCTTCATGCACTTAAAAAATCACTTATTGAATCTGAATACATTGATCGATCTCAATTGATAGGCCTTAAGGGCGATCGTCGCCCGGTTTTGCCAGGTGGCTTGGCGATCATGATGGCAGCCTTTGATGAATTAGAGATCGATCGTATGGAAGTTACCGAAGCTGCTTTGCGCTTAGGGGTTCTTTATGATTTGATTGGTCGAGAGCAGCATCACGATATGCGTTTTGTGACGGTTGAACAGTTCATGCAACGTTATAACGTCGATCGCTCTCAAGCTTTACGTGTACAAGAAATGGCGAGTTATTTCTTGCAACAATTTCCTAAGCCTAAGACTGAAAATCGTAAAGAAAATCTTAATTTACTAAGTTGGGCTGCGCAGTTACATGAAATTGGCCTCACTATTTCTCATAACGGTTATCACAAACACTCTGCTTATATTGCTACCCATGCTGATATGCCTGGTTTTTCACGTTTAGATCAGGCGCGTTTGGCTGCTCTATTGCTAGGACATACGGGTAAGTTGGGGAAACTGGCTGTCAGCTCTGCTTATATCGATTGGCGTATGCTTTTTTCAATTCGTTTAGCTTATGTAATCTGTCGTAGAAGGGCTGATGAGAAAGTTCCTGATATACAAGTCAAAGAAATTGAAGGGGGATTCACCATTACGATACCTCAAGCTTGGGCACAAAAAAATCCTCTTACAGTCTACAGCCTAGAAAAAGAATCGAATGATTGGCAAAAAATCGATAAGCGTTATCAGATAGAAATGATTTGAAATCTCATTCCCTAGTAATAGAAAAAGCTTCCTAGTGGGAAGCTTTTATTATTCAGGTGGTCGATTTGATCGATGCTTATGATTGAGTTAAGAAGTGCTTAGCGTAACGCGGATGAATCTCATCAAGTCGCAACATCGTCAAGAAGTCAGCTGTATTGAAGTCTGGGTCCCAAGCGGGGTCGCCACAAATCTTGGCACCCAGACGCAGATAACCTTTAATCAGTGCAGGTGGCTCAACCTCTAATTGATGATTGAGCTCTTCAATTGGTAAGGCTAACTTAGGAAAGACGCGGTATTCAACATCCGTGAGATGTGAGGCGCTCAATTTCTTTGCTAGGCTAGCCGCATAGTGGCCACCGTCACCCATCGGTACGCTGGCACAACCGAGCATAATTTCGTAATTATTTTTCTTCATGTACTGACCTAAGCCGCTCCATAAAGCCATAATGACCCCGCCTGAACGGTAATCACGGTGTACGCAAGAGCGACCCACCTCGACCATTTTTTCGCGCAAATGACGCAGACGAACTAACTCAAACTCTGAGTCAGAGTAGAAGCAACCCATTTCTTTGGCGCGATGTGGCGGTAAAACACGATAAGTACCAATCACTTTTAAGGTCTCGTTATCACGTACCAATAAATGCTCACAGTAGTTGTCAAAAATATCGACATCAAGATCTTCAGCATGAGGGGCTAGACGGGCACCCATTTCCTCGGCAAATACTTTGTAGCGTAGACGTTGAGCTTCCTTCACTTCATCCTGATGGCGCGCCCAGCTGACGGAAATAGGCTGTGATTCCTTCTTAATGTGTGCCGCTTGAGGACTGGGTCGCTCAATACGAACATTCACGGGTGCGGCACTATTTTTCTTTTTCAGACCGGGTAGTTTTTCTTTCAAAATGACTTGTAGTGGAGCCAGGCGTTCAGACAGACTTTTTTTAGTTTTAGTCTTGATGATGCCATCGGTTAAGATCGATAGTGGGTTTGGAATTTCTCTCATAAAACTGTCTTCCTCATTATCTTTTCAATCATGAGTCTTAATTTAGTGACAGAATGTGTCAGGCGAGTGACGCAATCTTGACACTTGTGTGACTGCCGACGGGCTTAAGATGATTTAAAAACTGTTGGCTAGCGACCGCCCATGAAAACTTCTCGGCATGTGCACGAGCTACTTCACGCGGAATGTTGAGAGCATCTAAACAAGCTTGGCGCAGGTCTTCATTCATGGCCCCTGAATTAGAGTTGCCAATCACATCAATCGGTCCAGTGACAGGGTAGGCAGCAACCGGCAGGCCACAAGCCATGGCTTCTAATAAGACGAGGCCAAAAGTATCAGTTTTACTCGGGAATACGAATACATCGGCAGATGCATAGACTTTGGCAAGCTCTTCTTGCTGTAAAACGCCGAGGTAACTGACTTCTGGATATTTTGCTTTTAAACCAGCAAGCGCTGGACCGTCTCCTACCACCCATTTAGAACCCGGTAGTTTGAGTTCTAAAAATGCTTCTATATTTTTCTCAACAGCCACACGACCTACGTATAAAAAGATGGGGTGGGCTGTATTGAGTACTTTTGCATCCTGCATCTTAAAAATGTCTAGATCCACTCCGCGAGTCCAGAGTACGACATTGGTAAAGCCGTAAGCTTCGAGATCTTTTTTCACAACCTCGGTAGGCGCCATCACGGCAAGAGAGGGGTCATGAAACCAACGCAAAAACTTATAAGTGATAGCTAATGGAATGGCTGTACGTGCTTTGACATATTCTGGGAAGCGGGTGTGATATGCGGTTGAGAATGGCAGCTTATTTTTGATCGCATAAGAGCGTGCAGCGATACCTAAAGGACCTTCAGTCGCAATATGAATCGCGTCCGGCTTAAACGATTTCATACGCTCAAGCACTTTTTTCTTCGGAAAGAGAGATAGTGCGATATCAGGATAGGTCGGGCAGGGGATGGTTTTAAATTCTAGGGGTGTAATCATCTGAATTTCATGCCCTAGTTTTTCCAACTCAAAGCGTGTTTGCTTGAGGGTACGAACTACGCCGTTGACTTGTGGCTCCCATGCATCGGTCACGATCATGATTTTCATTGAGGTGTCTCCATTTTTTCAGTAACTTGTATATTGATGGTCTGTGCGCTCAGTTCCTTTGTCTGCACAGAAGTGATGCTCATATCCACGATTAAATCTTTCACGGTTTCTTCTAGAATCACAGGCCAATGCACGATTCGAAGACTGCCATCCGCGTCTTCAACCAAGGCTGTTAGGCTCTCTACCCAGTCACCATCATTGCAATAAAGCAGGCCATCAATCGTGCGTATTTCAGCTTTATGGATATGACCGCAAACGACCCCATCGCAACCGCGCAGACGAGCTTCACGAGCCATGATGTGCTCAAAATCAGCGATATAACTCACTGCATTTTTGACCGAGTGCTTGAGGTATTGAGATAAAGACCAGTATTGCAAGCCCAGGCGCGAGCGGATCTTATTGAACCAGCGATTCACCCACAAAATGAAGGTATAGAGAGTGTCACCTACGTAAGCTAGCCATTTGGCGTACTGCATCACGCCGTCAAAAAGATCCCCATGAGTAATCCACAAGCGCTTTCCATCGGCCGTCACATGAATGACTTCTTCCTCTACTCGGATATCACCGAAGCTCATGCCAAAGTACTCACGCGCCATTTCATCATGGTTGCCCGGGATATAAATGACTTCTGAACCTTTGCGGGCTTTACGCAATAGTTTTTGCACGACATCGTTATGCGATTGGGGCCAATACCAGCTCTTCTTTAAGCGCCAGCCATCAATGATGTCGCCAACTAAATAAATCTTATCTGCGTCATTGTGTTTTAAAAAATCGAGAAGATACTTCGCTTGACAGCCGGCAGTGCCGAGGTGGACATCTGAAATCCAGATTGCACGGTAATGGTTCATGAGTGCTTATTGAGCCTGATATTTTTGAAGGCTCGATGACAGATTCATGTCATCTTGATGACACAAAGTTATGACATGCTTGGCGCATGAAAAGTAGTCTACTAGTGATTCATATTCTCTGGGCCTTGATACAGATACCCGTTCTGTTAGCGTTGGGGGCTCAGAAAAGACGCAGCATGATTCAGTCATGGGCGCAAAGATTGCTGCACATTTTAGATGTCAAGCTTGAAGTCCATCATGCTACAGATCATCATCTTAGAGAGCCTGCCTTGTGGGTCGCTAATCATATCTCTTGGTTAGATATCCATGTGATTAATGCAGTGAGTCCTGTGACATTTGTGGCCAAATCAGAAGTGGCGCGCTGGCCGATATTTGGATATCTAGCCCGAGCTATCGACACCATCTTTATTCAGAGAGAACGCGTCACGGATTTGCGACGTGTTTTATCAGAAATGCTTGAGCGCTTTAGATTGGGTAAAGCGGTTTGTATCTTTCCTGAAGGCACATCTTCGGAGGGGCGTGAAGTATTAGCTTTTAAATCCAATTTATTTCAGGCCGCAGTCAGTGCAAAAGTCCCAGTTTTACCTATCGCTATTCAATATCAGTTAGAGGGACAGTTCACCTCGCATACCGCATTTATTGGAGATATGGGGCTCCTGGAGTCTATACGTTTGATTATGGATCATCCTGGGATTACTGCACGGCTGACCTTTCTGGAAACGCTAGATGCCAACACGAACCGTCAAGCACTCATGAGCGCTGCTCATGAATCGATTTCATCAGTACTAAGAGGCTAATCAGTACCACTTCGGTGATAGTAGACGTATACCAATAGAGATCCAGCGATTATTTCTATCCCATTCACCTTTATTGCCTATCGTCATATCGATTTGGGCACGTTGGGGGATTAACCAGTGTCGAACACCCCCTTGAAACGCTAATTTTTCTGACGAGTCCTGAAAGCCTTCAGCAATCAAGTAACTGTTTGGAGCAATTTGATACTCCATACCTAGACCTGCGGTAGGAATATATTTTTTTTCATCATTCTTTTGCGAAGCACCGACATTCACATGAATAAATAAACCGTCGTTACGCAATGATTGCGTCCAAGGGATATAAAAATAGTGATCGTTCATGCGTGGTGAAATGAGGTTCGCTTCATTTTTGACATGACCCACAGCCAAACCCACGGACCAATCATTGGTCTTAGGTGCTCTCAATAAGGTTTTGCCCTGTACTTGTACCAAGCCCCAATGTCCGCCATCAATAGTATCGCCATGGGACTTGGCGCCACCCACGGTCAACTCAAAATTACCCCCAATATTGCACGAAGGTAGGGCCCAATATTCATTGATATTTTGATTGAATTTGGCCCAGCTTTCTACTTGGCATGAGCCCTCATCGACAATGCGCGCATCATCGGTAATCATAGGGCGAGCGGCCCAAAGTGCATTGCAACATGAGCCCAAGATGCTGATAAGTATCAGTTTTTTAAACATGCGCATACTTTAATACAGTTATATGACGCCACTGTAACAACTGACCCTTATTTTTCTCCTTGCTAAATACATAAAAAAGGCGCAAAACCTTATAAATCCAAGTCTGACGTGCTATTGGAGGCGAAAAACACATTTAATTTAGATGCTTTATTTCCATGACATTTTTATTACTTCTGAGTAAATTCCACTTAGTTGTATTTGTAAAGTAAATCACGTGATTAAAGATAAAAAAACGACTCGATTATTGAGGAGACACCGTGATTGGATTTCAGATTGTCTGCCCGTCGATAATTCTCTGGTGGCGTATGACATCTATTTATCCATCATGGAAAAATACTGTGCGAATGAACGTTGCACGGTCAAAGTCTTGTTCGAATCTTTGCCTCACTCCTATACCGCTGTGAGGAGTCATTACCAGCGCTTGCTGAAAAGCAACTGGATTCAGGTTATTAAATCTGATGAAGATGGTCGTGTGAAGTACGTCACGCCAACCGCCAAATCGATCAAAGCCTTCGATAAATTCACTGAGATTTTTAATGGCAATCATCACGCTTAAGTGATGTCAGCACATAAGATGAGTATGAGTCATTTAGATAGCTATCTAAAGTATTTGCGATTTGCTGAAGAGCTTAATCGTGAATTTTCATTAGATGGTCGTGAAGTCAAAATGCTCGATCTGATTTTTATGAGAGAGCAGCAAGGCTTTCCGTTAAACGTGTCTCAACTCATGAGTAGTTCTGATTTGGGCTCTCCAGCCACCAACCATAAAGTAATTGCACAATTGGTGCGCAAGGAGATGATTGAATATCAAATCTTGGATGATCGGCGCGTTAAATATGTTTGTGTCAGTGAGAGAGCCAAAAAGCGCTACGCTAAATTAGGTCGTTATATCCATGAGAGTGGCGAGCGTCAATTTTGACAATCTTGTCATAAAAGCACTTTTAGAGTACAATTAGCGCCTTAGTCGGAGTGTGGCGCAGTCTGGTAGCGCACCTGCTTTGGGAGCAGGGGGTCCAAGGTTCGAATCCTTGTACTCCGACCACTTTCCCCTCGATTTTCTCTATTTCCGCTCTAAAAGAATAGTCTTGTTACGGCATTGGCCTGGCTGGGCTTAAGCGCTGTCGATAATCAGCGATCGTATGCAGAATTGATCCCTCAGCAATGCCAAGATGTTCTAGGACATGGGTGCCAAGTTGCAGGCCTACCTCGAGTGTTTCGGGCATCGCCACGTTCGCCCCCGCTCTCAAAAGGTCTTCGGCGTGTGCGCTATCGCGGGCGCGCGCAATGATTTGCAGATGTGGATA
>JACCDN011212919.1_pt1 | contig 17317 bp, 16 predicted proteins | sample 7441691 | NCBI WGS metagenome assembly JACCDN01 (sample SAMN15323439, study PRJNA562643) | freshwater metagenome | isolation source: river surface water | place: USA:Blue River Watershed | collected 2017-08-16
GCATACGCCTTGACTCCTTCTCGCTGTGCAAAACCCTCAAAGATTTCTTCCAATTGCAAGATTTGCTGCACTCTTTGTTTGCGAGTTTCACATGCCGGCCAAAAAGATAAAAGCTGTTGATCTTGTGAAACTTTGATTTCAACTTGCGGATGAGACAAAGCAATGGCTTTAAGAGTTTGTTTTATGCGCGAGCCCTCTGCCGCCGCACTTTTCATAAATTTCAATCGTGCCGGCACATTTGAAAACAGCTCTTCAATGGTAATCGTCGTACCAAAAGAACCACCAATTTCTTCTACGCTAGATCTTTTTCCAAATTCACTGACAATGCGAGCTGCCGTTTTCTGCTCACGCTGACGTGAAACCAAAGTCAATCTACTGACTGCGGCGATACTGGCTAAAGCCTCTCCGCGAAATCCAAAACTGTGCAATCGCCACAAGTCACTCGACAATCGAATTTTGCTGGTCGCATGACGATCTAAGGCCAGCCCCAATTGATCAGGTGAAATACCAAATCCATTGTCAGTCACCTGAACAAATTTGCCACCCTCAGAAAAATTAACAGCCACCGAGGTTGCGCCGGCATCAATGCTATTTTCAACCAGCTCTTTCACCAAATGAGCCGGCCGCTCAACCACCTCTCCGGCTGCGATTTGATCAATCACATCATGAGAAAGGACCTGAATTTCATTTTCAATTTTGTTTTGCAGACTGCCAGAATTTAACATGCAAAAGATGTCTCAAAGCCTGAGCCCTTTGTCAAAATTCCATTTGCGTCGACAGAGCAATCCCAGGATACATTTGCTTTTCCCAGTAATACTGGCCCTCGACACGAAGCGCAACCTTACCCAGGCGCAAACCTACACCTGCATTGAAAACTGCACCCAAGGAAATATCAGTGGCACTATAATCGGTATTCTTACCATTGGATTTATCAGTCAAAGTCAGTTCAAATTTTGAATACTTTAACATGGGACCAAAGCCTAAATAAAATAAAGCATTCGGACCTTGCGGAAAATAATTTTCAAATAAAAAATTGGCCATCACAATCCAACCATCCGCACCGTGTTTGGTTTGTGATTGATAATACCCAGGTGCACCAGAATGAAAAAGTAAATTTACATCTGTTTGTAAATCCCCTGCGATCACCACATCAGGACCTGAAATTTTCATACCGTAAAACAGTAATGAATCTCGGCGATGGTCCGACATAGTTTCTTCTTGAAATTGAATTTGAGAAAGCTCAAAACCGACAAAACGAGCGTATTGGAATGGTTTCTTTTTTTTAGTTTCTTGTTTATCAGAAACTTTTTTATCGTTTTTATTTTTTATGTTTCGTTTTCTTTTCAGCGACTGATCTGGCTGACCTGACTGTGAAGTTATAGATTTTTTATTCAAATCTTTTTTCACTTTAAACAACGGTTTGATATCAGAGTCTACGATATAACCAATACGACCATCCGGCAAACGAACGCGATAAAACGACTCATTAAAAAGTTTTGTCGACATCTCGTATTTTTGCCCAAGCGGAGCAATATCCATTAATGGTGCATCAAAATTTGCTGCCTCATAAATTTGAGCTTCCTCTCCAATAATTTCACCATTAAAATCATGACTGCCCTCAGCCTTTGATAAGGGCGACAAAATCAATACTGAAGAAAAAGTTAACAGCAAAAACAAAAGAGAAAAGGCGTTTTGAATAGAAATATTCAAAACGTGTTTCTCAATAATTAATTTCTCAAAAGAATCGTACATCCATCTATTTTATAATATTTTGCACAGAAAAGTCATATCAAAATGCCCCAGCAATGAAAATATCATTTCATTTGCTTCAAATAATATTTAAATTGGTCCAAAAGATTTTTTAGATCAGCAAGACCATCACTTTGCCTGAAATCTTAAAAGCCATACTCTATAGAGAGCTTCTAAAACAATTTTAGATGACATCTTGCTGTGACCAACTCGACGATCTTCAAATACAATCGGAACTTCGACGCCGTTTAAATGATTTTTCAAGGCTCTATATTTCAACTCGATCTGAAAACTGTAGCCGTTTGAATGAACATTGTTTAAATTGATTTTTTTCAGTGTTTCGGCTCGCCAAGCATTAAATCCACCAGTCCAATCATTGAGTGGAAAACCCAAAATCAAGCGTGAGTAAAAACCTCCTCCGCGAGAAATAAGCTTACGACTAAATCCCCAATTGACAGTCTCTCCACCTGGAACATAACGAGAGCCAACAACAAAATCACAACCTGGAGATGCCTTCAAAAGTTTTAGCAAATCCACAGGACGATGAGAAAAATCTGCATCCATCTCAACCAACAATTCATAACCACGCTCTAGACCCCACTGAAAACCAGCAATGTAGGCCTTACCTAAACCTTCTTTGCCTTTTCTTGAAAGCAAATTTAAACCAGAATATTTATCTGATAATTTTTTTTGAAAATCCAGGACAATGCCACCCGTTCCGTCTGGAGAATTATCATCGACTACCAATATATCAAAAGCAGATTGCGACTGCAACGCAACCAAAGCTTCGATCATAGGTGGAATATTTTCTTTTTCATTATACGTGGGAATAATAACCAGTGTTTTCATTTACAATTTCCTTCGGGCAAGAACATAGCGGTCCGTGACGGTGACTTCAATCAGAAAAAACCAATCAGTAAAACTTTGAGACTATACTTTTAAATGATCCAAAGAGCACACCATCAATTCAATCAAGTAACCATAACATTATTTCAACTTATGTTTAAATCTGCCTACTGACTAAGCCGCCTTTTTTCCCAGATTCTGCATCTTTTAATAATTCTGCTCGGTCTTTGGTGATTTTAGGTAAATGCAGAGGTGACGCCAGTATCATTGTCGGATCTTCACGTCTCTTGAGTAAAACAGAACGAACTTTTTCAGCAGCCAGAGCCGAATCTTTCACATACAAAACAGGATCAAAACCACAACGTTTGCAAACCACTGACAAGCGCCAGCGCACCTGCAAGAACGCATCGCAAAACAACATCGTCGTCGGCAATAAAAACAATAAAGAGGGATGAAATTGTTGAAACATACCTGCCATTATCGCCAACGAAACTGCGATCGAGACCAGCGCATGCTTCCACCCCAAACGCCTGTGTCTATAGATTTTTTTTGGCGAGCGACAAAAGGCACAATAACATTTTTCACGAACAGAAAATAATACACCCATAGATTTGATTATGACAAAAAAGAGGTCCAGTCGGAAAGAGCTGATTTGTGGAATGAGAGAATTCTTTGATAATATGAACTAAGAGCGAGGTTTATTTATGAAAAAATGTTTGAATTCAAATCCCTTTTCGACAAAGGCAATCAAATCTCTAGACAGAGGTCTAGCCGCAAAAAACCTAGCAATATATTTTGGTTTTCTTATCACAGCAGTGTTTTTTTCATTTTTTTCAAATACGAGTTTTGCGGCTAACAACGATGGCGAAGAAATTCGATACGAAGAGCTTGTCAATCAACTGACTGCTAAACGCAAAGCCAGCATCTCTCGCTCAACTCCTGACACTTTAGATAACTTAAAAATACATGCAGGTTTTGGATTGATCGGATCAGCCAACAGCGTGAATATCAATGGCAGCAACAGCATCAAATATCAAAATGGTTTTCAAGTCAGTCTCGGCATTGATCTTTTCTCTCCCGAGTGGGCCTCAGAAGTCGACATGAGAAATTTTGGCCAAACAAAATCAGGCACCGAAACCAGATCTCTTCGTGAATTTGATTTAAAATTTATGAATCGAGCTATGTTCAATTCTATTTATGGCTATCGTTTGGGCGCAGGTATTGGCAATCGTTATTTAAAAATAGAAGACGAACGCAATGACATCAGCATCAACGACAACACCCCTTGCGGCTTGATGCTCTTTGGTCTTGATAGCATGATTAATAAAAACATGAGTGTCGGCATTGAAGGCGTATTTCACTCTTCACTTATCAATCGAACAGCGGATCGAAACTCGCTGGACATGACCTTCCGTTTAGATACATATTTCTAACATGACTTTAATGAACACTTTGATTAACAACATTATCCTGATTCCTTTGTTGCTGGCTCTGTCGAGCCTTTTGTTCATCGCATTTACACACTCAAAACGACTGGCTTTTAACAAAAAAGAAAAACATCCACTTATCGCCAATAAACTTTTAACAAGACATCCACTGGTTTTTTTCTCAGGTGTGAAATCGATTTTTTTTGCTTCCAATCACTGGAATGAATTGCCATTCTGGCTAGAGCAACATGGTTATCAGGTACTTGAAATCAACACCCCTAGATCTCAATATTTAAAATCTTGGCTTGATATATTCTTCTCTCAGATTCCTGGAAGAGTTCATCTCACTATTCAAGCTCAGCAGCTAGATACCTTATTACCCTTACTCAATCCCTATAAAAATAAAATTGAAAGTCTCAGTTTTGATTACCACTGGCTGGGTAACCAACTTAATGAGCCGACAAAAAGTGAGTACAAAAAAACCAAACACCGCTTGCTTCATTTAGCCACGCAATGGACATGGTCTCTCCATCGATTGGCGACACACTCAAAACAAACCAAAGAAAATTTAGAATCATTGCCTCGTCATCCTGTTGCCTGGATGTTAAATTCCGATCAAAGATTGACCTCATTGTATTACGCTCAAAGTTTGGCAGAGCAAGATTTTATCGGCAAAGATAACAAGAGCTTGCACAGAGAGATCGCCTCATTTAACCTTGAAGTATGATAAAACAACATCATCTTGAATTGCTTAAAAACGAAATCCGCGAAATCAATAGCTACCTGCTACCTTTTCTTAAAAACCCATTGTTACAAATAAAATCCGTTCCGGAATGGACATGGACAAGATTGATTTGGCTGCAAATGTGTTTAGCGTCTGGCACAGGAGCCTTGACCGGACTGGTTGAACATAAAATATCGTGGTCGATTATTTTAGGCGCATTCGTTTCACCGATTCTGACCTTAATCACTCTCAGCGTTGCCAGTTTGTTTTTTTATTATTGTTTTCAAATTTTCTCAGAAAGAACACTGAACACTCGCAAACTTTTTACAGTGGTATTATTAGCCAATATTCCTCAATTTATTTTTCAAATTGTGGCCAGCTACATCCCACCTATTTACCTGGTAGGATTGGCTTTCACTGGAATATTATTGCTTGTCGGCTTGGTTGAGAACTTTCAGCTCGACAGAAAACTGACAATCAAAATCATCAGTGTGCTCTATGCTATCTTTTTAACCTTATGGATTTGGAATCGAATTTCAGCAATGAAAGCTGATCATTGGGAACGCAACGAAAGCATTCCTGCCGTTGAATTGGGAAAATAAGAACTTTTAAAAAATTCTAGAACTTATCAAAGCCCTATCATTTAACGACCGGTAGAGCCAAAACCACCAGAACCACGAATGGTATCGCTCAACTCTTCCACCAACTGAAAATGAGCCTGAACAACTGGTGCTAAAATCAATTGCGCTACACGCTCCTGATCTTTGATTTCAAAAGGCTCAGTTCCATGATTGATTAAAATAATTTTTACTTCTCCACGATAATCAGCATCAATAGTTCCTGGAGTGTTCACAATTGAAATTCCATGTTTATAAGCCAAACCACTGCGCGGACGAGATTGAATTTCAAATCCAATTGGAATTTCAAATGACAATCCTGTTGGAATCATAGCTCGCTCGCCGGGGTTTAACAAAATCACATCTGCCAATTGCGCTCGTACATCAAAACCACTGGCAAGCTCAGTTTGATAACCTGGCAAATCACCTTTGTAATGAGATAGTTTTTTAATTTTCAAAGCAACTCTTGGCATACTCATTTTATCAACCCCTTTAAAATTCAAACTTATTAAACCACTCGGCCTGATCTTGCGCGCCTCCACCTAAAAGCAATCCACTGATCGCAGACAAGCGTACGGTTTCTTGTAAATACTTATTAACAGATTCCACAGTTATCTTTTGGATTTCAGCAATGACTTCGTCGACAGTTTTATAACATTCAAAAACCATTTCATTGACAGCAATCGATTGCATTCGATTTTCAATGTCATCAGAACCTAGCACAATGCTGCCAACGACTTGAGTTTTATACATTTCAAGCTCTTTGGCGGAAATTCCCGTTTTTAAAATTCGACGAACCTCGACAGAAATAGTTTTAACAACAGCTTTCATTTTATCAGCTTCGCAACTGGCATAAATATTCAATAAACCAAAATCAACAAATGTATTCAAGCTCGAGTAGACTGAATAAACCAAACCCTTTTTTTCACGAATACTTTGATATAGCTTAGAAGTCATCCCACCACCCAACATGGTGTTCACAATAAAAGCCTCAAAACGATGACTGTCCTTAAAACTCGAACAAGGAATGCCTAACAACAAATGCAATTGTTCGGTTTGTTTTTCTACCACATCACGAAATTTTTTTGCTTTGGGCTTCGCTCGCTTCTTAGAAACCAGATTACTTTTAATAATAGATTTTTTTCGTTTTAGAATCGTCTCTGCTGCATGCAAGAATTCCTCATGATCAACGCCACCAGCAAGAGCCACAATCAACTGCGCCCCTGTGTATTGTTGTTTATAAAAGTTCCTAACTGAAGACAGTTTCATTTTCGCAATAGATTCAGCCGTGCCTAGAATTGGTTTTCCTAAAGAATGTTTCGGCAACATACGCATGAAAAATTCATCGTAAACAAGCTCTTCCAAGCTGTCGTCGATCATGGCGATTTCCTGTTGAATCACTGATTTTTCGACACGAAAATCATCTTGGCTGACGTCCATATTGGAAACAATATCACAAAGCACATCCAATGCTTTCTGCCAATGCTCACGCAATACCAAGGCATGATAACAAGTGTACTCACGAGTGGTGTAAGCATTGTGCTCACCACCAAGACATTCTAAACTTTTTGCAATTTCAAAACACGAACGATTCTTCGTGCCCTTAAATACCATATGCTCCAACAAATGCGACACTCCAGCTAATGGTTCAGACTCATCTCTGGTCCCTACCGTCACCCAAATACCGATTGATACAGCACGGGAATCCGAGTGCTGTTCACTGACAACTCGAATTCCATTTTTTAAAATTGATTTTTGAAAACGAACCACAGTGTTCGCTCTAAACAACTAGTGTGTTTTCTCTAAAAGAACTTTACGTGAAAGCTTGATACGGCCTGCACGATCTACATCCATGACTTTCACGTCTAATGTATCACCTTCTTTTAAAACATCACCCACCGCACGAATACGATCATGAGCAATTTCAGAGATGTGCAATAAACCTTGAGTGTTTGGCAAGATCTCAACAAAGGCACCAAAATCAGCGATCTTAACAACTTTACCAGAATATACTTTGCCAACTTCAGCTTCAGCACAAATATCTTGGATCATTGCCATTGCTTTTTTAGTAGCTTGAGGATCAGCAGAAGCAATATGAATTGTTCCATCATCTTCAATCTCAATTTTAACACCTGTAGCTTCAGTGATTCCGCGGATAACTTTACCGCCAGCACCGATAACTTCACGAATTTTATCTGGATGAATTTTGATAGTCTCAATACGTGGAGCAAATTCAGAAATTTGACCACGAGGAGTTTTCATTACTTTTTCCATCTCAGCTAAGATGTGATTTCTTCCATCACGAGCCTGATTCAAAGCAGTTTCCATAACCTGGAAACTCACTGAATCAATTTTGATATCCATTTGCACAGCAGTGATACCTTGGCTTGAACCAGCAACCTTAAAATCCATATCTCCCAAATGATCTTCGTCACCCAAGATATCTGTCAATACAGCTACACGGTCGCCCTCTTTGATCAAGCCCATTGCAATACCAGCAACATTAGCTTTGATAGGCACACCAGCATCTAATAGAGCCAAAATACCTGAACAAACAGTTCCCATTGATGATGAACCATTGCTCTCTAAGACATCCGCAACAATACGCATTGTATACGGAAATTTTTCGAAATCTGGCAAAATTGCTTTCAAAGCACGCTCAGCTAAATTTCCATGACCAAGCTCACGACGACTTTGTCCACCCATACGACCAGCTTCACCAACTGAGAACGGAGGAAAATTGTAATGCAACAAGAACTTACGTTTCTGTAAACCCTGCAATGAATCAATCATTTGCTCGTCATCACCAGTACCCAAAGTTGCTGTACCTAATACTTGAGTTTCACCACGTGTAAACAAACCAGAACCATGAGCTCTTGGCAACAAACCAACTTCACAAGTGATTTGACGAACAGTTGTGGTATCGCGACCGTCAATACGCACACCTTGAGACAAGATCATCTCGCGTGAGCAATGGTATTTTAAATCTTCAATCACAGTCGACAATTCTTTAGCGCGAACGTCTTTCAATTTGTCATCAGTGATAGTGCTGACCAAAGCTTGCATAGCTTCAGTTGAAGTTTTCGCATAAGCTGCATATCTTTCCATTTTTTCACGAATACGTTGAGCCGCTTCGATTTTAGGTTTAGCAAAAGCCTCAACCTGTTCACGAAAAGCCTGATCAACAACTGGTGGCGTCCAAGCACGTTTTGCTTTAGAGCCAGTTTTCTCACGCAATTCATCTTGCGCATTAAACAAAGGTAACAATGCCTGGTGACCAAATTTCAAAGCTGAAAGCATATCCGCTTCAGAGATAAATCTGCATTCGCCCTCAACCATCAAAATACCATTGCGAGTTCCAGCAACGATAATATCAAAATCAGATTTTTCCATTTGCTGTGGAGTTGGATTTGCAATCAATTGACCATCAACACGACCAACCTGCATAGCTGCAGTTGGACCGGCGAAAGGAATATCACTGATATGCAAAGCAGCTGAAGCACCTAAGCTTGCCAAAATTTCAGCTGGGAATGAACCATCTGAAGAAAGAACCGTAGCAACGATCTGAGTTTCACAACGGTAACCTTCTGGAAATTTAGGACGAATAGGTCTATCGATCAATCGCGCTGTTAACACAGCATCAGTTGTCGGCTTACCTTCACGTTTAAAATAACCACCCGGAATTTTTCCAGTGGCATAAAACTTTTCAATGAACTCTACAGTTAAAGGAAAGAAATCTAGAGTTGAGGTTTTGCGAGAAGAAACGGCAGTGACCAAAACCATATTGTTGCCGCAAGAAACTAGGACTGAACCGTCTGCTTGTTTTGCCATGCGCCCAGTTTCAATTGTTATTTGTTTATCACCAACAAGCGTAGTTACTGTTGTCTTCACGAGGATCTCCTTATTCTGTTGAGACGATATCGAAATCCTATCTCAGCATTTGATGTCTTATAATTTAATTTATCGAGTTAAAAATACCAAATGGATCCTAAGTATTCAATGGCATTTGTGATTCTTCAACAATATCCGTTTTTCTTCGGCGCCACACTGAAAACAACTGTTTCCAGTCACTTTCAGCGAGCACCTCAGTTGAAGAGTTTAGAATAGCCTCTAAGGCGAATAATTTGGCTCGAAGCCAATAATTATTTTCTGATATCTAATTCTTTGATCAAAGTTTCGTATTTTTTTAAATTTGTGCGTTTTAAATAATCCAAAAGCTTACGTCTTTGGTTGACTGCTTTTACAAGACCACGACGACCGTGATTGTCTTTTTTGTGTGTTGAAAAGTGACCTGTCATATCATTGATACGAGCAGTCAACAGTGCCACCTGAACTTCTGAGCTACCAGTATCAAGCTCCGAGCGGTGAAATTTCTTAACGATACCTTCTTTTTGTACTTTAGAGACGGCCATTATCGTCCTCCTCATGTCTGAGTGTTAATAAGCTGAAAAAATCAGCTGTGACTCGAAAAATCGTCATGGCTGTCGATTTCCCGCGTTCACGGTTTAAAAACTGAGCGGTTGTTGTAACTCTCGACCTACGAAAGGTCAATCAGATAACGGCTTAGATTTTCTTTGAAAAAAACGTTATTCTTGGGGCTCTTTGAACACTCGGCGAATGACAAAACCTTTGCCCGATTCCAGAGCTAAAAGAGCTAATAAATTGCCTGAATATGAAATCACTTTTATGAGATGATCCACCTCAGGATTGACCAAGGCAATCAGGCGTGAACGCAGATCATGCGAAATCAAGCCATTATTGAGCATCACCAATGTCTGACCAGAGACTCGAATGGACGGGGCCTCTGGCAAAACTCGTGACATTCCAACGAACGCAGAACAAGACTCAACCTCGCTCTTTGAAAGCTTCGAAAGCTGTTCTAACGTAATAGCATCACTCAATAAATAAGGCATGGACTCGGTCCTACGCAATGCCACCATACAAGCCCCGACCTCAAGACGCTCACCCAACAACTGAACCCATGAACGAATAAAAGAACCCTTCGAACATCGCATAAAGGCTTTAAGCTGACCATTCTGACACGACGAAAGTTCGAGATCAAAAAAACTCATGATTTTTTTCGGGATCGTTACACTCTCCCCAGATCTGGCATATTCGTATAATTTTTTTCCGTTCACCTTGGCCGCTGAATATATCGGCACATCCAATTTAAAATCACCGGATAATTTCAGCGCTTCAGCTAAAATTTTTTCATCACTTGGAATGAGCTCACTTTTACTAAGAATCTGTCCCGTTTTATCCAGAGTGTCTGTCGTATAACCAACCTCTGCTGTCACAACATAGGCTTTGTTTCTTTCAAGAATATATTGGCTCAGCTTGGTGGCCTCGCCAATCAGCATGATCATCAAGCCGGTCGCCAACGGATCTAAAGTTCCGCAATGCCCAACAGATCGAGTATTCAAAGCACGACGCACATGAAAAACGACATCATGACTGGTCATACCCTCAGGTTTATCTAAAAGCAAAAGACCGTCCATCAAAACACTTTCGTTGAAATTTAATTATTTATTTTCAGAACCAAAGCCGCTGCCATCAGTAGGTGCAACTGGAGCTGACACAAAAGCAGTAGAATGAGTTTGCGATTTTTCAAGCAGCTGTTGCGAAAAAAATTCCATTGCACGAATCATTACTAAAACGCTCAACGGAACAGAAACCAACACTCCGAAAAAAAAACACAAAATCCCAAACAAATTTAAAATACCAATCAGACCTAACAAACCAAACATTTGCCACCAATGATCTTTAGTCAAATTTATTGAACTACGAACTGCACCAATCGCATCATTTGCACCCTCTGGCTGAGTCACAAAAATATAAGCTGAAAGATGTGATGCTACGATAAACCAAACACCAGGGATAACAAACAAAAGCATTCCAAATAGAGAGCCAATGAAAACAATGGTCGACAAAATAACTTGATGAATAAATCGACTCAGATTCATAAAGGACCAAAAAAAATCACTGAAGCCAATGTCTTTACCGTCGCGAATTCGCAATAGACAAACAACATAACCACCAGTCAACCCAGCTCCCAAAGCCGCTCCGGCATAAGGAATCATTGATGCAACCGAAGCTCCAAGAAAATACACCAAAGTCAAACCCGCAACTAACGGAATATAAGACTTCATATCTTTCCAGGCTTGATCAAATATTTCAGAGTAAACAATTGATTTCACAAAAACCTCATCTAATCTGAAGACTCGTCCTCAGAAGGACTTTCGATATTGTCAGCTTGAACATCCTTTTTTTCCAAATTGAGCTCATGAATAATGCGCTCAATTTTCAAAACATGTTCAGTCATATCATCATTGTAGAAATGAACTTTAGGACAATAGCGCATACGCAATTGCTGACCGATATAATTTTGAACTTCAAAAGCTCTTTCATTTAAAACATCAAGAGTTTTACGACGTTCTTCTTCTGAGCCAAGAATGCTGATGTAAACCTTAGCATTGCGCAAATCTGCAGGCATGATAACTCGTGAAACAGTCACCAACCCAGGCAGTGGTTGACGAAAACCCTGAATCAAATATAGAGCAACAGTTTTTTGCACCTCTTGCTCAACTCTTCCGACTCGGCGGCCATCGCCTTTCATTCCAATATTTTTTTTACCACTGTCTGATCGCACTAAATTCTCCTATGGCTGAGCCGTTGGTAAATTCAGCTCTCGAGCCACTTCTTCTTTAGCAAAGGCCTCGATCACATCGCCGACCTTAAGATCATTAAAGTTTTCAATGCCGATACCGCACTCAAAACCTTGAGCAACGTCTTTGGCATCGTCTTTAAATCGTTTCAATGAAGAAATCTTTCCTTCGTAAACAATTTTTCCATCACGAATTAATCGTGCTAAATTGCTACGGCTGATTTTTCCATCAGAAACCATACAACCACCGATCATTCCGATTTTTGGTACGGTAAAGATATTACGAACATCGGCACGACCCATAACCTTCTCAACTATAGTAGGTGCTAACAAGCCAGACATGGCTTTTTTCATGTCGTCCATCAACTCATAAACAATCGAGTACGAACGAATTTCAACACCTAAGCGTTTCGCGGCATTAGCAGCCCCGCTGTCAGGACGCACATTGAAACCAACAACAATACCTTTTGCACTTGATGCCAACTGAACGTCAGACTCTGAAATTCCACCACAAGCATAATGAATCACTTTTAGTTTCACTTCAGGAGTCACAAGCTTGCTAAACATGCCATTGATTGCTTCCATCGAACCAGTCACATCACATTTCAAAACAACAGACAGTTCTTTAACGTCACCTTGTTTTGCTTTAGAAAAAAGATCTTCAAGAGTCACTTTAGCTTGAGGCGCGGCAGCTCTGCGCACTTGTTCGCGACGAATCTGTACCACTTCTTCAGCGATTTTTTCATCCCGAACAACGTCAAATTTATCACCAGCAAGTGGAGTTCCATCCAGACCCAAAACCTCAACAGGCATTCCAGGTAAGGCTTCTTGAACTTTTTCGCCACGATCATTGGTTAAGCTTTTCACGCGACCCACAACCAGACCAGCAACAATATGCTGACCAATTTTCACTGTTCCATCTTGCACCAAAAGTGTTGCCACATTTCCGCGACCTTTTTCAAGGCGAGACTCAATCACCGTTCCATTTCCTGGACGATCAGGATTGGCTTTCAGCTCAGCTACCTCAGCTAATAAATGAATTTGCTCTAACAACTCTTTGATACCTGTTTTTTTCAAAGCAGAAACACCAACAAATATTGTTGAACCGCCCCACTCTTCAGGAACCACTTCATATTCTGTCAATTGCTGCTTGATACGATCCGGATTCGCACCTGGCTTATCCATTTTGTTTACTGCAACGATCATTGGTACACCCGCTGCCTTAGCGTGATTGATCGCTTCTGCAGTTTGAGGCATCACACCATCATCAGCCGCAACTACGATCACTGCAATATCAGTGACGTTTGCACCACGAGCACGCATTGCTGTGAAAGCTTCGTGGCCCGGAGTATCTAGAAATGTAATAATATGATTGTCTTCGGTTTTAACTTGGTATGCTCCGATATGCTGAGTGATACCACCAGCCTCACCCTGAGCAACATTGGCATTACGAATCGCATCCAACAAAGATGTTTTCCCATGATCGACGTGCCCCATGATTGTCACCACTGGTGGTCTGACGATTGGCTTGGCATCTAAATCACCAAATGCCGTGTCTCCCATAACTTCTTCAGCCGACTTGAATGAGTTTACTGCCTCAAAACCCAAATCAGGAACAACCAAGGCTACCGTATCAAAATCTAAATTCATAGTCATGTTGGCCATCACGCCATTTTTTATTAAAACTTTAATCAACTCTGGAGCTTTAATTCCCATTTGCACAGCAAGCTCTGCAACCTTAATACTTTGATTGATTTTCAACACGCGCTTAGAAGCCTTAGGCTTTGTAATTTGCGTGTGCATCGCAGGGCGAGACAACATGCCTTTTTTCTTTTTAGGTTGGAAAACCATCTCACGTTTACGAAATTCAGCCGCATCAAAATGTTTAACCGCTTCTTCTTCGTGAGTTTGACGACCATTAGTTTCTGCAGGTGCAGCAACTTTATTACGTCGTTTGTCTTCTTTTTTACGATCAAACTCTGTGCTCTGTTCTTCAAATGGAATCACATCAGGAATAGTTGAAGCTTGTACAAATCCTGTACGCAAATGTCCTTTGTTCCTTTGTTGCGAAGCCGCACCACCTGGACCACCAGACGATTGCATTGGACGAGCACCGCCACCTGGGCGATCTCCGCCGCCACCAAATCTTGGGCCAGATTGTTGCGGTTGAGACACTCGGCTTAAATCCATACGGCCAATAATATTTCTACGTGGCGCTGGATTGCTGGCAACACCACTGTTACCAATAGAAACTTCTTTTTTACGAGCAGCTGCTGGAGCTGCCGGTGTCGGAGCAGGTGTTGCCACCGTAGCAGCAGCAGGAACATCCACTTTAGCTGGAGCCGATGCTTGCGCGGGAGTCGCAACAACAGTCGCAACCTCTGTTTTCACAACAGGAGCTACTACCGTTTCTGTTTTAGCTGGTTCTGTTTTTTTCGCAACCACTTCAGGCATTGCTACTTTTGGTGTTTGCACCTTCTGAACTGGAGGTTCTTCAACATGTACAACTGGCACTTCTTTAATTTCAGCAACAGCTTCAATATCAGCAGCTTCATGCAAATCGACTTCTGCTGCCTCTTTGGCTAATTCTTTTGTGTTTTCTTCTGCTACTTTTGATTTTCTTCTAACAACCGGCGCAACAGCAGGGGCCACTGCTGGAATCGCGACAGGTGCCGCAACTTTAGCTGCTACTTTAACAGCTGGCTTTGCCGTACTTGTCGGCTTGACCGCAGGCGACGGTGTTGCTGCTGCTGCTTTTTTACGAGCGGCTGGCTTTTTTTCAGCATTGGAATTATCCGCTGATTTTTCAGGATGACTTAGTTTTACTTTGATTTGATCAAGAACTGTTGGCTCCAGCTCAGCCATGTGAGATTTCACCGGCAACTGCCATTCACGGATTTTATCCATGAGCGCTAAAGGGGTCATCCCAATCTCTTTGGCAAATTCAAAAACTTTTGGATTACTCACTCAATCTCCTTAGGAAACACGGAGGGGGATTTACAAACCGCCCTCGCTAATTCTCGGAACACAACAATTCTAAACAAATCAATTTTCTTTATTTTCTAATTTTTCCATTTCCTGTTTTAAACGCGCATCAGCTTGTGATTTAGCGTCTCCAGCTGTCTTGCTAGCAAAAGCTTGAGCTTGCGGAGAAACAGGAATTGCAATTCCTTCTTTTTGATATTTTTCAACAATCGCTTTGGCATCACTAACTAATTTAGCGGCCTTATCTGGATCGTCATATCCAGGAATAGTCATCACATCTTCCACCTTAGATTGCGCAACCAATGCAAAGCTGCTGAAACCAGATTGGAAAATATTTTGCGCCATGGTCTCTGTCATTCCAGGAATTAACATCAAATTGAAAATGGCTTCTGCCGTACGTGCAGAGGCTGCAGAATCAGAAAGAATATCGATTTTCCAGCCAGTTAATTTTGCTGCCAAACGTACATTCTGTCCACGTTTACCAATTGCAAGACTTAATTGATTATCAGGAACAACGATTTCCAATTCCTTGTTGTCTTCATCTAAGAACACACGAGAAATTTCAGCCGGAGCTAAAGCATTACAAGCAAAGCGAGTGACATCTTCATTCCAAGGAACGATATCAATTTTCTCACCTTTAAGTTCTTGCACAATATTTTGCACACGAGAGCCCTTCATACCAACACAAGCGCCCACTGGATCAATTGAGCTGTCTTTAGAGCGAACCGCAATTTTAGCGCGAGCACCTGGCTCACGAGCAGCTGCCATAATTTCGACGATACCGTCATAAATTTCTGGAACTTCCATTTCAAAAAGTTTTATCAAATACTCAGGAGCAGCTCGGGACATGATGATTTGAGGACCACGAGTGGTCTGACGAACCTCTGACAAATAACCTTGAATTCGATCCCCGGGTTTATAAACCTCGCCAGGAATTTGTTCGCGAGGAGGAATGTGCGCTTCGGTTCTGCCTAAATCGACAACAATAGCACCTTTTTCTACCCGACGAGCAATACCAGAAGCAATTTCACCTTTGCGTGATTCAAACTCATTAAAAATAATATCACGTTCAGCATCACGCACTTTTTGCATGATAATTTGTTTTGCTGTCTGCGCAGCAATACGACCTAAATCACCAGACTCAAGCTTGATGCCGATAGAATCATCCAATTGTGCTTGTGGATCTAATTTTAAAGCTTCATCCAAAGGAATTTCGACTTCCTCATCGATGAATTTTTCACGAGGAACAACTTCTTTGAATTCAAACAATTCAATTTCACCTGTTGTTTCATTGTAAGAAGCTTCAATCTCACGGTAAGTCCCATACTTTTTGCGTGCAGCAACAAGCATCCCTTGCGTGATTGCATCAATGACCACCGCGCGGTCGATTCCTTTGTCTTTACCAACTTGCTCAATCACTCGAGCTAAATCAGAAAACATATTTTCAGCCATAAACACACCTCTTCGTTAGTGTTTTAAAATCTTAAAAGTTATATCTCCACAAACCCTAACGCTTTTTATTTTTATGCGATTTGGATTTGCCTTGTTGTTTTGGTTTCACTTTTGGCGCAACACTTTTCTTATCATGTTTGCCTTCTTTAAAATCAAAAACCAACTTTGCCTTTTCAACAAAACTGAGCGGAACCTTAACCAATTCTCCCTCAACGGACAATTGCAAGAATACACTTGGCGCTTCACCATCAACTGATGGCTCTTGCAATACGGCCTCAAGCAACTCAGAAACTTGTTTTGCATTTTTAATTTTTTTGTTTTCGACACCAGCCGCATCCAAAGAACGCGTAAATTTTAACCAGATTTTTTTGCCGATGACTTTTTCAAAATGCCAAACTTGTTTTAAGTTTCTTTCTAAACCTGGAGTTGAAACCTCCAGCACATATTTTCCACCAGGAATAAAGTTTTCATCAGCATCAAGCACCTCGTTCAAACCACGAGAAAGATTCGTACAATCCTCAATGCCTGGGCCGCCTTCTTTATCAATAAAAATTCTTAACGTACGCCCCTGAGCGCCGCCAGAAAATTCGATGTCGTATATTTGGACGCCCACACGTGTCGCCACTTCTAGGGCAAGAGATTCAATTTTTTGAACAATGGACTCTGAAATCATTCAGTTCAGGTATTCCTTATTTTATTGTGGTGAAAACAAAAAAAGTGGGCTGTTTCCAGCCCACTTCCGCTCAAATTGATAACAAAAATCACAAAAGAGTTCAAGAGGTTCTGCAATTATCTTTGATACGAGTACAAAACCGCAGATCCACCATCAGAATAATAGCGCAATCGGATGCCA
>JACCDN010192345.1_pt1 | contig 17308 bp, 17 predicted proteins | sample 7441691 | NCBI WGS metagenome assembly JACCDN01 (sample SAMN15323439, study PRJNA562643) | freshwater metagenome | isolation source: river surface water | place: USA:Blue River Watershed | collected 2017-08-16
ATTTTTAAAATAAATTTTATGAAAAATAAATAATTTTTATAAAAATATTTTTAAAATAAATTTTATAAAAAATAAATAATTGTTATAAAAATATTTTTAAAATAAAAAAATAATATATTATAATGGATTACGTTGTTGTAATATCTCTAAATTTTAATAGATTTTTTATAACTCATGCGACTGATAAGAATTTCGAATATGACCTAAGAGAAGTATTTTTAAATAGAGAAGGATTGATTTTTTTAAAAGTTTATATACCAATCAGGATTGTAGCTGTTATAAATTCCAAATCGCCTATGGATATAGACGTGTTTGTTAAGTTATTTATGGCAAAATACGGTATAAATAGTGTTAGAGGCGGGTCATACAGGCATCTTAAACTTTCAACTCAGGCCATAGAATTTATAGAAGCTGAAATAGACGAAACGGATACATATAGGTGTAAATTGTGTGGTGGATTGTATCATAATATAAAAGAATGTTCCAGATTTCCAAGATTGTATGGTATCGATTATACCACAGAAAACGATAATGATGCGATAGATTGTATATCTTGGAAGAATATAAGAAACTTTATAAAAAATATTATAAAAAGTTAAAAATTAAAGTTATAATATTATTAACAATGGAAGCACTTGATATATTACAAGTTATCGATGAGAGAAATGCTGTGTTAGAAGATATTCATACATACAACGAATATATAGAAGACGAATATTATACAATGGAATATTATGAAATACAAAAATGTAAAAATTACATATATAGCCTTTATCATTATATGGATTATCTAAATTGTGTTATTGACGAGTTTAACCATTTCTAATGGTGTTTTGTGTTTCAAGAGTTTGTAATTACTGACAGCTACGTCATAATAATTACCATCTTTTTTATCGCTTCGTAGTCTAATAGGAACGAGAGCCCCTTCGAACATATCAAATTCTACCACTGACCCACTAGGATAAAGCATATCTATATCAGGCGGAGGAGCTGATATTTTATGCTGACACATAAATAATCTTTTATCTTTTGTAAATAGTTCCCAATATCCTCCTCGTTTTCTAATTCGTAAATCAATTGTATTAGCTTCTTTCCATTTCAAAGGCGGATATTTCTTCGTGTATTCTCGGTCGATAGGAGTAAATATTAGCCCATCGTTTTTAACTAATGGAAGACTTTTTAATGCTTGTTTATACAACTGTTCCCCGTTTCCAAAGAAATATTTATTTCTTGTTATGCTTTTTATACTTTTAAACTCTTTTATATGATTAAGTCGGTCTAATAGTTTTTCTTTCATCACATCTTTCCCAGCATAATATAGCACATCAAATATATGAAATCTATTATTAAATAATTCGCAATCAAATATACATAATCCGGGCAATTTAGTTGTTCGTGTTAATTTATTAAACACATAACGCCTACTTATACTCCATATATTTTTATTGCTATCGACAAATAATAAAACTCTTTCACCATCTAATTTGACCGTCATAGCATAAATGTCTTTTGTCATATTGCCAGATAACGGTAATACATCAATACCTATGAAATGCTTTTTTCTAGTTAAAGCCTCATATTCTTCCATAGTATTATATTATATTAAAAAAAATCATTTTATAAGTTAATAATAATGAACTATATCGATTATACCATAATTGTATTATCCACGATTTTATTAGTGTATATAACATATGTTTCTGTTTTAGTTTATTATAACGATAAACCGTTAGAAGATTATTATTATAAAATTCATTTTGAAAATGTCCAAGATAATATAGTAGCTAACAGAAATACTACGATAAAACCAATATCAAATAAAATTGTATTTGTTAGTTTTCATACATATGACAAAGTTCCAGACTATGCTCATTACACCACTATAATAAATAAAGGCTATTGTCATAAACATAATTATGAATATATAATGAAACCATTACAAAAAGATAAAATAAGTCCGTATTGGGTTAGAGTATTTGAAATAAAAAATATGTTAAATGATATGAACGACGGAGATATAGTGGTTTATACGGATTTAGATGCATGTGTAAATCCTAAATGGTTTGATTTACGAATAGAAGAAATTATCCAATCTTTAAAAACAATTTCTAACAACAAAGATTTTCATATGTATGTAGGTAGCGACCCCATAGAAGCAAATTTCAAATATAAGAACACTTTAAATACTGGGGTTATGATAGTAGAAAATAATACATGGACAAGAAAGTTATTTGAAATATGGGGCGATATGTATGATAAAAGAAATTGGATATACAACAACGGATGGCATTGTAGAACTAATGTTGGATTTGGATGTAAATGGGCGGGAGACGAATACGAACAAGGGAGTTTAAATATATTATATACAAAAAATATACTAAAAAGTTCTACCCATATATGTAAGCTTCATTATTCTATAATGTCTAATATGAATTTTAATAAAGATAGTTTTATATTTCATATTATGGGAACAGATAATAATAAGAGATTAGAATTTTTTAGAAAGCTATATAGAGAGTATAAAAAATTATAAGTATAAATATTTATATATCAATATGAAATTACAGACATTTAATTGGTATAGCGAAGACGACGAATACAATGAAGAATTTAAAATATCTTGTTATGGCAGAGATAAATCAGGAGAAAGTATACACATAGATATAACTGGATTTACTCCATTTTTCTTTTTAAAAGTTTCATCCAAGTTTAATGAATTGTATTTAAAACAATTTATAACTGACCTCAAAGAGGGCAGGTTCGAAGCTGATAATAAGAAAATATATGTATGGAAAACATATTATGCTTCACAGTTATTAGAAGATAAATGTAAATTAGTAAGTAAAAAAGACTTTATGGGTTTTACTGATGGAGAAAATTTTAAATTTATTCGGCTTACTTTCTCTACCCTTCGATGCTTTCATTATACAGCTAAAAATATTTTTAATTCTAACTCTGTTAAGTTTAACTTTGGCTCTGTGGCGTGTAAAAAATACGAAACATTTATAGAACCTATATTTAGGTTTTTCCATATAAAAAATATATCTCCTTGTGGTTGGATAAAAATAAAAAATTATAAATTCGGAATTAACTCGTATGATTGGGAGGATATAAGTTCATTTGAAACCGACGATACAGCCAACTTTATAGAGTTATCTTATGATATAGAGACATATTCTTCTATGGATAATAATAAAAATAGACCATTTCCTAATCCCGGAGAGGTAAAAGATGGGGTGTATTGTCTTCCCAAAGGAAAAGAGTATTGTGAAAAAAATGAAATATTCCAAATCGGTGTTGTTATTTCAAGTTTATGTTCAGACAAAGAGGATAAATATTTAATTCACACTGGGGACAAACTCACAATCCCTGGGACTAAGATGATACAATGTAAAACAGAAAAAGATTTAATTATTGAATGGGCTAAATTAATTAATATAGCTGACCCAGATGTTATATATTCTTATAATGGAGATATGTTTGACGCTCAATACATATACACTCGAAGCGTGTATAGAAACGTGTTCGACACAGTCGCTGAATTCTTGTCCCGAGATAAAGACAAAAAAGCATATATGAAAGAAGCTACATTTTCATCTTCTGCTTATGGTTTATCTAAATTTAATCGTTTAATTATCCCTGGGAGGTTTAACTTTGATATATTAGTATATCTTAAACGAGAATTCAAAGAAGACAGTTATAAGTTGGATAATATAGCAGAAAAATATCTTAAAGACAAGAAAGACCCTGTATCTCCTGAATATATGTTTAGAGCATTTGAAACAAACAATATAAAACAACTGCAAGTGGTAGGTAAATACTGTGTTCAGGACACACTTCTAGTATCTAAATTGGTTAAAAAGTTAAGTATATTAACCAGCTTGATATGTATGTCTAATGTGGTTAAAATTCCTATTCATTATCTTATAGAAAAAGGCCAGATGATAAAGGGCGTGTCGTTGGTCTCTTATTATACTAGAAAGGAGAATTATTTAATATCTACTCCGGAATACGATAAAGATAAAGAAATAGAAAAATATAAAGGAGCTTGTGTGTTAGAGCCAATAAAAGGCGTCTATAATAATCCTATAACTGTATTAGATTTTGCTAGTTTATATCCGTCTATTATGATAGCACATAACTTATGCCCTACAACTCTGGTCTTAGATGAAAAATATAATAACATCCCCGGAGCAACATATTATAATAAAACTTGGGAAGATGAATATGAAATTAAGACTGACGTGAAGATTGGAAGAAAATATGAAAGAAAAATGATTTATAATAAACACAGTTATACATTTTATACTAAAAAAATTGGTATTATACCTAAGATAGAGATAGAATTAGGTAAAATGAGAAAACACTTTAAAATTTTAATGAATAAAGAAACAGACGAATTTAAAAAAAATATATACAACGGCAATCAATTGGCGTATAAAATAACAATGAATAGTTTATATGGTATAATGGGGTGCAACTTTGGACCACTTAGCTGTCAGGCTATAAGTGCTACCATAACAGCTGTTGGTAGAGAAATGATACATAAAACAAAAGATTTTGTAGAAAATAAATACAATTCAAAAGTAGTGTATGGGGACTCATGTGTTAAAGACACGCCAATAACATTTAAACAAAATGGTATGGTTAAATGCGACACCATACACTCTATATGGAATAAGTTTGGTTTAGATATATTGCCCGATAACATATTTAAAAAATATGACAACTCACTAACCCCCAAAGAAAGGAAAATGGTCGCGGATGTTGAGGTATGGTCTAACACTGGTTGGACTAAGGTCAAATCTCTTATACGCCATAAAACTCATAAAAAAATATACGAAACAACTTGTTTCAATGGTCAAGTAGCTACTACTGGAGACCACGCGCTATTGAGTGCGGGAAAAAACATCGTAAAACCAACCGAATTAAAAATAAACACTTCCAGATTATTTATTCATTATCCTACATTGAACACTGATATGAACATAGACGTTATAGATGGGACGTTATTAGGGCATATAATAAACCGAATAGATTTAACCGGAAATAAATATTATAATAATCCTTATATTATACAATTACACAAAGACTTTATAAATTATGATGGAGAGAATTACGTATTGCCTGACGCATTGATGAATATAAATATAAAAGATAAGATAGCTCTAGTGGCATCGTTATCGCAAAACAACTCTACCATACTTATAAAAGACAAACTGAATGCCCAAAAAATGTATAACATAATTAGAAGTATAACCCACCCACATTTACAAGTATGTATAAAACATTTAGAGTTATTTGGTTTGTATAATATATATTGGACAGATGAGATAGATGAGAATTTAGTTGTAGATGTTAAAGAAATAACTGATTATAAGGATTATGTTTATGATATAGAAACAGATGACGGGACGTTTCAAGCTGGAACAGGTAGTATAATAATATTTAACACCGATAGTGTTTTCATAGAATTTGATAAAATAAATAACATTGAAGAAGCTTTTGATATAGGAAAGGTTGTAGCAAAAGAGGCGACAGACGAATTATTCAACGCTCCTATAAAACTAGAATTTGAAAAGGTATATAAACCGTTTATGATTTTTACTAAAAAGAGATATATAGGAGATTATTATTCTTCATCACCACATAAACCTGATTTTACTGACAGTAAAGGAATTGTATTAAAACGAAGAGACAATGCTAATATAGTTAAACGATTATATGGAACTATAACCGACCTTATATTGGCAGGCAAAGATATAAAAGAGTGTTTAGATTATTTGGTTGGGGAATTGACCAAATTGTATCACGGGGATTATATATTAGATGAGTTTGTTCAAACAGCAAATTTATGTAAAGACGAGTATAAAAGCAAGTCTCCGCCCGCTCATGTAGCATTAAGGAATAAAATGTTTGATAGAGACCCATCTAGTGCCCCAAAGTTAAATGAGAGAATACCGTTTGTTATAATAAAAGATAAAACTAAAAAACTTGTTAGTCAAAGAGCAGAACATCCAGAATACGTTAAAGAGAATGGCTTAGAGTTAGACATAGACTATTATATAGAATTCAAAATAAAAAACCCTATACAAGATATATTAGAATTATATAATATAGATTATAACGATATTATCAAAAAAATAAAATTGAAAAAAAATACACTTTTATTATATATGAAAAGATGAGCAATAAGAGAAAATACAATAATATTGAAGATATAATTAGTATAAAACATCAAAAACTCGACGAAGATAGCAAACGCGTAATACTATATTTAAATTTAAATCTTACATTATATGATGTTGCTAATATCATATTAAAATATATATTTGACTTTTAATATAAAAAATCCACATAATAATAAAAATTTTTAGCCATATTATTGGTATTATGATATACCAAATGAACCTGTGTGTTCTTTGGTAAATAAGTTGATTTTACTGATTTTCTGGAAATCTCTATTGGGTTTTCAGTTGCTATATACTCATCTTTAATCATATAAATTTGAAACCTTATAACACTCCCCTGACTTATATTTATAGTCAATGGAGTGTGTAAGGTTATTTGACTTGTATTTACATCTATATTTGCTACATACCCGATTTCAGTTGTTCCACTTAATACTGTATACCCTAATTTTAAGAATGTTCCTAGAATAGGAGAAGATATATTTAATACCGTATCTCCTATATTAGCGTTTTGTGTCAATACTCCTAACGGGGTATTTGGAACTACTATAAGTGATATTTTATCTCCTATATTGGCCAACTGGGGGTAAAATCCCACGCCAATACAAGATGTATTTATTTTCCAACTAAACTGTACTGTTTTAGTTCCATCGCCAATAGATAAAACCATCTTTCCTCCTTCTCGTTTAAAAAGTCCTTGGGTTGTTTCTGCGTCCTGAACTATTTCGACCTTATCTATGTTTCCAATAGTATTTAACAATTGTTGGCTATTGGGATTTACTTCGTGAGATGTATTGTTTATACACACACTTGGAACAAATGTAGAACTTTCAGAGTATTGTGTGTTCCAAATGTTTTCTGTATTACAGTATATCCTCCACACATATACAGGCATAATAATACCTGTTAAAAAAATATAAAATAATATATATCATATATTAATAATATGAGTGTATGTGATGTTTTTGTCGATGGCGCTTGTAGCAACAACGGCAAAGAAGGAGCAACGGCTGGTATAGGCGTGTATATTCCTAAAAAAGATATTAAAATTTCTCAAAATCTATTGAATTTCTTTGCAGAAACAAATATAGAAGATAACACAGTAAGTAATAACCGAGCAGAGTTATGTGCCATATATAAGGCTTTATTGGTCTTATCTAAGGGAAAAACTGATATAAATATTTATAGTGATAGTCAGTATTCTATAAATTGTTTAACTAAGTTTTACCCCAACTGGGTAAAACAAAATAAATTAAAAGGAAAAAAGAACTTAGATATCATTCAACCTATAATGGCATTGCAGTGTATGGTATCTAATAAAGTATCGTTTATCCATATCAATAGTCATACTAAAAGACCAGATGAAACTACGGCTGAATTTTATGTTTGGAATGGCAATGATATAGTAGATAAGTTGGCTGTAGTTGGAAAAAAATCTAAATAGTTTTAATCAATCCTGTAAGTGTGGATATTACCATCGATTGTTGGATTGTTTCTTTTTTGTCTTTATTGTTGAATATTTCTAATACAAAAGTAAAAGTTCCAACAAATATAGATAAAAATAATAAAGAGTTTATATTTTTTCTTTCTGTTATAGCAAATACGATAGCTAATATTACCATAGCTTCGACTATCTCTTTAATATATTCGAACGTCAAATCTCTATATATCTTTAATACTGTGAGTGTTTCCATTATTACTTACACTATTTAAAAACTTTTTTCTTGAGATGTTTCAATTCTTTTTCCATAAAAGAGTTAAATAGTTTTTTATACATTTCGTTATCGTTTTTATTAAATCTGTTAAATTCATTTTTTAATGTATTTACCACTTTATTGAATTCTTCTTTTGTTTTAGATTTTTTCAATTTATCTCTAAATTGATTTATAAACGTCTTATACTCTTTTGTTTGTTCTGCCCCTTCGGGTTTTGTTATTTTCTCCATAACTAATTTATATGCATATGTTTGTATATCTTTATCGTTTAATAGGCTGTTGTATATTTTACCGTCTTTAATTGCGGTCTCTACTAGTCGCAATCTTAAATCTTTATTATTCTTTATGTATTCCATAACAGTTTTATAGTTGTCTATTACAATATTATCAAATAATCCAGAGTTTATAATATTTTGTTTTACTTTTGTTTGTATGAAAAATAATTCTGGTTCGAATATGTGTTTTTTGTTTATATTATGATATAATTCTTTAATAGGTTCTTCGCTAAGAAAAATCCTTCTAATGTTTTTATTTTTAAACATATTATCGTATTCTTTGGTTTTAATGTAAGATACAACAAAACCCTTATTAGCTAATATCTTATTTTCTAATAATGTGATATTGTTGGTTAAGTTGATTTTAACATTTCTATTACTCTCTTTAAGCTCCTTTAAAGACTTTATTACTTTCATAGCATTTACTATCAACAGTTTTTTGTTGATATTAGTAGGAAGATTATTGTCATACATAGCTTTAATGACATTTATAGTCTCTGGTATATTAGTAGCTATAAGCTCGGTCAATTCTATCACGCCTACTATACTGTCAATACGATTATCTGCATTAGTCAAATCTTCTATCATATCATATACTACATTGAAGATACGAACTAATATCGTGTCCGTATCATTTGATACGTTTTTTTCTAAAACTTTTATATAAGATTTGTAAATATTTTTTATAGAGTTCATATTGTTTCCAGCGAGTTTAAGAACTTGAAATACTACCAGAGGCGTGTATTTCAATGCTTTTTTTATATTATTAGAAAACGAATTTTCTATCAATATAATTTCATTTTTCCATTTGTTATTTTGTATAGCAGATTGTATAGGATGTTTATAAACATTCGCCATATATGTTATACCCGCATAAAATTATTTTACACTTATAGATTTAAAAATCTGTAAGTGTAAAATATTTTTATAATAATGCCAATTGAGAAATAGTAAAATTTGTTAATGATTTTTTAGTTTCTATACAATCAATTTGATAAATCAACTCTGTTTCTACTCCATTGGCATCAGTCAAGTTAAACTTGAATTCGTTTTCACTTATACCAATATTCCAATAAACTATTCTCGTTTCATTCATCAAATTGCGCTGTATAACATTGAATATACTCGTTTCAATACAATTAAACATTTTCTTATTTTTAGTTTTTTTTTATTTTTTTCATTTTTTTATATTTATAATGTAATGGAAGAAGAAAGAAAAGAAAGGAAAAACATTATCAGAAACTTATTGAGTTTGTTGCGGTGTTTCAGCCGAAGTGTTGAAGATATGGATGAAAATGCAGATTTATTCTACGAGCCCAAAAAGAAGAGAAGATTTTTTAATAGAAAGAAAAAACCAAATACTAGAATTAACCCAACAAATGAAGCAGTAGATTATTCATAATAAGAAATCTGTTTTTCCCATATGTCCTAATGCGTTCTTAGAACACGCTGTCTCTGCTTCTTTTCTGTTTTTACCACTACCAATCCCAATTAAATATCCTAAAACTTCAATGTTATCTGCATTTATATATGTAAATAAGGTGGGATTGAAAAATTCAGCTCTTATGTATATATAACAATCAACTTTGGTTTTATTTATTTTCTTAATTTCAAATTTTGGTGTGTTTTTTGTTATTCTATGATATTCTTTAACAAATGTGTCTTTATAATTATCTGGATTTTTTATAAGGCTCTGGACGTCTATATGAACGTCTATTACAGCAGTTATAAAATCTTTACACAGATTGAAACCAAAGGTCAAATATAAAGCTCCCATAAAACTTTCAAACACATCTTCCATAACACGTTCGTTTTCTCTTATATTGTTTCTTTCTTCTATTGCAGGTAAAATAATAAACTTATTCAGCCCCAACTTCTTACATAAAAGTGCTAGAGTTGTTTTTTGCTCTAACTTTGACGTTAAACGGGTCAAGAATTCTTCAGTAGAATGCGAATATGTTTCCGCATTATACAGCCCCATAGATGAATGTAATACATTTTTACCATAATATTTTGTAGCAATATCGATTATAGGCATCCTTATAACTCTATCACCTATAAATTCTAATCTCTCGTATGAGTTTGTTTTTGGTTTAACCGATACGCAAGTTTCATCAAATATAGAGTTTTCATTTTTTATAACATTTAAACAAGATTTTTGTGTAAATGCTTCGCGAAATATATCCATATTGACATTTTTCAACTCTCCTGTGCCTACATAAGGCGAGAGTATATTATTCAAGTCGGTCAAAGTAAATTCAATATTTCTTATGTTATCCATTGCTTTAATCATTAGATAAAATTTTTATAGATTTTTCAATATCTTTTTGATATTTTGTTTCTTGATTATAATAGTTATATACGATATCGTCTGGAGTTATGTCTATACTATTAAGATTTCCTCCTATCCAATAACTTATAAAGCTGTCTAATTTAGATTTTTTTATCCACGTCTTACCTAATGCGGTAAGAACTATATCCATACGTCCATGCATAGAACACCGCCACATATATATTTCTATATCTTTATTGTTAAACATATAATGAGAATTGTATCTAACTACACGGGTAAATAATTGCAATCCTTCTTTATAACTAATTAGAGGTTCTAGTATGTGAAACACTTTACAACCATTTATAGATATTCCAGTAGAATAAGAAGGATGCAGTAGCAAAAATAACGGATTAGAAGTATTGGCTCTGGTTTCAAATTCATGTAAATATTCTGTGTTCTTAGCGCCCCAAGGATTTATAACCCTATAATCTATACCAGCTTTATCTATATACTTCTCCAGAATTTTTATCCCTCCATTGTAATGACTGCTATACACTATTGTCGGTTTTGGTTGTTTCGTAAATAATTTAATTATCTCTAACATTTTATATGGTATCTTATCGTCTATATCCAAGTTTCCTAATATAGTCCCGTTCTTAGTGTAATATATAGACATAGCAGAACTTGCCTTTTTATTTATCATAGCATCTTCTTCGGTTTTATATAATTTTAATAATCTTAATATATCGTTTGGGACTTTATATGTATTATTTGTTAAGAGTTCAACCAACACCTCCATTTGGGGGTCTGTATAAGGAACCTTTTTATCTATAAATATCATATTGGGGTATTTCTTGTCGTTTTCGTATTTGTAAAATGAAAAATATTTACCACAGCTCATAACGTCTTTATTGTTTGTGTCGATGGTTAATGTTGCGGATAACAAATTTCCTATATTAATATAAATAAATTTATGTATAGTTGCTAGAATAAAATTATAAAACATATTCTTATTTGAAAATAAAAACTCAGCTTTGGCCACAGTTTCTTCTATGGTTTTTAATCTATCAAAGAAACCATATACCTGAGATGAATGGTTTTCTCCCATACTTGCTAATTCATCTAAATCTTTTATAATCAAACCCAAAACATTAGATATACTAGTATTACCTAAAAGACCAAAGTTGATTAAACTCAAGAAAGAAGTTAATATTGGAATAACCCATTTTCTTATCTTTACACTCCCCCCAGATAATTTGAAAAACATATCTGTAAATTCTGTTGTATTGTATGGTACTTGTTCTCTTTTGGCTACGGTGTTTATTAGCCACCTTAAATCATCAATTCTATTTTCATATAGAGTGCCACTCAATATAAAATTTTTATATGACATATTTATTTTTTCTATAAATTCTATAAGTTGAGGCTTATCATATAACCTCTTATCATATACCGTCGAGTATCTCTCCAAGTCGTCGAATGTATCTTCATTAAAATTAACCTTTTTATCTTCTGTTTGAACATCTTTTAACAACGAAACACTTCTTAATTTTGAAAAGATTGAAGCTAATTTATGTCCTTCGTCATATACAACTACAGCATCTTTTAATATTTTATTTAACTTGTTTATCTTGTCTGGTGTTTCTGTATTTGTCATAAACTTGATGTCTTTATATGTCAATAAGCTGACATTTCTTATATTGAAATTTTTCAAATACCCTTTCCAATGAAAAATTAAATTCTCTGGGCACACCAATATCTTTTTCTCCTTTTCGAACAATTTAAAAATATATATTCCCGTCAATGTTTTACCTGTCCCCATATAATGGTTTATTATCATACCGTCATTGGAGTATCTTGCTTCCCAAATTCTTTTTAAAACTTTTTTTTGATGAGATAATAAAATTACTTCTTTCATATATACTATAAATAAAAAAATAGAATTTGTAAAATAAATTATTTAAAAGATAAATGGACGTTGATTTAAACGAAATCTTTAATTATGTTATGAATACGGAAGAAGAAAACGTAAAAGATATACGAGAAAATATATGCCCAGAATGTTCCGGAACAAATTTAGCTACCGTAGAAAGTTATTTGACTTGTATGGACTGTGGTCAGAGTTCTAATGACCTTGTTATTGGAACCGATTACGAAACAGAAATCGCACAGAATACTACACAACAAGGAAGTCGGCCAGTAGGTAAGAAATGGATGACATCTATTATGTTTACAGGATTGAACCAAGAAAGTATGGTCATGTATAACTTTAAAAATTATATAAACAATATATTCGAACAAAATCTGCCTTGTCGATTGGTAGATGAAGCCACTCAATTGTTTAAAGAATTCAGGGACAATGGAAAAAGAAAAAATATTATAAGGAAACAAAAAAAAATAGCCGCATTTGCTGTAAGTGTTTATTTAACTTGTCTTAACAATAAAATCTATCGGCCACAAAAAGAATTTCCTAAAATATTCAAAGTTGAATCCAAAGTGTTCAATACAGTTCTAAGACATTTTTCAAAGGAAATGAACATAACATCTTATATGGATGTAGTCCCAGAAAACTATTTAAATAATATCTTTGACCGTTTATATATAACAGATAATAAAGTGAGAAATATTATAAGAGACGTTTTGAAAGTAGCTGAAAAATTAAAGATTATAAGATTTACAGCTCCAATATGTTATGCGGCAAGTGTTGTGTTTATGGTTCTTTTAGATTTAAAATACGACCAAAAGGTATTATTAAAAGAACTTGTTAAAATCTGTTTTATATCCAGACACATAATAATCAAAACGTCCAATACTTTGATTGAAGATAAAAATTTGATTTATAATGTAATTTATGATAAAAAAATAAAAGAAAAAATGCTTAAACAGTATGATGAATAACTTGAGTTTAATTTTAGCCGGAAAAAGCCATAATGGTAAAATAGGCATAGGGTATAAAAACGAATTACCGTGGAAAATAAAAAACGATATGAAACATTTTAAAAACATTACAACCAGACAACCTGGCTGTAATGTTGTTATTATGGGTAGAAAAACGTGGGAAAGTATAGGAAAAAAACCATTAAACAACAGAATAAATATAGTTATATCAAGAAACCCCCAAAAAAGAGAACATTTCCTCACATTAGAAGAATGTGAAAGGTTTATGATAGCTCATGATGATTATAATTTTTTTATAATTGGCGGAGCAGAAATATACAATCATTTTCTTTTACGTTCTACTCTAGTCCCAAAAAAAATATATATAACCGAAATATTTTCAAAAAATCCTGTTGATTGTTATGTGGATTATATTCCACAGAAATATATAATAACCAAAGCAAGTGAAAAATACATTGAAGAAGATATTTCGTATTATTTCATTGAATACGATTATATACATAATAACGTATCTCAAGAATATAAAGCGCTAAAACTATTAAGAAATATTATTAATAACGGAAAATACAAACAAGATAGAACAAAAACAGGAACAAAATCTATAAACGGAGTTAAAACAGTTTATGATATAGAAAACTCTATACCATTATTAACAACTAAAAGAGTTCCGTGGAAGATTGTATTAGAAGAACTCCTATGGATGATAAAGGGAAACACGGATGTTAAGATGCTACAAAAGAAGAATATAAAAATATGGGACGGTAATAGTTCTAGGGAATTCTTGGACTCCAGAGGGTTAGATTACCCCGCTGGAGTTCTTGGTCCTTGTTTTACACGTGGAACATTGGTATGGACTGAAAACGGATTAACTGAAATAGAAAATATAAATGTAGGCTATAGAGTATTAACCCATACTGGAGAAATAATGCCAGTATTAGAGACTATGAAAACTCCAGTCAATAAAAATACTATATTTATCAAGATAACATTGTGTGATAAATTGAATATAATAACTACAAGCGACCATCCCTTTCTTGTTTTTCCTGGAGTATGGAAGAAAGCTAACGAACTAAGTCAAGACGACAAGCTGATTTTAACTATATCCAATCCTCCGGTGTTTTCGTATATTAAAATAGATAGAAATCGTTTAAACCTATTGGGTCTGTTTATAACAAATGGAAAATTAATTAAAAATAATTGTATAGTTTTTCGTATTCATTTATCTAAATTAGACATATTTTTAAAAAATTTTACGTATAGTAAAATAGTATATAGTCATAAAAGTATTGGTGGCGGATATTACTCTATAACTGTCAATGACCAGAAGCTAATAGATTATATAAAACTGTTTTTTGTCAATCCAGACGATTTCAAATATAGAAGATTAGCAGATAGTATATTTAGAACACTGACCACACAAGATATGGAGTTTGTGTTGGAAGGATACTTTCTTTTTTCTAGAATGTATGCTACATCTGGATGTAAAACTTTTGGCGAAGAGACATCTCATTTATCTCGATATTTAGAGTTGAAAAGAATGTATAATATTGTATATAACAATAGTAACTCATCAGCACTAGAAGGTATAGAAAACGTGGAAGTAGTTGATAGAGTAGATGAATTTGTTTATAATCTAAACGTTAAGACTTTCAATAGTTATACGGTAGGAACCTCTCATGTTCATAATTGCTATGGATTTAATTATAGACATTTTGGCGCCGAGTATAAAACAGAGTATGCTAATATAGACGAATACAATGGAACATCCATAGGCGGTATAGATCAGCTAAAAGACTGTATAGAAAACCTTAAAACAGACCCATTCAGCAGAAGACATTTAATTACAGCTTGGAATCCAAGTGTAAATCATCAAGTAGCTTTACCTAGTTGTCATTTCTCTTATCAGTTTTTAGTCAATGAAGAAATGGGTAAAATGTATCTGTCTTGTGTAGTGTATCAAAGAAGTCAAGATACGTTTTTAGCTGAAAACTTTAATACAATATTTTATACAATGCTTACATATATTATAGCCTTGAAAGTAAATATGATACCCAAAGAAGTTATTAGACTTACTGGGGATGGACATATATATAGAAATCATATAAGTCAAATAGAAACCCAACTAGACCGACCAATCAGAGCTTCACCTATTCTAAGACTTAATCCAGAAGTTAAAACGAAAGAAATAGAAGAATTAAATACAGATGATTTTGAAATCATTGGATACTTTCCTGATAAACATATTCAAGCGACTATGGCTATCTAATAATTACATAGCTCATCTTTTTCTATAAAAAAATGTTCCAGTTTCTTTATATACAAATTAGATACTTTCTTCTTTATCATACTTATATCATACAGTATCTGGTCGGCTGACTTCTTTCCGCCAACAATTTCGCCTTTGGGTTTAACTGATAATAAAAGCTCTATATTTAATGTTCTTTTATCTTTAGGTAAAGACGCATGACTCATGTATCTTATACCTCTGCCTATAACTTGCAATAATCTTTCATGATTCCAGTGTGGTTCTAGTAAAAATATATGTCGGGTGTTTATCAAACTAATCCCTTCACTTCCAGCAGATGTTATAAGCATCACATTAATATTACCGGTGTTATAATCTCTAACCGAATTCGCTCTAGCTTTGGAACTCATATCGCCAGTAATCAAAGTGTTTTTTACATTTCTTTCGTCTAACAACTTTTTTATGATTTCTATACCTCCTTTTCTCCAGTTGGAATAGACTAATATTTTTTCCTTTTTTCTATTAAAATATTCAACTTTATTTACTAAATATTTTATTTTACCCGATTCGTTTTCTATAACATTCACAGCTCTTCTTATGCCATTATAAAATGTAGCTAAATCTTTCACATTTTTATACATATCTGGTAATTTTTCTATGTCTGTTTTTCTTCTGGCATTTTGGATATCTAAATATTTCCTATAATATTCTCTAGACATCGGCAACTCTACTGTATTAAAAGATACATCGGGATAATACTCGTCCCTTTTTATCTTTGATATATAAGATACATTACACTTCAATAGCCCTCCATATCCCTCTTTGCTTATGGTCTCATGAAGAGTTCTTCTTGTTTGACCAGTAAGTAATGATAATAAAGTTAAAAAATCTTCGGTGGAGTTGTATATAGGTGTTGCGGTTAATAGAATTACTCGAGATGCTTCTTTTATACAATTTAATACAGTCTTATACTTTTCGCCCACACTATTTCTAAAATTATGAACCTCGTCTATTATTACTATATTATTTCCACAGCTTATATTTCCTTTTCTTATATTTCTTAACACAATTCCATACGTATCTATAATAAAGTATTTTAAACTTTCCGGACTTGTTTTTATAATATCGTTTTTATAACTTTCGACCAACGATTTAGACGTCATTACTATGATTTTTTGATTATCTGTTCTAACACATAACGCAATCATTATACTGGTTATGGTTTTCCCTGTTCCTACGCCGTGATATAAAAGGATAGACTTCTTTCCAGGATTGGTAAGCATATACTTAGCTAACTTCTTTTGATGTTTTTGAGGTGTAATATTTAAACCTTCGACGCAACTCATCTAATATTTATATTGTATAAAAAAACATACATGTAATAATTTTATTTATTAGATGTAATGGCGAGTAATGTCAAGGATATAACTATATATAATAATGATGTAAAAATATTAACATCAACAGACCCCGGAATATACGGGAATGGTGATTTGTTTGTAGAAGGAACTTTATACACTAATAATTTATCTGCAACAAATCCAATAAGCGTATCAAACACTGACCCATCTGTCTCGCCTAGCACTGGGTGTTTTATTTTACCTGGAGGATTAGGTATAAACAAATTTACTGATGCTGTAAGTAGCAGTAATGGAGGAGGACTTACTATTGGCGGAGGTATGGCAGTAGGCAAGAAAGTATTTATCGGA
>JACCDN010069923.1_pt1 | contig 17302 bp, 14 predicted proteins | sample 7441691 | NCBI WGS metagenome assembly JACCDN01 (sample SAMN15323439, study PRJNA562643) | freshwater metagenome | isolation source: river surface water | place: USA:Blue River Watershed | collected 2017-08-16
CAAAAACACCGAAGGGAAACGCACAGGATGTAGACTTATCCACAATCGACTAGCCAAAAATACCTTTAAATCGAGTGGCTCAATATTCGATTGGAATCTGGCTCAGTTTGCCTCTGGAATCAACAGCCAGGCGATCGACTGCGGTTCGGTACGCGTCGATCTCCCCACGCAGGACTTCGATCTCCTCCTCCAACCCCGAACGGCGCTTGAGTGCTTCCGCGTATGCACCGCGGGGCGACTCGGTGGACGGCGTCAGGAGTTGGTTACGCTCGGTCTCCACGACCTTGATGATGTCGTCGCCGCTAGTGGAGGCCAACTCGCCAAGCGAGTCCCCCAGTGCGTTGCGCAGATGGTCGCTGGCAAAACCAACGGCCTTGGCGAGTTCATGCGAGGTGCCCTGCTTGATCCAGAGAAGTCCAGGAATTCCCATGTGCTCAGGCGAGCTACCCCCCCTGCCAGCAAAACTGAACCCCAGCAGTTCTCCAAGATAATCTTCAGCCTCGGTCCCGTCCAGAATCTTCCCGTCAATGCTCAGCTGGCAGCGCTTCTTGCTCAGAAACACCTTGCTGAGCCGCGCGGGCTTGCCGCCGAGCTCGAAATCGATCTCCACCGAGGGCGTCGCGGAGCCATCACTCCACGGACGTAAGTCACTGACCGAGCTGGACTTGTGCCGCTCGAAGAAGGCCGCCCGAATGGCTTCGGCAACGGTGGACTTGCCCGCCTCGTTCGGGGCGACGAACAGGTTCAGCCCGTCAGCGAAGTCGCCCAGCTCCAAAGGCGCTCGAAAGCGCTTGAAGTTCTCGATTCGCAACCGCTTGATCTTCATGCGTCTGCTTCCGGCCCAGGACCGTGGTCGTCCAGGATTCGGGCCAACACCAGAAGCGCGTCCCGCGCCAACTCTGGTTCGGTGCCGGCTTGCTGTTCGCGCAGCTCCTGCAACACCTCGCCCACGAAACCATCGGCATGCAAAGATTGAATGTCCTCCTCGATGGGCTCAAGCCTCAGTGCCGTCGCGTCCCAGAGGACTGCCCGCGCCTTGGCGCGGGCAGTCCCGAGCGAGGCCGATAATTTGCGGTGGCCCGCTAAATTGCAGGTCCCGGACAGGCGCACGTGAAGGACATCGCTGCCGCTCACCGCCTCGAGTATCCGCGCGACCTCGTCGACGTCAGAATCGACTGCCATCTGCTGCTCGATCTGACGCCAGCCGAACTTGCCCGTGGGTACCGCTGTTACAGCTGGGTCGCCCGCTGTACCCTCGATGGAGACGAGCAGCGCTTGGCCCGAATCATTGGCCTTGAACCTGTCCGACTCTGGCGTGCCGGCGTACCAGGTTCTTCCATCAACCCGCTTGGTGCCATGCCAGTCCCCTAGCGCTAGGTACGTCAGCCCCGCGCCTAGTGCTCGGCCCGCGGCGATCGGATTTGCCGAGTCCACGTCCTCGGGAAGGATCCCTTGCACGCTACCGTGAGCCAGACCGATTCGTGGCAAGTCGTCGACTGGAACGTGCGCCGCGAACCACTCAGTGAGATCGGTGTATGTGTTGCGCTGAGTCAAGGGTGCCGGTAGCAAGGTGAACTTGCCGGCCACCACAAGGGGTTTGGGTTCCAGGCACACGATAACGTTACCCGGGATTGCACCAAGGCGCTGCGCCCGGCTCCACACCGACTCGGCTAGCGCAGCGTCGTGATTGCCCGGCATAAGAACCCAGGTCCCGGTGAAACCTTGCATCGCGTTGAAGAGCCGGCGGATCGTCTTGTCGGCCACCGTTTGAGCGTCAAACACGTCGCCCGCGACCAAGATCGCATCGACACCACGATCGGTCGCGAAACCGGCCAATCGCTCCACCACGGCAAAGCGGGCCTCGAATAGCGCAGCCGCGTCATCAGGCTCAAACTGCGCGAACACCCGGCCGATCTGCCAGTCGGCGGTATGCAAAATTGAGATCAATTCAACCCTCCCCGATCGTTATGCTCTGTAGGAGTTCTCCCGGAGCGGCAACTTGATGCGCCGCTCATCACTAGTGTAACGTTTTGAAACAATTCGTTCGTTGACTGCGTAGCCGTCTCTTGCAATCAGGTCACTTTAAGTCTAAGTCCGGCCACGACCGCTGCGGCCAGCATTTACGAGATCGTGCTCCCCTTGACTATTTGTTCAACCCCTACGAGCCGTGCTTAGCGATTCTTGGGTGAATACTGTTAGCCAGGAAACCGGCTCTGTCGCGATGTTGTCGCCAGCCGAAACTGACCACCCCAAGTCAACCTCAAAGGCTGGTGCACGCACCGGCACGCAGCCCAGCGCCAGGGCCTGGGCCAGAGCATGGCGCCGTACGCTGCGGCACCGGCGCTGCGTGGCACGAACGAGCACACCCAGTTTTCTTAGGCTAAACGGACTGAATCGTTAAGATGCCACCCGCCTCTTCATGCCCCTCACCGCCTTGATCTTGCGCGCCAGTTCCTGCGTCGAATAGATCGACGTTGTATCGATGCTGGCATGCCCCGCCAGCTCACTGGCCACTTCAATCGGCACCCCATCCACCAGCGCCTGGCGTACAAAGGTGTGACGCATCCAGTGCGTACTTGCTTTCTCAAACCGTTGCGCATCCAAGCCTGCGGCTGCAGCAGACTTGGCCGCCTGCCTAAAAAACCGTTTAAGAACCGCATAGATCCCGGCGCCCGACAGCGCCGACCCCGCCTGTTCCGTCTGGGACTGTGTCACCAGCTCTCCCCCCTGCCCTTTTTTCCATTGCGGCACCGACGCGCCCAGCGTACGGATCAAGGGCAAGCTGTCTTTGTCATTGGATTGCTTGTCTTCTTCCAGGAACTCTTTGCCATGCAGGGCCAGCAGTTGGACCACATCCGGATTGAGGGGAACCTCCCGTGTCTTGTTGCGCTTTCCGGTCACGGTCAGTATCCACGTCTCCGGCAGATCCGGCAGGGCTTCCAGTCGCAGGTCCTTGTGGCGCGCCTTGGCCAGCTCGTCCAGGCGAATACCGGATGTGACCAGCAATTCCAGAATGCATTTCAGGCGCAAACGCTCCGGGCCGATCGGCTGCGCATCCACGCAATGCAGTACATGGACCCACTCCGCTTCCGTAAACGACCGCCGTATATCCAACTTGGACACCGGCAGGTCAAAACCCTTCATCAGCGCACGCATGGGGTTGGCCACCAGGTACCCAGCATCGACCAAACCACCAAACAGAGTTTGCAATATCACCAGCGCCTGCTTCTGCGAATCTGCATTGGGCTGCTTGCGAAACGCCCGCCAGCCCGGGTCCGTGCGTTTCAGGGGTCGGTGTTGGATCCATGTTGCCGGCACGGCCTGCAGGAATGCACGGTATTTCTGGCAATCGGGTGCGTTCACACTGGATAGGGGTTTCTTCAGGTCCTGGGCGCACCACAACAGAAAGCGTTCAACCTCCTTCCTGTAGCTGCGCTGGGTTTCTGGCTTCTCGTTGTACCGGGACAGCCAGGCGCTCACGGCCTCCAGGTCGTTCTTGGCACCCAGGGTATTGGCCATGTGGGATCGGAAGTCCCCCTGGCCGCCAGCTAATGCCGGCGTGTTGTGCATATGGTGGATGGCGCTGGCCACCAAGGTGCCGGCGCCAAACTGGCGCACGGCCAAGGAGTCCTGGCCAACCGATGGCAGCAAGGACGCCACACGCAGTGCCTGCTTGGACTTGGGTTCGTGCACGCTACCGGCTACCTGGAGATTGAGCCTGTCCTGCTCCAGGATCAGCCAATGCAAGACTTGCCGTGCGCGCTGCGCACCAAAACCCTTGATGCCTGAATACCAGCGGTGACCATAGGCATTGATGAAGCGCACCAGGTCACCCAGCGTGAGTATGCCTTGGTTGCGCAGGCATTTGACGACCGGGCGGGCAAACCAAAACTCCAACCGGTCAGTCGCCGACGGGCTGACCGAGAGCACGGTCTCCATGTAGTTGAGCGCCCTCACCCGTTCGCCCACTGGATCTTTCAAACCCACGGCAGCTTCGGCCGCGTCGGCATTGTCCAACCCAAAAACCGCCTTGTATTCAGCCATCAAGTCGGCTTCGGACCACCCCTCAGGGTCCATGCCTTCAGCTTCTATCCATTCGTCAAGGCTTGGCAAGACAGCCGTCGGTTTCACAGTCGTATCACTGCGCAGCAGGTCCAGTAGCTGTGTGATCTTGGCGTGCGCCGGCTGCGTGGCGTCGTACTGTCGCCCAGCTTCAATGATTTGCTTTAACAGCGCATCACGCCTATTCTGAACATGTCTGAAATCGCTGGTGCTGTCACTCCAGGCCATGTAGCGCGCGAAGGCATCGGCCAGGTCCAGGCCCAGGATCGAAGAACGGACAAACGCAAAGTGGTGCACCCCCAGTGCGCGGGGGTCTTGCACTACCTGCGCCCTTGAGCCCAGGGGCCGCCCGGGCCGTCGCTTGGGCTCTGGATCTGCGCTGTGGAACAGCGGGGCCGCCGCACGCGGTGCTGGTGATTCCATAGTGCCCCCCGCTAGTGTTGGTGTCGTACGAGTAGAAAAAGCCGCTTTAGCCTGTATTTTACTGCGTCATGATTATAAGGATAATCATGACGTGATTGAAAGCTATTAATTTTCTAAACACGTCAAAATGCCTCACAAACAAGTAAAGTTGGCGCCGCTTTGCAAGGAACCTTGACTCCAGTTCGAGCGCGGGCCTAACTCCCCCCGTTGCGAGGAGCTCACGCTCAAACGGAAATGATTCTTCGTAGCGCATCCACCGCGGGTCAAATTTAGGTTTGTGATCGAGCATTAGTGACTCCTACCGAAATCATGCGGATGCGGTGATATGCCGCACCACTACAGATCGGTTGGATCAGAATTCTTCAGTTCTGCGAACTTTGCTGCCATCGTAGGATTTCCCTTTGTAAGTTTTTTGATGGTCACGTCCTGAGCTTTGTTATTCGCATGACCTAGTTGCTTGACTGTGTCGAGTAGCGCTTCTTTTGTTTTTTGCAGATGATCAATTGACTTTTCAATTTCAGCGACTGCCTTTTGAAAATGTCCGGATGCAAGGTCGTAGTTCCTGGCAAAGCCGGCCTTGAATGTTTCCAGCCCTGCCTCAAAATTGGTAATGTCAATGTTCTGCGCCTTTACCAGCACTAGCTCAGTTTTGTATTTGAGCGCATTCATCGCCGGGTTCCGTAACAAAGTGATGATTGGAATAAAGAACTGTGGCCGGACGACATACATTTTCGAGTACCGATGGGACACATCGACGATTCCCGTGTTGTAGAGCTCGCTGTCGGGCTCAAGCAGAGAGACCAGTACTGCGTATTCACACCCTTTTTCGGTACGATCTTTGTCGAGCTCTTTCAGGAAGTCCTCATTCTTTTTTTTGGTTGCCGTTCCGTCGTTTTCGTTTTTCATCTCAAACATGATCGAGACAATTTCAGTGCCAGATTCATCAAAGTCCCGCAAGATGTAATCACCCTTGCTGCCAGAACGTGCGTCATTGTCCTTTTCAAAATGAGCTCGTTGAAATGCAGTTGAACGAATTCGGTTGAATTCAGTTTCACAGTGCTGTTCCAGAGTCTCGCCAACCATCTTGGTTGACAAACGCGCCTTGAGGTCCTTAAGACGCTCAATCGCGTCGTTCCGATCCTTTAACTGCGTTTCATATTTGTCTTTTAGTGCTGCTTCGGCCAGTTGCTTTTCGAGTTCGGCTTGTTTGAGATTACTTTTCAATTCATCGCGCTCCTTTGCCACCTCACCGACCGCTTGGGCAATTGCCAGCATCTGCGAAGTCTCAAACCCCGCAAGTTTTGCCTCGAGGTTTTGGATCTTGGCCTCTTTTTCTGCAGCGGTCTTTTGCAACTCGCTTGCTTTCTGTGCTTCTGCCAATTGGGCCGCGCTCTCCTGATCACGCTTAGCCTGCGCAAGCTCGTTTGTGAGGTCGTCACGCTCTTTTTCAATTACTCTTAAGGCTTCATTTACCGCAAGCTTTCTAGCAACTTCCGTCGCCGCAAGCTCAGACCTTAACTCCTGAATCTCCATCTCCTTCTTTGCAACGGCTTTCTGAGATTCATTAGCACCTTTTATCTCAGCGAGTTCTACCGCATTGCGTTTGTCTTGATCAGCTAGTTCGAGTCGATCGTGCAATTGCCTTTCAAAATCTTCGTCGCGAACCTGCTTCAGGATATCCGCGTAACCGGCCTCATCAATCGTGAAAGCTTTGCCGCAATGTGGGCACTTAATTTCATGCATGTCCCCTCCTTTTATTTTGAAGTTTTGGCATCCCTAATTCCTCTCACGTATGTCATTGCGGAGAACCCGCGCAAGGATATCTGCAACCGAAGAATTTCGGATGATCGGAGGGGTGTTGTTTGAAACAACACCTCCTGATTTCAACAAATTAGCTTATTGATCGCCTTTTCAACGATATCCATTTGGCTTGCATTCATCCCGGCCAGAGTGATTTCGAAAGTCCCACTCTTCGGATTGAAGCTGATTTTTCCAGTCTTCCCTGCCTCACCTTTGATCGACACTGGGGCTCGTCGTGAAGTGTTGTTTGAAACAACACCTTCTCCGATCAGCTCTTTGAATACGTCTCCAGCGGACGGCTTAGGATCGATCTTTGCTAGAGCCGCAGCACGGCTCAGGACAACGTCTGGGTCCTTCTGAAGCGCAGCAGAAAGCCTCGTTGACCAAGCCTGTTGAAGGTCGAGTGGAGAGGCAAATGCAGCCAGCACTTGCGGCGGCAACCGAGCCAGCGTCATCGCCTTACTGGCGTTTCCGACATCCACGCCAAGCGCCTCTGCCATCTTTCGCAGAGATGGAAACAAGCTCTCGTCCAATGCCCGGGTGTACATAACACCCTGCTCGAAAGGTCGAAGATCCGCACGTTGGCGGTTCTCACGATCCATCTCTGCAAATAGCTCCACGTCACTCAAGTCTTCAATGACAGCAAGCACGGGAAGACCCAGTTCCAGACAAGCACGATGACGACGGTGGCCAAACACAACTTCAAATTCGCCGAGTTTGCCTGGGCGCGGCCGTACCTTGATGGCCTGGACATTGCCGCCAGCTGACTCGATTTCCAACTTCAAGGCTTCAAATGCTTTGGTCTTAAACGACGCTTCATTTCTATTTGCCCAGTGACTGGGGTGAACCAGCTTAGCGTCGATTAGCCTAGTGACTTCGGCGCCTTCAAACTGACCAAGCATCGAATTTGCTTCGTCTAGCTTGCGCTGTACGTCCACTAGTTCTTTAGAAACTTCGTCTTTTCCCGTGATGGCCGACATAAAGATCCCTGCACCAGTGAATGACTTCGATGTGGGCCGAGCAGGGGAGGGCGCGTCAACTGACGCAGCAGGGGTACTTGCCTGGGCAGAAGAAAGACCCGCTGTTGCTGGCTGTGTACGAGGCTGGAACCCAGCCAAACTTATGCCTGCTGTCTTTTCATTAATTTTTTTGTTGGCCATTATTTTTACCCTTGGTTTGATATCTGACGGCGCCAGGTTGCACGAATAATTTCTTCCATCAACTCAGATACGCGCTCATAAGCGTCGCGAGCGCGTTTGTAAGTCTTCTGGTTACCTTCATACTTTGCCACGTCATAGACTGTTCCAAACTCGGCAGAGCTGGAGCTGGCGACGGTCGTCTTGGGAATGTCCGCCGACAGAACTTTGCCTTCATATGTTTTGCTGATCCAATCCCGAATCGTCGCGGTCGTTGAATCCTGGCTGTCCACCCGAGTCAGCAAGACGCGAACAAAATCAAAATTTTTGGTAACGCCACGTTGCTCTACAAGCTGCCCAGCCAAGTCGGAAAACAACCGCCAGAATTGCGCCGCCGAAGCTGCATCTAACGCATTGGGTGGTAGCGGCATCAAAATGCCATCACTGGCCATTAACGCATTGATGGTCACATATGAGAGAGCAGGCGGTGTATCAACAATAATCACGTCGTACTGATCGCGAACATCGTCAAGCGCCTGATTCAAAACATTCCAAAATTCGAAGTCTGCTTCTCTCATTTGCCGTGCCGGAAGTCCAAATTCCGCGGCAAAGAGGAGGGGGGCGGCGCACACCAAATCCAGACCAGGCCAATAGGTGCTTTGGATGGCTGTGGAAATGCTCGATTCCTGGCCAAGGCAAACTGGCAAGATTGTTTGCGATTCATCGACCTCCGTATCTGGCAAGATACCAAAAAGCGTCGTCAACGAGCCCTGCGGATCGCAGTCTATGACTAGCACTTTGTGCCCCTTAAGCGCGAGACCTTGGGCTAGTGTCATTGTGGTAGTGGTTTTGCCGACACCCCCTTTGAAATTTGCAACTGCTATACAAACAGCCTGAGCACCTTCGGGCCGCAGTTTCCCAGCGCGGAACTCGCGGATCCACGGCACAGCTTCTTCCAAAGTGAATGTGCGCCGGTTGCCGCCCAAATTAATTGTTCCAGAAGGAAGATCGCCTTTTGTCGATCGGTAAACAATTTGAGATCGATCTGCATCACACAGCGCAGCCAACTCTGTTGTGTTGAAATGTGGGGCGGCTTTTCTGTTTTCAGGTGCGAGGAGGGCACCGCGAACTGCACTCATCATGTAGCTGGCTTTGTCTGCCAGCGTCATAACATCGGACAGACTTTCAGGTAGAAGGAGCAAGTCATTTGGTGTTGCCATTCGGATAGAGTCCTGTTGAAGAGTAGTAGAGTTTCTGGATAGTCGCAATTTTGCTAGGTTTCTTCAGCATAGACAACAAAAATCATTTTTTCTGATAAAAATTTCTATCTTCAACGACTGATTGTGACCAAATTGTTCTTTTTGGCGACGGTATTTGGACTTCTCTAGATGTTTCAAATACAACCTGCGCTAGTTTGAAAACTTCTAATACCTATAAACCCTTTAATACCTTTGTGGTTCAATTTATTCAATGCTGACAATAAGTTACGGGTCGATACGTGAGGTTTTACAGGGCTATATGTGAGATCAAATAGGGTTCCAGCGGAGACGAAAGAGGGCGGAGTGTGAGTCCAAATAGGGATGAACGTGAGTGGATACAGGGTTCGGGATCACAGTAAAGCCACTGGGCAATGCTCCTCATTTCCACTCACGTATTTAGTTGTTTCCTAAAAACAGACCCCGCTGTAAACAGTCTTGGGCAAACCAGATTGAAGACCACCTCCACAATGCCCTAATCTCGGAAAGATGCGTGAGACAAAAAAGGGACTAGAGCAGAGTTAAGATATGTGAGACGCTATCGCTTCAGTAATCTCACATTTGCCGGTATCATTGCTCAATGAATCAGCCAAGTCTCTTTCAGCCAGACGCTGACACCGACGAATTTCTACTGAAGCACGTCAACGCTGTGGCTCTAATGCCAGTCCAGGGTGGTCGCCGAATTTCACTCCTGGGGCGTCGGCTTTTCAACGTGCTGCTACATCGCTCACAAGACGAGGGTGAGCAAGAGGAGTATGAAGCTAGGTTGCATGAAGTCCTCAGCGCCGCGGACTACAACAGCAAAGACACAGCGCCATTGAAGAAGATCCTGCGGGAATTGATGTCAACAACAGTCGAATGGCAGAGCCCGTCCAGTGGCGAAATTGAAACTTGGGACGCCTGCAACCTTTTGAGTGGCGCGGGTATTACCAAAGACAAGAGATCGGGTGCCGTCACTATCCGATGGCGGTTCGATTCAAAAGTTCGTTCGCAGCTTTTGAGCCCAGACCGCTATGCGCGCCTGTCACTTGAAGCCATCACACAACTCTCATCGCATGCTGCTATGGCCCTGTACGAAATCTGCGCGAGATACGTTGACAACCCCGGCCACAAGACTGCTAGACAGCACTGGCGCTGGTGGAAGCCTGTTCTAACGGGGGTTTCGGGGGACGATTCAAAGTCTGAATATCGCTTCTTTAAGCGCGACGTATTGAACCGAGCAATCGCCGAAATCAACGAGCGCACGAACATTGAAGTCAAAGGCCCCGTTGAATACAAAGAGCGGGACAACAAGACCGTGGCCGAAATTCAATTTGAGGTTTGGCTCAAGGGAGAACGAAGGAGTAGGGTGGTCAATCCGCCGTTGCATGAAATGACGCCTCAGGATCTGCCAGTTATTGGACGCGCAATTTCTGCAGGCGTGAAACAGGATCAAGCGGAAATCCTTTTGCGAAAACATGGCCGCGCGCCGCTGGCCAACGCTGTCGATGATCTGGAGCGTAGGTTAGAGATGCCGGTGGAGATTGTGGGGGAGGTCAGGAAGCCCGGAAGCTGGCTAAAAGACAGTCTGGAGCGTAAAGCAAAGCAAGCCAAGGCGGCAGCAGGGTCGCCGATGGCCAAGCAAGTCACAGCTGATGAGATGAAGAAACGCCGGGCAGGGTGGACAGAGACCTGGTTGCGTAGCAGAAAGGCGGATTTGTTGCGCGGTTTCGAAGAGTTGACGTCGCTGGAGCAAGAAAGAATTTTGGTAGACTTCAGACGTGAATTGGAATCGAACCAATCCCATTTCTTGCGTAGATTCGACATGTCAGGATGGAGTCACGGGATGATTCGCGAATCCTTCATTAAATTCTTGGGTATTCAACTGATCGGAGCGGACTGGTTCAAGCCCAGCCCGGACGACATTCTGGCTGTCGCCGCAGCCCAGGGGTGATCGACAGGAATCGTCACGTTACAGTGCCAGACGAAATTTTGTGGTCTTAATCCGAGAGCTTTATGGCGCGAAGAAAATGCAGCGCGTAGTCCGAAAACCTAGACGCTGCCATTAGGCTTTTTGCGGTCACACATACTCTGGTAAACCGCCTCCTCAACTCACTCCATTTATACTCCGCGCAACGCGGACATTGTCCGCCACTGGCGCAAACTTTGGGCGCCGCGACCACATGCCAACTCAGACACCAATCAACTATCCTAGACCTCCAATTATTGAGGCCGTGGTGGGCATCACTTTTAGTCACCCGATAAAAGATTCGGTCCTGGCGACTGTGGACCGGCGGTTTGCCAAATACTATCCGGCACATCTGGAAAATGAACACACTAGCCTTTTGGTCAATCGGATCATTGGTGCCGATGCTCGTCCAGTCAGCAGTGTGCAGGAACAATCTATCTGGGGCCACAGACGCATGAGTTCTGCTATGGACGAGATTGCAGTTCTGATGCCCGACTCTTTGACTGTCTCCCAGCTAGCACCTTACAGCGGGTGGGAAGCATTCCTCGCCCGCCTGCAGAGAGATCTTGCACTTTATAAAAGACCTGGCATAGCGCGGGAAATCAGTCGCATTGGGGTACGCTACATCAATCGCGTTGACATCGCTGCAAGCGGCAACGTAGTGGAACACGAGCGATACTTAAACTTGTACCCACGGGTGCCTCCCGAGCTTGGGCACATAGTAGGTTACAACATGCAGACTACCTTCAACCTTGCAAATATAGGTTGCGAAGCCACATTAAACACAGCACCTGTCCCATCCCCCACGCTAGGGCATGCCTCGTTTATACTGGACATCGATGTTTATAAAACTGCCCACTTGCCCATGAATGACGTTGGCATATTGTCGCTCTTAGGACAGATGCGGGTGGAGAAGAACCGCATTTTTGAAGTGTGTATTACTCAGCAGGCTCGCGAGCAAATATTTGGACATGGAAATGCCTGAGACTTCCTTTTCAGGAATGATGCTTTACAGGCCGTCGACTGCGAGTGTCGCATCCGCTGGGCAGTCACTTGTTTTGGGCAGACTGCTAGCGGGGTATGACGAGAAGCTGACACAAAGCCACACCCAAATGCCTCTACCGACACAGGGCGCACCGTATAGTACCGACATATCAGCCAAGACTTCTTCTACATATGCTCTGTCTGAAACTGAACAGTTCAGGCGGAGGGACAAGACAGTGGGGGAGATACTGTTCGATGCAAATGTTGCCGCCAAAATATTGACCTCCCATATATCGATGTACTTGCGCGATGGCTGGCGTGACAAACTGTTTTACCAATTGGATAATTTGCTGGACCCTGAAGAATGGGACCCCCAGGACAAACCGCTCCAAAAGAAATCTTTTGAGACTTTCCTTAAGGCAATTTGCGACATTAGGCCAACGGTGCGCCCCGGGCTGGGGTTATCCTTTAGCGGCAATTTGATTGCCGCGTGGATTTCTCCAGAGAAAAACCGACTGTCATTGGAGTTCGCGCAAGACGGCAGTGTGCGATTGATCGGGACTCGCTATATCGACGAAGATCCAGTGTTTTTTTCTGCGCATGCTAGCGTGGTGAATCTTAAAAAAACCTTGCGCGAGTTCAATTGCGCGCGATGGTTGGGCTGTGATTAAACGCGGCAATGCACTGCCGGACGCCGATCACGTGATGCGTCACGTGTCGCACTCCAAACAGATGCGTGATGCGAATGACAATGTTGTGGGGTTTTTGCCTGCAGCATTTGAGCACCGGGAAGGTGAGGCATCTTTGTCAATGATGTGGCTGGAATTTTATGGCGGTACGCATCCTGAAAATGTGGCGGCTTGTAAAGCCAGCCTTCTGGCAAGTCGGCGCGGCGGAAAGGCCCTATTTGGTGTGGCTGAAGTTAGTAAAACAAAAATAATAGCCAAGCACAACAACAAGCCAGTCCGCATTGTTTTTGCGCCTTCCGCCGATCTCCCATCGCATAGTGCAGTTCATATTGCCACTCCGGTTCCAGACATTGTGCACGAGGCACTGGCGCACGAGTTCTACCAAGAATACTATCGGCCTTAGGCGGAGACAGGCTCATCTCCGGTTTCTAGGCAGTGCAGCGTCAAAAGCCCAATGCCCCATTGAAAACTCAGACACTATTCCAGGGTTTCACTTTGCAGTGGCCGTTGTTCTTGATTCGAAGCACGAACGCTGCTGAGTGCGAATACTCCGCTTCGACACTTCAAATATCCCAGGCCTCACCGAGCGCTTTCGCCTGCGCCAGCACCAGTTCCACAGCCGCGTCTTGCAAGTCTGGAGGGTACTTGTACTTGCGCAGAATGCGCTTGACCATCAACCGCAACTTGGCGCGGACGCTTTCGCGCTCCGACCAGTCCACACTCAGGTTTTGCCGGAGGTTTTCGGTCAGCTCATGGGCGATCTTCTTCAGCGTCTCGTCCTTGAGCTCACGCACTGCCGATTCATTGCTGGCCAAAGCATCATAAAACCGGATTTCATCTTCGGTCAGACCCAGCTCTTCGCCCCGATTGGCGGCTTCATGAAACTTCTTGGCCATCTGCACCAGCTCTTCCATGACCTGAGCGGTTTCGATGGAGCGATTCTGGTAGCGTGTCATGACATTGCTCAGCAGCTCAGAAAACTTCTTGTTCTGGACCACGTTGCTGGCAAACCGGCTCTTGATCTCGCCTTCCAGCAGCCGTTCCAACAGTTCAACCGCCAGGTTCTTTTCGGGCAGGTTCTGCACCTGGGCAAGGAATCCCTCATCCAAAAGGCCGATGTTGGGCTTGTCCAGGCCGACCGCGTCAAAGATGTCCACCACGCTGTCCGACACTACGGCGGAATTGATGATCTGCCGAATGGCCAGCTCACGCTGTTCGTCGGTTTTCCTCTGAGCTGTGATGTCTTTCTTGGTCAGAATGACTTTCACACCTTGCAAGAATGCCACCTCTTCGCGCACCGCTTTGGCTTCGTCCAAGGTGCAGCACAGGGTAAAGGCCTTCGTCATGGCCAGCGCTATATCGGCAAAGCGTTTTTTGCCATCTTTGATCCCCAAGACATGATTGGCGGCGCCGGCCAGCGCTTTGTGGCCGGCAGTCATAAAGCCACTGTAATCAAAACCATGCAGCATGGCTCTCAAGATGTCGAGCTTCTCTTCCAGTACGCTGTAAGCCTCATACGCATCCACCGTCGGCTTGCCGCGCCCTTTGGATTGCGTGTATTCCTTCATGGCGGCCTTGAGCTCGTTGCCAATGCCGATGTAATCCACCACCAGGCCACCCTGCTTGTCCTTAAACACCCGGTTCACCCGTGCAATGGCCTGCATGAGGTTGTGGCCCTTCATGGGCTTGTCCACGTACAAGGTGTGAACGCAGGGCGCGTCAAAGCCTGTCAACCACATGTCGCGCACGATCACCATGCGCAAGGGATCCTTTGGATCTTTAAAGCGCTTTTCCAGCCGGGTTTTGATGTGGGCGCTGTAAATATGGGGCCGCAATAGCTCCTTGTCACTGGCGGAACCGGTCATGATGATCTTGATTGCGCCTTTTTCTGGGTCCGCATCGTGCCAGTCGGGACGCAGCTTGGTGATCTCGTTGTACAGGTGCACGCAGATATCGCGGCTCATGGCAACGACCATTGCTTTGCCAGGCTGGGCCTTGTCACGCTCTTCAAAGTGCGCCACCAGGTCAGACGCCACACTTGCAATTCGGGGACTAGCACCGACCACTTTTTCCAAGGCGGCCCAGCGGCTTTTTAGAATGGACTGGGTGCTTTCTTCTTCATCTTCGGCCAGCACGTCCACGTCGCTGTCAATCTTCGGGAGGTCTTCATCCTTGAGCCGAAGCTTGGCTAATCGCGATTCAAAGTAGATGGCGACCGTTGCGCCGTCTTCCTTGGCCTGCTGCATGTCATAGACCGAGATGTAGTCACCAAATACCGCCCGGGTGTCGCGATCTTCACTGCTGACGGGCGTTCCGGTGAATGCCACAAACGTGGCTTTGGGCAATGCATCACGCAAGTGCTGCGCATAGCCGACTTGGTAGGTTTCGTGCCCTGGCTTGCCTTTGAGCTTGGCCTCAAAACCATACTGAGTTCGGTGCGCTTCGTCGGCAATCACCACGATATTGCTGCGGTCAGACAGCACGGGAAATGTGTCTTCGTCTTCGCCTGGCATGAACTTCTGAATAGTGGCGAACACGATGCCACCAGACGGGCGGTTGGCCAGCTTGTCCCGCAAGTCTTGCCGGGTAGCAACCTGCACCGGTCGCTCACGCAAAAGGTCCTGCGCCAGGCTAAATACACCAAACAATTGACCGTCCAGATCATTGCGATCCGTGATCACCACAATGGTGGGATTTTCCATCGCAGCTTCCTGCATCACCCGTGCCGCAAAGCACGTCATGGTGATGCTCTTGCCGCTGCCCTGGGTATGCCAGACGACGCCACCCTTTTGGGATCCACCTGGACGCGAGGCCTCCACGACTTGGGTAATGGCGGAACGCACGGCATGGAATTGGTGATACCCGGCAATCTTTTTGACCAGGGTTCCGTCATCTTCAAACAGGATGAAATACCGCAAATAGTCCAGTAAATACGTCGGGGCCAGTGCACCACGAATCAGGGTTTGCAGCTCGTTGAACTCCCCCAATGGATCCAGCGTCACCCCGTCAATCGTGCGCCAGCCCATGTAACGCTCGCCGTTGGCCGACAGGGATCCGAGTAGGGCTTCCGTCCCATCCGAGATCACCAGCACCTCGTTGTACTGAAACACGTCCGGGATCTGTTCTTTGTAGGTTTGGATCTGGTCGTAGGCCTTCCAAACATTGGCATTCAGGTCTGCGGGATTTTTCAGCTCTATGAGTACCAGGGGCAACCCGTTGACGAAAAGAATGATGTCGGGGCGGCGCGTGTGGTGCGGTCCTTTGATGGAGAACTGGTTCACGGCCAGCCACTCGTTTTTCTCGGGAGTAACCCAGTCGATCAGGCGAACAAAGTCCCCACGGGTCTCACCATCCTTCTGATACTGCACCGGCACGCCACCGACCAACAGCCGATGGAACTGGCGATTGGCCGACAACAACGCGGGGGATCCGAGATCGACAACCTGTTTCAGCGCGTCTTCGCGCGCAGCGGTTGGAATATCGGGGTTGAGCCGGTGGATCGCCTCACGTAACCGAAACGTCAACTGAACCTGGCGGTAGTTGGCACGCTCTGGCTTGGGTCCATCATGGGCAATATCTGGCCCATAGAGGTGGGCGTACCCCACATCCCGCAGCCACGCCAGGGTTTCCTGTTCGAGTTGGTCTTCGGTCATGAGTTGCCCTTAGGCTGCAAGAGCCTCGTTCTGTGCCTGTGCTTCCGGAATCCGCAACTGGCCGGAGATCAGGCGAGGGAGCAGGGTGTCGCGCAGGACGGATAGGGTTTGGGCCTTGCCGCGGTTGTGACCGATCCGTTCAAAGATGGGTTTAACGATTGCACCAAATTCCTTCAATGCGCCACGATCAGGAATTACCGCGCTCATGGTCGAAACCCCATCGGGTTTCACTCGTTGATGGCTATTCGATGTACCTGTAACAAGTTGACAAAGCGACTCTTTGAATTTGGCAGTTGTGAAGGCTAAATAAGGGTTCCCGTGCGAGACCTGCAAAATCCGGCGTTAAGGAAATTAACCTAACTAAATCAACGCTTTGCAGCCTTCCCGGACGCCGATTCTAGGACTTGACTCACCTGAAGCCTGATTTGTTCTGTCACTTTTTGTGAGGTTTCAACCGTTACCCGCATTGTCAACAGCTCAGACTCCAGGTCACGGTTTCTCAGTTCGGCCGCTTTCCGTTGGTCAACCTCGCTATTTAAGCTGGATTGCAAATTCTCCGAACGCTTCTTTTCCTGCTCAAGCTGCCCGCTCGCCGCATCCCGCTGGCCCTGCGCCGCTGTCAGTTTTTCCGTCAGGCTCTGAACCTGCCCTTTCAGCTTTTCCATCTGGCCCAACTCACGCCTGGCGCTACCTAATTCGGACGTCAGGCCTGCCAACTCCCTAAAGGCTTCCGTCGACTTCAATTGCGCTTGCGTCAGGCTCTCTTTGAGCCCATGGTTCTCATGCTGAAGGAACTGAACTTGGTTTTCGTGCTGGCGTGCCTCTTGTTCGCGCTGCTCCCGACTAGCCTGCCGAAAATGCTCCAGCGACTGGCGGGCATCGGCGTACTTCGCCTCAGTGGCTTCCCGATGTCTAACTTCGGATTCAAGCTGCAACTGTAGATCCGAGGCGCGCTGCTCCGCTGTATGGCGTGCCTGGGTTTCGGCGATAAAGGTCGCGTGGAGTTCTTCATATCGTTCCCCCGCTGCTACAGCTGCCTTTGCTGCAGCTGTCAAATCCCCCTCTAGGGATTTAACCCTTGCATGCGAAGTTTGCAGCAAGTCCTGAGAAGTCTTCAATTCAACGGCGTGAGCGGCTTTGGCAACTAAAACCTGCTGGTCCGCCTCGTCTTGGAGCTGCTCTGCTAATTTGGTGGCCAAGTTTTGGATTGCTTCAGAAAGTACAACGGGGTCTCCTCGTTTTCAGTGCAATAAGTGACGGTACGAAAAGCTAGCACTGGCGCGGAGGTGGTGTTGGTAGATCGTTGATTTCATTGACTTTCCTGTTCACTTTCAAATCTGCGATTCGTGGC
>JACCDN011241159.1_pt1 | contig 17302 bp, 12 predicted proteins | sample 7441691 | NCBI WGS metagenome assembly JACCDN01 (sample SAMN15323439, study PRJNA562643) | freshwater metagenome | isolation source: river surface water | place: USA:Blue River Watershed | collected 2017-08-16
GATTGAAAAGCCTTTAGGTGTTCATTATACTCGCCATGCTGTTTTTCAACATTCCCGGGTGGCGCAGCGGTAGCGCAGCGCGCTGTTAACGCGTTGGTCGTCGGTTCGAATCCGACCCCGGGAGCCAATTAGAAAATTCAGGCACAGAAAGAGATTTCTGTGCTTTTTCTTTGTTTTCGTCAAGTCGCGGAATAAGCAGTACATCAAAAGGTTTCCGCAGTTCCAGTTCGATTTTTCCATCGATTAAATACGCGTTCGAACTCAAACTTTTTAGGATTTCCCGTTTCAGCTGTTTTGATCCGCTCTTCCATGCGTTTTTGGCTCTGTTAGCCAGATTCAGGCAATTATCCGCTTGTTCGACCCAGTCGGTGTTTTTATTGTTGAGCTTTTGAATTTGCTTCATGATGTCGTCTTGTTGCGTGGTCAGATCCGCCTTTTTCTGCGCAAACAGCTCGCTTTCAATCTCGCCGTTAAGCCTCATTTCGAGTAGATTATCGAGTTTATTTTTGATGAGTTGGTGCTGACCTTGCAGGTTTTGCAGGGATTTGTTTTCCATCACTTTCTTTTGGAAATGCTCATCTTTGAGAGTTTCTTGGGCGTATTCGTAAATTTCGGGTGAGATTGAGAGGCTATCAAGATAATCCTCGATTTGCTGGCACAATTCGGCTTCAACGGCGGTTCGCTTGTAGCTTCCATTTTGGCACTCTCCTTGCGAGCATGGCCGTTTGTTCTCGTTATGCCCCGTACACCGCACGTATCGGTGAACAATCAAGCTATCGCGTGTTTCAGTCGTTACTGCTTCATTGCATCGAGGGCATACCATCGGAACTGGCTTTGAAGCGGAATGGGTAAACCATTTTTGACAACACGAGCATTTATATTTCCGCTTTTCTTCCGTAACTGTGCCACATCCGCACTTTTTGCAGTTGATTGTTCCCGCAAAAAGGTAGTTGTGAATTCGTTTATTGGCAACATGATGCCCTAAACCTCGGTGTTTGAGCACATCTTGCACCCGAAAAAACATCTCTTCGCTGACCATTGGCGGATGATTGCCATTTACCACTACACAATCCTCGCAAAGTTCACCCTCAAGTTCTCCACGCGTGAGCAGTTCTTTAGCTTCAGCAAAAATCTTCACGCCTTTTCCGCTGTGTGAATTACCGATTCGCATCTTGCCCATATAGAAAGGATTGCGAAACATACCGTAATAAGTATTGATCCCAACCATCGCCCCTTCGGGCTGTCTGCGTGTTGGTCTGGCACGAAGCCCTATTTTCTCCGCATACGCTTTGATATCAGGTACGGAATAACTGCCCGTTGCAAACATTGTCCAGCAGTTCTTGATAAGTTCCCAGCGAGTCTCGTCTTTATCCACCCATTTTTGCCCTTTCTTGTTTCCAAAATTTTCATAGCCGATTCGCGCCCAGCCGATCCAGTCTCCGCTACGGATTTTGGATTTTAGACCACGCACCACGTTTACGCCTTTTTGATCATTCTCAAGTTTGGCATTCGCCACCGCCTGCACGAGCATGTATTTGTGAAACGGTTCGTTTTTGAACTCTTGGCTCGGTGTGCGGATTTGTTTGAGCAGTCCATTCTCAAGAAGCGAGATCACTCGTTCCACATCTCCCACATTCCTCGAAAGACGATCAATCGACCACACGAGAATACAGTCACATTGCCCGTTTTCTACCTCTGTCATCACCTCATTGAACCCCTTACGCCTTCCACACTGCTTGGCAGAAAAGCTTTCTGTCTTGGTACCGATGAGTTTGAGCTGTTCATCGGGTGTGCGAGCAAAGCCCGTGTTAAAGCGGGTTACAAACTCTTTCATCTCGGAAATTTGATCGTCGAGTGACTGCACTTGGCGTTCATCCGACTCCGTAGATTTACGGCAATAAAGTATGGTTTTCTGCATGGGTATTCTTATAAATGTTGTTAGGTATACATTGCTCGAAGACATGTGAATAGCAAGTTAGAAGAGCCTTTGCTTGACTTCCTCCTCGAGTTTTTGACGTTTGTCCGTTTGGGTAAAATGGATTGATTTGGTTTTTTGGGTCAACCGTGATGCAACTTGTTCACGATATACTTGCCCGATATCGCTCAAAGATTGGTTGGAAGTAATAATCATCGGCAAGTTATTGCTGTATCGGTGCTCCACCACCTGATAAATCTCATCCGCTAGCCAATCGGAGACCTTCTCAATCCCGAGATCATCCAAGATTAGCATTTCCACCTCTCGCATTTTGTCGAACAAGTCTTTATCTGGGCTTTTCTTTTCTGCTCCAAAAGTCTTTTTGATTCGAGCGACGGCTTCGGGCATTTTCAAAAACAAGACCTCCACAAAGTGCCGTTTCATCAGCTCATTCGCGAGGATGGCAGCTGTGTAGGTTTTGCCTGCACCAACATTGCCCCAAAAGTAATAGCCCAGCCCGAGTGGTTTGATCTTTTCCCAGTTATCGAGATATAGCCTGCAAGTTTTTTGCAATGCTCCGTTGTCTTTCAGGTCTTCCAGTTTGGCGTTTAAATATACAGGACTAAGGTTTGAAAGCCTTAATGCTCTCTCAATTTTGTCTTGTTTGAATTTTTGATGCTGATTCTTTTGTTCGGGCAACTGCATCCACTCGCGAAACATTTGTTTCCCTTTTTCACATTCATCACAAAACCTTTTGCCCATTACGCCAATATTTTTGTAATGAACTATTCCATCATATTCAATTCCGCTGTCTTTGCAGTTTTTGCACTTATATTGAGGTTTAGTCATCGTCTCCGACGACGAGGTCGGCGTAGCCTTCTTTGCTGACATAGCCCGAGAGGCCACTTCGCTGATTTTTTCCATGATTAAAGTTGTTAAAAGGTTTAGTTTGCACCTCATCCTCCCATCTCTCACCATTGATCCACGTGGTTGGATGCGGAATAAATTGCCCGCCGTTTTCTTGCCACGCGGGCGATGATTTTTGCTTTTCCAGAGCTTCCAAAATTGCTGGAAACAAATCTTTTTTAAGTTTCAAAAAACTTACGCGAGCTTTCTTCTTCCCCAATTTTTTTGGATATTCTTGCCAAAAACTTTCAAAATCTTGTTCTGACATGAGCATGCTCTTATCTTTCTTTTGTAAAAAATTGTTTTTTGTAAGAGTGTCTTTTGTGGGTGTCAGATTTGAGAACGTTTTTTCTCCATTTTGAGAATGTCCATTCTCGGATTTGAGATTCTTTCTCGGTTTTGAGAACTCCCGCCATGCCTTTACATTGGGATTTATGTGGTATTTATTCTCCGATTTGAGAATGATTTTTGCTTCGACCAGCTGATCTAAAGTCCTGCAAACATTGCGTTTGAGAATTCCTGTCATCGATTCAAATTGAGAAAGAGAAATCCAGTCCTCCTTTTTATTCCAGCCAGCTGTCTTGCGTAGTATTGTCATGAGAATTTTTGTCTTCGCGCAAAAAGAGCGATTGCAAGCAATCTCTTCGAGGTATTCGTTTGGCACTTTGGTAAAATTCTCACTTTCCATCTTCATGATTGATTAAGGATTTAGAAGCTGTCCGAATGCAAAAGGGCTTTCGCTTTTTTGACTGCCATCACGAAGTCCTGCGCTCCGATAGCCCCATTTCGCCAAAAGTTCTTCACTTCTTCTTGAAGCTCAAGAGAATCATCAAAGATAAACTGGCAACGACTACGGTTACTGCGATCGATATCGAGGAGGGGGAATCCCTTGGTGATAAGGAAGACGCAGAGATACCAGTCCGAGGTGTGGTAAGAGTTGTTCATAGAAATAAGATTAAAAATTACGAATCATGTCCCGCTTCATGCTTTGCGAGCAGGCTAAAAAACCGCTTCAAATTGAAGTGGATTTCAAAAAGTTCTTGGTCTGAAAGCTCCTGATCATAGCGACACGCAAAAAGCTCTCGCAATTTCTCTTTCTGCGAGGTGGTCATATCTTGCCCGTCATGTCGCTTCTCATTTGGATTCATATGTGCGGTTACTTTTGAACTCGCACACATTGTTGTTTGAACACCTCAAAAAGGCACCCACATCGTTTCGTCGTCCTTTCGCAAGTGCTTTAAACAGCCACAAAGTAGCCATTATTACACTGAAAAACCTTCTCGCGACACTTGGCATTGAGACGTGAAAATTTAGTGCTGATTGATTTTTCTGTATCAAATTTATTTTTTGCATAAAGCTGTTCCAGCCCCAAAGCGCGAGCCAATTTCAAATATGAAAAATTATAGCCTCGATTTTCGAGTAGCAGTTTGATCAGTTTTTCGTAATCTGTACCAAGCTCAATCTTATCTATTTGCTCGCCTGATTTGAAAATTTCCCCTGTAGTGAGATCAAAAATGATGTCTCTGTATTCTAGTTTTTTGTGGGGATAAATCGAATACCGCAAACCACGTTGAGCATTGATAAACCCTCGCAGTTTCTTACGATCATTTACGACAATTTCAAAGTGTTTCCCGAATTTTTGCCACGTTATGCCAGCATCGGGAACACGGAAGTATTCATCAGCTCGATCTCCCTCGTCGTCTTCGCTGTAAGTCCCTTGATAAACACTCACCGAAAAAGCCTCCAATGTTTCAGCAATCTCATTCATCCCAATACCCGTTTCCCACTTCATCCAGCGAAAATCCGCATGAATCCAGATTACCTGCTTCTCATACGCCTTGAGGTCGCGGAGTTTCTCCGCCAAAGCCTCAAAAACCGCCCGTGTGCGACTGTTTTCTTGAATACGGCACATACTGCCATCAAGTGGCGAAACAGGCCTGTGCGCCCGAATGTTTGGCTTATTTTGGATCATGAGTTGATATCGTCATTTTCATAAAGGGTTAGAGCTTATTCATCCAAGCAGAGCAGATCCGCCAGCTCTTTGGTTGGATCATGGATTTCCGTTTGCAGTTTCTGGATGTACTTGCGATTCCGCGATTGCAGATAAAACCGCACCATTGCCATGTCTTTATGCACAATGATTGCCTCCGCCATGCGGTCTTCGGCAATGATGCCGATCTCTATTTCTCGGATTTCCTCGGCTTGTTCGGCGAATTCGAGGTCACGCTCGCACCAGTTGTAAAATGTGCGATTGCTGATTCCCGCTTCTTTGCAGGCCAGCGACACGATGCCGTGTCTGCGTGAAAGTGCTTCCAGAAAGCGTTTCTTATCCCGTTTTGTAGATTTCTTTCCTTGCATAGTTTGGCTTATTAATGGGGGCTTCCCGTGTGAAAAGTGTGAAAGGTTGAATGCGTTTAAACGCAAAAATCCCAACTCTCCTTGTCTCCGCTAAGCGGAAACGAGTTGGTCTTTAAGACTCTTCTCGACTATTCACACGAACAATCCAGTACCAAAATGGTATCACAAACTATACCAAAATCAACCAAAAAGGAGGATTTTGGGTCAAGAATGAGGAAGAAATGGAAGTTTTAGAATTGTACATGGGGTCATTTTGTTCCCACTAAAAGGCTGTTTTTTAAGGTCGTGACAAATTGTCACGGGTTGATTGTTCAGATAAACCGATTTTGGAAAGAATTCAGTTCTACTGGTGGCAACTTGTCACCGTTTCCCATTTCAGATATTTCCATTTTGGAAACAACTGAATTATAATTATTCGAATTTTTCGAAACACTGAGTGGTGTTTTCCAAATTGGAAACAACCACTGATCTTTTTTGTAAAAATAAATACCATTTCGCTTAGCTGGGAGAAATGGTATGCGGGATAGCTGTAAAACTAAAAAACAAGTGATATAGCACTATCGGATCATTATTTTCTCTTTGATGCTTGGATTCATAACTCGCATTAAAACCTTCTTTAAATTCGTAAGACTCTAAATTTTGATCGGTCGTGATATCAGAATGATTATTTAACAGCTCTTTTATCTTTTCGATTTTGTCCGAGATAATTCCATTTTTTATAAATCCGATCATTCCAGCTAAGGGCATTTGAGAAGCATATTTTCCTGATACAAAACTCATTATTCCATTTGTAGGGTTATTTTTTCTGGAATGACTTGCTTTGTTATCTATGTACTCAGTTCCACTAGCGCTAATTATTTTACATTCAATGCCTATTCGTTTTTCAATACCAGCTCCAAGTCCCAATGGCGTGATAAGAGAAATATCAATTCTGTTAGCTTTCTTTAAATTTCGAGATTCAGTATCCCATTCAAAGTTTAAATTCGTTTCTTTTTTCTCAGCTATTACAACCAAATCATCTCTGATCCTATTCTCATTTTTACTATTCACATCATAATTTTCAGCTTTTAAATCCTCGTAAGCGAGAATCAATAAGATGTAAGCCTCTTTCAAAAAGTCTAAATGCGTATCGCCGCGATGTAAAAATTGAGAAGCTGGATGACTCATTATTTTTTATTATCTTTAATGTCAGCCTCCATCATATCTTGGAGAAATTCATGTAAATCAACCTGTGCTAAGGCAGGGTGCCAATTTTTATATTCGTTCGGTTTCACAATAAAAAACGAATCTGTTTGAAATCCCCTAATATCTCTCTGGGTTAAGAATTTATCTGTGATTTTTTCTAGCCCTATATTGAGTGCTTGAGATAAAGACTGAAGTGTGTTCTTGTCTTTTTTGAAGTTAATGTTTCTCTCTCCCTTTTTATTTGTAACCTTGAAGTTAATTCCTGCGATGAAATCATTAGAGTAAATATCAACCTCAAAAAATTTGTTATTATTCCCATTCCATTTTTTACCAAAATGATTAATGAAGACTTGAGCGTATTTTTTTAATTGATCTTCCTTACAGCTTTTAATTGGATCATTTTTACTATTAAACAAGGGAATGCTTATCTCCAAAGCGTAATCAATAAGCATTTTTTCTGTTTTTGAAGTATTGAGCACTTTGAAAACTTCCTCATTTAAATTATTTTTTAGCCGAGATAAATCAATCTCTTTGCCTGAATCATAAAAATTTAGATTGAATATTTCTTGTTTTAATTTGTGAATAGAATCAATTATTCCAGATAGTTTTTCATCAAATGCAACTGGCACAGTAAATCGATCGTCTTTGTTGTGACCTTGTTCTCGCTCAATTCCTGCAGACGACCCTTGTAGCAGTAAATAATATTTAAGAAAGTCTGAGTTTAAAATTCCTGAAATATTTTTAAGCATCTCGCTATTCTTCTTTCCCCCCTTTATTGCAGTTATGGAATCGGTAAAAATAAAATCTTTTTCAGAATAAGCAGAAACCACCGAAAAATCAGAGGGGGTAAAGCCTTTTTTGACCAAAACATAAGGAGCCTTGAAAAGATTCTTATTCCTTGGTCTATGAAGAGTTTTCCTTTCCCATTTATTAAGATTATTGTCATCGATCAAAAACTGCTTTATTGGTCTTTTTGGCGGATTTGTATCTAAAAACCTCTTCCCAATTAAATGGGTAGCATCATTTTTATCACCTCCTCCAATTTGAACACCCTGACCAACCAAAAGTTTATTTTCATCAATAATCTCATTTAGTGTTTTATAATCCTTTTTAAGTCTCTTTAAAAAGTAAAAATCAAAAACATTTCCATAAAGAAGAACTTTCCAAAGCCAATCGTATTCTTGAAAATATTCTTGCTGTATTCTTTTTGTATCGTTCTTTTCAATGGTAATTAACCCTAAATATTTCAAGAATATATTCGGCTTGATTGAAGTATGAATAACAGTATTTTTATTTGTTTTCTTATCATGAGCGTACTTGTAAAACAACACTGCAGATGGAGCAGTTGCTCTTTTGAAGAGGTGTTTTCGCACAGGCGAAAGCTCCAAGACCTCATTAACTAAAAAGTTCTCTAAAAGATACTTCCTAAAGTCATTTGCATTGTGGTTATAAAGAATCTTGCTCGTGATAACCAGTGCGCAACTGGTACCTTTTGAAGAAAAATCCTTTACTCTTGCGGTAAATGTCTGAGCAAGCTGTTTGTCACTGACTGGTATATTTTCTTTTGTATAATAATCAATGTGAGATTGACCATCTTTATCACTTTTCCATGGCGGATTACCGAGAATGAAATCCAGTTCTACATTTTTCAGTTTTTGGTTAAATCCATTTTCCAAATCAAAGAAATCAGAAACAAAAATATTTTCATTTTTTAGATTTGGAAATTTGAATTGTGAAATATCCCTCGGGTTTTGATAATCAAGCAGGGTTAAATAAAGAGAGAAGATTGTTAGATTTACAGCATTTTCATCTTTATCTACACCAAATATATTTTCCTTTACTGCTGACTTGAGCTCATTTTTTGTGAGATTTTTATTACCTCTTCTTTTTTCTATAATGCAACGCAAGGTTTCTACAAGGAATATTCCAGAACCGCAGGATGGATCAAGCACCTTGCAGGTATCATCTTTCTTGAGCTTTTCCTTCACTGTTTTTTGCAGGATGTAGTCCACTAAAAATGCTGGTGTATAGTACGCCCCTTCTTTTCTTTGATTTTCTGCCCCCATAAACCGCTCATAAACCTCGCTGATCAGCTCCACAGGGATTATGTTGAAGTCGTAGTGTTCAAACAAGGATAGCTGACCTGTAGCAATTTCCGTTCCCGAAAATAAATTATGAAGAACTTCTAAATGCTGATCAGTGATGGATTTCGATTCATCCTTTTCCAAGGGGAATAAATCTCCATTGAAATTTTGTTTGATATATTCAAAAAAGCTGTAAAGATTATCCTTATTTTTAATAAGAGCAAGAAAAGAGGTTTTGTCTTTGAAAAACTGATCATCAATTTTTACTCCTCGATCAAGCAAATAACGAGCGAACAACAACCTACCAATAAGATTATTTGCAATCTTAGGATTAAGATTTTTCTCTACTAAAACCTCTTGTGCAGCTTGAATATTCTCAAGGAGCTTTTCATCTACTCTGCTTGCCCCTTTTTCTTTTGAGAGCTTGTGCCAAAGCTTTCCCGAAGTTATGTCCCAAAAACTTAAGTTTACATTGTCGGGCTGTACATTTTTTGAATCTTTTTCCAAAAAGTTAAAAACTGATTTTTCTGTATCGAAGAGGAATCCATTATAAATAGAAACGGTTTCATTTTTTATAAAAAATATAATAGGAGCTCCTCCCAGATTCCAAATCTTCTTCGAAACTTCTTTTTCATCTATATCGCTTGAATCAAAAAATAAAATAAGTGGTTTTTCCTTTTGGAGATAAATCCTGCTTGGATTAATTTCTTCAAGCCCTTTTTGCAGTCGATAGGGTACTAAATCTCGCCACCCAGAATCACTCACTTTTACAAGTGATTTACTTTTTTCTATGCCGAGCTTTTGTAGTACTTGATCGAGTGCTGACATGTTTTTATTATAATGAGTTATTTTTGTTGTTTCCATTTTTATTTTCATCTTTCAAATTATTTTCCAATCTTTTTATTGAAGAATTGCCAAGTAAAGACTTCATTTGAGTGATCGCAGCCTCATTTAACTTTCTTAATCGTTCTTCTTTTGAAAAACCATCTTTGATAAATTGAGAATTAAGGTTTTCTAAGTTAGAAAGCACAAGAAGTTGCTCCTGAGTAGCGTGATCGCGAATATTCCCGTCTAGCGTTGGGTTTTCTTTGTGCCACTGTTTTGCGGTTTTTCCAAACATGGCAAGATTTAATAAATCAGCCTCTTCTGTAAACCATGGCCACTTGAGCTTATTTGGAGTTTTGGCTGGAATGAGGTGCAAATCGACTGCATCGGTATGAATGCGATAATTGATCTTAGCGAGTGCTCGATTGAGTTGCCAATCTTTCGAAAGTCTCTGTGCTTCAATTTGTTTGAGTCGTTTAAACTCTTTGATTACATACAGATTGAATTCGGGACTTAACCATTGAGCAAAATGCAAAGCAACATCTTCATGTGCATAGGTACCTCCATATCTTCCTGATTTTGATGAGATACCTGTGGCATTTGTTTTTTCTATCCACTGCTGAGGAGAGAGATTAAAGCGATTTGTTCCTGCTTCATTTTTAAACCCCTCGAATTCGTGGGGTTTAAAATTTGGGTTATTCAATTTCTCCCAAATCCCCAAGAATTCAATAGTATCTTTCCGTTTCATCCAGCTGGCAATCATTACATTTGGTTCGCCAAAATTTCTCGCCAAATCAGTCATGGAAATGTATTTTTCTCCATTGATTTCTAGGATACTGATTTGATTGCCGTGAATGTTTAATTGTTGGGTCATGTTTTATAAATGATTAAGAATTCCGCACCACTTCCCTTTCCTCAGGGGTAAGCTCATACAGGTCAAAGACAAGCTCATCAATCTGTGCCTCGAGGTCGGAGGTATCGGCTTTGGGGTTGTCTTTTTTGGCGATAAGGATTTGGTCGACCTTTTCTCTAAGTTTCTCAGATTTTAAAGATGATTCAGGTATCGGTATTATGTCAAAAACATCAGAAGTAATGTTTGTATTATTTTCCTGAAAAATTTGTTTGTATAAATAATTGTATAACTTTGAGTTTAAGACCCCCAGCAAGCACAATAGGACACCTGTATCACAGTGAGAATTAACAAGTGTGATAATGTTAACACTCGGCATTGATATAAGCCCTGCATCATCATAAGAAAATACGATTCGCCATTTCGCTTGTCCTGTAATTCGTTGACCAACTAGTTTTGGCATTTTCATCATAGAATAAGTTTTTGAATTTATTCTTTTATCCACACCGTTTTTCTTCCACAAAATATTAGTATACATAGGATTACCGTGAATTAAATATCTTAATATTTTATCTCCAGTAATACATGAATCTGAAATATCTTTCAATTCTTCGTCCTGTGATAAATCATCTTCTGAAAATATGCATTTTTCGTAATTACTATTTTTCGTAGACGGATATCTTTCTTTTCGGTCTAAGCTTGAAGGGTTGCTTAAACAAAAAATATTAGGAAAATCTATAATATTTTTCTCGTTCTTTTTAAGAATGTTTAAGGCAGTATCAGAAATTGCAAGAAAAAATCCATTATATTTTTCTAATGGTGGCAGTGTGGTGTACTTATCAATACTTAGATCTATTTTTTTTCTGCTCTTTCCACAAACACAAACTCCAATATTTTGTTTTTGGGATTCATTTTTTTGCTTGGTTAAAATGGCAAAAGAGGTTTCTGTATTTACTGCCTTAAAAGGGAAAAATCTATGTGGAAAATCATGGATGCTTACTATTTTTGTATTTTTTAAAAAATAATCTCTTAAAAGTCTAAAAGATTGATTTGTTAAATACGAGTTCGATGAAACAAATGCAAGAACCCCTTTTTCGTTTAACAGCTTAATTCCAAATACAAAAAATATTTGATACAAATCCATATCTCCAACTAAAACTTCTTTATAAAGATCCCAATAAATCCCTCTAACACTTTTATCAATTTTTTTACTATTTACATACGGCGGATTTCCAATCACTACATCAAAACCACTCACCCCAAACATAAACTCAGGATCAAAAAACTCCGCCACTTGCTCCTCGTCAAACGGATGATAACTCTTGAGTTGATTTTCCTTTTCCGAAGCAAACATATTTTTCTGTCCGCCCTCGATCAGCTTTTCAAATCTCTTTTTCAAATCCGCTTTACTCTTCTTTGTACGAGCGTTGTAGTATCTGTCTCGCACTTCTTGCATTTCCTCTTTTAGATTTTGCTTGTCAAAAAGCCCACCTTCGCTCTTGAGTGGAAGGAGCGAATTTGCACACACAAATTTGAAATCCAAGTTTGGGAGCGGTTCGATATTGTCCTCATCCACCACGATAGAGAGCCACGCACGCAGACGACTGATCTCCACCGCCATCGGCTCGATATCCACGCCGTAGAGATTGTTTTTGATGATCTCCAGCTTCTTTTTGTACGGATCAAAAGTCGCATCCAGTCGTTCGTAAACTTCGATCAAAAGTGCCAGCATTCCCATCGGGAACGCTCCCGATCCGCAAGCTGGGTCGATGATTTTCATTTCATCAAGTGCCTTTAAAATATCATATTTATACGGCTTTATATCACGACGGAAGTTTCTGTTTTGGTCTCTCCATTCATGTTCTTTGCTATCCAAAAGCTGACTAATTCTTTCATCTCGGTCTTCATTATCGGGCAGTTTTGTTTTTAAATACTCTCGCAGACTCTCTCGGCACATATAATCCACGATCTCTCGTGGGGTATAAAAAGCCCCCTTAGCTTTTCGCGCTTGTTCTCCTGTTTCTTCCACTTGCTCCGCCAGCAGGTTTTCAAAGATTCGCCCGAGCATCTCAGGATCAATAGCCACTTGCTGGAAAGTACTCGTGCTTTCGTCTGTGGTGAAGTTGTAGTGCTTGAGGAAAGTAAGTAAGCGATCAAAATAATCAGCAGGGAAAGTCAGTGAATTGTCACCAAATTTATCGCCATCTTTGGGATCAAAAAGTCCACCATTGAGAAAAGGTGTTTTTGGATCAACTCCAAGATCTCTCTCTTCAATCGGCGTATTGAAGACTTTGAAAAATAAAATTTCCAATTTGTTTCGGTAGTATTCATTTGCTGTTTTATCTTCCGTTTCAAAGTAGCCTATTTCAGGATTAATCAGTCCTTTCTTCTTTAAAAACCAGCAGAAAACAATTCGACCAATCAGGCGATTGACGAAGTAAGAAGCATGTCGATCATCAAAAATATTGGCTTTTTTGAGATAGTCCTTGAGCTCAATAAAGAACGAACTGATTTCTTTGTAGAAGCGTTTGTTAAGTGGCTCAATGTCAAAGCTCTGCCAAAGCACATCGTGAACTTGAGCTTTATTGGCAAAATCAAAACCTTGTAGCCACTTAGCAAAAATCTCTTGCTGAGTAACGGACAATTCCCCCGACAGTTCCAGAGTGCGGATGACATAGTTTTTACTCAAAATCACGATCACACGATCGGCTTTTTCGGGGATTACAAAATCAAGACCGAGATTGAGATTTCCATAAAACGGCTCATCTTCATAATTTGGCGTCAGCGCCACCAGCCAGCTGATAATGGACTTACTTGCCTTCTTTAGCCAAAAAGCCTTTAGATCGACGCTTTTGGCGTTTCCTTCGGCGATTTTGTAGGCAGCACGACGGTCGGCAAAACCTTCCGCCTCCATAAACCAGCCCGCATTGGATCGAATCTTGCCCTGTGAATCTGTAAAAGCTTTCCAGTTTTTTTCTGCCTCGATTCCGAGGAGTTTCACAACTGCATTGATAACTTTTTGAGCTTGCGCAAAACCCCTCTCTTTTGAGAGATTTTTTGTTGCTTCGCTTAAGCTTTCGATATGTACGGGGAGTTTACTCATTATCTTTGACATAGAATAATACTTGGTTGGTAGACTTAAATTGCTCGATACCGCCTGAAGTATCAAGTGTTTTGTGAGCTAATTTCACAAGCTCCTTAAGGTCGTCTAAAAACGACTCATTGGATTTCTTTTGCTTGACTACTTTGCGGACAAGTTTGGTAATGGTTTGCTTGTCGATGACGTTTTTGGTCTGAAAGGCGAGACGCACTTGTTCAATGTCTTCTTCCGAAAAATGATTTTCGTACATTATGCGGAGAAATTCGGTTTGTTGCGGAAGTGGTGCTCCTGTTTCCTCAGCTTCTGAATAAGTACTGATATTCTGCTCGACCTTTTCTTTCAAAGCTTGTTTATCAAGAGAAATTTGATCGGTTTTTCGCTCATTATTTTCAGTTGTAGTTCGGAGCCATTCGAGAGCTTGGAGTTGAGTTATCGCTTGAAATTTTGAACCGTCTTTTCGCATAGAAACAAAGCTGTGTCCGATTGCTTCATCTTTTTCATTGTGGAGTCTACTTAAAGACAAAACTTCATGACGACCATCACCACGATGAGCATTTTGTGGCATCAGTGCCCATTTACCGAGCGGAATGTGATAAATCTGCTGTTTGTATTTTTCATCAAGGTCAAGACTCTGGTGAAATACCTTTAAATCAGTCACAAATTCATCTTCAGATAACAAGAAGTCCGCTTCTCGTTCAGCTTTTTCCATGGCTTCAATACGCTTTTGCATATCTTCACTGTAAATATCCTTAAGGCTGTCGGTATATTCAATTGGATTTTCTTTTTCATCCAGCACTGGCGAATCCGTCCCGATGGTGTTGCGGATCAAGTTGATTTTTCCTTCCAAGCGTTCCACGAGTTGGAGATATTCTTCCAGCTTCGCCTCGGGCGAGATATTGTAAATAAAGACTTTGTCATAGGAACTTCCGAGCCTATTTACACGACCATTTCGTTGGATCATTCGCACAGGATTCCAGTGGAGGTCATAATTAATCAGGATTCCGCAGTCTTGCAGGTTTTGCCCTTCGGAGAGAATATCGGTCGAAAAAAGATAATCCAGCTCTGTTTCTTCATCTTTGAGTTCGTATTTTTTAGAATTTGGCGAAAAGCGACTGGCTACATTCTCGCTATCGGTTCGATTTTTTGAAGAGATGAAAGCCGTATTATCAGAAGTGATAAAATCGGCGTATTTTGGTATCGCTTCACGTAAATATTCGACTGTGTCGGCGTAAAAAGAGAAAATAAGCACCTTTTTCCCTGCGGGTTGCCTCTTTTGCAAGCCCTTCAAGAGATCGGCAAATGCTCGAATTTTTGAGTCATCTTCCCCAAGAATGGCCAGTTGTGCGTCTAAAATATCGATCAAATCTCGCTCTTTTTGAATATCACTTTTAAGAGCTTCGAGATTGTATTTTTTGTCATCTACTTCATCGAGTTCCATTTCTTCATCGAGCTTCAAATCTTCAGGGTCAAAATCTTCATCTCCGATACCGAGTAGTTCCTCAATATTCCCAAGATCCTTGAGGCTCACAATTTTTCCAGCCTCAATTCCTCGCTCGAAGACCGCCAATTTACGTTTATAAATCTCAAGAGAGCTACGAATAGCGCTCACAGATGATTCCAAACGTTTCAAAAACATAGTTCGGAGGATTCCGTAAATACTGAGCTGCAAAAAGAGAGTCTTACTATCAGAAGGATTGATCTTCATTGCTTTTACCTCTTCCCGAGTTTTGCCGTAGTAGCGAGTTTGGTACATTTGCCAGCGATATGGCACAAAACCCAGTAAAAGAATGATTTGATACACAAAATGAATCGCTGAGAGTTTTTTCTTTTCTTTATCACTGAGTTCAGATGTGAGTTCTGTAATTTGGTCAAGCGGATGAAGAAGCGCTTTTGTGTTTTCCACAATCTGATCTGCTTTGAGTCCGTAAATATGAGATACATCCAAATTCTCATTTTTAAGATTGCGAATCTGATCTGCAATTTCTTCTTTGAATCCATATTTCTTCACTTCAGGCACAACCGTCGGGAAATGACTTTTTTGACCTGCAATGGTAAGTCCACCATATTCTTTTTCGATTCCCTGCCTAGTCCGACGCACAACAAAAGCCCGCAAAATCGGCATCATGGTTTGTTTGATGTGATCATAATCAATCGATCCATCACGGGTAAGATCTTGATTTACCTTTTTCTTAAGATTTTCGATAGCTTGGTAAAAATCCAATTGAACAGTTTGTTTGAGTTTTTTATCAACGGAAGTGACCTTGAGGATATCCGCCATTCCACGAGTCCCGAGTAAAATTTGATTCACGATGTCGCTCAGCTGATTATTGATCGGAGTGGCAGTGAGAAGGAGGACATGTGCTTTTGGATTATTCCGAATCCACTCGATAATTTGATCAAAACGCTTTCCTCCACGATTTTTGAGATTGTGTGATTCGTCAATTACAAATAAGGAAACGCTGGCGATATGGTCTAATTTTCTTTTCTCTTCGATAGCATTGGGATTTTGCAAGGTAATCGGCGAATGGTTCATCACTCCTTGCACCGTTAGCTCTTTCTCCCACTGGGATTTAAGTGATTTTGGACAAATAATCTCAATTCGTTGTTGTCCTGACTCTGTGTGCAAATATTGCTTGATAACTTCAATAGCTGTGTAGGTTTTCCCTAAGCCCACAGAATCAGCCAGCATAGCGACTTTATATTTCTTTAGTCTGCGTAAAAGTGCCTGCACATTCTTGATTTGAAAATCCAAGAGATCGTGACTTCCTTTGATCGTTTCATCCAGATCCTCCTCTTCCAATTCTTCTTGATAAAGCTCGTAGAGTGTTTTGATATAGGTTTCATACGGGCTAAAAAGCGTATCACCGACAGGCGAAGTACCAAGAATTTCAGTAAATTCACCATTCCATTCTTCAGTTTCTGGGTCATTCCAAAATTGATCAAACCAAAAGAGATGCCCGACTTCTTGTTTTTCACTTTGCGGTTGAAAGGTGACAATACGGTGATCCGATTCAAGTGCGTTTAGTTCGGTGTTTACCGTTAATCCATTCTTGGTGAAATTTGATGATCCAATAATTCCAACTCCATTTTCTGCGGAATAATCGCCAAAAATATAGCACTTAGCATGGAGGAAATTTTTGCGATATACCCGTACTTCCAAATTTCCTTGCTCAATCATCGCCTTGATGGAGCGAACAAGTTCTTTCAGTTCAGGATTCGGTTGCATTCGTTCTAAATCATAGAAAAAATCCTTATCAGGATAGTCAGGCTCAGGTTCTGCTTGCTTGTGCCTTGGGATAAGTGGCTCACGCCCGATAAGTAGCCGAACCTTCTTATAATTTTTGATTTGATCAAAAACCATCTGCATACCCTTCAGATCCCAATAACCAGTGGCAATTGAGAGAGTGTTGTATTCAGGAGCAACTTGCTGAAAAACTTCCAGCAAACTTCTGCGATCATTATCGATTATTTTGGGTAATTGACTCATAGATCTTAATTATTAGGTTTTTCGCCTTGATCTGGCGTAGATTGCAAGTAAGCAATCACATCTTTTTTGTGATAGCGACGTTGTTTTGTTTTACTTGGGCGAAATGCCTTAAGTACACCATCGGTATCCCAGCGTCGCAGGGTCATAGTGGAGACATGCAGAATCTCCGCCACCTCGCCGATAGTTAGAATATCTGGCTTATCCTCTAGCATATTTTGCAAATTAAGGAGAAAATCAAAGTTATACAAACTTTAACATTTCTAGTGTACCAGTGGCGAGTTTTTTTTCAAGATCAAAAACACTAGATTTCGCAAAATTCAACTGGTCATAAATCGTGACCACTTTATTTTGACCCCGCCATCACCCACTCATCCGTCTCATTGGCCATCCTCTCCTCAAGTCTCAAGTTCGGACAATAAGCACCCTTCTCAAAGGCAAAATACCGAGCAATGTATTCCAATCTTTGGAGCCACTTTCTAGCTCAAACTCCTTACATAAAGCCCCTCCACCTTTTCCCGTGCCCACGGCGTCTTTCGCAAAAAAATCAAAGACGACTTCACGCTCGGATTCATCGTAAAACACTTAATCCTCA
>JACCDN010213366.1_pt1 | contig 17291 bp, 14 predicted proteins | sample 7441691 | NCBI WGS metagenome assembly JACCDN01 (sample SAMN15323439, study PRJNA562643) | freshwater metagenome | isolation source: river surface water | place: USA:Blue River Watershed | collected 2017-08-16
AATCCTGGCTTGGCGACTTGTTCTTCGATGTAGGCTTTGACTTGAGGATCGGCGATCGGCAGAGTTTGGTGGTTATTGAGGACGCCTTCTTTGAAAAGTGGCATCATGTAAAAAGCGCCGTTAGTGCGATTTACGATCAATTTGTCGGATTTAGCGAGCGTGTTGGCGATGTGGTTGCTGTTGTTTTCGAGTTGTTTATTATATTCGGCACTCCAAGTTTCGAAATCGGGATGATCGTAGATTTTTGGCAAAATGAATTGCGGCAAGCTGACGGAACAAACTTCCATGAGGACGCGTTTTTTGATTGCTTCGGCGTAAGCTTGGAAATCTTTGTCGAGGTGGATGTTGTGGAATTCTAGCCAACCACAGCGACCACCTGGCCATGGAACATCTTTGGAAATACCGCGCATGACGATGAGAGGCACGCGATTGTGGGCGATTTCGGTGATTTGGGCGAATTCGTGGCCGTTGTAAACCATGCGGAAATAGACTTCGTCGGAGATGAGGAAAAGTTGGTATTTTTCGGCGATTTCGACGATGCGTTCAATGGTTTGTTTGTTGTAAACGGCACCAGTTGGGTTGTTTGGATTGATAACGAGGATGCCGGTGACTTCGGGATGCGCTTGGATTTGCGCTTCGAGATCTTCGAGGTCGGGTTGCCAGTCGTTGTGTGGATCTAGTTTATAGCTGATCGTCGCGGCGGTCGCGCTGAAAGATTCCATCGAAGCGTGCGTCGGATAACTTGGCGTGGGCTGAATAATGCGTTGGCCATGCGGCAACATGTGGTAAAGAGCGGAAATTCCGGCGCCGAGGCCGCTGACAAAAAGAACATATTCGTAATCAAGATTTGAGCTTGGACTGAAGCGGCGGGCGTATTCGCAAACCCATTTGCGCGTTTCGGGAAGGCCGCGCGAGTGGCTATAACCGAAAACCTTGTCGCCTTCGCGATCGATTTCTTCTTTGATCAGAGTTTTGAGAAATGGTGGAACAGGCCAACCTTTTGGTATCGGGTCACCGATATTTTCGGGAATCAATTGGAAATTTGGGTCGAGCTCTTTGATTGTTTGAGCAATGTCGACGATTTCACGGATGCCGTATTTCATCAATTTCACATTGTCGTTTTGCATTTGGTTGCGCATTTTTGGGAGTGTTTAAGAATTGCCGCGATTGTAACAGGAATGTGCGGTCAGCAAAAAGTCATTATTTGAACGATAAATTTTAGGGCAATTTAATGACAGTCTTGATTTGAGCTTTCATTAGCGACGAGTTTTTAAAAATGCTGACAGAAATTTGCCATTTTTTTAGTGTCAATTTTTAGAAAAATTTCAGAAGTGATTGTTAGGCTGAAGGAGCTTTCTGCAGAAGCATATTTTTTAACCGCAAAGTATATGAATGATATGTTTAAGAAGTTGTTTGCGATGATGGCGGTAACCGTCATGGCTAGTCAGTTTTTGTCCGGACAGTTGGCGCAGGCCGCAGAGCCGGGGTCGGTAGTGATCAATGAAGTGGCTTGGGCGGGTAGCGCCGATAGCTCCAATGATGAGTGGATTGAACTTTACAATAACAGCAATCAACCCGTGGATATTGGCGGGTGGACAATTGTCGATGATGTAGACACTGTCTACCAAATTGTTGCTGGCGTGATCCAGCCGCGGGGTTTTTTCTTGATAGAAGATAGTGAACAAGCCTTAAGCAATGTCCAGTCGGATGCGATTATCAATATGTCTTTGGCAAATACTGGAGACAGTTTGGTGTTAAAAGACAATCAAGGGCGCACCATCGACACGGTGAATGGAAATGGAGGCGCTTGGTATGCAGGTAATGGTGCAAACAAACCGTCGATGGAACGAATTGATCCGACGGTGGCGATTGATCAAGCGGCGAATTGGGCGAGTTCGAATGTGAATAATTTGGGCTTGGCAAGTTTAGGCAGTGTAATTTTCGGGACGCCAAAAACGGTGAACAGCGTGTTTGCTGGCGAAGTAGCGGCCATCGTGTTGGATGCCCCTGCGAATGCTGAGGAAGGTAATGAAATTCGTGTGCGAGTGAATGCCTCGATGATCGAAGATTTGTACGCTTATGGTGTGGATTTGGTTTATAATCCGAATTTCTTCCGCTATGTACGCACAGAAGAAACGGCTATTTTACGAGGCGATGGAGCAGAGCGATTTTTTCAAGCGGCTTTGGAAGATGGTGTAGCGGGGAAAGTAGTAGTCGGTGCTTCTAGACTGACAAATCCACCGACGGGCATTGATGCAAATGGTGAATTGTTTTCGGTTTATTTCCAAGTAATTGGTGGCGATGGTGCGGCGGGCGAATTCACTTTGGGACCGAAGAGTTTTGCCTCTGATCGTAATGCGGATATTGCAGTGCGTTTGAATGGGGACGTGATGAATATTGGCGAAGGTGCTGGTGGAGGTGAAGTCGGACCAGTCGTGGGAGCGGCAATCGCACCTGGTGTTGATCGATATAAACTGGCTTTGAGTTGGAATGCTCCGGTGGGATTGGCGGATCAATATGTGATTGAGAAAATGGGTGCGAATGGGATGTTTAGAGAAATTGGTCGCGTGGCGGAATTAACTTTCGTTGACGGTACCGACCTGGTTGCGGGCGTAGATTATCGTTACAGAATTTTCGCGGTGAAGGCCGGAGTAATGAGTGAAGCGGTGGAAATTATTGGAAGAGAAGCGCGTGGTTTAGGCGGTGATATTGACCGAAGTGATCGAGTAGATGGTCGAGATATTGAAAGCTTGGCGAGATCTTATGGCAAATCTTTTGGCGAAGTGGGTTATCAATTAGCAAAGGATGTGAACTACGATGGCGAATTAGATGGTAGCGATCTGATTACAATGGGCGCGAACTTTGGCTTGTTATTCTAAGTATTTAGAGGGCTTCGTAATGGAGCCCTCTTCTACAAAACTTAATTATTCAAAATGAAAAAATTTTTATTACTCCCAATTTTTTTGATACTAGCTCTTTATCCGCGCTTAGCGGAAGCTACGACTGAAGAAGATTGGTTTGGATTTCTTGAAGAGCCTTTGGGGAAAATGGAAATGAAAGGAACTTTTTTGGAAAACGATTTGTTACTGATTGAAGTGGTGGCAAAAGAAATGCAAAAGCCAATCTTAGGCACAGCTTTTCACCTAAAATATCCTGCTGATAAATTGAAATTTCTGAAATATGAACCTGGTGATTTCTTGGAACGTGGTGGCGATCCAATTTATTTGGTCACAGACAAAGGAGCAGAAATTATTTTTGGTCAAACATTAAAACGAGAAGATTCTTTTCCTGTAGGCAATGGTGTAGTGACGAAGTTTTATTTTGAGATCCATGGGGCGAAAGATTTTTTATTGGAGTTTGAAAATGGCGTGGTCTCAACGATGGAAACGGTGCGTCAGGATTTATACATGATCAAGTGGTTTAATTTGCATATTGATGAGAAAAAACAGACTTTGATTAGTCAAGATGATGAGTTGGATTTTTTGAACGAAGTGCGTTCCGATTCAGGGGACCAAGGAATGAAGAAAACAAGTGGTGGCAAAATTACCGCCTTGCTCAGCGGCATGCTTGCTTTAGTGATTGGATTAGGGATTTATTTCATTCATAAATTTTCGGGGCAGAAAAGAACCACATGATTTGTCAATTTGTAATCAAATAGGGAGGTTTGTGTTAAGGGGGTTTTTATACTAAATTGTTGGGTAGTCGTGTACTTGAAAACCCCTTCCCTATGACAGAAAAATATCTAAGCCTGCAGCAGGCCGCTAAAATCAGCGGAAGGTCACTTCAGACCATTCGTCGATGCGTGAAATCTAAAAAGTTGAAATTTAAAAAGGATAAAACTCCTCAAGGTTTTAATTATACCGTGAGCGAAGAATCTCTTTCCGAACTGTTTAATTTGAATTTAACTCCAAAGATCGAGAAAGAACCGAAAGTAAAACAAGCTGTAGAAGAAGTGATCGAATCAAAGGAAAAAAAATTACTGATAGATATAGAGGACTTCAAATCGTTTGCATTGACGATGGAAAGATTAGTATCTCAACATGCTGAGGAAAGACAAAGTTTTCTGCGCTTGGTAAACACTTTGCAAGAAAAGGTTTTTGTAATGGAGAATCAAATAAATTTATTGAAAGCACCACCAAAACGTTGGTTTCATCTTTGGAAATAGTTAAAAAGAGGAGTAAATCTCCTCTTTTTTTTTGACCAAGATCGTGGAAGAATGCTTTTACATTTTAACCAAAAATAGATGTCCCTCTTTGAAAATACATTGAAGCAGATTGATAAGGCGGCAAGCGTTATGTCACTTGCTAAAGAGATGAAAGCTTATTTATCGACACATAAAAGAATTGTGGAAGTGAGTATCCCAGTGCGAATGGATGATGGCAGTCTGCGCTTTTTCGAAGGTTTCAGAGTACAACACAATAACACTTGTGGGCCATATAAAGGAGGGTTCCGTTATCATCAACAAGTGGATATGGGGGAAGTAAAAGCTTTGGCGGCGTGGATGACGATCAAGTGTTCGGTGGTAGGAATTCCGCTTGGCGGAGGCAAAGGCGGTGTGATCGTCGACCCAAAACTGCTTTCGGAAGGTGAAAAAGAAAGATTGACGAGGGCTTATGCAAGAGCCATTGCTGATGTGGTTGGCCCGGATCTTGATGTACCAGCGCCAGATGTAAATACAAATGCACAAATGATGGATTGGTTTGCGGATGAGTATTCTAAATATTGTGGTAGTGATCAGCGCGGAGTAGTCACGGGGAAGTCAATTGCGGCTGGCGGTAGCAAAGGGCGCAATAATGCGACGGCTCAAGGCGGAATTTATATTCTAGATGAATATGTGAAAAAACATGAACTGGAAGCAGCAAAAACGCGAGTGATTATCCAAGGTTTCGGTAATGCTGGTGGAATTGCGGCGGATCTTTTGGCAGCCCAAGGATACAAAATTGTTGGCGCTTCAGATTCGAAAGGTGGTATTTACAATGAAAATGGAATTGATAATGCGAAGTTAGCGGCTTGTAAGCTTGAAAAAGGTAGTGTGATGGAATTTGAAGATGCGGAAAAAATGTCCAATGAAGAATTGTTGGAAAAGGATTGTGATATTTTAGTTTTAGCGGCTTTGGAAAATCAGGTTCATCGTGGGAATGCGGCAAATGTAAAAGCAAAATTGATTTTGGAATTGGCCAATGGCCCTACTACGCCGGAAGCAGATGAAATTTTGGCGAGTCGTGGAGTAATTGTTGTACCCGATATTTTGGCTAATGCAGGTGGTGTAACAGTGAGTTACTTCGAAATGTTGCAGAACGCTGCGGGCAATTATTGGTCTGAAGAAGATGTTAATATGAAATTGAAGGAGATTATGGTGAAGGCTTTTGCGGAAGTCGTTGCAAATGGGGAAAAATACGGTTGTGATTTGCGAGTGGCGGCTTATGTAACTTCATTGGATCGCATAGCAAATAAGGTTCATGAAAACGGCGAAATCTCTTGAGTGCTAGGAGATCTTGTGTTTTACTCCGAATAAAGGGCAATTTAATTAAATTATATGTCTGTGATTCCAAGTTCTTCTGTTGAAATGGCGGCAAAAAGCTCCGGAAAGTTGGTTTATGCGTTTGAAGAAGGAAACAAGGAAATGAAGCAGATTCTGGGCGGAAAGGGTGCAAATCTTTCGGAAATGATTAACATTGGCGTACCTGTGCCGCCAGGATTTACAATCACGACGGAAGTTTGTCGTTTGTTTTTGGAAAATGGTGATTATCCCGAGAGTTTTGGTGAACAAATGGAAGAGCAATTAAAATTATTGGAAGGTAAAATGGGGAAAAAGCTTGGAGATACAACTAATCCCCTATTGGTTTCCGTGCGTAGTGGTGCAGCGATTTCGATGCCGGGGATGATGGATACAGTTTTGAATTTGGGTTTGAATGACGAAACTGTACAAACTTTGGCATTACAAAGTGGCAATGCGCGTTTTGCTTGGGATAGTTATCGCCGTTTTATTCAGATGTTTAGTAATGTAGTGTTGGGGATTGATCATCATTATTTCGAGGAAGTTTTGGAACATCTGAAAGAAGAGGTTGGAGCTGTCAATGATACAGATTTGAGTGCGGAAAATTTACAAGAATTGGTGAGCCGATATAAGGCTTTGGTAGCGGAAAAAAATAGCGCAGAGTTTCCAACTAATCCTTTGAAGCAATTGAAGTTAGCGATTGAGGCGGTATTTAATTCTTGGCAAAATGAGCGCGCGGTTGCTTATCGAAGGATGAATAATATTACAGGTTTGATCGGTACGGCGGTGACTATTCAGTCGATGGTGTTCGGGAATATGGGTGATGATAGTGGAACTGGAGTGGCTTTTACTCGCAATCCTTCCACGGGTGAACGTGAATTTTTCGGTGAATTTTTGATGAATGCCCAAGGCGAAGATGTCGTGGCGGGGATTCGGACGCCAATGCCGATTACGCAACTGCAAGAGATTAATCCAGCGGTGTTTAATGAATTAGTGGAAGCGAAAGATATGTTGGAAAGGCATTATAAAAACATGCAAGATATTGAATTTACGATTGAGAAGGGGCGTTTGTTTTTGCTTCAAACGCGCAATGGAAAGCGGACGGCGAAGGCGGCGGTAAAGATTGCTGTCGATATGGTCGCGGAGGGTTTGACGACAAAAGAGCAAGCACTGATGCAGATTGAAGCGAAGGCACTAAATCAACTTTTACATCCACAAATAAAGGCTAGTGCCGTACGGAATGTAATTGCGAAAGGTTTGCCAGCTTCACCGGGTGCGGCTTGTGGGAAGATTGTTTTTACGACTGAGGAAGCGATGGAAATGGCCATCGATAAGAATGAAAAAGTCATTTTAGTGCGACGAGAAACCAGTCCGGAAGATATTTCGGGAATGCATGTGTCTCAAGGGATTTTGACGGCGCGTGGCGGAATGACTAGTCATGCGGCGGTTGTGTGCCGTGGAATGGGGAAATGTTGTGTGAGTGGTTGCAGTGAAATTACGGTAAATGTAGCGGCGAAGAAGTTGATTGTGGGCGAATTGGTATTGAATGAAGGTGATGTAATTACTTTGGATGGTAGTACTGGCGAAGTAATTTTAGGCGAGATGGAGATGCAAGATGCTTCGATGTCTGGTGATTTTCAGACGATTATGGAATGGGCTGATGTAATTCGACGAATGAAAATACGCACAAATGCTGATACTCCTGAGGATTGTCGTGTAGCGATGGAGTTTGGTGCCGAAGGTGTGGGGCTTTGCCGCACGGAGCATATGTTTTTTGAAGAAGATCGGATTCATCTGGTGCGAAGAATGATTTTAGCGAAGAATGAAGATGAAAGACGTGAGCCGTTGAAGAAGTTGAAAGAGATTCAAAAAGGTGATTTTGAAGGTATTTTTAGCGTGATGGGTAATCGGCCGGTGACGGTACGGCTTTTGGATCCGCCTTTGCATGAATTCTTGCCAGAACATGAAACACAAATCGAGGAATTAGCGCGTGAAATGAGTTTAGGTGTGAGTGAAGTGCGAGAAGTGATTGCGAATTTGCATGAGGTCAATCCGATGTTAGGACATCGTGGTTGTCGTTTAGGTATTTCGCATACGGACATTTACCAAATGCAAGTAGAGGCAATTACAGAAGCGGCTATTTCCGTTTCTGGAAGGGGAGAAAAAGTGCATGTGGAAATCGAAATTCCGCTCGTGGGAACTGTGAAAGAGTTGAGTTATTTGCGAAAAGTGACCGAAAAGACTTTGGCGGAATATGGTGACAAGGTGAATTTTGATTACAAAATTGGAACGATGATTGAGGTGCCGCGCGCTTGTTTGACGGCAAATGAAATTGCTACGGAAGCGGACTTTTTCTCATTTGGAACGAATGATTTGACGCAAATGACTTTCGGCTATTCGCGTGATGATTTAGGAAGTTTCGTACCAAAGTATTTGGATTTGGGAATTTTGGAGCGCGATCCAATGGCGAGTATCGATCAAAATGGTGTGGGTACTTTGATGCAGATTTGTGTGGAATTAGGGCGAAAAGAAAAGCCTGGGTTGGAAATTGGGATTTGTGGCGAACATGGCGGCGATCCAGAATCGGTGGAGTTCTGCAATAAGCTAGGATTGGATTTTGTAAGTTGCAGTCCTTATCGCGTACCGATCGCAAAATTGGCTGCAGCTCAAGCAGAGATAAAAGATAGAAAATTAGAGAGTTAGATACCGCCCCAATGGAGCTTATTGCGAAGAACTTTATAATAATGGTTCTTCGTACGGATCAGATAAAGTGCACGGCTAGAGCGGCGAAAACGCACTTTGTCGCCGTATTTAAGGCCAACAGTATCTTGGCCGTCGATGGTTAGACCAATGAGATGTTCGTCTTCACGTCTCTGAGTATCGATAGTGATGGTGAGTTGTTTATTATCTGGAATAACGATCGGACGCATAGAAAGTGAGCTAGGACAGATTGGACTGAGGACGAGTCCGGCGATTTTCGGATGAACAATCGGTCCGCCGGCGGAAAGGGAATGTGCGGTGGAACCTGTTGGAGTAGCAATAATCATGCCGTCGGCTTTAAATTTAACAACTTGACGGCCATCGACTTCGATGTCGAGTTTGATTAAACGAGCGAAAGCACCTTGATTGATTACTGCATCATTCAGTGCCAAGTAGCTATCTATCTTCTTTTTGTCGCGATAAATTGTCACGCGCAAAAGTGAGCGAAGATCGAGATCAAAGTCTCCAGCGAAAATTGCTTCAAGATCAGCAAGCGTTTTTTGAGGTGTAGTTTCAGTAAGAAAGCCTAATGTGCCGAAGTTTACGCCAAGAACAAGAACTTTTTTGCGTGATAAACGACGAGCTGTTTTTAAAAGGGTGCCATCGCCGCCAAGTGTGAGAACGAGATCGCATTTTTTGAGCAAATGGGTCTTTTGGAGGCCATTCTCGCCGGGGAAAATTAGAGCACAGTTTGCATCAAATAAGATTTCTTTGTTTTTTTCTTTGAGAAAAGTGACAATTTTTTCGATCCAGTTGCGATGATCTTTGATCGTCGCGGCGTTTCTTTTAGCTATTAAGCCAACTGTTTTGATTTCTTTTAGCGACATGATGTGATTATTCTATATTTTTTCAAATAAGGCAAGGAGGCGCGCAGCACTCTTATCCCAACCAAATTTTTCACCTTGAGTAAGCCCAGCTTCAATCAATTGACTACGCAAAAGTGGATTATTGGTAATTTTCTGCATGGCGTTGGCTATTTCTTTTGGTTGATGTGGGTCAAAAAAAACAGCCGCATCAACAACGACTTCGGGAATAGATGAATTTTGCGAACAAAGAACAGGACAAGCACAATTCATTGCTTCTAAAAGCGGTATTCCAAAGCCTTCATAAAAGGATGGAAAAACGAGCGCTGTGGCATTTTGATAAAGTTGATGTAGTTTCCTCTGATCGATATGTCCAAGGATTTCGATCGATTTACGTGCCGGACTTTGTTGAAGTAGTTCGAAAAACTGCTCAGATTGCCAACCCTTTTGACCAATTATCATCAGCTTGTAGTTGGGATTTTTGCGCCGAAAAATCTCGAAAGCTTTTAAAAGATTAATGTAGTTTTTACGTGGCTGTATTGTGCCAACAGCAAGGAAGTATTCAGCGGGTTTCGCCTTACTATTAGGTTTAAAACTGGCATCAGCAGCACAGTAAATAATTTCGGTTTTATTCGTCGATTGAGGAAAAAGTTTAGTTAAATCAGTTTGAGTATTTTCGGAAACCGTGAGGACTCTTTTAGCTTTAGCGATCGCGCGACGAAGAAAAAGCTTTTCGATTAATTGAGCTTTGAAATTATGCCCTTCATTAGCGACGAAACTGACTAAATCATGAACGGTGAAAATAATTTTTGTAGGCTTTTTGATCAAAGACGGTGTGATATAAGAACTGGGAGAAAAGAAAATGTCGATGTCATTTTGCTGACAAACTTTAGCGATCTCAAAATGTCGCATAAAGCCTTTTGTTTCTAGAATATGAATTTGGTGGTTTCTGGACGGCGCAAATTCCTGGTCTGCATGATCTAAAAACAAGAGGTAATGATTTTTTTGATCCTGAGAAAGTAAATTGCGCGCAAGATGAAAAGCATAATTCCCTTTTCCAGCTCTAGGCTCAGCAATGCAGCGCAGATCAATGGCTATTTTTTTCATATGGGGAGTATACACTTTACAATGATCTTATTTAAGCTATTCTTGAGCTAGATTAATTCTCGTTATGTTTGAAAAATTTAAGTTAGGTTTTAAGGCTCTTTCGTTTACGCGGAAAATGATTTTGATTGGTGCGATGATTGGGGCAATTTCGGTATTCTTACCATGGTATTCTGATCTTGATCGATTCAATGTAGGCGATACATTTCTAGGAATTAGTGGGCCTCTTTATCTTGCGGGCTTGATTACACTTTTTGCGTTTACGGCTTCGGGAACTGTGATTGTGCGTAGAATTTTGAAAAAACCAGTAAAATTACCATCGAGTGAAGGCAATTTGCATGTAGCAACTGCTGTTTTAGCTTTGTTGATGCTAGTTCTCACAAATTCAGTTTATTTCCACCCAAAATTTGGAATTAGTTTGGCGGACAAGGAAGTAGGCTTTGGCATGATGATGGCGATTATTGGCTTGGCTCTCATGGGAGGTTTTGCGATTTTGGGCCGAAAAGAGCGTGTAGAATACGCCAATGTAGTGAGTATTGACGAGCCCATATTTGAAGAAAAACTGAAGAAGATGCAAGAAAATCGCGATGCCCAAAAGATTGAAATTTCGAAGGAAACGACAGTTGAAGAAGCGATTGAAGCACATAAACAACGCGTACAAACTAGCACCAACGATATAAATTATTAGTATGGAACAAGAAGTGGTCGAATCAATTCAGGTAGAACCAGGGAAGGTCGTTTTCTATTGTAAGGACTGCGAAGAACTCGTAGATACCGAACGATGTGGGAGAAAATATGTTTATCGTTGTAAAAAATGCGACACGAAAAACGTAGCATTTGGAACGCTAAAAAGCGTGCGTGGATTTTTCCGTCTGGATGAGAAAGAGAAACAAAAACGCAAGGCAGAAAGCCAAAAAGCTGTAGAGAAAAAATAACATCTAAAATTCTATTGACGGTGAGTGAATCCTCACCTATATTTGGTTTACATACTTTTATTAACCTCAATTTTATGGATCCGAAGGATGAAAAGCAAAAAGCAATTGCGCTGGCAATGGCACAAATCGAGAAAAATTTTGGTAAAGGTGCGGTAATGAAAATGGGCGAATCAGCTCATGTACCTATAGAAATGATTTCGACGGGTGCGCGATCATTGGATATTGCACTTGGTGGCGGCGTGCCGCGCGGACGTGTTGTGGAGATTTATGGCCCGGAAAGTTCAGGTAAGACAACTCTAAGCTTACATATATTGGCACAAGCGCAAATGCTTGGTGGTACGGTGGCATTTGTTGACGCTGAACACGCCTTAGATCCAGATTACGCTCGCCGCATTGGAGTGAATGTAGATGAATTGATCGTTTCACAACCCGATAGTGGAGAACAAGCTTTAGAGATTGTTGAAACATTAGTACGCAGTAATGGCTTAGATGTAATTGTAGTTGATTCAGTAGCAGCATTGACTCCGAGAGCGGAAATCGACGGTGACATGGGAGACTCTCATATGGGCTTGCAGGCACGCTTGATGAGCCAAGCCTTGAGGAAATTGACAGCAATTGTCTCAAGAACAAAAACAACGGTAATTTTCCTCAATCAATTAAGAATGAAGATTGGCGTAATGTTTGGAAATCCCGAAACAACAACTGGCGGTCAAGCATTGAAATTTTATTCTTCCGTGAGGATGGATATTCGCTCAACTGGTAAGATTGAAGACCCTAGTGACACAGAAAAGGAAACTATTGGCCAAAGAGTAAAAGTTAAGATCGTAAAGAATAAAATCGCCCCACCATTCAAAATTGCAGAATTCGACATTATGTATCGCAAAGGTATTTCTTATGAAGGGGACTTATTGGACTTGGCAGTCAAATACAACATTACAAGGAAGTCTGGTGCCTTCTATTCGTATGGCGAAACGAAGCTTGGTCAAGGACGTGAAAATGCAAAGCTTTTCCTACAGGAGAACAAGAAAATCGCTTCTGCAATCGACAAAGATTTATCAACATTAGTTTTTGGATCGCAGAAAGATGTCGCAAAGTTAACTGAAAAAATGTCCGCTAAAACAATTGATGAATAATATATACCAAAAGCTCATCGAATATTCTCTGAAAATTATTAGCAAGAAGAGTTATACGGAATTAGAAATTAGAAAGAAGCTAGACTCCTTCTGTAAAAGGAGGAGTCTAGATGGCTCTATGATCCTTGAAAAAGTAATAGATAGATTGATTGAATTGAAATACTTGGATGATGCAAGATTCATTCAAAACTACACTAATGATCGAATTAATTTTGCGCCAAGAGGTAAAAGATTGATAAGGATGGAGTTAATTAAGCGTGGTATCAGCAAAGACTCTCTGGAGCAAGAATTTGGAAGAATTGAGATCGATGAATGCGAGCTTGCGAACAATCTAGCATTAAAATATGCTAGGAAACTGGAAGGTTTAGATAAAAATAAGTTTAGACAAAGAATGTTTGGATTTTTGGGCAGGAAAGGCTTTAGCCCAGATACTATTTACAAAGTACTAACACGCTGTTAAAATCACATCAGTTTAGTGGGGTCATTTTTGATCCTGCTGTTTTTTCCTTTTAATTTAAACTTTATGCAATCACCATTTTTAGCAGCGATAAATCAGCTTTGTGATGAAAAAAATATCCCAAAGGACAAGGTTCTGGAAACGATTGAAGCTGCTTTGAAAGCGGCTTACAGAAAAGATTACGGAACTAAGGATCAAGAAATTGATGTGGAGCTGGATTCTAAATCAGGATTAGCAACCGTATATTTATTGAAAAATGTGGTCAAAGAAGTGGAAATTGAGGATTTAGAGATGACAGAAAAGGAGGCAAAGAAATATGAAAAAAATGCAAAAATTGGCGACCAAATTCGAATTGATGTAACTCCAACAAATTACGGAAGAATAGCAGCGCAAGCAGCGAAGCAAGTGATCATTCAAAGAATACAAGAAGCCGAAAGAGACGTGATGTATGACACTTTCAAAGATCGTGAGAATGAGCTTATCAATGCCGTTGTTCATCGCGTTGATGGTCGTAGTGTTTATGTCAATTTGGATGACAAAATCACTACTTATTTGCCTTTTGAACAACAAATTCGGGGTGAGAAATATTATTCTGGACAAAGAATTAAGCTGTATCTAGATAAGGTAATAAAAACTAGTAAAGGGCCTGAATTACTAATTTCGAGGACTCATTCGAACTTGGTAAGAAAATTGATGGAGCTAGAGATTCCAGAAATTAAATCTGGTTTAGTACAAATTAAAGCGATTGCACGCGACCCTGGAGTCCGTTGTAAAGTTGCGGTTTATTCAAGTGATGAGAAGATCGACCCGATTGGCTCTTGTGTTGGCCAAAAAGGAGTGCGTGTACAAAATATTACAGAAGAATTAAACGGCGAAAGAATTGATATTATTCAATGGTCAGAAAGCATTGAAGATTATATTAAAACGGCTTTGGCGCCGGCAAAAACTTCGGTGATCAAAATTGACGAGGCAGGAAAGAGGGTAACTGTTTATGTACAAGCCGATCAAAGGCCTTTGGCTATTGGTAAGCAAGGACAAAATGTGCGTTTAGCATCAATTTTAACTGGCTATGAAGTAGATATTTTGGATATCAGCGAATACTCTGGCGGAGCAAAAGAAACGGAAAAGAAAAAAACAGAAGAAAAAATGGAAGCGAAGGAGGTTGGTGACTTGAAAATTGACAAAGCTTTAATTCAAGCCCTTGAAGAGGCGAATTTGACCTTGGTTGAGCAATTGAAAGGTTTATCAGCAAAGGATTTAGCAGAAGTGGATGGTATTGATGAAGATGGAGCGAAGGAGATTGCTGCTGCGGTTAAGACAGTGAAATAGTAGGCTTTAGGGCTTCGTTTTTTCGCTTTTCCGTGGTATAATTCTCGGATGAGTGAAGACCAAACAGTAATAAACTTACAGGATCATACATCAGAACCGGCAATTGCCGGGACTGATGTTGTAAAAATTAATCGTGAGTTTCAGGAAAAATCGACGATGCGTATGGCTAAAGATTTGAATTTGCCATATATCAATCTGAGTAAAACTCCTTTAAATCCAGATTTTTTAAAGATCATAAGTTTGGCAGATTCGCAATTGGCGCGAGTAATATGTTTTTTCCAAGTGGGAAAAAAAGTGCGTTTGGCATTGGAGGATCCAAACAAAGCTGAGACATTATCAATTATTGAAAGATTGAAAAGTGAGGGAAAGATAGTGGATTTAAGCTTAACTTCAGCGGATGGGATTAATGATGCTTTGTCGGTTTATAGCGGGACGGAGAAGTACAAAAAAATTGAGATAGTGAAGAATGTTGCAGAGGAAGCAATTGGGACTTATGAAAAGGAGATTTCGACTTTGGCGGAGTTACCGACGAAGATCACGGGATTAACTGCGGAGCAAGGGTTGAATTTATTGAATGTAGGAGCAATGAAAACGGGTGCTTCGGATATTCATTATGAACCAGAGGAAGGTAGTGTGGTAGTGAGGTTTCGGATTGATGGCGTTTTGCATCGCGTTTTTGATTTAAGTTATGACCTTTATAAGACACTGGCGAGCCAGATTAAGTATGAGGGGAGAATGCAGATGAATGTTGATAATGTGCCACAAGATGGGCGTTATAGTTTTGATTTTAATGAGAAGAAGATTGGTGTGCGTGTTTCGACGATTCCAACTCCTTATGGTGAATCGTTTGTATGTCGTTTTTTAGTTAGTCCTGAGAGACCTTTGACTTTGGAGGAGTTAGGGTTTGCAGGTTTGGCTTTAGTTAAATTGAAAAAGGCGGCACAAATTCCGAATGGGATGGTTTTAGTAACTGGGCCAACGGGTTCAGGTAAGACGACTACTTTGTATTCAATGTTGAGCATGATGAAGACGCCTGAAAACAAGGTCATTACGCTGGAAGATCCGGTGGAATACCATATCAGCGGAGTAACTCAGAGCCAGATCAATGAGAAGCGGGGATATAATTTTGGCAGCGGTTTACGCACACTCTTGCGGCAAGATCCAGATATCGTCATGTTAGGGGAAATTCGTGATTTGGAAGCGGCAGAAACAGCGGCACAAGCGGCTTTGACTGGGCATGTACTGTTAAGTACTTTGCACACGAATTCTGCAATTGAAACGATCCCGCGTCTGATGAATATGGGTTTACAATCTTTCATGATCGCACCGGCTTTGAATACGATTGTAGCTCAGCGTTTAGTTCGGAAGGTCTGCTCCGGTTGTAGTGTCAAGGAAGCGATCAGTCAGTCGGCGAAGCAAGAGTTTGAAATGGCGATCGAAGGATTGCGACGCATGAACCCCGATACGGCCTTAGAAGTACCTAGTGAGGTTCCAAAGGCGATGGGTTGCGATAAGTGTAGCAATACAGGCTATCAAGGCCGTTTGGTTATTTCTGAGGTGATCACGGTGAACCATGAAATGAAGCGGCTGATTTTGAATAATGCTAGCAGTGTCGATTTGATCACGGCGGCACGCAAGGAAGGTATTACAACAATGCGCGAGGATGGGCTTCTGAAAGTGGCGCAAGGTTTGACCACCTTGGAGGAGGTGTACCGAGTGACAAATATACTAGGCTAAATAGTAGAGCGATATTTATCGGCTTGTGCTAGGACAAGCCCTTTCATTTCGAGTAGGGTTAAGGTTGCTAAAAGTGTGGAAACTTCTAATCCCGATTGAGATTGGAGCTGAAAGATGTCGGTACTGCGGCGCTGTGAAAGGAGGTTTAAGATAGTACCTTCGTCGATGGTTAATTTGTAATGCTGGAGTTTTTTTCGAGGTTTGTCTTTAACGAGATCTTGTGGAAGGAGAGTGGGGGCTTCGTTGAGAAACGCGATGATATCTTTTGCGGAGCTGATCGGGTATGCGCCGCCTTTCTGTAATAATTCAATGCAGCCGAGACTATTTTCGCGATCGATATCACCTGGGACAACGAAAACTTCTCTACCCTGTTCTAAGGCACAATTAGCAGTAATTAATGCCCCCGATTTGGATGGAGCTTCTACAACGACGGTCATGATGGAAAGTCCGCTAACTATCCGATTGCGTGCGGGAAAATTGCGCGGAAGAGCGGTAGCATCTGCGGGATATTCAGATAGTATCAAACCCTTTTTGGCAATTTCGGCGGCGAGATTTTTATTTTCCGGTGGATAGATATTATTCAGTCCGCTACCGAGTACAGCAATAGTCTTTAAACCATATTCTAGCGCGGTTCGATGAGCGATACTGTCAATGCCACGGGCAAGGCCGGAAACTATGGCGATGTTGAGTGAGGAAAGATCTTTGATTAAAGATTGGGTGACATATTCCCCGTATTCGGAACAATGTCGAGTGCCGACAATCGCTATCGCGGGTAATTGAAGTAAATCCAAATCTCCTTGATAGAAAAGTTTATTCGGTGGATCAGGTATGTCCACTAAAGGCTTTTGAGTGACTTTAAAAAATTTTTCTTGGTACATGTCTATTTTGTACCAAGTTGTTCTTAAATTTTTCTAAAATTTTCTTAAAATTTTTATTAAATTTCGACTTGTCCGATTATGGAGGTTTTTATGCCGTGTTTTTGGCATACACTAGTGATTTGATCGACATCGTTGCTAACAACAATCATTCCGACGCCCATGTTCCAAGTCTTTCTGGCTTCTTGTTCAGAAACTTGGCCCATTTCCATTAGGCGTAACATTGGTTCGTGAGGGGTGGGAAGTCTGTCAAGATTGGCGCGGAATTGTGTCTTTTTCATGACACGGTGTAAGTTGCCTTCGATGCCGCCGCCGGTGATGTGGGCAATACCTTTGAGGTCGGCGATTTTTGGTTGCTTAAACCGTCCGTGTAGTTCGAGAATGGCGCTTGTGTAGATAATTGAAGGCGTGAGGGTAACTTCGCCCCAAGTGCGCTCGGAGTCGTATTTTTGGTGAGCCCAGTCTTCGCCGAGTTTATTTTTGAGAATATGGCGGACGAGTGAAAGACCGTTTGCGCGAAAACCGGCTGAGTGAAGGGCGATGATTTGATCGCCGGGGCGAATGGTTTGGCCGGTGATGATTTTTTCTTTTTCGACAATGCCGACGGCGGTGGCGTTCCAGAGGTAACCGTTGACGGCGTTGCCGAGTTCGGCGATTTCAC
>JACCDN010007582.1_pt1 | contig 17287 bp, 19 predicted proteins | sample 7441691 | NCBI WGS metagenome assembly JACCDN01 (sample SAMN15323439, study PRJNA562643) | freshwater metagenome | isolation source: river surface water | place: USA:Blue River Watershed | collected 2017-08-16
GGGTTTAAAGCAAAAGCTGTCTTGGCTGAAAAAGGGTATGACGCAGACTATATCATAGATGCTGCCCAGAAGATGGGGGCGCAGGCAGTTATTCCGCCCAAAAAGACCAGATCTTCTACCAGATCATGGGGCAAAAAACTCTACAAAGAACGCAATCTGATTGAGTGTTTATTTGGCAAACTCAAGCATTTCCGAAGAGTCGCAACACGTTACGATAAAATCGCCTCCTCCTTCCTTGCCTTTGTCACTATAGCTGGAATATTCCTATGGTTAAAATAAATGTCGACAGAAGCTAGATTTAAATGTTTTTTATAAAAAATCAAATTTCTGATATATCGTTAATCATTTTGTAACTTTTCCATGCGATGTTGAACTATAGGAACTTAAAAAATAACAACATCAAGGGGAAAAGAAATGGCAGGAACAACTGGAACGTCTTCCATAAAGAATATGGTTGATATTGATGGAGCTCTTTCATCAAATGTAGATGGCTACGAAGGATTTGGAATTCTTTATAGTCAAGATTTTTCATTTAGTACAACAATTGGTGCAGGTGCTGGAGGTTTACTTGATACGTCTGCCCAGATAAAAGCAACACCGCTTGTGATCAAAATTGCATCAGGCGTTTATATTCCAACCATGGAGACACATTTTATTCAAGGAACACCTTTCTTAAAAATCAATATTGCAAAGCTTGCCAATGTTAATGGTACAAATCAGCTAAGAGAAACCATCCTTTTTGAAAATTGCTATATCTTGAAAATGTCTCCAAGCAATGATGTAAAAACAGCTATGAATTATAATACGCTAACATTACGTTTTACAAAATATACAGATACATTATATGCATACGATGATATTACGGGCGGTCTTTTAGGAAAAACAGAGTCCATTTATGACTTCTCTAAAAACATTACAGCTTAATTTATAAAAAGGAGCATATAAAATGGCAACACCAACTGCATCTCAATCTCAATCTCATATTATCAACATTGAAACAATTATTGGAAAACCTCAACTTTCTTCTACTATTGATGGATTCCAGGATTATGGCCCCTTATACGCATCATCTTTTTCATTTGAAAAAATTGTGGCACCTGAAGCAGGAGCTGATTTGTTTGCATCAGCAACGATCACAGCATCGGCATTGAATATTACAATTCAAAAAGGAGGTTTTATTTCTGATTTGCGAAATACATTTTTAAATGGATCTCCTATTGCGCAAATCACCTTATTGACACTTTCAAATGTTGGGGGAACAAATAAAATAAGTGACAGGCTTATTTTTAATAATTGTTATTTGCTGTCTCTTGACACAAAAACACTTGCCGATGGAACCGAAACGGCTATTTTAAATATTCGTTACACAAAATTCACACACACCGTCTTTCAACATAAACAAGATGGGACTCCTCCTGGGCAAAATGAATCTATGTTTGACTTGGCAACAAATACAACGGCTTAAAATATAGCTTGAGATAGAATCTAAACTGCTATAGAATTAACTCCTGATGAATTACAACTCAAAGGGAGTTAATAAATATTATGGCAGCAACAGCAGGATCTAGTTCTCAAACCTATATGATTAACATTGAAACAACAATTGGCACTCCTCAATTGAAATCTGCTGTCGAAGGATTTGAGGTTTTTGGTCCTTTATACAAATCAACTTTTTCATTTGAAAAAATTGTTTCCCCTGAGGCTGGAGCTGATCTTTTTTCTTCTGCAACTATTACGGCAAGCCCGCTTTCCGTTACAATTCAAAAGGGGAACTATATATCTGATCTTAAAAATACCTTCATGAGTGGCTCGCCTGTGCAGCAAATAACAGTTGTAACACTTGCTAATATTGGAGGGACGAATAAAATAACGGATCAGCTTGTTTTTAATAATTGTTATCTCTTAAGTGTTGATGGTGAGCAAACAAACGCAGATTCTACAGAAATTGCAATACTTTCAATTCGTTACACAAAATATACGCACACAGTTTTTAACTATGATCAAGAAGGCATTCTTTTGGGAAAGAATGAAAGCATGTTTGATTTGACTCGAAACACAACATCCACAACAGGAGTTAGTTAAGCCTTCTTTGCGTTATAATTTCCAATTGCTGCAGTTATGGCGTCTTGTGCCAAAATGGAGCAATGGATTTTAACGGGGGGGAGTGCTAAATGGGAGGCAATGTCGGTATTTTTGATTTTCCCGGCTTCTTCTAAAGTTTTACCCTTGATCCATTCTGTAGCAAGAGATGAAGACGCAATTGCGGCCATACATCCAAATGTTTTAAACTTTGCATCACGAATCAGACCATCATCACCCACTTCAATTTGAAGCTTCATTACATCTCCGCATGCAGGCGCGCCTACAAGTCCAGTCCCTACATTTTGGGAATCTTTATCAAGAGCTCCAACGTTACGTGGATTTTCATAGTGATCAACAACATCTTTGCTATAAGCCATTTTTATTTCTCCTCATTTTCGCCAGAGCGTTTTCTTTGTACACCTGCGAATTCTTCGTATCTATTCAAATCTACAGTATCAAAACTGCCATTTCTTTCATCGTGATCATACGTCTGTGTCACTACAGGATTTGGCGGTGATGATATTTGTGGTTTTGGCTCTTCCGCCTCTTGTGCTCCAAAACACCACCAAAAACAAGTTAGAATTCCAAACATAATGATCACACTCTTTGCGCATATAATAACGAATTATACCTTAAAAACTTGTAACATACAAGTTTAATTCTTTGATTCTTGTCACCCACAAAATGCATAAAAGTCAACAAAACGCAAGGCAAAATCACGAATTTGGGAGAGCAGGGCGATTCGATTGTCTTTAAGGGATGGATTTGGATCATTGACTGTCACATGATCAAAAAATGCATTTAATGGGGAGCTTAATGTTAACAACCCATTGAAGGCTTGTGTGTAATCAGATGCTTCTTGAATTTTAAAAAACGCTTCAAAAAGGTCTTTTTCTTCCTGTTGCTCAAAAAGGTCTGGTGATACATGCGCGGTGTTTTGAACGCCTTTTAAAATATTGGCGGCTCTTGAGAAAACGCCTCTTAAAACTTCCCCTTCTTTTTGCGACATGATATGGGAAATGGATTCAACTTTTCTTGCAACTTCTGGAAGATTTTGATCTTTAATATCTTGATGGTTCAAACACGCATTCATCACATCATGAGGGATATTCTGATCTTTGAGCATCACTTTAAATCTCTCTAGAATGAATTCAAACACTTCTGCAGCTGAATGTTCCATATGGGAAGTTAAAAGCTGATAAAGATTGAAGGATAAGTTATTTTCCAAAATCAATCTTATAATGCCAAGGGCTGACCGGCGCAGAGCAAATGGGTCTTTTGAACCTGTTGGTTTTTCACCAATGCTAAAAAAGCCAAGAAGTGTATCGATTTTATCGGCAAGAGCAATGATCACGCTTAATGGGTTTTTTGGGCATGTATCATTTGGACCTTGTGGCTTATAATGCTCTTCAAACGCCAAAGCAACATCTTCGTTCATGTTTTGAAGTCTTGCATAATATTTTCCTGCAATTCCTTGAAGTTCTGGGAATTCATTCACAAGTCCTGTTGCAAGATCAGCCTTACACAAATTTGCAGCTTCCAGAATGCGTGATTCATCAAGTTTAAATGTAACCTGGTTAATCTTAATGGCAAGGTTTGATATGCGCGCAACCTTTTCCAACATGGATCCAAGTTTTTGGTGGAAAACCCTTGTTTTTAGACCTTCAAGGTGATCTTGAAGAGTTTTCTTTTGATCAGTTTGAAAGAAAAACAGGCCATCAGAAAGCCTTGCGCGTAAAACACGCTCGTTCCCACAAACAACTGTTTTTCCGCCATCTTGTGGGGTGATTCCTGCTGCAAAAAGGAAAAATGGGGCAAGGTTTCCTTTATCGTCTTGTGCTAGAAAATAACGTTGGTGTTTTTTGCAAACAGCAATTAAAAGCTCTTTTGGCAAAACCATAAACTGTTCATCAATGCATCCTTTTAAAACATGAGGCCATTCAACAAGGCCCGTGACTTCGGCTAAAAGGCCTGGGTCCTGAATCAACTTGTAAGGCCCTCCCTCAAGCAATTTTTGAATTTGATTGATGATAATTTCTTGGCGCTGAGCAGAGTCTACGATAACATTATTTTTTAAAAGATCTGATTTATATCCTTCAAATGAAGTGACGGAAATTTCTTTCTCTCCCATAAAACGGTGACCAGATGTTGTTGCTTTGACAGGAATTTCAAGATCTTGAACTTCAACTTTTTGCCCATTAAAAAGAGGCATGATTTGATCAATGGGACGAACCCATGTCATTTTCTTATCACCCCAGCGCATGGATTTTGCAAAGGTCAGCTCATTTAAAATGTACTTGATGATTTTTTCTAAAACTTGATTAGTTGGAAGTCCTTCTTGAACAACATCGGCCATCCAATAGATTCCTTTTCCTGTATCCACTTGACGACATTGTTCTGGAGACATATTCACGCTTTGAAAAAATCCTTTTTGCGCTTGATCTGGTGCGTCAATTTTGGGGCCTTTTTTTTCTTGAGTTTGCGTGCTTTGAGATAGTGGCAATCCTTTTGCGCAAACAACAAGGCGTCTTGGTGTGACAAAAGATTCAATATTTTCAAAAGACAGGTTTGCTTGGACAAGCTGTTCTTGTAAAATTTTCTTTAAATCCTGACATGCTTTTTCTTGCATTCTTGCAGGAATTTCTTGGGTTAAGATTTCAAATATAAATTCACTCAATTTCTTGTATCCTTATACTGTTTTTGCTTTTTCGATGACAGATGCAAGTCCGCCAACCATATAAAATGCTGCTTCTGGAATGTCGTCGCACTGACCTTCTACGATGGCTTTAAAGCTTTCAATTGTTTCTTTTAATGGTACAAACACGCCTGGTATTCCCGTAAAAGTTTGTGCAACATGAAAGGGCTGGGAGAGAAGTTTTTGAATTTTTCGCGCTCTTGCCACAATAAGTTTGTCTTCTTCAGAAAGTTCATCCATGCCTAAAATTGCAATAATATCTTGCAAGGATTTATAGGTTTGCAAAATTTGTTGAACTTTGGTGGCAACTGCATAATGCTCAAGGCCTACAACGCGTGGATCAAGAAGCCTGGATGTGGAATCAAGAGGGTCAACAGCTGGGTAAATACCAAGCTCTGAAATCTGACGGCTTAAAACAGTAGTTGCATCAAGATGTGCAAATGATGCAGCAGGGGCGGGGTCTGTTAAATCGTCAGCTGGAACATAAATTGCTTGAACGCTGGTAATGGACCCTTTGTGTGTGGATGTGATGCGTTCTTGCAAAAGACCCATGTCGTAGGCCAGTGTTGGCTGATAACCTACAGCTGATGGAATTCTTCCTAAAAGCGCAGAAATTTCAGCTCCTGCTTGTGTGAATCTGAAAATATTATCGATGAACAACAAAACATCTTGTCCTTCTTGGTCTCTGAAGTATTCAGCCAGAGTCAGACCTGTTAATGCAACCCTTGAGCGCGCTCCAGGCGGTTCATTCATTTGCCCGTAAACAAGGGCAGCTTTGGAGCCTTTTTCAAAATCAATCACGCCTGAGTCAATCATTTCATGGTAAAGGTCATTTCCCTCACGTGTTCTTTCTCCAACGCCTGCAAAAACAGAATATCCGCCGTGAGCTTTGGCCACATTGTTGATAAGTTCCATAATCAAAACAGTTTTTCCAACGCCTGCACCCCCGAAAAGACCAATTTTCCCACCCTTTGCATAAGGAGCTAAAAGATCTACAACTTTAATTCCAGTAGTTAAAATTTCAGATGAAGTGGCTTGTTCGCTAAAGCTGGGAGCTTTTGCATAAATGGATGATTTTGATGCGGTTTTAATGGGGCCTCTGTTATCAACAGGTTCTCCTACAACATTCATAATTCTGCCTAAAACTTCAGGTCCAACGGGCACATGAATTGGATTTCCTATATCAAGAACCTTTTGTCCCCTTGTCAGGCCGTCTGTTTTGGACATAGCAATTGTGCGCACAATATCATCGCCCAAATGTTGGGCAACTTCTAAGGTCAGAGTTTGTTCTCCATCACGCTTTATCTCAAGCGCATTTAAAATAGCAGGAACGTTTCCTTCAAATTTTACATCCACAACTGGGCCAATAATTTGAGTTACGATACCGTAATTCTGCGCTTTCATCTCTTTTTGTCCTTTAAATTTATCTATTGCATTTGGTGGATATAACTATATAACAAATACATTTCACCAAGCAATCATTTTCCCTGTTAATTTAAATATAACACAAATAAATATCTTGTCAACTATTAATTTACAAAGCAATAGGAGCGCATGCTCGAAAAATACAGATCACACATGAGACTTGCAAAGATGAAAAATTCGAGCATTGTTTTTTGGCTTAAGTATCGGTTAAGGAACTCTGTTTTTTAAGGTATTCGGCCATGATTACCATGATGAATAGGTATGTGAAAAAGCCAGCGACCCTTTCAATGTACCAAACTCTTTGGATGATTAGATCATTCTGCCTTCTCAAGAAATCTATTTCATTTTGTGTTTTTGTGTAGTAATTTCTAAGGAATACAAGCTCTTGCGGGCTTTCAGGTTGAGTATTGAGAGAGTTTTCGTCTTGTGGTAAGTCAATCCCTTGAACAACATTTTGTGATGCAAAGACAAAGCCAAGTGCGATTATTTTCCAAATTTTCATGTTTTTTCTCCGATCAAACATTATGATACTACATTTTTTATTAAGAGCAATCCATTTTCTTGGTCCGAAGGTTGTAAAAATAATTATTGACAAAATGTTGTATATTTGTCAATATATTTTTATATTAAATGAAAGGTAGGTAAAAAAAATGTTAGATATTATGATTATGCGGGATTCGAATTTTCAGGAAGAATTGCTCAGGGCAGGGGGTGTTTCAAAGGAGAACTTTATGCAAGTTTTGTCTAAAAACCCCACATCTTTGCGTATTTCAATTAAAAAAATACAAGAGGTTCCTGATGAACAACTCTTTTGATATAGATGACTACTCTTTGGAAGAATTACTTGAAGAAGCTCAGAAACGCTTTTTGGAAATGGAATATGATTGGGATGAAATTGCCAGACCAGAGCAAAAAATGCCAAAAGAAGACTGGCATGTATGGTTGATTTTGGCAGGGCGTGGCTTTGGAAAAACAAGAACAGGGGCTCAAACCATTCATCAACTTGCAATGTCTGGAAAATACCCAAGAATTGCTTTGGTGGGAGAAACAGAGCATGATGTTCGCAGTGTGATGGTGGAAGGGCAAAGTGGTATTTTAAATATTGCCTCGCCTTTGACACGTCCGCAATATAATTCTTCTTGTGCCAAGCTTGTGTGGCCAAATGGTGCTATTGCTCAGCTTTTTTCAGCGCAAACGCCAGATGCTCTTAGAGGTCCTGAATTTTATGCAGCATGGGTTGATGAATTGGCAAAATATCCTCATCCACAAAACCTTTATGATCAATTGAATTTCACACTGCGTCTTGGTCAAAACCCAAAAATGATCATCACCACAACACCAAGGCCGATTTCTTTGATCAAAGATCTTTTAAGTAAGGCTTATGTTCACATAACAAGAGGATCCACTTTTGATAATGCAAGGAATCTATCTGCTCACTTCATCAAGCATATTAAGGATTTATATCAAGATACCGATCTTGGTGCACAAGAACTTGAAGGTGAAATAGTCCACGTTTCAGGGCTGTTTCGAGAAGGTTGGTTTAAACATGGGTATCCATAAAAAAGACATAAAAAAAGCAACCCTTATATAAACAAGAGTTGCTATATGTTCTCAAGCTTAAACTATTTCCCAGACACAGCGTCTTTTAAGGCTTTTGCAGCGCGGAACTTTGGTACTTTTGTTTCAGCGATTGCAATTTTTTCGCCTGTTTGAGGATTTCTTCCTTCTGTGGCTTTTCTCACACCAACAAGGAATGTTCCAAAACCAGCCAAACGAATTTCTTCGCCTTTTGCCAATGCTGAAACCAATGTCTCAAATACAGCTTCGATTGCAACTGTTGCTTCTGTCTTTTTTATATCCGCAGCTTGTGCTACAGCATCAATTAATTCACTTTTATTCACGGGAATAACCTCTCTTTATATCTTTAAAATTGGTTTTATCAGTTTTCAAATCTTCATGTATTACTACAGATAAAATCAGACTAGATCCTTTTAAGACCCGCGTCAACCTTTGTTTGAAGGCTTTTATCATCTTTTTTTAAAAAAATATGAATATGTTGTATTTTTAACACAGAAAACCAATAAAAAACCCTCCCATAAATCGTTTTAGACGGGGCAGGGAGGGCGTTGTTTGATTCTACTTAATCTTTGCTTCTCTGAAAATCACATGCTTGCGCACGATTGGATCGTATTTTTTAAGCTCAAGCTTGCCTGTCATGGAACGTGGGTTCTTATGTGTTACATAGAAAAAACCTGTATCTGCGCTACTTAAAAGCTTGATGTTAATTGTTGTTGGCTTGGCCATTTATAATCTCCTTGACTAATCATTTTGTTTGCTGGTGCTGCCGGAGAGGATTGAACTCTCGGCCTCACCCTTACCAAGGGTGTGCTCTACCACTGAGCTACGACAGCATCACATATTTACTTTCAGGTTATTAACACAAAAACACTTAAAATGCAACACAAAACTTATATTTTTCCAAAAAGTGCTCTTATTATTAACTTTGAGTTTCCTGCCTGGATTCCTTCTAAATTTTCAATAGTTTTTTCTTGTAGTGCTTTAAGAATACGAACTCTTTCCCTGGGGTTGAAATTTAAAAATCCAGACTGACTTGCCTGAGTTAAAACGTCCATGTTAATTTTTTGTACGCTTTTAATGGTTTTATTCTTTTGGCGGTTCGTGCATCCATCAAGCAGCCTTGTTTCTTCAATGAAGGCTTTTTTCCCCGGCGATAAAGCGTCTATGAGTGTGACCCATTCTCCAACCTTTAAATGACTGATGACTTCTTGTTGGTTTTGTGTCAATTCTTCTCTTGTAAGAGACTGAGTTGCTTTTTCAACAAATGCTGGTGTTTTGCCTTTAAGCTCTTCAAGAATTTTCAATCGATCTTCTAAATGTTTTTGTCCCTTATAACCGCCATTAATACCGACTTTGCGAAAAGATAAGGATTGATTCCCAATCATGATGGCCAATGAATCTGGATCGACTGCTTGAAGGTGCTTTAAAATGACATGCTGCATTGAAATATCAAATAATGAAAAATCAAGAACAGATAAAAGCTGTGTTAATGAAGAGTTGGAAATCCCTTGTAAGTAATAAAGTGAATGCTGACGATCTCTTAAATCACTGCTGGATAAAAGATTTGCTGCGTGCGCAGTATAGAGTGTGGATAGGGGGATTTTGGACACATGTCTTAATTGTGAGACTTTGAATTTGGTATTCATTTTATGAAAAAAACCACTGTGAACAGCATATCTTAAAACAAGAAAATCAGACTTTCTTGCAATTTCAAGTATTTTGTTGTGTGTATGGCTCATGCGTTTTGTTTTGTTGAAGATATGACCAAAAAGGAACTTTTCCAAATCATCCTCGGGCCCCACATCTTTGTAACCATTTGCGCGTTCACAGTGGGTTAGGGATCTTTGAGAATAGCTATCTAATGTATCATCAAGATCCATTCCAAATGCTGAAAAGTAAGTTATTAAAAAAGTGAAAAATGAAAAAATAAATGCATTCATGATAAAGCCTCCTTATAATTAACAGCTGTCACATGTGCATAATATATTCTAATTATGAATTTTGTATGAACAATTTTAGATTCCTTTTTTCTTCATAAACAAAATTATGTAAAATAAAAAATGAAAAGGGAATCAAAGAGCCCCTAAAAACCTTAAAATCCTAAGATTTGGTAAACATGTTCTTGTGGGAGGAACCTCCGCCTGATTTGGATTAAGGATTGTAAAAATTTGTTGATGAATATCGGTCTTTGTGCCTTGAATGAAATTCAAGAATTCGTTTTTTGTGAAAGACTCTATGTTTGTAAGAAACTTGTTTGCTTTTTCAAGTGTGTCTGTGTTTTTATCTTGGGTTCCAATGTTTTGATGCAATAATGCCAATGAAAGCTGGATGGGAATCTCATCTGAGGACTCAAATGGGTTTGGTGTGTATTCTTGTATTTGTTCTTTGAGTTCTTGTGTGAAATCAATCCTATTTAAAAGAGATTGCCCACTTATCAAATCCGTAGTTGGTGTTTTCCCTGATTCTTCCAATAAAAAAGCAAGTTTAAAATACACACAAGCTATATTGAGTAAATCATTATTGGTTGGAGGCGATTTTTTGGATACAAAATCATGACATGTTTTTCGCACGATTTTTCCGATATATTCAATATCAGGCCTGGTATTCATCATATCATTAACGCATATCAGTGTATAGCTTAAATCACCAGCTTTCAAACTGTTTGAAGCGGTTAGTATAAGCATTAAAGCAATTATTTTTCTCACTTTTTTCAATCTTTCTTTGTTGAATATGGGCGCACTATATATATTTCTTTTGAAAAGTTGCAAGCATTATTGTATGGTTATACATAAATTAACACAAGGGGTGCTTTTTAGCTGAGACGAGATTTTTCAATCTTAACCCTTTGAACCTGTTTGGTTAGAACCAGCGAAGGGATGTGGGAATGTTTGAATATGTCTTTTTAATTATCATTTTATCGTGTTTAAGTCTTTGTTTTGAGCATCCTTTTGATGTGATGAAAACTTGGTGGCAAGCAAACCCTGGGCTTCCTTCTCTTAAGGTTGTTATTTCACGAATTCATCAAGCCAGAGGGGTTTATGGGTTTTATTGTGGGTTTTTGCCCAATATGATAAGAATTCTTTCAAAACAAGCCTATCGTTATCCTTTGATGATTTTTCTCCCACTTTTTTATAAAAGTATTTTTGAAGAAAAATGGTTTATCAGTTTTTTATGCGCCCTAACAATTGCTTTTTTTGAAGTCCTGGTTATAACGCCGCTAGAACACCTTAAAGTGAGACTTATTTTGATTTTTCAAAAAAATCATTTAAGTTTTGATGTTTATAAAGGCTTTCATATCGTTGCTTTGCGTCAAATTGTGTCATGGGGAAGCTTTTTGTGTTCACATGATTTATTAACTTTTATCTTCCCAAATGCCCATTTTTTAATCATTGGGGTGATGGTGGGAATTCTGAACACGCTTTGCACCCTCCCCTTTGATTGCATGAAAACATGTATCCAAAGCGGTAAAGCCCGGACAATTCAAGAGGCATATGCGCAAATACACTCTTACAAAGGGTTTTATAAAGGGGTTGAACCAAGAATGATTCAATACACCATCAACGCAGCGTTTACTCTTTTTATCTTGGAGAAATTTAAAGGTTTTTAAGGATCTCATTCCAAGTTTTATGAGGGATTTTCGAAGCTGTCGTGTCTTTTGATACCAAGTGTTTGATGATAAGTTTAGCCGCATAGCGCTTTTGATCATGGGTAGCGTTTGGGTGACTCATCACCTCTACAGCTGCTGATTTTAACCCTTCTTCACTTGTTTCCAGTGTGCCGCTCTCGCTTAGTTTTAAAACACTTATTTGATACGCAAGGGTATCTAATGGGCTTTGTGGCATGTATGTGCGAATTTGCGTCCCCATTACTTTGTATGTTGTGGCGAACAACCCTTTAAAATGACTTGCGTGCGATTCAAAAGATGATCCCAGACAAATAGTTAATGCTAAAATACCGCCAATTGTTTTCATGATTCTTATCCTTATTTTAATTTTCATTTTATTGCATAAAACAAATATCTCATGATTTAAAACCCGAGTCAAATCAAATTCTTTTTAAGTGCTTAACCTATAAAACACATGATTCCCAAGGCTAAGGGTCATAAGATTTGGATCTGCCCAATAAGGGGTGATGGCTTTTGTGTGATAATGATTGGCGCCAAGTGTAAAATCAGGAGCGTTTTTAATTGTTGTTTGCAAGACAACATCTTGGCATATTTGAAAAATGGGGCTTTGTTTGATCACATCACTTAAAAGCTCGTCCTTATTTGGGTCTCCTGTATTCCAACATGAAAATTGATATGGTTTTTGACAAATTTTTGCAATTGTTTCATTTTTGCTTTGATAAAACCTGTTCACAATCACAAGAGCCACGGCTTGAAGCCCTAAAACACCCGTTAAGTTATACTCTCCCCTTGCTTCTCCATAAATTGTACGTGTCATAATTTCAAAATCATTTTGTGTCATTTCATCACCTTTTTATAATTAACTTTATAGATTACATTATGTCAAAAAATAAATGTATTGTCAAATAAAAAATACATTCCTTGGAATATTTTAAATAATTAAGGGTTTATTCATACTTTGTTTGTTATGTTAAAGACTCATAAGATCCATGTTGTAAAAGGAGATCTGCCATGAAGCGTTTTTTATTAATCTTTTTCATTTTCATAAATCTTCCAGTATTTTCAACAGATTTAGAAGGCACACAGGATGCTTTGGCTGCCCAGCAAATGGAGAATATGCTTAAAGGTATTCTGGTGCAGCATGCTTTAAATACCGTTCCATCCTCCCCCAGCAGGGCTTTTGATGATTTCGTGAGCGTTTTGCCGCAGCACATGCACGCTCCTTTGAAGGGGGCTTTGCATTCCTATGCTTTGCCGCAATCTTCTCTATGGCGCGAATTCTTGGGTGATATTGAGCGCAATCATTCCAGTGCAGATGGTTCAGGCTACATGAAAATGGCGTTGATTGCCCTTGAAGAACTTTTCAATCACAATCTTGTTTTCCTTATTTTTCAAGAAGGGTCTGATTTGCATGAGGCTAAGAAAAATAAACAAGCCCTACATGTATTGACCAGTATTCTTCCTTTGAATGTCATCACATTCCTTGATAAAATTAAAGCGATTAAGCCCTATGAAGAGACAGCTTTTGACCAAGTTTCCCTTCAGCTTGATCAAACCGTTAGAACAAAGCCCTCCCCTTTACCTCAGCTTGATCATCTTGCTTTGGTTTTAATTCGTGAAAAAATCCAGGAAAAACGCCATGACCACTTTTATTTGCGTGCAACAAACCGTTTACGAGAAATGGACGACATGGGCGCAATTGAGCTTTTCATGCAAATGTTGCCACAACATATTCATACGGCTATGAATGAGCTTTTAAAAACAACAGAGCTTCGTGTGTTCACCTTGCGTCAAATGTGCGAAAATTTCTATTCTGCCCATAAAAAAGACCTTCTTCATATTCAAGACCAAGCCTTGGTCAAAGCTCTGGAATCGGCAGAAAAATTCATGATTGTGTCGGTAGATCCTTACTATTATACAGATGTTTAAAGGGGTTTTTTTAAGGAATTATAAACATGACTCCGTAAAGCCAAAGCCCACTCTTTCGAGCGCCTCATCCACCACCTGCTCCCATTTCATTCCCAAAGATAGATCCCACCAGGGCTTACAGCCCTTCGGGATGACAAAGGGGGCGAGTGTTTGTCACCTCATTCTTTCTTGTCATCTTGAACGCACGTGAAAGATCCCTCTTTCGAACCGGCATCCACCGTCTGCTCCCATTTCATTCCCAAAGATAGATCCCACCAGGGCTTACAGCCCTTCGGGATGACAACAGTAGTCCTCCTTGTCATCCTGAGCGCAGCCTGAGGATCCCCCTTTCGAGCGCCTCATCCACCACCTGTTCCCATTTCATTCCCAAAGGCAGATCCCACCAGGGCCTTGACAGGCTCTTCGGGATGACAAAGGGGGCGAGTGTTTGTCATCTTGAGCGAAAGCGAAAGATCCCCCTTTCGAACCGGCATCCACCCCCTGCTCCCATTTCATTCCCAAAGGCAGATCCCACTAGGGCTTACAGCCCTTCGGGATGACAAAGGGGGGATTTTTAAATTTAACCCTTGATTTTTATTAAAATAAGCCTTATATATTCTTTGAATTAACTAATAAAGATAAGGACACTTAAATTATGAATTTTAAAATCACAACGCTTTTATGCGCCTGCCTCTTTTTTGCAAAAGAAAATTTTTGCGCAGATCTTCCTTTGGCACAGATAGAAGATATTGGAACTCCACAGCAAATAGAAACCCTAACACGCATTTTTGAAAACGCCATCATGCGCGGTGAAAACTTAATCACAAGAAGAATTAAAAGTATCGGATTTTCTGATAATAGAGATGATTTTATTCAGATTCATTTTAGAGATTTGCCTCATCTTCAAGCAATAATCGATCATGTCCCAGACGTTAAGGCGGCAGATGAAAAAATAGTTTTTGTTTTTGATCAGGGGGCGCCAGATGATTATCGTGAAGCAATCACCACTGATCGAGGAACTTTCCTGACTTATGATGAATTTTGTCATATACAATCTTCAAGTCATATTGATGTTTCGGGGGATATAAATGCTCCGGGCATAAGTTTCTACTTTGCTTCTCCATGTAGAATCAGCTCAGCTAATATAACATCTGCTGGACTAAACAGTCGTTTCCAAACTGTATTGGAGTCTAAGCTTGAAGATTTGCTCATTATGCACCCTCAAATGACACTTGATGGCACTGCCCAGTTAAAGCAAAGATTGCGTGCACAACTAACACAGCAAGAAGTGTTTCCAACTATTGAAAGTATTATAAGTGGTTTTATTGTTGGAGAAAACCTTTCTTATACTCCCTTTGCGTCAGTTCATTTAGACGGATCTTTGATTATTGCAGCATCTAGTATGGACATGCTTTTAAGATTACAAGAAGATTTTAAATATACATATCCAAAACAAAAGATCAATCTAATTCAACAAGGGTATGATGGCGTGTATTATAACACAGAACTTCAGTCTAATATTGGAATGTTGGTTAGATCCACAGGTTCAATGCTGTTTTATAACACAGCCTCTGCGTTATCTCCGCTCTATGATTTTATTTTCGAATCAGGAGCAGATATGTATGGTTTGGGGTCTAACAGTGGAAAAAATTTAACATTTCAAGCAGGAAGAAAATTAAAACTTGGACTTTCCCGTGAAGATCCTAATCCTTTTCTTTTATTTTTAGATCCAGAATCAAGAAGGACCCTTCCTGGATTTTTTATCGTCAATGGAAATGCCCCAAGAGTGGCGACAAGAGATTGAGTTAAAGGAAATATTTTTCAAGCATGATCTGGATATAAAAACTAGATCTAAAACAAGGGGAAAGCACTTTAAGCATCCCCTTTTTTTGTTACTCTTTTCTCCAAACATCGCCCTTTGTCATCCTGAACGCACGTGAAAGATCCCTTTTTCGAACGAGCATCCCCCGTCTGTTCCCACTTCATTCCCAAAGAGGGATCCCACCAGGGCTTACAGCCCTTCGGGATGACAACAGTAGTCCTCCTTGTCATCTTGAGCAAAAGCGAAAGATCCCTTTTTCGAACGAGCATCCCCCGTCTGTTCCCACTTCATTCCCAAAGAGGGATCCCACCAGGGCCTTGGCAGGCCCTTCGGGATGACAACAGTAGTCCTCCTTGTCATCTTGAGCGAAAGCGAAAGATCCCCCTTTCGAACGCGGCATCCCCCGTCTGCTCCCACTTTATTCCCAAAGAGGGATCCCACCAGGGCCTTGGCAGGCCCTTCGAGATGACAAGATGGGGCCAATGATTGTCATCTTGAACGATGCGCGAAGATCTTACTTTGGAACACGTGGCATGTAAGGCGGCTCCGGGTTAATCCCCAAAAAGAGAGTTCACCTGGCTTAAAAAGATAGTATGCAAATATATCTCCAGTAGCTGATTTTTTGTTGACAAAAAGTGAAAATTTTGCCATAATTAAAATTATAAAAGTAATAAATGGAGTTTTAAAATGGTTTTACGTAAAGTTGTGTTGTCTCAGATCGTTATTATGATGCTTGCTTCTTGTGGAGCCAATTCTGGTGGTGGTGGGATTTCTAAAGAAATGATGTTGTTTGGACAAAACGCAAATATGCGAGCAGAAAATTTTTCACATGCCAAAAAGCAAGATATCCCTATTCAAGTGATTCCTTTATCTGATTCGATCGAGGAAATTAATTTCGATGAGATTCTAGTAAAAACACCAGTTTCTGAAGGGGCGATGCCTTTGTTTGAATCGACAAGAAAAGTAGGAGATAAGGAATCCAGATTTAACTATAAAGGAGATCGCGACATTAGGGCTTCTTTTGCGGATTCAGAGTTTGGTAACTCTGATTTTTCAACTGGTTCTGGGACTTTGTATATTCACACGAGCAAAGATTTACGTTTTGACTCAGGTTCTGAAATCAATATTCATTTAACAGGAAAAGGTGGGGTTTTGTTGGATAATGATTCTTTCCACTATGCAAAAATACACCTAATAACAGAGTGGTTGGACAAGTCAATTAAAATTAAAGATGCATATCAAGAGTCTATTCTCATGAGGGAAAGGTTATCAAAATTGTTTGAATACTGCGAGTATTCTGAATATATAAAAACATTAAATGATATAAATTTTTTCTCACAAACAATTAGATCTGCTATGTCGCCTAATGAGTTGATAGAAAAATTAAAAAATGGAATTGAAAAGGCAAGATCAATTTTTGATAAAATTGATGAATTTGAATTAAAATATAAAGGCGAAGACCCAGTAATAGCACGGCCATATCTTTTGGCGCAAATGAAGCAATCTATTCCTCTTGTTCAATCTATAATTTCAATATTATCGGATACATCTTTAACCGCTGGTCTTGCCTCCAACGGTGGTTTGCAACAAGCCATAGATAGGTTGGCATCGGTTGCCGATAAAATAAAACCTCTTCTTCAAATGAAGGCTGCTCGAGATTTGTACATTGGATCAACGATAAAGATAGATAATTTAGCCCCAATCCATAAACAAACATTCTATAAGATCATGGATTTGAGTGCTTCTGGGAAAATCCAAAACGAGACAAAATTTTCAACAAAAGGACTTAAAGTTTTTGGACAAAATGGTAATTATGATATTGAAAATACTGATTTAGCAGAAATTACCATTGGTGATATAAATAATTCTTATGTATTTCTCCTGACCCTTAGGGACATTGGGATGAGCGGTTCGCCATTTTTGGCGCGCTCGTCAACGCCTAGTTTTTTACGCGCGTCATCTGGTGGATCGGTTGATCATTTTGTGGGCTCTTTGTACACAGGAGTTTCTTTGGATGCAAATGCGCAAACTTTTAAAATGGGCAATATGATGATGAGTGCTTCGAGTGATTCTTTGAATCGTTTGGATAATTTTGTTGGTTTTTCATATCAAAACACGCCGTCTCAAACGTTTGGTATGTATGCCAAGTATA
>JACCDN010136752.1_pt1 | contig 17285 bp, 18 predicted proteins | sample 7441691 | NCBI WGS metagenome assembly JACCDN01 (sample SAMN15323439, study PRJNA562643) | freshwater metagenome | isolation source: river surface water | place: USA:Blue River Watershed | collected 2017-08-16
AGATTGAATTCACCGATGCACTGAAAGACGGTGTCATCGACAATCTGCTTGTCGTTTTGGCGGACGAAAGCCGGCTTGCCGCCAAACGCGGTGGACGGAAAGATGGCATATATACGCTAGATTATGCGGCATATACTGCGTGCAAAGTAATAGACGCCGACGGCTGTCCCAAAAAACCGAGCTGGGAAGTCAAAGCCGTTAAGGTCGTTTACGACCCCAGCAAAAAACGTGTTGTCTATAAGGGCGCACGGATTGAACTGTTTGGCCTGCCGGTCATTCCGCTGCCATTTCTGTCGCACCCGGTAGATGCCAAAGCTGGCAGCGGCTTTCTTGTGCCCAGCATCGGCTTTTCGCGGAATAACGGCGCTGAGCTTGAGCAATCCTATTATTGGCGAATATCCGAAAATCGGGATGCGACCGCAGCGATAACCGCTTTTACCGGCGCGGCACCCTTGGGCAGACTAAATTTCCGGACACTCGAAAAAAATGGCGCTATCGAGCTGAGCGCATACGGGACCTATAGCAATCGTATCAATACAAGCGGCACTTCGACACCTGTCGGCGCAGATGTTTTCCGTGGCTATCTCGAAGGCGCAGGGAAGTTCCAGCTCGACCCCAATTGGTCGATTTCGGCATCCGGCCGTTATGCGTCGGACCGCACGTTTTTGCGGCGTTATGACATCAGCCGGGATGACAGGCTCCGCTCTACCTTTGCTGCCGAACGGATCGGTGACAACAGCTACTTATCGCTCGCAGGCTGGGCAGTGCAGACCCTGCGCGTCAGCGATCGCCAAGGTCTAACGCCAATCGCGCTTCCCGAACTGGATTACCGCCTGCGCATGGATGCCCCCATTGTCGGCGGTACGATTCAGCTTCAAGCCAACAGCATGGCGATCAGCCGGACCGAGGGCCAAGACACGCAGCGCGCATTTTCGTCCGCCAAATGGGATCTGCGCAAAATAACCGGGCTTGGGCAGGAACTAACGCTCACCGCGCTCGCGCGCGGGGATGTGTACCATAGCGACGAAAATGCCAGCACGCTGACCGCGATATACCGCGGAGATTCAGGGTGGCAGCACCGCGCCATTTTCGCCACTGCGGCTGATATTAAATGGCCTTTTGTCGGCAAAGCCTTTGGCGGCACACAAATTCTTACGCCCCGCGTTCAAATGGTCGCAGCGCCGTCGATTTCCAATTTGAACATTCCAAATGAAGATTCGCGCGCCGTGGATTTGGAAGACAGCAACCTGTTCGCGCTAAACCGATTCCCCGGCTACGACCGTTTTGAAGACGACCTGCGCATTACATATGGTTTCGACTGGGCATTACGCAAATCAGACTTTACCGCTAACATCAACCTGGGTCAAAGTTACCGCCTGTCCGACCGAGGGTCGATTTTCCCTGATGGAACGGGTCTATCTGACAAAGCATCAGATATTGTCGGCAGGTCCGAATTTCGTTTCAAAGACTTGGTTAAACTTACACACCGCTTCCGCCTGGACAAAGACAGTTTGGCGATACGGCGTAATGAGGTCGATGCCACAATAGGATCGCGCGGCACATATGTTCAGGCGGGTTACCTGAAGCTCAATCGCAATATCGGCCCGACCCTGGAAGACCTCACTGACCGTGAGGAAATTCGTTTGGCAGGACGCGTGCGCGTGGCACGTTTTTGGTCGGTATTTGGTTCAACAATTGTTGATTTGACGGACACTGCAGAGGATCCAACAAGCATTTCCGATGGCTTCGATCCTATCCGGCACCGTCTTGGCATTGCCTATGACGACGACTGCTTGTCGTTAAGTCTGGCGTGGCGACGCGACTATCAGCCTGTCGGAGACTCGCAGCGTGGAAACAGCTTTCTGTTCCGTCTGGCATTTCGTAATCTCGGTGTGTAAAGCATCCGGAATAAATTCGCGGAGAAGGATGATACCGCTCATCTGCTGTTCAGCAGTGCCTGGTTACCCGTCCCCTCGAACTGTCTGTGTACTGGATGTAAATCAATGAAGTTATTCAAGCGCCTGTCCCTCGTCGCTATGCTCGTTTCCGCAACGGCGCTGACACCGCTGATCGCACAAACTATCGGCGATGGTGCTGCACCAGAAGCAACATTGGCCATTCCAGATGGACAGCAACTATTTGGCAAGAACGACCCGAATGTGCGCCGTGCGACGGCGCAGGTGAATGGCGAAATTATTACAGGCACGGACATTGATCACCGGCTCGCGCTGATCATTGCTGCGAATGATAATAAGCTGCCCCCCGAAGAATTGGCGCGTTTCCGTGCACAGATTTTGACAAACCTGATTGATGAAACGCTTCAAATTCAAGAAGCCGCAGCCAATGAGATTGAAGTCACCGACGCTGAAGTGAATCAGTATTTCGACCGCGTGGCGCAGCAGAATTTCAATCGGCCTGCGAATGAAGTTGAAAAATATCTGATCTCTATCGGTTCATCCGTAGCGACGTTGAAGCGCCAGATTAAGGGCGAGCTTTCCTGGAGCCGCTTATTGTCGCGCAATGTGCGGCCATCGGCCAATGTCAGCGACGATGAAGTGAATGCCATTATCGAGCGTATCAAGGCAACCAAGGGAACCACGGAATATCGTTTGGGCGAGATATATCTGTCCGCAACGCCGGAAACGATGCCGGCAGTCACCGAGAGCGCCAAGAAAATCATCGACCAGCTGCGTCAGGGCGGTAACTTTGTCGCATATGCGCGCCAGTTTTCGGAAGCCTCAACCGCGTCGGTGGGCGGTGATCTTGGCTGGTTAGGTTTGGCGCAGCTGCCACAGTCGCTCGCAAATGCCGCCGCGAACATGAACGCGAACGAGGTGCAGGCCGTTGCCTCCCCCGGCGGGATTTCGATATTGCTGTTGATCGACAAGCGTCAAGTCGCAACATCCGATCCACGCGATTCCGTGCTCAGCTTAAAACAGATCGCGATCACCTTTCCAAAGGGCACGACGGAGGCTCAAGTTGCGCCGCTGGTAAAACAATTTAGCGAAGAAACGCAGCAAATCACAGGCTGTGGCGCCGCTGACGAAATGGCGCGCAAACTGGGCGCCGATGTGGTCAACCGCGACGGTATTAAAATCCGTGAGCTTCCTGCACCGTTGCAGCAGGTCATGCTTGATCTGCAGATTGGACAATCGACACCGCCTTATGGCTCGCTGCAAGAAGGCGTTCGCGTTTTCGTCTTATGTGGTCGTGATGCCCCGCAGGAAACTTCATCCGAAAGCTTCGACGAAATCATGTCACGGCTGGAAGAAGAGCGCGTAAATAAGCGCGCCCGGATTTACTTGCGCGATTTGCGCCGCGACGCCGTTATCGAATATAACTGATGTCGGTTGGCCGACTGGAACTGCCACTGGCCGTTTCGGTCGGTGACCCGGCGGGCATAGGGCCGGAGATAATCGGCAAAGCGTGGGAGGCCCGCCACGCGTCTGGATTGGCGCCTTTCTTCGCAATTGGTGATATCGCCAGTTTCGCGCCGCATTGGAATGGTCCGGTCGTCCGCATCGAAGATCCGGCCGAAACCTTTGCGCATTTTGATACGGCTCTTCCGGTCATCCAAGTGCATAATTGCATTTCGATTGTTCCGGGTATTCCGGATCTTGATGGCGCGCATTGCGCCTATCAAGCGCTTGAAATGGCGATTGGCTTTGCCCGTGCTGGCAGTGCCGCCGCATTGGTCACAGGCCCTGTATCCAAGGCCCAGTTATACGCGGTGGGCTTTACGCATCCCGGCCAGACCGAGTTTATTGCAGAACGTTGCGGCGTTTCCAAAAACAATGCCGTGATGATGCTTGCCGGCCCTGACCTGCGCGTTGTCCCGATGACGACACATATCCCGCTCGCGTCCGTCGCGGAACAGCTTGACGGTCGGCTTATCCGCCAACGCCTGCGAGCGACAGCGAAGGGCCTGCAACGTAATTTTGGTATAGCAAATCCACGTCTGGCCGTTGCTGGGTTTAATCCGCACGCTGGCGAATCGGGCAATATGGGCCGCGAAGAACTGGACATATTTGAACCCGCGATTGAACAAATTCGTGGTGAAGGCATCGACGTTGTTGGTCCCTTGCCTGCCGACACGATGTTTCATGCCGAAGCGCGGTCGCATTATGACGCGGCCTTGTGCGCCTATCATGATCAGGCCCTCATTCCTTTGAAAACGCTGTATTTTCATGATGCGGTAAACATTACGCTGGGGCTGCCCGTTGTCCGCACCTCGCCAGACCATGGCACGGCGTTTGGAATTGCTGGTAAGAATATAGCGCTTCCGCTTTCGATGATTGCTGCGATTAAGATGGCTGAATCTGCGGCGCTTCATCGCCTTGCTGCTGCCGATCTTGGCGGATGACGGTGTCGCTCCCTCCGCTTAGAGACATCATTGCGCGACATGGTTTGTCCGCAAGTAAGGCGCTTGGCCAAAATTTCCTGTTCGATGAAAAGCTGCTTGATCGCATTGCCGCAATTCCGGGCAGCTTGGCGGGCGAGCATGTATACGAAGTTGGCCCCGGCCCCGGTGGCCTCACCAGAGCGCTCCTGCGTGCAGGCGCGCAGGTGCTGGCCGTTGAGCGCGACCATCGTTGCCTTCCTGCCTTGGCGGAACTGTCAGAGGCATTTCCGGGCCAGCTTCGCGTGATTGAAGGCGATGCGTTAAAAATCGATCCGTTCGCTGAAATTGGTGCACCGTTCCACGTTGTTTCAAACCTGCCGTACAATGTCGGGACTGCGCTTGCGGTGGGCTGGCTGGGCGGTAACGAATGGCCGCCGCGCTGGAAAAGCCTGACCTTGATGTTCCAACGTGAAGTCGCAGACCGTATTATCGCAGCGCCGGGTACGGGTGCATTTGGCCGGCTCGCGATATTGGCGCAATGGCGGTCAAATGCCGCAATTGCGATGCCTGTTCATCGTTCCGCATTTACGCCACCGCCCAAGGTGATGTCGGCGGTGGTGCACATCACGCCCAAGGATGCGCCCGTAGATGTTAAGATGTCTGTGCTCGAAAATCTGACAGGCGCCGCCTTTGGCCAGCGCCGTAAAATGTTGCGCCAGAGCCTGAAGGGCGTCGCAGGCGCGTTAGAAGCGTTGAGGGCGGCCGGAATAGCCGAAGATCGCCGCCCCGAAACGGTCACCATATCGGAATGGTGCGCTCTGGCAAGGGAAGTGGGTTAACGCATATAGCAGGGGTGGCTCTTTGGAATATCCAAGGCTAAGAATGCGATATGCACACGCTATCTGCCAGCGAACGACAGGCGCTTGAAACCATAGAGCAACCACCTATGCTTGCCCAAGTCCAGAAATGGGCCGCGATCAACAGCGGCTCGGGCAATCTTGACGGCCTTGCCACCACTGCGGATTTACTCGCGGACGCATTCTCGACCCTGCCTGGCGAATTAACACTCGTTGAGCCCGAACCTGTGGATCGTGTGCTATCCGACGGAACGGTGACCACAGTGACGCATGGGCGGCATTTGCTGATGACCGTTCGCCCGGAATGTCGGGCACAATTGCTATTTACCGGACATATGGACACGGTGTTTCCGGCAGACCACAGTTTTCAGACATTGCGCTGGCTGGACGATGGCACGCTCAATGGACCCGGTGTGGCCGACATGAAGGGCGGCATCGCCGTGATGCTCGCCGCATTAAAGGCGGCGGAATCGTCAGGAAAACTTGCGCAAACGGGATACCAGATACTCATCAACAGCGATGAAGAGGTTGGCTCGCCATCATCCGCCAAATTGATCGCACAGCTTGCGCAGAACAAGCTTGCTGCGCTTACGTATGAACCCGCATTGCCCGACGGTACGCTGGCGGGCGAACGTGGTGGCAGCGGTAATTTCTCGATCATCATTTCTGGCAAATCGGCACATGCGGGCCGGAACCCCGACGATGGCCGCAACGCGCTTTTGGCAGCGGCGGACCTTGCGCTGCGGCTCAAGCAACTCTCGCGCGAAGGCCTGTCGGTAAATCCGGCCAAAATTGACGGCGGCGGTCCCAATAATGTCGTGCCCGATCATGCCATATTGCGGGTAAACTTTCGGCCGCGCACGCCAGAGATTGTGCAGCAGACGGACGTAGACCTGCGCAGGGTTATTGCCGACATAGAACGTGAACATGATGTGCGTGCGCATCTGCACGGCAGTTTCGGCCGCCCGCCAAAGCCCATTGATGACGAGGCAGCGAAGCTGTTTGGCTTGGTCAAGCAATGCGGGGCTGATCTGGGCATCACAGTCGCATGGCGTTCCAGCGGCGGCGTATGTGATGGCAACAATATCGCCGCCTGCGGCGTCCCTGTTGTCGATACGATGGGCGTACGCGGGGGCAGCATTCACAGTTCCGATGAATTCCTCATCGTCGAAAGTTTGGTCGAACGCGCACAATTATCGGCGCTGACGATCATGCGTTTATCAGAAAAAGGGGCTTTATGACCTTCATCATCCGTCCGGCAAATATGGACGATCTTCAGCCGATTTATGAAATGGCCAAACGGACAGGCGGCGGGTTTACCAACCTTCCACCCGACCGAAAGGCTCTGACCCAAAAGCTGGAGCGGTCAGCTGCTGGCTTTGACCGTGTGGGTGAGGAAGTCGCCGACGATCTATATGTTTTCGTTCTGCAAAACACCGCGACAGGCGAAGTGCGCGGGACATGCCAGATATTTGGCAAAGTTGGCCAAAAATGGCCGTTCTACAGCTATCGCATTGGCGCGCTGACGCAGCATAGCGTTGAACTTGAGCGCACATTTCGTGCGGATATCCTTAATTTGTCAACGGACCTGGAAGGCGCGACCGAAGTTGGCGGATTGTTTCTCCATCCCGGCGAACGCGCCGGCGGGCTTGGCATGCTGATTGCGCGCAGCCGATATTTGTTCATTCGCAACCACCGTGCCAGATTTGCCGACCGTACAATCGCAGAATTGCGTGGCGTCATCGACGAAGCGGGAGGATCGCCGTTTTGGGACGGTGTCGCCGGCCGCTTTTTTGGCATGAGCTTTCAGGAAGCAGATGAATTTAACGCTAAATTCGGCAACCAGTTTATCGCCGATCTCATGCCGAAGCACCCTGTCTACATCGCCATGCTTCCCGACAGTGCAAAGACTGTCATTGGCGTGCCGCACCCTTCAGGCCGCGCTGCAATGCGCATGCTTGAGAACGAAGGATTCGCTTGGGAAAATTACATCGATATCTTTGACGGCGGCCCGACGATGACCGCGCGTACAGATCAAATCCGCAGCATCCGTGACGCGAAAGACGTCATAATAACTGCCGTCAGCGATGACGTTGGCGAACATAAATCAGGTCATAAAAAACTGATAACGCTGGGCCGTCTGCATGCGTTTAAAGCCGCCTATGGCTGGATCGATGATCAAGGCGATAATGTCATTATCGACAGCAATTGTGCGCGTGCCTTGGGTATTTCAGCAGGCGATGCTGTAACCTATGTCGAGCGCGCTTGATCATGGCTTTGGTCGAAATAAACTTTGATGGCATTATTGGGCCAAGCCATAATTACGCAGGATTGAGTGTTGGCAACCTGGCATCATCACACAATGCCGGCGCACCATCTTATCCAAAGGCTGCTGCCCTGCAGGGCATCGAAAAGATGCGCGCGAACCTGCGCCTTGGATTAGCGCAGGGTTTCTTCATGCCGCTCGACCGGCCGAACCAAAATTGGCTTTCCGGACTGTCGACCGACATGCAATCGGCGGAACCCCATATCCGCGCCGCGGCTTTTTCGGCGTCGGCCATGTGGGCCGCCAATGCAGCCACGGTCTCGCCCGCGCCTGATACGGCGGATGGCAAATGTCATCTGTCGGCGGCGAACCTTCTGACGATGGCGCACCGCAGCCATGAATGGACCGGAACGCTTGCGCAGTTAAAACTGGCATTTGCCGATGAAGCACATTTTGCCGTGCACGGACCCGTTCCGGCGCCGTTTGGCGATGAAGGCGCGGCAAACTTCATGCGTCTGTGCCGAACGCACGGGGACGCGGGCATTGAGATATTTGTATATGGTAAATCAGGCGGTCCATTCCCGGCACGTCAGCATATTGAGGCATCGAAAGCCATTGCGCGGGCGCACCGGCTAGACACCAGAAAAACATTGTTCGTTCAACAATCCGAGATCGCGATTGCCGCTGGCGCGTTCCACAATGACGTCGTCGCCGTGGCCAACGAACATGTGCTTTTCACACATGAGCAGGCGTTTGAACATCCCGAGCAAACCTACGCCGATATCAAGCGGCTCTTGCCCGAGGCAGAGATCATCATTGTGCCAGCTGACCGTGTCAGCCTCGCCGATGCTATTCAAAGCTATCTGTTCAATGCGCAGTTGGTGACCCTTCCCGACGGCGGAATGGCGCTTATCCTGCCGAGCGAGGCGCAGGACAATGTGCGCGTTTGGGGCTGGCTGAGCGACATGGTCGCAGGCAATGGCCCAATTCGCAAGCTCGTCCCCGTCGATGTCCGCCAATCCATGGCCAATGGCGGCGGCCCGGCCTGTTTGCGCCTGCGCGTTGTTGCAGATCCCGCCACGGTCGACCCGCGCTTCATCGCCAATGAGGCTAAGCTCGACCAGATTGCCAGCGTGGTTGCTGCATATTGGCCGGAGTCGATTGTGCCAGACCAATTGGGCGATGCGTCACTGATTAATCAGGTACGCGCGGCGCGCATGGCACTGTTAACCATGTGCGATCTAACCGCGCTCGCATAAGCGTCGGTTTTTCTTACAATCGGCGCGTTCGTTAACCATCGTCACCGCTGCAAATGCTGATTTGGCACGGGCATTGCTTCATATTCAGTTAACTATGAAACGCATCCTACGCCTGTTCACGATCAAAACGAAACTGGAGGTCTTTATGATCACCTACGCGCTTGGCTTGGGTGCCGTGAAGCGTGGGCAGGAGTATATGATCCAATATCCCGGCAACATCGGGAAAGTGTTCTTTCTGCTGTGCACAGGCGCCGTTTTTATCGCTGCCGCCAAAATGCTTCAGGCGGTCGAATTTGATGCAGCCTTTGGCGACGATTAACGATCAGAATCAAACTAAATAAGGAAAAGTTCGGGGATTCTGTTGCTCGGCGATTCAATAGCGCGCGCATTTTTTAACCGGAAAACCGGTTCCCACTTTTCCTGAAAATGCTGGATTAGGTGGGGGGTTTCTGTTGCTCGGCACCCCCCGGGCCGCCGTAACCTTTCTGTTGCCCGGCCGGTCCGGCCGCGTTCTTTTAGTATAAGTTCAGACCGTGAGGCCCAAAATTACGCTGCGAGAGCAAGTGCTTCGTTATCGTTTGCACCTATTGGTTATGAACCATTTCACGGCTTATTCATGCCGGGCAAAAACAATGCTTTTCAACGCACGTCGATCCTAGTTCAGCCCCTCCAAGACCTCTGACAAACAGAGATTTTGGTGGAGCTGCCGGGTACCGCCCCCGGGTCCGCTGCATCTATTGCACATCGCAATTTATCACCATAGCCGGGCGAACCCAGCACCGACCTATATAGGCGCTTTTTCGTGAATGGGAAGTGAAGGCGGTTAAAGACCCTGCATATTTCGGCTCTCTGCCGGAATGTGCACAACCAGTCCGTCGAGATCGGGCGTCAGCACGATCTGGCAAGACAGACGACTGGTGCGCCGCGCGCCGGTAGCAAGGTCGAGCATGTCTTCCTCGTCCTCAACCGACCGGGGCAGTTTATCGAACCAAAGCTTGTCAATGATCACATGGCAGGTTGAACAGGCCATTTGCCCCTCGCACGTACCTTCCAACGGTTGGCCCGCGGCTTGCGCAATTTCCAGCAGGCGTTGGCCTTCCACCGCTTCGACGTTCTGGACCGTGCCATCGGCATTGATGAACGTGACTTTGATCATAGCATTGCCTCTGCTGACCGGTTGATTGCATCTGCGGCCATATCAATCTCTTCCGCCGTCGTATAGCGGCCAAAACCCAAACGTATGGATGATTTCGCCTGTGCGTCGGTCAAGCCAAGCGCGCGCAACACATGGCTGGGGCGGCCAGAGCCACTGGCGCAGGCAGAGCCGGCGGAAAAGGCGATGTTCCGGCACTCAGATATCAAACGCGCGGCGTCGACGCCGTCGCGGCGGATGTTGAGATTGCCTTTATAACGTTGGGCCGCCGACCCGTTGATGGTCCAGTCCGCAAATGCACTGGCCGCGCGATCCCATAAGGCAGAAACATGCATGGCGTCCGCGTCCATGCGTTCTGCCGCCAACTTGGCGGATGCACCAAAGCCCGCGCACAATGCGGGTGACAATGTGCCCGAGCGCATGCCTTGTTCCTGCCCACCGCCAAGCATTTGCGGGGTGAGCACAACGCCGTCGCGCACCCACAGGGCGCCAATGCCTTTTGGACCGTGGATTTTATGCGCGGATATCGCGATCATGTCAGGGCCATCAGGGATCGGCATGCGTCCAAATGCCTGAACTGCATCGCATAGAAACAGATTGCCTTGGGCATGTGCGGTTCCTGCGAGCTCCGCGATTGGCTGAATAGTCCCAATCTCGTTATTGACCAGCATGATGGCCGTTAACGCCTGCCCAGCAAAGGAACCAGACGCTTGCGTTTCGGGACAAATTAACCCCGCACTATCGACAGGGAAAGTCCGACCATCTAGATATTCCACAACGTCCAAAACCGCAGCATGTTCGGTCGCCGCAGCGGTGACGGGTAAGCCGCACCCCATGATCGCCAGATTGATCGCCTCAGTCGCGCCGGAGGTGAAGATCACGCGCCCGCCCTTCGGCAGCAGCGCCGCGATTTGATCGCGGGCAACCTCAACAGCCGCAGCCGCCGCCCTGCCCGCGGCATGAGCGCTATGCGGGTTGGCAAATCCATCCTTCAGCCAAGGCTCCATCGCGGCAAATGCCTCTGGGGCGAGCGGCGTCGTGGCTTGATAGTCGAGGTAGATCATGCCGCTTTGGCGCGGATGACGATATTGCGCCAGACATCCAAAAACCGTGCGACATCACTTTCGCTGGTATCGGCGTTGAAACTGACGCGGACGACTTCGGAAGCGGATCGCTCGTCCCAACCCATTGCGCCAAGCACATGGCTGGTTTTCAGCGTGCCTGATGAACACGCACTTCCAGCAGAGACCGCGATGCCCGCCATATCAAAGTTGATCAGCTGACTTGAGGCTGCAACGCCGGGCATACGGTAGCTGCCAATGGTCGCCAGCCGGCTGCTTGCTTCTGCCACCACGATGCCGCCGCTGGCAGTTATCTCCGCATCCAACATGTCGCGCAGCCGAACGGCTTTTTCCATCCACGCAAAACCCGCATCAAGGGCCGTCGCAAATCCGATTGCTGCGGGCAAGTTTTCGGTGCCGCGCCGGTACCCTTGTTCCTGCCCACCTGTTGGCGTCAGCAGCCCAAGGTTGCGGACGAGTAACGCCCCCATTCCAGGCGGCCCGCCCAATTTATGCGCGGATACGCACATCAAATCAGCATCGGGCAATGGCAGTTTGCCCGCGCTTTGCGAACAATCGGCAAACAATATTCCGCCATTGGCCCGCACAATATCGGCGATCTCCGCCATCGGTTGAATAACGCCTGTTTCGTTGTTCACGGACTGCACCGCATAGCGGGCAGCGCCTTTGATCGCATTCAGGTCAACATAACCGTCTGGACCGACGGGCAAGCGGGTTACGCCTGCCACAGCCAAGACCGCATCATGTTCAACAGCGCTGGCTATCGCATCATGGGCACGCAGCGCAATCGCAATCGCCTCGCTTGCGCCGCTGGTGAAAATGACTTCACCATCCCAATTCAGTGCAGCAGCAACGCGGGCGCGGGCGTTTTCCAACGCCGCGCGGGCTGCGCGGCCTTCGCTATGCGGAGAGGACGGATTGGCCCATCGCGCCATCGCGTCGGCCATCGCTTCGCGCGCCGCCGGAATAATCGGCGTCGTCGCTGCGTGATCCAAATATATGCGGGCTTGGTCGGGCATAATTTCCATGACAGTTGCGAAAATCGTCACTGCTTCTATATAGCTCTACGAAATCCTGCAAAGCCCGAACCGTCGGGCAAAGCTCGGCACCCATCTAAGAATCGAACAATAATATGCCTGCTATTGCTATTCCCGGTCCTGAAGGCCGCCTCGAAGCCCGCTTTTCTCCGCCACCGCGCCCACGTGCACCGATTGCAATGATTTTGCATCCGCACCCCCAAGCCGGCGGAACAATGAACGACCGGATCACGCAGCAGCTTTACAAAACATTTGTAGCGCGCGGATTTGGCGTACTGCGTTTCAACTTTCGTGGTGTTGGCCGAAGCGAAGGCGAATTTGACAATGGCATCGGCGAATTGTCTGACGCCGCATCTGCGCTCGATTGGGTGCAAAGCTTCCACCCCGAAGCGTCCACGACCTGGATTGCAGGCTTCAGCTTTGGCGCATGGATTGGCATGCAGCTTTTGATGCGTCGTCCCGAAATCCGCGGTTTCATCTCGGTATCGCCGCCTGCAAACATGTATGATTTCAGCTTTTTGGCGCCTTGCCCATCATCGGGCATCATCATTCAGGGTGTGAATGACGAGGTCGTCAATCCCAACGCCGTTCAAAAGCTGGTCGATAAACTGCGCACGCAGCGCCACATCACCATTCACCACGACGAAATCCCGCGCGCGAACCATTTCTTTGAAAATGAAATGGATATGCTGATGGCGTCCGTGAACAACTATCTCGATTTCCGGTTGGACCCGAACTCACCGATTAAGTGAGTTACTGCGCTTCGGTAACAAGGCTTTTGCCTTGTTGATCGGGTACAACCCAAATCGCAACATTGGCAAAAATAACGAGAGCGGCAGCGATCATCAGCCACATTTGCTGACTTGCGCCATCACGACTCCAACGTTTCCAAGCGCCATAGAGAAGCAGGAACGCAGAAAGCATGGCGATGGATAAAACGGCGTTTAACATTTTGCCTCTCTAAAGCCGGTGGATAAGCCACGCAATCGGGCAAATAGCGCATAGCCTTTTGCCGCGCGCTGCCATAGGGGGAGCGTATTCCGACTCATGCTGCTACAGGATGTGCTATGCGTATCGCTATCGCCTCAGACCACGCTGCCCTTACGCTGAAATCAGCGCTCGTCGAATATCTGCTGTCGGCAGGGCATGATGTGAGCGATCTCGGCCCGCATGATGAAAGCTCGGTCGACTATCCCGATTATGGCTACAAGCTTGCCGCCGCTGTTGCCGATGGCACCGCAGAACGCGGTATTGCCTTATGCGGATCAGGCATTGGCATTTCGATGGCGGTGAACCGCAATCCCGCCGCACGCGCCGCTTTGGTGTCCGAACCATTGTCAGCACGGCTTGCCCGCGAACATAATGACGCAAATGTGATTGCCATGGGCGCGCGCCTGATTGGCATTGAAATGGCCAAGGCCTGCCTTGATGCCTTTTTAACAACGGATTTTGGCGGCGATCGTCACCAACGCCGCGTCGACAAACTATCCAACCCGAACACGACCAAGGAACCATCATGAGCAGTTCAGCCGCCAATGACATCCAAAACTCCGGATTTTTTACGCAAAGCCTGACGGAACGCGACCCCGAAATCGCGGGCTGGATAGCGAAGGAACTGGGCCGACAGAAGGACAAGATCGAATTGATCGCGTCGGAAAATATAACGTCGCGCGCCGTGCTCGAAGCCACAGGTTCGATCCTCACCAACAAATATGCCGAAGGCTATCCGGGCAAACGTTATTATGGCGGCTGCGAATATGTCGATGAAATCGAAACCATCGCCATTGAGCGCGCGAAGCAATTGTTCGGCTGTGAATTTGCAAATGTGCAGCCCAATAGCGGCAGCCAGATGAATCAGGCGGTGTTCCTCGCGCTTTTGCAGCCCGGCGACACGTTCATGGGCCTAGACCTTAACGCAGGCGGGCATTTGACCCATGGATCGCCGGTAAACATGTCCGGCAAATGGTTCAATCCAATTGGATATGGCGTCCGCCGTGATGACCACCGGATCGACATGGACGAAGTCGCGCGCATCGCCAGAGAAAACAAACCAAAGCTGATCATCTGCGGCGGCACCGCTTATTCGCGGGGCTGGGACTGGGCGCGGTTCCGGGAAATTGCGGATGAAGTCGGCGCTTACCTTTTGGCCGATATGTCGCATATCTCTGGGCTGGTTGCAGGCGGCGCGCATAGCTCGCCTGTGCCGCACGCGCACGTCACGACAAGCACAACGCACAAGTCGTTACGCGGACCGCGCTCTGGCATCATATTGACCAATGACGAGGTGCTGGCCAAAAAATTCAACTCGGCAATTTTCCCGGGGCTACAGGGTGGCCCGTTGGTCCATGTAATCGCGGCAAAGGCTGTGTGCTTTGCCGATGCGATGAAGCCAGAATTCAAAAGCTACGCGGCCAATGTCGTCGAAAATGCGAAGGCGCTTGCATCTTCGTTGCAGGAACAAGGGCTCGACATCGTGTCAGGCGGCACCGACAACCACTCGATGCTGGTCGATCTGCGGCCCAAAGAAGCCAAGGGCAAACATGCCGAGCATGCGCTCGACCGTGCTTCGATTACGTGCAACAAAAACTCGATCCCGTTCGATCCAGAAAAGCCGTTTGTCACGTCCGGCCTCCGCTTGGGCACGCCAGCTGGCACCACCCGTGGTTTTGGTCCGGCGGAATTCCGTCAGATCGGCAGGATGATCGCCGATGTCGTCGAAGGCCTGCGTCACAATGGCGAGGCTGGCGACGGCCAGATCGAAGCACGGATCAAGGACGAAGCCGAGGCACTTTGCGCACGCTTCCCAATCTACCCATCTTGAATTATATAGGTGACTTACCCATCTAATACACAGAAGGGAAATGACCATGGGTTTTTGTAACGAGTGTAATGCCGAATATAGCGAAGGGATGAAGTTCTGCCCGCAATGTGGCGCCAAAACGCCTGAGCAGCTTGCGGCCGAAAGCTTCCCCAACCAAGCCAAACATTATGTTGGCGAAGCCGCTGATGAATTATGGAGCGCGACCAAGGATGCGTTCCACACGGGCAAGCATTTGGCGGATCAAGATACCGTAAAGAAAGTCGCTGGTGGTGCCGCCATCGGCGCTGCAGCCGCTGTCATTGCCCCAATCGGACTAGCAACCGGCGCATTGATTGGCGCAGGTATTGTTGCCTACCGCCACGTAAACAAGAAAAAGAATCAGGAAAAATAATTGCGCTGCCCATTTTGCGGAAACGACGATAGCCAGGTTAAGGACAGCCGTCCCACCGAAGACAATAGCGCTATCCGCAGACGGCGGCAGTGCGAAGGTTGCGGCGGTCGGTTTACGACCTTTGAGCGCATTCAGTTGCGCGAGCTATCGGTGGTCAAGACCGACGGCAAGCGTGAACCGTTTGAGCGCGAAAAGCTTGAACGATCGCTTTCGGTCGCGTGCCGTAAGCGTCCGGTCGACCATGCCCAGATTGAAAAGCTCGCCTCCGCCATTCAGCGGCAGTTGGAAACCTTGGGTGAAAGCGAAATTGAATCCAAGCGCATCGGCGAGTTCGTCATGGATGGATTAAAGGCGCTCGACAGCGTGGCCTATATTCGCTTTGCGTCGGTATATAAAGACTTCAGCGAAGCGAAGGACTTTGAAGATTTCGCCGGGAGCGTGGTTGAAGCGGCGCAGAAATGAGTTCGCCGCCCATTATCATTCTTGTTCGTCCGCAATTGGGCGAAAACATCGGCAAAGCCGCCCGCGCCATGTTAAACTTTGGCCTAACAGAAATGCGCCTTGTCGCGCCGCGTGATGGATGGCCAAACCCCAATGCAGGCCCTGCCGCCTCTGGCGCAGACATCGTGCTCGCCAATGCAAAGGTTTTTCCAACGCTTGCCGAAGCGACAGCCGACATTGCACATGTCTATGCAACGACCGTGCGCAAGCGTGGCGTCACCAAGCCGGTGATTACGCCTGAGGCCGCAGCCAAAGAGGTTCTCGGCAATACAGGACGAAGCGCCATCTTGTTCGGTGCGGAGCGTTCCGGCCTTGAAAGCGACGAAGTCAACGTTGCGCGCGCCATCATCACGGTCCCTATCAACCCAGAGTTTGGATCGCTGAACCTCGCGCAGGCGGTCATTTTGTGCGCCTATGAATGGTCAAAAACCCAGTCGCTTGCCAGCCCACCCAAAACGGATCTGGAACCGCCAGCGTCACAGTTTGAACTCGACGGTCTGATCGCGCAGCTCGATGCGATGCTCGAACCGTTAAATTACTTCACGCCGATCGATCGTGCCCCCGTCACACGGCGCACCTTGCGGAACTTGCTCACAAAGCCCGCATGGAACGCATATGAAGTGAGGACCTTACGCGGGGTGCTGACGACATTGAACAGAAGGCGACCCGCCGAAAAATAGACGCTTGGCAACAGCGCCCCGGCTGTTTGCACCCATGCGCAACAAGGAGCATTTCATGATTAGCACTTTAGTTTTTAGTCTTTTGTTGGCCGCATCTGGTACATCCGAAGCAGCGCCGCGCGCCGCAGATGCAGCCGCGCAAGAAGCACCAAAATCAAAGCCAAAGAAGATCTGCAGAACAACCGGCCTCACCGGCAGCCGCATCGCAAAGAAGCTATGCAAGACTCAAGAGCAATGGGATCAGGCAGAATCTGCATCTGAGCTTAGCGTCAAAGGCAAGGCCGGCACCACCATGCCGCCACAAATGGACACCGGCATCTAAACCTTAAGCGCGATTGGCATCCCACTTTTCGAGTTCGTAGGCGATCGAGGCTTCAACCAAAAGCTCCCACAAGTCGCCGACAACCTCTGCGGGGATGCCAGCGTTGCGTGCGGCATCTTTTACATTCGCCAGCACTTGTTGCTTGCGCGCTTCATCGCGAACAGCAGTACGTTCGGTTTTGATGCGCGCCGCAGCATCCATATAACCAAAGCGCTGCGCGAGCAGATCGACCAGCTGCGCATCGACCGCGTCAACGCCTGCCCGCACTTCAACCATGTTGGTACAATTCTCGGGATTTTTGGGGCTACCAGTGCTGCTCATGGCAGAGCCTTTAAAGTTGGGCATACCTAAAGTCGAGCCAGATGTTGACATATGGCCTATCTGCAGCCATAGGCGCCGCTTCGCAATCGACCCTGCATTCCGGTGAAGCAGGTGTCCGGCACATGTATATGTGTCGCGCGGGACCGGAAACAACGTTGTTAGCAATTGGAGTCTTAAAATGACGAAGCGTACAAGCTCGAAGTATAAACTTGACCGCCGCATGGGTGAAAACATCTGGGGCCGTCCAAAATCA
>JACCDN010255434.1_pt1 | contig 17279 bp, 17 predicted proteins | sample 7441691 | NCBI WGS metagenome assembly JACCDN01 (sample SAMN15323439, study PRJNA562643) | freshwater metagenome | isolation source: river surface water | place: USA:Blue River Watershed | collected 2017-08-16
ATGCCTTGTCGGGTAATCACCATGTGGCAGGCTATACCGATGCAGCGGATAAGGATGGCACGCTGGGCTGGTGGGATAACCTGGTGGGCCCCGGTAAGCCGCTCGATACGAATAAATTCTTTGTCGTTGGCGTTAACAACCTGGGCGGTTGTTACGGCTCCAGCGGGCCTAACACCGTGAACCCTAAAACCGGCAAGCTGTACGGTGCCGATTTTCCGGTGGTGACGGTGGAAGACTGGGTGGTTGCCCAGGCGCGTCTGGCTGACCATCTGGGCATTGCTAGCTGGGCTTCGGTGGTTGGTGGTTCGCTGGGCGGCATGCAAGCTCTGCAATGGACCTTGTCCTATCCGGATCGTTTGCGCCATGCCGTGGTGATTGCTTCGGCACCGACGCTGACGGCACAGAACATTGCGTTTAACGAAGTGGCGCGCCAGGCCATTCTGACGGACCCCGAGTTTTACGGCGGCCATTATTACGAACAGGGCGTTGTTCCGGCGCGCGGCCTCAAGCTGGCGCGGATGCTGGGCCACATTACCTATCTGTCTGATGATCAGATGGCGGAAAAATTCGGCCGCTCGCTCAAAGATGGTGCGCTCAAGTACAGCTATGAAACGGATTTCCAGATCGAATCCTATCTCCGCTATCAGGGCGAAAAGTTTTCGGGCTACTTTGATGCCAATACCTATCTGCTAACGACCAAGGCGCTGGATTATTTTGACCCGGCGGGTGGTTCGGGTGGCAGTCTGGATGCCGCATTAGCAGGTGCCAAAGCAGATTTTCTGTTGGTTGCGTTCACAACAGATTGGCGTTTCTCGCCGGAGCGCAGTCGCGAAATCATGACAGCGCTGGTGCATAACGGCCGCCGGGTGAGCTACGCTGAAATTGATAGCGTTCACGGACACGATTCTTTCCTGATGGACGATGCGCAGTACCACGCTGTGTTACGCACCTATTTCGAAGAGGTGGTGCTATGACCACGACACATTCGCGTATGGGCACCCGTCTCGATCTGGCCGATCTGCGCGCCGACCTGGATGCCATTGCCGGTTGGATTCATCCCGGTGAGCGTGTGCTTGATCTGGGCTGTGGTGATGGCTTGCTGTTGCGACGGCTGATGGATGAAAAGCAGGTGATCGGCTACGGCATCGAAAAAGATCCGGCGGGTGTGCTGGCTTGTGTGAAGGCGGGCGTCAACGTGATCCAGGTGAATCTGGAACGTGGCCTGGCCGGTTTCGAAGACGGGGCCTTTGATCATGTGATCATGTCGCTCTCGCTGCAGATGATCCAGAACACCGTGGGCCTGTTGAATGAATTGTTGCGCGTCGGCCACGAGGCCGTGGTGTCATTCCCGAACTTCGGTTACTACACCCACCGTCAGGCTATTCTGAAAGGCCGTATGCCGGTTTCAGAAAGTTTGCCGTATCAGTGGTTTGATACACCGAACGTGCGCTTCTTCACGATTGCCGATTTTGAGGCGCTGTGTCGAGAGCAAGGCATCGTGATTCTGGAAACAATCGCACTGGATAATGGTGCCCGTGTGACGGAAGACATTAACTTCCTGGCAGACACGGCCATTTACCGTTTGGGGCGTGCATGACCCATAGTGGTTCGGAACAGAAACCTAACGTGTGGCGCGCTCTCTGGACGCGCCACATGGCTATTTGCGTCCTGATTGGTTTTGCATCCGGTCTGCCGCTTTACCTGCTGTTGAATCTTGTGCCGGCCTGGTTGCGCTCGAGTGGCGTCAACCTGAAGACCATTGGCCTCTTTGCGCTGATCCAGTTTCCCTACACCTGGAAATTTATCTGGGCACCCCTGCTCGATCGCTATGGCCTCAATTTTTTGAAGCTGGGACGGCGTCGTGGCTGGATGCTGGTAACGCAGTTAGGATTGGTCGGTGCGATTGGCGCACTGGGCGGGTTTGATCCGCATACGGAAATCAGCACCATTATGCTGATCGCTGCATTGGTGGCGGTGTTCTCGGCAACTCAGGATATCGCCCTGGACGCATTTCGTCGTGAGCTGCTTTCTGATGAAGAACTGGGTCTGGGTAATTCCGTTTTCGTGAATGCGTACCGTGTAGCCGGCCTGGTGCCCGGCTCCGTGTCTTTGATCTTGGCGGATCATTTGCCGTGGGCAGAGGTTTTCTGGATAACGGCGGCTTTTATGGTGCCCGGGGTTGTCGCGACGTTCTGGGTGCGCGAGCCGCAAGGCGATGAGCAGGCGCCGCGCACGCTGAAGCAGGCGGTGGTAGAACCCTTTAACGAATTTATGGCACGGGCGGGCTGGAAGAGCGCTGTCACCGTGCTGATCTTTATTTTCTGCTACAAGCTCGGTGACTCACTCTGTACGGCACTGGCCACGCCGTTCTATCTGGACATGGGCTACGCCAAGAGCGATATCGGCCTGGTGGCCAAGAACGCCGGTCTCTGGCCCGCGGTGATTGGCGGCTTGCTCGGTGGTTTGTGGATGGTGAAGCTGGGCATCAACCGCGCACTCTGGTTGTTCGGGGTTGTGCAGGTGGTGTCCATTTTCGGTTTTGCCTGGCTGGCAGCGGCGGGTCCGCAAAGTGCTATTGGCCCGAACGAACTGGCGAGCCTGGCGCTCGTAATCGGTTTTGAAGCGCTAGGTGTGGGTCTGGGCACAGCTGCCTTTGTGGCCTTTATTGCGCGTTCGACCAATCGTGCCTACACGGCAACACAGTTTGCGTTGTTCACCAGCCTGGCGGCAGTGCCGCGTACGTTGGTGAACGCATCGGCTGGTTGGTTGGTCGAGCAGATTGGTTGGTATGGCTTCTTCTGGTTGTGCGCATTTCTTGCGATTCCCGGTATGTTGTTGTTGTTTAAAGTGGCGCCGTGGTCCGGCGATGACCGGGGAACGGCCAGCGAGGCGCGTGCTGCATGAGTGCACAGACGCTGATTGCAGCAGCCGAAACGCTTTCGGCCCAGCTGGATGGCTTGTCGTTTTCTGCACCCGTAACGCATGTATACAACCCGCTGGATTACGCGGGCGCAGCGCACACCCAGTATCTGCAGCAGTGGGGTGATCAGCCACAGCCGCGACGTGTGATTTTTCTGGGCATGAATCCCGGCCCCTTCGGTATGGTGCAAGTGGGTGTGCCTTTTGGCGAAGTGGCGATCGCACATGACTGGTTACAGATTAACGCACCGATTCGTCAGCCCTTGCACATGAACCCCAAGCGCCCCATCGAAGGCTGGGCCTGTACCCGCTCCGAGGTGAGCGGGCGACGTTTATGGGGTTTGTTCCGGGATCGCTTTGACACGCCGGAAGCGTTTTTTGCCGAACACTTTGTGGCGAATTATTGCCCGCTGGCGTTTTTTGATAATGCGCGCAATGTCACACCCGACAAATTACCGGCTGCAGAGATGGCTCCGGTCATCGCTGCTTGTGATGAACACCTGCGTACATTGGTGCAGACGATGCAGCCAGAGTGGGTGGTGGGCGTGGGTGCTTATGCTGAGGCGCAAGCCGTGCGGGCGTTGGCATCGAGCCGAAATCAGCCCCGTATTGGCCGTGTCTTACATCCGAGCCCGGCATCGCCCGCAGCAAATCGGGGCTGGGCGGAAGCCGCCACAAAACAGCTGGTAGAACAGCGGATCTGGCGCGCAGCCGTTTAGGTGCGCAATGGCTTAGGCTAGTAAGGGCCCGAGCTTCTGGCGGATGAAACGGAGTGTGCGCCACCCGACCAAGCCTTTGCTCGCCAGTTTGAAGGCACCTTTGGGGCGCCAGAGCACCAGTACAAAAAGACCGATACCCATCACGATCGGGTTCTCGCCAATCCAGCGGCGGGTGCGTTCGGCGCCTTCAACCACGTGGTCGGCCGCGTTTAATGCATCGACTATCGGCGCGCAGCTAAGCGCAAGTGCTGACCGCTGCTGGCTAATCCGTTCTAGTAGACGTCCACGTTGGACGGCGCGCTCAGTCAGTGCTGACATAGCTATCTTGAGCGGGTGGCCTGAGTGCTGCCCGATCGGTTTGTAGGGCTTGCAAGCTATCGGAAAAGATATCGGCACCCGCTCTGGCATGACGGCTTGCGCGCCAGATGGAGAATGCGGCCAGCAGTGCGAATAAAGCCGTAGCCCCGCCGAGAATTGCCAAGCGTTGTTCCCAGTAGGCAACGACGAGCCAGGCAAGGAGTGTGACAACGGCAACGCCAGAGAAAAATACGGCAACTGCGGTAAATGCAAATAGGGCAACCAGATGGTCACGTGCATCGGCGAGCTCAAGGCCTAGTAACTCGAGGCGGGTTTGAACCACCCCGAGTATCTGGCGAAGCTGATCGCGTGCTGCGTCGAGCAGTTTCATGAATAGAAGCGAAGTCGATTAACGACGGCCAATCAGCACGCCGAGTGCCAGACCCAGTGCCGCTGCAATGCCAACGGCCTTCCATGGTTCGGTCTGTACAAAGTCATCGGCAGCGTGTGCCGCTGCTTTAGCCTTCTCTGTCGCATATGCTTGGGCATCAGCAAGCGATACCTTCGCTTCTTGCAGACGCTTTTCCAGGCGACCACGTAATTCGGTCACTTTTTCGCCAGCCTGACCAGCGGTAGCGCGCAACAACTCTTCAGTATCCGCAACGACCAGTTTCAGGTCGGCAACGAGTTTTTCTTTGGAGGCTGTGGTGTTCGACATGTGAATCCTTTCTAAATGTGTCTTCACGAATGCTTATGATGCATCCGCAAACTTAGCCTACGCTTAACGCGAGGCACTTGCAATTGTCGCTTTGTTAAAGCGTTAAATCGTAATCGATAACAAGCGGTGCGTGGTCCGAGAACTTCTGCTCTTTATAAACTGAAGCAGTACGGGCTGTGGCTGCAATGCCCGGTGTCGCGATCTGGTAATCAATACGCCAACCCACGTTATTGGCATAAGCCTGGCCGCGATTGCTCCACCATGTATAGCATTCACTGGTGGATTCCGGATGCAGTGCGCGGTAGACGTCGACCCAGCCGAGTTCATCGAGCAGCTGCGTCATCCAGGCGCGCTCTTCTGGTAGAAAACCGGAGTTTTTCTGGTTGGATTTCCAGTTCTTAAGGTCTTGTTCTTTATGGGCAATATTCCAGTCGCCACAGACAATCACTTCGCGCCCGGAATCTTTAAGCGATTTCATGCGCGGCAGAAATTCATCCATGAAATGAAATTTGGCCATCTGGCGTTCTGGCGAACTGGAACCCGAGGGTAGATACAGCGAAACAACAGTGACTTTGCCCAGGTTGAGTTCCAGATAGCGACCTTCGGCATCAAAGTCTGGATGGCCGATGCCCCGGGCGATTTGTGTCGGCTGATGGGGCGTCCAGATGCCAACGCCGCTGTAACCGGGGCGCTCGGCGAGATGCCAGTAGCCAGTGAGGCCGCAGGGATTCTCCATGGTGCCGTCTTTGGCCATGTCTTTGAGCGTGGCTCGGACTTCCTGTGTGCAGATGGCGTCTGCGTTCTGAGTGGCAAGCCATTCGGCAAAGCCCTTTTTCCAGGCGGAGCGGATGCCGTTGAGGTTGGCAGAGATAATGCGCATGTTCAGTGGGTCGTAGACTGTGAGAAACTGCATCTCATTATCCTTGAAGTTTTCCTCTGGTAGTCACGGCAGTGGCTAACAAGTTCAACAGGAGTTTTTATGCGCGTAGGTTTCGTTGGTCTAGGCATCATGGGTCGCCCGATGGCGCTGAACCTCTTGAAAGCTGGTCATGATGTTGTTGTCTGGGCGCGTCGTAAAGAATCGATGGCACCATTGCTTGAAGCCGGTGCACAGGGCGCCGATAGCCCGGCCGCTGTAGCTACCGAGGCTGATGTGGTGTTTTCCATGGTGGCGGACGCGCCGGATGTGCGCGAAGTGATGTTGGGTCGTCAGGGTGTGGTGCAGAGCAAGCGCCCGGGGCTGATCGCGATTGATATGAGCACGATTCCGCCGGCGGCTGCTAAAAGCATCGGCGCTGATCTGGCCGCCCAGGGTGTGACTTTTCTAGATGCGCCTGTGTCGGGTGGCGAAGTGGGTGCGGTTGCAGGCACCCTATCGATTATGGTGGGTGGCGACAAAGCCGCGTTTGACAAGGTGCAGCCGCTATTCGCCTGTATGGGTAAGAATGTAGTGCATATTGGTGTATCGGGGGCTGGTCAGGTGGCGAAAGCGGCCAACCAGATTCTGACCGGGGTCGGTGTACTCGCTGTTGCTGAGGCAATGGCCTTTGCTAAAAAGAACGATGCTGATCCCGCTAAAGTAAGAGAAGCATTGATGGGTGGGTTTGCCGGTTCCAAGATTCTCGAGAACCACGGGCAACGCATGATTGATCGGAATTTCAAGCCGGGCTTCAAGAGCTGGATGCACGAGAAGGACATGAATATCGTGATGCAGACAGCCCATGACCTCGGGCTTTATTTGCCGGCCTCTGCGGCGACAGCACAGATGTATAAGGCGATGGTGGGTTCCGGTCTGGGCGAGGAAGACTCGATTGCGGTATTGAAACTGCTTGAGCGTTTATCTGGGCAGGAAGGTAACGGTTAAACAACAATGGCAATCATTCCACGAGTTCCCAATATTCAGGGATTGCTGGCGTTCGAAGCGCTGGCAAGACACCGTAACGTCACGCAGGTAGCGGATGAACTGCACATTACGCCGAGCGCAATCAGCCATCGTATTCGCCAGATAGAGACGCAGCTTAAATTCAAATTGTTTGTGCGTAAGGATTTCAGCCTAACCCCGGAGGGCGAGGCTTATCTTAAGCGGGTGCGCGAAGCGCTGGCGATTTTACGAGTCGCGGAACCTCCTGTTGCTCAGGATGCCCGAACCCAGTTGCGCATTGCAGTCACGCCTACCTTTTCCCGGCAGGTGTTGATGCCGCGTCTACCGTTATTCCGGTACGCCTATCCGGAAATTGATCTGGTGCTGCAGGTCTCCATTCCCTTATTCAATGTGGTTTCGCAGGAAACCGATCTGGAAGTGCGCTTTGGCGTCGGGCCGTTTGCCGATCAGGAGTCGGTCCACTTGATGTCGGATTATGCGACACCGGTTTGTAGCCCAAATTATCTGAGTGAAGTGGGTAGTCTCGGCGGCTTTGATAATGAAGAGCAGGTTGCACGGGCATTGCTGATTCACAGTGAACTGGAACCCTGGGAAACCTGGTTTGATAGTTGCAAGCTGGACAAAACACGGTTACAGACCACCGCAAAATTTAATGATCTCGGTATGCTTTACGATGCCTCGGCAGCGGGGTTGGGTGTATGCCTGGCGCGTACGACACTGGGCGCTGCCTGGCTGGATACCGGACGCCTGGTGCATTTATCAGAGCGTACGGTGGCTGCGCCGAATCATCACTATCTAAGCTGGAAACCAGGAGTTTCAGAGCGTTGGGAATGTGCAGCCTTCATTGAATGGTTGGTCGATACGCTGGGGCAGACGGCTGAATAATCCTCAAGGGCGCTGCTAAAAGTTTTCATACGGGTAATGCCGGTAGCCTCTATAATTTTCTAAAGCAGGCTCTTCAGAAAACCGGGGGTATACGAAAGATGGAACAGCGTCGCCACAAGCAGGATGCCGAAAAACCCTTGGTCGAAGATATTCGACTGCTTGGCCGCATTCTGGGTGATGTGATCCGGCGCCGCGAAGGCGAAGCGGTTTTCGAGTGTGTCGAGGCGATCAGAAAATCCTCCGTAGCGTTCCGGCGTGATGCTAACGAACAGGCGGGCCGCAAGCTCAAGAAGATGCTGAGCGGTTTGAGCGATGAGCTCTCGGTGAGTGTGATTCGCGCTTTTACCTATTTCAGCCACCTGGCCAATCTGGCAGAAGACCGTCATTACATTCGCCGTCGCGCTGTGTACGAACATGCGGGCCATTTGCAGCCCGGCAGTATTGGTGCTGCCATGCAGCGTTTGCGGGTTGGCGGGAAAACGCCACGTCAGATTGCACAAGTACTGGCCGAGGCCTATGTATCACCCGTGCTCACCGCGCACCCGACCGAAGTGCAACGTAAGAGTATTCTGGATGTGGAGCGTGATATTGCCCAGTTGCTGGCCGAGCGGGATGCGATTCGCGATGAATTCGGTGGCGCCAAGAGCCGGAAGGCACAGCTAGACCGGAAGTTGCATGACAATGAAGTGCAGCTTCGTGCCCGTGTCACCTTGCTCTGGCAGACACGGCTGCTGCGTTTCACCAAATTAACGGTGATCGACGAAATCGAGAATGCGCTCAGCTATTACGATGCCACCTTCCTTGAAGAGATTCCTAAGCTCTACGCGACACTGGAAGAAAATCTGGCTGGATGGCCGGTGCCGAGTTTCTTTCGTATGGGGCACTGGATTGGTGGCGATCGGGATGGCAACCCGAACGTCACAGCACAGACACTGGATTACGCCACGCGTCGGCAAAGCGAGGTAGCGCTCCGCTATTATTTGCAGCAAGTCAGAGCTTTGGGGCGCGAGTTATCACAATCCTCCATGCTGACAGAATTTACCCCGGAATTAATCGCACTGGCCGAGGCATCGGGTGATCAGAGCGAGCACCGGAGTGATGAGCTTTATCGCCGTGCACTTGCAGGCATCCAGGCGCGGTTAACGGCAACGCTCCAGAAGTTGAGTGCCGGGGTGCTTGATGGCACTATGGTCCCAGCCGCGCCTGGTTATTCCAGCGCAGAGGCGTTTATCGAAGATTTGCGCACTATAGAAGCCTGTTTGCACACTCAGGATGCGGCAGGATTGTGTTTGCACCGTTTGCAGCCGCTTATGCGAGCGGCCGCCGTCTTCGGATTCCATTTGGCCACAGTTGATCTGCGTCAGAGTTCAGATAAGCACGAAGTGGTGGTTACCGAGCTGTTGGCAGCAGCCGGTATATGTACGACATATAGCGCGCTGGATGAGCTGGCACGAAGAGCGTGTCTGGTGCAGGTGCTTAACGATGTGCGCCCATTGCGTGTGCCGACGCACGCGTATTCCGAGCACACCCGTGACGAGCTGGCAATTTTTGAAACGGCATGCCGGGTGATCCGACAATACGGAGCGATGGCGATTCGTCACTACATCATCAGCCATACAGAGAGTGTCAGCGATTTGCTGGAGGTGCTGGTGCTACTGAAAGAAGTGGGTCTGATGCGCGGCACGCTGGCGAAAGACGGTATTGCTGATCTGATTGTGGTGCCGTTGTTCGAAACGATTGGTGATTTGCGTAATGCGGCGCCGATCATGCGCGAATTCTATGCGTTAGACGGTGTGGCGGCGTTGGTTGCCCGCTCTGGTGGCGAGCAGGACATCATGCTCGGGTACAGTGATAGCAATAAAGATGGCGGTATCTTTACCAGCAATTGGGAGTTGTACCGGGCTGAGATCGAATTGGCGAAATGCTTTGATAGTCTGGGTGCGGCGTATGGTATCCGGTTGCGTATGTTCCACGGCCGCGGTGGCACAGTGGGGCGCGGTGGTGGCCCGAGCTATGAAGCGATTCTGGCGCAGCCGCCGGGTACGGTGCGTGCCCAGATTCGGTTGACCGAGCAGGGTGAGGTGATTGCCTCCAAGTATGCAAATCCGGAAATCGGACGGCGCAATCTAGAGACCTTGGTGGCGGCAACCCTGGAAGCCTCCATGTTGAAACCAACGAAGGTGGCGCCCCAATCATTTCTGGATTTGGCGACATTGCTGTCCGAAGCCAGCACGAAGGCTTATCGTAAACTGGTTTACGAAACACCGGGCTTTACCGATTACTTCTTTGCGGCAACGCCTCTTAAGGAACTGGCGCAACTCAATATCGGGTCGCGTCCGGCATCGCGCAAAGCATTGCAGCAGATTGAGGATTTACGGGCGATTCCCTGGAGTTTTAGCTGGGGGCAATGCCGCCTCACCTTGCCCGGCTGGTATGGATTTGGCTCGGCGGTGCATGGTTTTCTAGAGAATCAGACGTTGGGCGAGCGTAAGAAGCGGGTGGCAATGCTGCAGCGCATGTACAGCGAGTGGCCGTTTTTTTGCACGCTCTTGTCTAATATGGACATGGTATTAGCGAAAAGCGATCTGGCGTTAGGGTCTCGCTATGCCGAGCTGGTGGCAGATCGTCGTTTACGTAAAAAGATCTTTGGCGTGATCGAAGCCGAGTGGCACCTCACCGCAGAAGCGCTGCATATGATTACGGGTGAAAAATCTCGCTTGGCGACCAATCCCGGGCTGGCTCGTTCCATCCGCCACCGGTTCCCTTACATTGATCCACTGCATCACTTACAGTTGGAGTTAATTCGTCGTTACCGACTGGGACAATCAGGTGAGCGCGTACAACGAGGCATCCATCTCAGCATCAATGGTATTTCGGCGGCGCTCAGAAACACGGGTTAATCCTAGCCGTTGCTCGGCTTTGCTCTGTGTGGTGCACCATGGGCATGAATAATTCTCACTCTTTGCCGTAAAAAGTTTCACATTAGCGTAGCTAAGGCTTCCTATAATCATTGAATGGATACTCTGTACGAGTGCTCTTAATTTATCGATAAAAGGCGACATCATGGTTTGGCAACAAATCTACGATCCAATCGGAAACACGATGTTTTGCACGCTGCCCTCGGCAAGTCCCGCGGGCATTATGCTGATGAATCTGTAAGTCGCCATGAGCGCTCAAAATCAACGCCTGATCGAGGCCCTCCGTGGTGCCCTTCCTTCCGCTAATGTGCTTTGGCAGAAGGAAGATACTGCCCCCTACGAGTGTGATGGCCTGGCGGCTTATCGCACCCTGCCCTTAGCAGTTGCTTTGCCTGAAAACGAAGTGCAGGTTCAATCGGTATTAAAAGTATGTAATCAATTCGGCGTGCCGGTGGTCCCGCGTGGCGCGGGCACCGGCTTATCCGGCGGCGCCATGCCGATGGCCGAAGGCGTAGTTCTTTCAACGGCCAAGCTCAATAAAATTCTGGATGTAAACCCGCTCAGTCGTCGAGCGGTATTGCAGCCCGGCGTGCGCAATCTGGCGATCTCAGAAGCGGCCGCCCCCTATGATTTATATTACGCTCCGGATCCATCAAGCCAGATTGCCTGTTCAATCGGCGGTAATGTGGCAGAAAACTCCGGTGGCGTGCATTGTCTGAAATACGGCCTCACCGTTAATAACGTCATCAAAGTCCGTGCGGTATTGATGGATGGCGAGGTTGTGGAATTCGGGACCGAAGCGCTGGATGCGCCCGGTCTCGACTTGCTGGGCGTCATGATTGGTAGCGAAGGGATGCTCGCTGTGGTGACCGAAGTCACCGTACGACTCATTCCGAAGCCACCTGCCGCGCGTGTGATCATGGCCAGCTTTGACGATATGACTAAAGCCGGTAATGCGGTGGCGGATGTGATTGCGGCAGGGTTGATTCCAGCCGGTCTGGAAATGATGGATAAGCCGGCGATACATGCCGTTGAAGAATTTGTGCACGCGGGCTATGACTTGAATGCAGAAGCGATTCTGCTGTGCGAGTCCGATGGCACAGCAGAAGAAGTGGAAGAAGAAATCGCACGCATGAGCGCGGTGCTGCGCCAGTCAGGCGCAACGCGTATCCAGGTGTCGGAAAGTGAAGCCGAGCGCATGCGCTTCTGGAGCGGGCGTAAAAATGCCTTCCCGGCGGCGGGTCGCATCTCTCCAGATTATTACTGCATGGATGGCACGATTCCTAAAAAGCACATCGCAACCTTGCTCAACCAGATCAAGGAAATGGAAGAGCGATATGCCTTGCGCTGCATGAACGTGTTTCATGCGGGCGATGGCAACATGCACCCGCTGATCCTATTTGATGGTTCGGACGAAGATCAATGGCACCGTGCCGAAGATTTTGGCAATGAAATTCTGGAAGCCTGCGTTGCCCTGGGCGGCACAGTGACCGGTGAGCATGGTGTGGGTATTGAAAAAATTAACACCATGTGCGTGCAGTTTGAAGAGAAAGAGCGCGATGCCTTCTTTGGCGTTAAAGCTGCGTTTGATCCCGCCAAACTGCTGAATCCGGACAAGGTGATTCCAACGCTGCACCGTTGCGCCGAGTATGGCCGGATGCATGTGCATCGTGGCCAGATGCCGCATGCCGATCTTCCGCGCTTCTAAGCTGAAAAATAATTGCTATGACTGATTTGACTCAGGAATTCGTCGCACAGATCCGCGAAGCGGCCGTAACAAAGCAACCCTTGAATATCGAAGGTTCGGGCAGCAAACGTTGGTATGGCAATCCGAGCAGTGCACAGCGCTCGCTAGCAACCAGCGGCCACCGCGGTATTGTTGATTATGATCCGGCGGAACTGGTGCTCACCGCCCGCTGTGGCTCGACCCTGGCTGATATCGAAGCCACGCTGGCCGAACGCGGCCAGCTGCTGCCTTTCGAACCACCACGTTATGCACCGGAGTCCACACTGGGCGGTGCAATTGCCACTGCGCTGTCGGGACCGGGCCGTCCGTTTATAGGTGGCGTGCGCGATTTCGTGCTCGGTATGCACGTTATTGATGGCAAAGGGGATGTACTCAAGTTTGGCGGCCAGGTCATGAAGAATGTGGCGGGCTACGATGTATCGCGCCTCATGACAGGTTCGATGGGTGTACTCGGCCTGATCTCGCAAGTGTCGCTCAAGGTGCTGCCGTTTGCGCCGGCGCGTGCCACCTTACGCTTCGAGCTCTCGGAAGCGGCAGGCATTCAGCAAGTGAACCAATGGTCCGGCAAGCCCTTGCCGTTAACCGCCAGCGCCTGGGAAAACGGCGCGCTCTATATCCGTTTAAGCGGCGCACGTGCAGCCGTTGATTCGGCGATTCAGAGCATGGGCGGTGTGCAGCTGGATACCGGAACGGCAGATGCCTTCTGGGATAGCCTGCGCGATCAGACGTACAACTTCTTCTGCGATCCGAATGAAATGAACGCAGGGCAGACGTTATGGCGTCTGTCGCTACCGGCGATTGCGCCGGTAGTTGCTGCCGGGCAAGTGCCCGGGGCACATCATCAGCTCATCGAATGGGGTGGTGCACAACGCTGGCTATGGAGTGATGCGCGCGCGGATGTGATCCGTGATGCTGCGCAAGCGCTGGGCGGCCATGCAGTTCGTTTTAATAATCAGCACGGCGCGGGCGAAACTTTTGCACAACCCGCAGCTGCCCTAATGGCGCTTCATCGCCGCTTGAAGCAGACTTTCGATCCGCAGGGTATTTTTAACCCTGGCCGTCTGTATCAGGGTCTCTGAGGTCGTTGCCATGCAGATCAAGATTGTTCCCGAGTTCCAGAACGATGCCGACATCGGCGCGTTCAAGGCGATCGTTAACAAATGTGTGCACTGCGGTTTCTGTACCGCCACGTGCCCAACGTATCAGGTGCAGGGTGACGAGCTCGATGGCCCGCGCGGCCGCATCTACCTGATGAAAGAAATGGTAGAAGGCGCACCGGTGACAGCCAAAACCCAGAGCCATCTGGATCGCTGCCTCACCTGCCGCAACTGTGAATCCACCTGCCCATCGGGTGTGCGTTATGGCCGCCTGGTAGATATTGGTCGTCGCTATGTCGATGAACGCGTCGTCCGTCCGTTGTCGCAACGCGTACAGCGCTGGTTGATGCGTGAGACTTTGAGCCGCCGTCATATTTTTGCGTTGCTTCTGGGGGCTGGTCGTTATGTGCGCCCGTTGCTGCCGGCGACGCTGAAGAAAAAAATCCAGCTGGCACCGGCTGCTGGCGAGTGGCCGCGTGCTAACCATAAAACCAAAATGCTGCTGCATGTGGGTTGCGTGCAACCGGCCATGATGCCGAATGTCGATGCGGCAACCGCACGAGTATTCGACAAGCTGGGCATCGAACTGATCATTGCGTCGGATGCCGAGTGCTGTGGCGCGATTCGCCAGCACCTGAATGATCATGACGGAGCCGAAGCCCAGATGAAGCGCAACATCGATGCCTGGTGGCCGCATGTTGAAAATGGTCTCGATATCATTGTGATCAATGCGTCGGGCTGCGGTGTGATGATCAAAGACTATGCCGAAATTCTGGCGCACGATCCGGCTTACGCCGATAAGGCCAAACGCATTTCGTGTATGGCAAAAGACGTGAGTGAAATTCTGCCTGACTACGCGGCACAGATTGGCATGCTGGCGCAAAGCAAGCGTCAGGGCGCAATCCCTGAGCGCGTAACCTATCACCCACCGTGTACGCTGCAGCATGGCCAGAAAATCCGTGGGCCGGTAGAAAGTTTGCTGGGCGGCTTAGGCGTGACTGTGCGCCTTTGTCAGGACAGCCATTTGTGCTGTGGCTCTGCCGGTACTTATGCCATTCTGCAACCGGCGCTTTCGCAAGAATTGCTGAGCCGCAAGATTACAAGCATCCTCAAAACCGAGCCGCAGGAAATTGTTTCGGGTAACGTGGGTTGTATCAATCACTTGCAATCCGGCACCGATGTGCCAGTGCGCCACTGGGTGGAGCTGATTGACCGAATGATCTAAACAGAGTGGTGAGGGTGGCTATCGGCTAAGTTCTTGAGATAATGCAGGCATTGTTTCAAAAACCGAAGAAAGTTTCCCATGTCGACACTCAGCCACGATTTCATCCGATTCTCTTTAGATCAGAACGTCCTGCGTTTTGGTGAATTCAAAACCAAGGCTGGCCGCCTGTCGCCGTACTTCTTTAATTCTGGCCTGTTCCAGGATGGTGCGGCATTGACCAAACTCTCCGAGTTTTACGCCGGCCGTTTACTGGAATCCGGTTTGCAGTTCGACATGTTATTCGGACCAGCCTACAAAGGCATTCCACTGGTTGCCGCCATCTCGGTTATTCTGGCGCAGCAGGGGCATAATTTTCCGTATGCGTTCAACCGCAAAGAAGCCAAAGACCATGGCGAAGGCGGTACGATTGTGGGCGCACCGCTCAAGGGTCGTGTGCTGATTGTTGACGATGTCATCTCGGCCGGTACGTCGGTACGAGAATCCGTTGAGCTGATCCGTAACCAGGGTGCCACACCGGCGGGTGTGCTTATTGCACTGGATCGTATGGAACGTGGCACGGGTGCACTGTCAGCGGTGCAGGAAGTGTCTGCGTCCTATGGCATTCCGGTGATTGCTATCGCCAACCTGGGTGATCTGCTCGACTTCCTGAAAGACAATGCGGATCTGGCCAGCCACCGCCCCGCTGTGGCGGCCTATCGTGAGCAGTACGGCGTCTAGGACTGCTTACCTACCATGACCATCGACGAAAAACAGTGCCCGCTTTGTAGTGGCAACAATGCTTGCGGTGCGCACGATGGCGTCCCTTGCTGGTGCTGTAGTGTTGGTATTCCGAAGGGTTTGCTCGACTTGGTGCCGTCAGATCAGCGCATGAGGGTCTGTATATGCCAGACATGCATCACCCGCTTTCAGCAAGGTCAGCAGACCGGGCTGTAATAGCGCCCACCCATAAACACCCAATTAAGTCTCAGAGTATTTTAACGGGGTGACCAATGCTTCCTGCAGAAAATCGACGAAGACTCTGATCTTGGGCGGTAGATGAACCTGTGGGTGCCAGATTGCGAATGCCGTTTGGGCAAATGATCCCACAGGGCGCCATTCAGGCAGAACCTGTTTGAGTTTGCCGCTGTGTAGCTCTTGAGCAACCGCATACCGTGCCACTAAACCAATGCCTGTGCCAGCAAGCATTAGGTCACGAATAACCTCGCTACTGTTAACGACTACGTTGCCTGAAACCTTCACGGTTTCTTTGGCCGCTTCGTTCTGAAAAGTCCATTCATTGCTCAGGCCTTGGTAACCATAGGAAAGACAGTTCAGATGCATCAGATCATTCGGCGTTTTAATCGGCTTGCCTTTCAGGTAGCGAGGCGCGGCACACAGCACATAGTCAATGTGCATCAACGGCTTGGCAACCAGCAGCTCCGGCGGAGCGTCCGTGAGGCGTATGGCCAGATCAAACCCCTCCTCGGCAAGGTCAACGATTCGGTCAAGGAGCACCAGCTGTACTTTGATGTCGGGATAGGCGCGCAGAAATGCTGGCAGCAATGGCGTTAGACATAACCGGCCAAACGCAACAGAGGTCGTGAGCTTAATCAATCCGCTGGGTGATTCGTTGAGATTGGCAACGTGATTTCTGGCATCCTCAAGCAGCGCAATGGATTGCGTAGCACGTAGATGGATCGCGTTACCAGCTTCGGTCATGGACAGCACACGTGTGCTTCTTTGCAGCAGGCGAACGCCCAGGTTTCGTTCCAGGCGACCAACCCGTTTGCTGATGGCCGATTTCGACAATCCGAGATGCCTTGCGGCCCCCGAAAAACTACCGTGATCGACAACGGCCGTAAAAACAGCGATGTCTTCAATTTGCTCAAGCAATGATTTATCCATCGTTGTTTCCTATGGGGCAACAATATGTTGATCTATTTGCTCATTGTATCCGTTTGAAATGATTGCAAGAATGCCTTCACGCCAACCAAACGGAGCAGACCATGCCTTTTATAAGAATTTCACTTGCGGGCACTCCGCCGACCCAGACGCAGTTGCATCAACTCCAGGTGCAGACCACAAAGCTGATGGCAGAGATTCTGGGCAAGCGCCCGGAAGTGACGGTGGTGGCCGTCGAGTCGATGGCATCAAAGAATTGGTCGGTGGGTGGCCAAGCGGTTTCCGAGGTAAATAGCCTGGCACAGATGGAAGCAGTCATTACCGCAGGAACGAATACGGAGGCAGAGAAATCAGCATTTATTGATGCCGCCTATCAGATGCTTTGTTCGATTCTGAATGCCGAGCTATCGCCACTTTATGTGCTGATCATTGAAGTAGATGCAGCGAACTGGGGATATGACGGCAAAACACAGGCATTTAGAAAACAAGCTACATTGGCACCGTAAATGAAAAAGGACCGCTCAATTGAGCGGCCCTTATGCCTGGATGCAACGACTGGGGATTAGCCCAGCTTCTTCTTCAGCAGATCATTCACCTGTTGCGGGTTGGCTTTGCCCTTAGCGGCCTTCATGATCTGGCCGACCAGCGCATTGAGTGCCTTCTCTTTGCCGGCTTTGAACTCGGCTACGTTGCCCGGGTTAGCGGCGATGACTTCGTCGACCAGTGCTTCAATGGCGCCGGTGTCGGTGATCTGCTTCAGGCCTTGTGCTTCGATGATCTCATCGGCGCTCTTGCCCTGACCTTGCCACAGCGCGTCGAACACTTTTTTGGCAATGGCGTTGGAAATGGTCTGGTCGGCAATACGGGCGATGAGGCCGCCCAGTTGTTCCGGGTTCACCGGCGCGGCTTCGATGTCGAGGCCTTCACGGTTGAGGCGGGCTGACAGTTCACCCATGATCCAGTTAGCAGCAACTTTGGCTTGTGCGTTGCC
>JACCDN010526171.1_pt1 | contig 17279 bp, 10 predicted proteins | sample 7441691 | NCBI WGS metagenome assembly JACCDN01 (sample SAMN15323439, study PRJNA562643) | freshwater metagenome | isolation source: river surface water | place: USA:Blue River Watershed | collected 2017-08-16
AACATTTATGTGTTTCTAGTAGAGGTGTAAAAGACGATAGCTCTAATACCATCACTACTTTCTTTGGTGGAAAATTCCAAGATGAAAAAACTAAAATGGAATTTTTACAATATGTTGATATCAACGAAAAGTAATTAAAGACGGTTCGGGTTTGGTTAGATTAGTATGGGCGAAGGTGGTACTTCGCCCTTTTTATTTTTTTATTTATCACATAGTTCATATATTTAAAAAAATATATATTATGAAAAAAGTATACTTCTTGTTTATAACAATGTTGATTATAACAAGTGTTAAATCTCAAGTGTCAGTTGGTATCAAAGGGGGAACAAGTTTTGCATCTATCAATGTAAAAGAATCAAAAAATGGAATGAATTCTTCAAGTGATAATCGTACAGGTTTTATTATTGGAGGTTATGCTACAGTTAGTATGACTGAAAAACTAAAACTTCAGCCTGAATTTTTTTATCAGGGGATGGGTGGTTCAATAAATAATGTCACATTCAAAAATGAATATGTATCAATTCCAGTATTGCTAAAGTACGGATTGACTGATAATTTTTTCATTGAAGCAGGGCCTCAATTTGCGGTTTTGTTAAGTTCAAAAGCTGCTGGTGAAGATATAAAAGATGCATTTAAATCTTCGGATTTTCAAGTTTTACTTGGAGCATCTTTGAATCTAACAGATAAAGTTGGAGTAGGGTCTAGATATGGAACAAGTATGACAAGTATTGCAACGGATTCTTATAACAGTTCAATTAAAACTGATGTAAAAAATAAGGCATTTACTATCATGCTTAGTTATAAGTTGTTTTAATAATTTTTGGTTTTTCATTTAAAAATTGGGGCATCGCCATTCCTGCTGATGCCCCAATATATGTTGGGTCGCATATTATATATTTTTTTTCATTTAATATAATTGCATCACCATTTATATCGGTATTAAATTTAACAGCACATGCTGCATGTGTAGAGTATTCTAATCCAATTACATCCAGTTTTAGTATGGATTTAACTAAGTGTGAGAAAAGTATTGATCTGTCTTCGCAATCTGAAAATGGATAATAAAACATATCCTCTGGAAAATAAAATTTCTCATAGCCAAACTGTTCAACATCTGTTTTGTATTCAAATGATTTTTGAACAAATTCTAAAATAATATTAACAGCCTCTAATTCATTTTTATTTTCAATAAGTGGGCTAATTGCAGAAATTAAAGAGTTTTCGGTTATTGGATCAAATTTTGAATTGAAAAATATTGTCAAATCTGACATTGGCATTTGATTATAGAAAGCGATAAGGTTTGGATTAACTTTTATGGAAACGTCTTTATTTATTTTTTTAAAATAAATAGTTTTATCAGAGTAATCATTGCCTAATTTTAAATCTTTTGATATGCTTAAATCAATCGATTTATTAGAGTTTGAAAATTTTTGTTTAAATGTATAGATTTGTCCTTCAAGATCTTCCCCAATTATATAGTACTTTATATTATCAATATTGATGTATGATTTTTTATAGACGGTTGTTTTAAAAGGAATTAATAAAATAAAATCATTATTTCTTTTTGCAACTTTGACATCAAAGTCTAAATGGCTCAGCATAAAGAAGCAGAACAAAGTTTGATCGTTTTTGTCTATTATTATTTTTGAAGAAATTTTACTTATTAGATCATAATATCCCCAATCATTTAATTGTAAAAGACTTCCATTTCTTTTTATCTGATCAATAAATTGAATATAATTTGAGTTGCTCAATTCGTTCCAATATTCGCCAACTCCTTTCTCGCTAATATCTGTACAATGAGAAAGCATTTTTTTCTCATAATTGAATGGAATACTATTGTTGTAAAACGAAATTCTATTTTCTAGTGGTAATAAATTAGGAGATATATTGGGGTTTGTGAAAATTATAGGTTTATATTTTGGATCAAGCACTGCTGGGACTTTTACTGTTGGAATAATTTTTTTATCGTCTTGTTTGGGTGCTTCAGGTATTATCTCAGGTAGTTTAGGTGGTACTGGTATTTTTTTAGGTTCATTTCCAGCTTCCAAATTAAAAGCGATCCATCTTTGTTTTAGTAGATCTGCGAATTCCTTATCTCTTTCATCTTTATAATTTTGAAACTCTTTATTTGTGCTATTTTTGAATTTCTCAAAATCATTACTTAACTGCTCTTTAGTTTGTATTTGAGCGAAAATATTATCATTAAATTGTAATAGTATTAATAGAACAATGATAAATTTAAATTGTATTTTGATACTCTTCATTATGAACGATTTTAATGGTCTATTGAAATTACTTAACTTTAACAAATAATATTAAAAAATATCACTATGTCAAAGCATGCATATGTATTTCCTGGTCAAGGTTCTCAGTTTTCAGGAATGGGAAAGAATTTATATGAGCAAAATGAAACTGCTAAACAGTTATTTGAAAAAGCTAATGAGATTTTAGGTTTCAGCATTAGCGATATTATGTTTGAAGGAACAGATGAGCAATTAAAACAAACCAATGTTACACAACCTGCAGTATTTATACATTCAGTAGTTGCCTATTTAACTATGCCAGAAGTACAGCCAGATATGGTTGCTGGACATAGCTTGGGAGAGTTTAGTGCATTAGTTGCTAATAAAACATTAAGCTTTGAAGATGCATTAAAATTGGTTAGCATTAGAGCAAAAGCAATGCAAGCTGCTTGTGAAATTCAACCATCCACCATGGCTGCAGTATTAGCATTAGCAGATGATAAAGTTGAAGAGATTTGTGCAACAGTTTCCAAAGAAAATAATGAAGTTGTGGTTGCTGCCAATTATAATTGCCCTGGTCAATTAGTGATTTCTGGTTCAGTAAAAGGAATTGAAATTGCTTGCGAACAAATGAAAGCAGCTGGAGCAAAAAGAGCATTGGTTTTACCAGTAGGTGGAGCATTCCATTCTCCATTAATGGAACCAGCAAAACTAGAGTTAGCCGCTGCAATCGAAGCTACTACTTTCAATACACCTATCTGTCCAGTATACCAAAATGTGGTTGCTGCAGAGGTGACTGATCCAGCACAAATTAAAGCGAATTTGATTGCTCAGTTAACAGGAGCGGTCAAATGGACTCAAACCGTTGAAGCAATGGTTGCTGATGGAGCTAGTCATTTTACAGAAGTTGGTCCAGGTAAAGTATTGCAAGGATTGGTGCAAAAGATTCATAAAGAAGCAGTTGTGAATGGGGTTCAATAGTATATTTTTTTCTAATATATATTAGAATTCATCCTATTTGTAGTAATTTTAAGGGCTTTTTAGATCTATTTTAAAGAGTCCTAAAATCAATTATTTGCGAAAGAGAGTTTTACATATTGTTTTATTAGTTGGGTTTATGTTTTTTGCTGGTAAGGGTATTGCTCAGATCACACTTTCTGCGCCAACTACTGTGTGTGCAGGAGTTCCATTTAATATAACTATAACTTCACCTAATCAAATTTTCTTTACACTAGAAAGAAAAATTGGCAATGGGAATTGGAGTTATTTCATAGATGCTGCAACCAACTCTAACGGTGTATCTTATTCTTATTCTTTGCCTTCTTATATTTTCAATACAACTTCATATAGAATTATAATTCGAACAGATAATACATTTACAACTATTTCATCTACACCTTCACCAAGTTCTATTGATGTTACTTTATTTCAGACTCCAATAATTCAATCATTTACCTCTAATACTTTTTGTAGTGAATATCCTTTCAGTTTTAATCCTTCTTTAACTGGAAATACAATACCAGATGGAACAACTTATAGTTGGTTGACTCCTTCAACAGCAGGTGGAACATTGACTGGAGGTTCAACTGGATCAAATTCGAATACAATATCTGGTACCTTAGTAAATCTGACAAATGTAATACAAACAGCAACATATACAGTAACTCCAACTTCTGCACAAGGTTGTCCTGGCTCAAGTTTTACAGTCAGTGTTCCAATTAATCCAACACCCAAAATTTTAAGTCAAGAAACAACAATCTGTAGTGCTGGTACTTTTTCAGTTACACTTACAGATAATAGTCCAAGTCAAATTGTTCCAGTTGGCACAACCTACACTTGGACTGCTCCAGTTGTAACTGGAGTAGCAGGAGCTGTAACTGGTGGTACTAGTGGATCAGGTTCAATAATTACGGGTACTTTAACAAACACAACAAATTCTATCCAAACGGCTATATATACTGTAACGCCAACATCAGTAGATGGATGCGTTGGAGGAACATTTACAGTAACAGTGACAATTAAGCCTAGGCCAAAAATTGCAAATAATCCTAATATACCTCAAATTTGTAATGGAACATCTTTTGTTTTTACGCCATTAATTACAGATATAGTTCCTACTTATGGTAATGGTACAATGTATACTTGGACAGTCATAGACAATCCAAGTATAAACGGGGAAAGTAATGTGTCAACACCTACAAGTAATTTTACTCAAACATTAAGTAATACCAGTAATAGTGCTATAGATGTGTTATATACCGTTACCCCAATTAGTAATGGTTGTTCTGGTCCCGATTTTTCTGCAACTGTTACACTAGTTCCTAGTCCGTTAATTAACAGTCCCCTGACTACTGAACTTTGTAGTGGAAGTAGTTTAAATTTTACACCTTCTAATGTTACTCATGGAATAGTTCCGGCAAATACAACTTATACTTGGACAATTGGAGCAAATAATTATGTAACTGGTCAAACAGAAGAATTATCAACACCTAGGTCAAGTATTACAAGTAATAGTTTAATTAACTCTCAAAACTCAAATCAAAATTTAAATTATACTGTTACAACTTCCTCATTAAATGGATGTGCAACTACAACTTTTCAAATTATTGTTACTGTAGTTCCACAAGCTAGAATAAATAATAAAATTAATGCCCCTATTTGTAGTGGTTTAGGATTTAGTATTACACCTGGATCATCTTATGGTGATATTGTAGTTGACGGAACCAATTATACTTGGACAGTTCAAAGCAATCCAAACATTTCTGGTTTGTCTGGAGTATTAACGCCAACTACTTCAATTGGACAAGTGTTAACTAATTTATCAAATACAGAGCAAACTGCTATTTATAATGTTAGCTCAGTTGCTAATACCTGTGCTTCTGCTACATTTTCAATTAGTGTAAAAGTTGCACCTAGGCCAAAAATTGCTAATAACACAGCAACTGCAACATGTAGTGCAGCTCCGTTTTCCTTTACTGCAAATGAAAATGATATAATCCCAACTGGCACAACTTATACATGGTCTTTTCCAACTGTTACAGGAAATATGACAGGTGGTACAAGTGCATCCAGTGTTGGAACCATATCAGGTACTTTGACAAATCCAACAAATACAGCTCAGACTGCATTGTATACAATAACACCGTTATCTGGTAATTGTACGGGAGGTACATTTACCATGAGTGTAACGGTTAATCCAAAAGCAACAATTGCTAATAACACAGCAACACCTATATGTAGTGTAAGCTCTTTTACTTTTTCTTCAACTGTTGGGGATATAATACCTGTGGGCACAATTTATAATTGGGATTTTCCAACGGTTACAGGTGGAATAACAGGTGGAGTAAATTCAACAGGATCAGGTACGATATCAGGTACCTTAACAAATCCAACAAATACAGTACAGACTGCGTTATATACAATTACACCAATAACGGGTAATTGTACTGGAGGAACATTTACGATGAGTGTAACGGTTAATCCGAAAGCTACAATTACAAATAATATAGCTACGCCAATTTGTAGTGCTACATCATTTAGTTTTAGTTCAGTTAGCACAGATATAATTCCAACTGGTACAACTTATACTTGGTCTTCTCCATCTGTTACAGGAAGCATGACGGGTGGTACAAGTGCAACTAGTGTTGGAACGATATCAGGTACTTTGACAAATCCAACTAATACAGCACAAACTGCATTATATTCAATAACACCGTTATCTGGTAATTGTACGGGAGGTACATTTACCATGAGTGTAACGGTTAATCCAAAAGCAACAATTGCAAACAATGTAGCTACTCCAATTTGCAGTGCTACAGCATTTGGTTTCATTTCGGGTAATGGAGATATAATACCAACAGGTACCACATATAGTTGGTCATTGCCTAGTGTTACGGGTGGGATTACTGGAGGTACAATTACGAACGGTGCAGGAATAATTTCAGAGACCTTAACAAATCCAACAAATACAGCTCAAACTGCATTGTATACAATTACACCATTATCGGGTAATTGTACTGGAGGAACATTTACGATGAGTGTAACGGTTAATCCGAAAGCTACAATTGCGAATAATATAGCTACGCCAATTTGTAGTGCTACATCATTTAGTTTTAGTTCAGTTAGCACAGATATAATCCCAACTGGTACAACTTATACATGGTCTTCTCCAACTGTTACAGGTGGCATGACGGGTGGTACAAGTGCAACAAGTGTTGGAACAATATCAGGTACTTTAACAAATCCAACAAATACAGCTCAGACTGCGTTGTATACAATTACACCATTATCGGGTAATTGTACAGGAGTTTTATTTACATTAAGTGTTACTGTTAATCCAAGAGCAGCGATACAAGATAAAGTCGGTGATGCGATATGTTCAAACAATCCGTTTTCATTTACACCTGTAAATGGTATTGATGGAGTCGTTCCTGATGGTACAACTTATAAATGGACTGTGACTGATGTTTTAGGTGGTATTACAGGTGATGTTGCACAGCTTACCTATATAAATACATTGAATCAGATATTGACAAATGGGACAAATATTCAACAGACTGCATTGTATAGAGTGGAGACAATAACAGGGTCTTGTCAGGGGGGGATATTTACGGTTACTGCTAAAGTAAACCCATTACCAAATGCGCCAATAACTACGCCTGTTGTAGTATTTTATAACGGGCAATTTCAAAGATTCAATGTTGTTGTGAATTCTGGTGAAAGTATTAGATGGTATTTTCCAACTAACACATTATTGGCAAATGAGCCAACATATAAAGATGCAAATGCAAGCCCTTATAATGTATTTGCATCTGCACTCATTAATTCTACAGGTTGTGAAAGTTTGAATAAAACACAAGCAAGTCTAACGATAAATAAAAAAGTTATCAATGCTAGCGCAACTGTATCTGATAAAGTGTATGATCAAAATACCAATGCCATTGCAGTAATTAGTAGTAATGAAGTGGTAAATGGTGATGAATTGTCATTTGCTTATGCTAATGCTAATTTTAATGACAAGACTGCAAATGTTGGGAAATTGGTAACAGTTACAGGAGTTAATTTAAGCGGTGGTAATAGTATAAATAATTACACTTTAAATGTACAAAGTGCCACATTGACTGCTACTGGAACAATTACACCAAAGCCAATGGTGGTTTCAGGTGTTGTTTTAGATAAAATTTATGATAGAACAACTAGTGCAACTGTAACTTTGACCAGTCCTGATTTAATTTCAAATGATAATGTAACGTTAAGCTATTTAACAGCACTGTTTGATAATTTTTTAGCTTCTTCAAATAAATCAGTTACGGTTACAGGTATTTCAAAGTCTGGTATTGATGCAGGTAATTATACATTAACAAATACAACTTTGAGTTTAACTGGAACAATAAATAAAAAAGAATTAACCATTGCAAATGCATCAAGTGCAGATAAAGTTTATAATGGTAATAGAGTTGCTGTGATTAGTGGTGGTACATTGCAAGGGGTAATTAATCCAGATGTTGTAACACTTCAGCAAACAGGATTATTTGATACCAAAAATGTCGGTAGTTCAAAAATAGTAACATCTACATCAACGATCAATGGTGTTGATGCCTCAAATTATTTTTTAACACAACCTGTAATACCTAATGCATCCATAACTGTCAAAACAATAACGATTACTGGAGCAGTTGCTTCAAATAAAGTATATGATGCAACTACAGTAGCTACAGTTACCAATGGACAATTACAAGGTGTCGAATCTATTGATGCTTCAACAGTAGTTTTAAAACAAGCTGGAATTTTCGCAAGTAAAGATGTTGGAGTAAATATAGGAGTGACATCTGATTGTAGTATTAGTGGCACAGATGCAACAAATTATTCTTTAACACAACCTACATTAGCTTCTAAAAATATAACAAAAAAAGAACTTACAATGTCTGGTTTAACAGTGCCAGCTACTAAAATTTATGATGCTACTACAAAAGTAATTGTAGGGGGTGCTGCTACTTTAAAATCAGCCATCGCGCCTGGAACTGGAACTGATGATGATGGTACTCCTTATACAGGTGATCTTGTTAATATAAGCGGAACCGTTATTGGGGCATATAATTCTAAAGATGTTAACACAGCTAATAAAGTAACTTTTAGTGGACTTAGTCTTAGTGGTTTACAATCTATTAACTATAATTTAAAAATTCAAGAACCAAGTATCTCTGCAATTACAAAGAAAAAATTAACCATGTTTGGACTTTCTGTTGCTGATACTAAAGTTTACGATGGCAATAGAAATGCTAAAGTTTTAGGAACTTCGTTTTTGCAAACCGCACAGGCTCCTGGAACTGGTACAACGGAAGATGGCAAACCTTATATTGGAGATATTGTCAATGTAGATGGTGCTCCTACAGCATTGTATAATAGTAAAAATGTAGTAGAGGCAAACAAAGTTTCTTTTGCTGGTTTATCAGTTAGTGGGGCACAGTCAGACAATTATGATTTAGTCATCCAAGATGATTATCCAGCAAAAATCACCCCTTTAAATATAAATGTTACAGCAGATAAGCAGACAAAAGTATATGGTGACAGCGATCCTTTATATACTTATACAAATGATCCTTTAATTAGTGGGGATAGTTTTACTGGTTTATTATCAAGAGTTGAAGGTCAGAATGTTGGTGCCTATGCAATATTATTAGGGACATTAGATTTAGGAACAAATTACACAATCACATATACTTCAAGTAATTTAGTGATAACGGAGGCTTCCATGTACATAAAGCCGGATACAACTTATAGAACATATGGAGACCAGCCTAATACTGATGGATTAACAACGAGTAAATTTATTGCTACAGGACTTAAATATAATGAAACTGTTAAATACGTTAAGTTGTATTTCCCTGTTGGACTAGGATCTGGTAACGATCCAAGAGATTCAGTTGGAATATATTCTTTTGGTGTGCGAGCAAAGGATCCATTTGGTGGAACTGCTTTGGCTAGCAATTATAAAATTGTTAGTTTTCCTGGAGATATTAGAATTAAACCTTTACCAATAATAATTACTGCAGATTCTAAAACTAAAAGGCAGTCTGAAGCAGATCCAATTTTTACATATAAGCTTTCAATCAACCCAATAAATGGAGATACTGTATCTGGAAATCTTATACGAGAACCAGGAGAATTGCCTGGAACTTATCCAATCAGACAAGGTACTTTAGCAATAAATAAAAACTATGAAATAACATATTATTATGATATGCTAACAGTTCTTACTGTTGAAAATATTTTCGTAGTTCCTAATGCATTTACTCCAAATTCAGATGGGTTAAACGATCTTTTAAAAATATTGCATAATTCTAGTGTAGTTGGCGTTAATTATTTTCAAATATTTAATAAAGCCGGAAAACTTGTATTTGAAACAAAAAATATAGAACAAGGGTGGGATGGTAGGTTAAATGGCCTTATGCAAGAGTCTGATGTTTATTATTGGTTTGCAGAATTTAAAACATGGAATAATTTAAGCATTCAAAGAAAAGGAACTGTAGTTCTTTTAAAATAAAATTTTGAAAAAATTATTAATCATATTATCTATAACATTTGGGTGGTCTAAAACTATTCAAGCTCAAGTAATAAGTATTTCTCAACCTTATACTACTGCACAGTTATTAAGTCCAGCCACTGTTGGTACAGGTATGTATAAACAAAGGATTCAAAGTGATTTAAGGACTCAATTAATTGATGGTTCAAATTTATATACTACTGCTGTTGCAGGATGGGATACTAAAATAAACAGTGCCGATAGAGACGAAGCAAACTATTTGGGTGTAGGTATACAATTAGTTTCCGACAAACTAATGAATGGTTTAATTCAGAACAATGCCATTAGTTTAAATTTTGCATATCATATGTATTTAGGTCAAATGAAATATGATAACATTTCTATGGGTTTAGGAGGTATGTTTTCTCAAACATCTGTAGATAAATCAGGATTATATTTTGAAGATCAATATTATAGTTCGGGAGTGTCAACTGGTTCAGGTTCAATGGAACAAATAAAAGATTTTCCATATAGTGTGTCAATGAATTCTGGATTATTATATACTAGACATGATCCTTCTTTTTATTTTAAAATTGGAATTTCTGGTTTTTATTTTGAAAAACCGCAAGTAACAAATTCTGCCATCTTTCAATCAAATGGTATTAGAAAGTTATTATTTATAAATGGTGAGCATAAGCTATTTTATAATAATACATTTTTGATCCATGGATCTGCAAGTGAGCAAAATGGAATTAGAAGGTATATTGGAGGTGTAGCAATAAGTTTTCCAATAACTAGCAATTGGGAAGAAATTAAAAGAATGTATGTTGGTTGTTCTTACAGACGAAACGAATCTATCGTACCAACCATATCTTTTTTGATGGAGAAGCATTCATTTGGGTTCAGCTATGATATTAATAGTGTTAACTTAACTGGTGCACAAATAAAGCAGAATAACTTCGAAATTTCATATTCTAGATCTTTTGGTTGGAGAAAGGCTAATTTATTTAGAACATTATTTGATTAAACTTACATATATATTTAAATAACAATATTTTATAAATAAAATATATTTAATATATATTATAGATTAAACTTAGTTTAAATTCAGAGTTTACATTGAAAAAATCATATATATTTAGTATCTTCGATATGTTCCCCCAACATTTAAATTTATTGGTAAATATTAAAAAAGTAAAATTTATACCTATGAAAAAAAGCCTTTTATCATTGTTGACAGTAGTTGTATTATTTACAACTTATAGTTGTTCTTCGCCAAAAAAAGTTACTGTTGAGGAAGCAACAGGAAGAAAAGAAGTTATCACTCCTTTTTCTGAAGCAAAATATCGAACAGATAAAGATACTTATAGAGCATTTCAAGTATACAAGCATCCAAATGAAAATACAGTAAGAACCTATTCAGCTGTTGCTGCAAGAGCTGAATTATTGGCACAAGTTAAAGCCGATGTTTCTTCATTTGTAAAAAACTATGAAGCTACTTATGCTAAAGGAAATGATCAAGATGTTTCAGGTGTATTGAACATTAGAATAGGTCAATTGGCAGAAGACTTAGTTTCTGATGCGGTTGTTGTTGATAGCAAGTTATACCTTGAGCCAGATGGAAGATATGCTTGTTATACATTAGTTGAGAAAAATAGAAAATCTACAGCAGCGGCTGTTTATGAAAAAACTATATCTGAAGATGATAAATTGAAGATACTTTTTGATAAGAAAAAATTCGAAGAAGAATATGACAAGTGGAAAGAGAGTCGTAAGCAATAGTATTTTAATTTTACTTCTTGTTTTTGTTTACTCAAACTCTTTTGCTCAAAAAAACACAATAAAAGTTTTTAATGTTAGTGGTCAAGCTTTTATTAATGAACTTTTGACTCCAAAGCAAGCTAAAGAATTGGCTTTAAATGACGCGAAGTCAAATGCTTTAAGAAAAGCTGGCATTGGTGAATACATTAGAAGTAACAATACTTTATTGAGTACTAGTGTTGGTGATAAATATGACGAATATATCAACACAGAGCAACAGTCTCAATTAGAAGGTAATATTCTTGAGTATACAATTATTAAAGATACTCAGTATATAAATAATGAAAAGCTTCTGGTGGTTTCTGTGACAATTGATGCAACGGTAATAAAATACGAAACTAAGCCTGATGTCAATTTTGACGTTAGGCTTTTTGGAGTTAAAACGGTTTATAAAAACAACGATAGATTGTTATTTTCTGTCCAGCCCACTATAGATTGCTATTTAAATTTTTTTACTTGGGTAAATGGAGAGAGTAATTTAATGTATCCAAGTAGTTATGAAAAATCGACTTTACTGCAAAGTGATAAAATTGTCTTATTTCCAACTACTGATAGAATTGATTATAAATTGATTTTAGAAAAAAAAGAGAGTGAAAGGGGGAGGCTTATTTTTGTATTTACTAAGACACCCATGAAATTTATAAGAAAAGATGATAGTCAAAATACAACTCCAGATGAAATAATATCTTGGATTAATTCAATTCCTTTAGATCAAAAAAAGGTTTTCAATTTACCATTTTTAATCCAGGAATAAAGATTAGAGATTATGAAGTATTTGTATTTATTTAGTTTACTGATTATTTTTTCAATAAAAGTTGATGCTCAAAATATTGAAAATGTTGACTTTGTATATTCTGAAGAATTTATTAAAGTAACATTTGATTTAGTAAATTGTCCAGAAGGGAAGGTTTATGATTTAGGTCTTGTTTTTGAGAAAAAAGAAGGTGGAGTGATAAGTGCTACAAATGTAAAAGGAGATTTAAAAAGAGTCAGTCCAGGTACTGGCAAAGTGATAGTTTGGTATTTTAAAACTGATGTTGACGAGTATCTAGGGCCAATAAAAGCTGTAGTATCAATTACATCAACAGAGGATTTAAATAGTAATGCAAGCTCACAACAATCAAATAATTTCGATTCTAATAATTTTATCAGCTCATCACCTAAAATTTTGGGTGGTCCTGGAAATGCTATTTTATCAATGTTATTGCCAGGTTTTGGGGATCATTTTGTAAATGAAAAAGATAAAGTTACGCCCTATTTTGTTTCATTAGCTTTCCTTGGCTCTGGTTACATTGCGTATAAGGCAATGAACGATGCCAATGATTATTACGACCAATACTTGAATACAAGAAGTCAAGCAGTGATGGACGAAACTTATGCCAAAGCAATTGAGAATCGTAATAAACATCAAATCTTTTTTGGAGTAGCAAGTGCAATTTGGTTATTTGATGTAATTCATGTTACAGTGAAAGGCTCAAAAAATATGAAGAAAAATAATACGATTAGTAGAATACAACTAATTCCAAAATATAATAAGTATAAAAGTTCAAACCCTTTTGAATTTTCAATAGTTAAAACATTTTAATATGAAGTATCTGTTGAAAATATTCTTATTACTTTCTATTGTTGGATGTGTCAAAAAAATGGACAGAGTTAATCCTATTGACGGAAAGACATTGCCCTTGATTACTACTAATCCTGTCACAAATTTTACAAGTAATTTTGCTTCAATTTCTGGAACCATTAATAATAATGGAGGTCTGCCAATTTCTTCAAAGGGAATTGTATGGAGTACTACACCCAATGCTCCCACGGATTTAATGTCTAAGATTTCTAATGGTGTTGGTGATCCAACTTTTACTACTAATTTATCAGGTTTAAATCCAGCAACTAAATATTATGTAAGAGCGTTTGCTATTAATTTAGTTGGGACTGCATATGGTAGTGAAGTAACTTTTACAACAAAAAACGATACACCATATATAACTACTACTATTGCAAATCCAAGTTTTTATAATAATACGGTTACCGGAGGTACAGTTACTGCCGAAAATGGCTCTCCAGTAACTGTAAGGGGTCTAGTTTATGGGCTAACCCAATTTCCAACTACCGAGTTGTCGACCATAGTAAATGATAGCTTAAAAGGTCCAGGAACATATGTCATCAAATTGACTAAATTATTACCAGCAACTACTTATTATGCTAGGGCATATGCAAGAAATGCAATTGGAAGAAGTTATGGAAATCAAATTACAATTATCACTCCTGCAACGACCCCTACATTTATTACAGTACCACCAACATCACAATCAACAACTGCAACAACTGGAGGAACTTATGTTTCAAATGGAGGCGCAGCTATAATTGACAAAGGTGTTATATGGAGCACTTCACCAATCGCTTCAACTACACCAATAACATCAATTCTAAATAAAATTTCAAAGGGGCCGGGTGATGCATCTTTTACAGCAATAATTACAGGTCTTACTCCTGGTACATTATATTATGTTTATTCATACGCAACAAATACAGCTGGAACCGCTTTTGGTACAGAAGAAAAATTTACAACAGATCCTGTTACACCTACTGTAAATACTGGAACAATTCAAACACCTGGTCCATCATCTGTTGATATCAGTTCAGTAATTATTGATGACGGGGGTGCAAATATTACAGAGTTTGGATATGTCTATTCAATAAATCCAACTCCATCTCTTTTGAATGGAGCAACTAAGTTTGTGGTAGGTACAACAACCGGGACAAATAGAAAAAATATTAGTTTTTTTAATACTATAAAAAATCTTAAACCAAATACTACATATTATGTAAGGGCTTATGCTACAAATTCAAAAGCTTTAACAGGTTATGGAAATGATATAATGTTTAAAACTGCATCATCAATACCAGTTGTTGTAATGAATACCCCAGCGTCTTCTGCAATAACGGATGTTTCTGCTAAACTTACTGCAAGTATCACAGATAATGGAGGTGCCAATATTACTAGAGCTGGCATTTATTGGAGTACAAGTCCTGGAGTTACCCAAAATAGTTCAATCCTTGTTGATCAAAATGTACCTCAAACTTCAATTAATATAACATTAGATGGTTTAACATCAAATAAATCATATTATGTAAAAGCATTTGCCACAAATTTTAATGGAGAAGCTTTAAGTAGCAATGAAGTTAGTTTTACTACATCTGATAACTCACCAAAACTTTCAGTTACGACTGCTACTGTAAACGCAGATAATAGTGTAAATGTTTCTGCCAAAATTCTTTCACAAGGATTACAATCTGGCGCATTCGTAACTAGTAAAGGATTTATCTTGGGTTCTTCAAATACAGTAAATTTAGCCACTGCTTTAAAAACATCACCATCTCAAGGTAGTGGAAGTGGTGATATAGCTTATTTGTTTACAAATCTAAGTCCAGGTACAGTTTACTATGCACGTGCATATGCTACAAATAATAATGGAGGAACTTATGGATATGGTGATCCTGCTACTTTTAAAACAAATGTGGTATCTCCAACTGTAATCACTTATGATCCAACTAGTATTAGTTCAAGTGGGGTGACAGTTAAAGGAGAAGTTACAAATGAAGGAGGTGATCCGGTTATAGATGCTGGATTTGTTTGGGGAGTTTCTGCTACGAATTTAACTTTAGGAAATTCTGGCACTAAGGGAACTGGGCTAGGTACTTTTTCATTTACAATTCCATTTACAAATCTAACCAGAGGTGCGACATATTACTATAAAGCGTATGCTAAAAATGGAGTTAAGCCAATTGTATATGGCGATTTTAAAACTTTTAAAGTTCCATAATAGAAATTTTATGAAAAAAATTAATATCATAGCACTTTCATTATTCGCTATTACTTTAGGTAAAACATCTTTGGCGCAATCTGGACAAAGTCAGTTTAAGGAGGTAAAATTATATGGTGTACCAAAGCCTGTAGCTCCGGCAAATTTGGTAGTAAGTGAACTTACATTTTCAGATGCAAGAGGTAATTTAAATAATGCATTAGACGCCAATGAGACTGCTGAAATTGCATTCGTAATTGAGAATAATGGCCAAGGTGACGCATACAGGGTAAAGGTTTCTATTGTAGATAGTGCGAATGTAAAAGGTGTGAATTATTTAAAAGAAATACCAGTAGGGACATTGCCTGTTGGTAAGAAAATAAATATTGTAATACCAATTACTGGAACTACGGATCTAGTAAGTTCAAAAACAAATTTCGGAATAAGTATTACTGAAGGAAATAAATTTGATGTTGATCCTTTTTCAATTGCTTTTACAACTAACGAGTACAAGAAGTCAATTATTTCAATTGTTGATAGCAAATTTGAAAGTTCAGATGATGATAATAAATTTTCAAGAGGTGAAATTATTCAATTGACAATTTTATTGCAAAATAAAGGAGAGGGAGATGCAAAAAATGTGGTAATAGAATTCCAGAATCCAACAGAAGTATTTACAGCATATAATAAACAAAACAAATTCCAAGTTTCTGAACTGAAATCAAATGAATCAAAGGAGATCAAGTATGAATTTTTTACCAATAAAATATATAGTTCTCCAAATGTTCCTATTCAAATTAAAGTTGCAGAAAACTTCAATAAGCTAGTCTTGTCAGAGACAAAGTCAGTTGGAATTGATCTTGGTAAATCTAGTCTTGCCAAAGTTAATGTACAAGATATTAAACAAGAAAAAACTACAATTTCTTCAGTTTCTTTAGTTCCAGACGTTGATAGAGATATTCCTTTGGCAAAAATGAAGTATAAAAAAAGAATTGCATTAATAATTGGAAACGAGGATTATTCATCCTTTCAGCCAGGATTGTCCAAAGAAGTAAATGTTGATTTTGCAAAAAATGATGCCAAAATATTTAAAGAGTATTGTGAAAAAACTTTGGGAGTTTTACCTGAGAATATAACTTTACTTACAAATGCAACTTATGGATCAATGAAACAATCTATTGATAGGGTAAATAAGTTGTTAAAAAATTCTGAAGGTGACTTGGAAGTTATATTTTATTATGCTGGACATGGTTTACCTGATGAAGCGACTAAAGAAGCTTATTTAATTCCTGTAGACATTTCAGGCTCAAATGTTCAAAGTGCAATTAAGCTTCAAGATGTTTATAAGTCATTTTCCGAATACGAAAGCATTGGAGTTACAATGTTTATAGATGCTTGTTTTAGCGGAGGTGCAAGAGGTGAACAAATGGTGAAGGCTAGAGGTGTTAAAATTGTACCTAAGTCTGATTTAATAGATGGCAATATTATTAGTTTTACTGCAAGTAGTGGAAATCAGTCATCAAACCCTTATCTTGAAAAAAAGCATGGTTTATTCACCTATTTTTTACTGAAGTCATTACAAGAAACAAAAGGAAATATTAGTTATAAGGACTTTTGGAATGGGTTAAGAAAAAAGGTAAGTTTTGAATCAGTAAATATTAATAATAAAGAACAAGAGCCTCAAATTATTATTGGTGAGAAGGCAAAAGCAACTTGGGAAAACCTTCAAATTAATTATTAATCTTTAAAAATCTAATGCGCAGTTTACCCACTCAGGGTCAAAACTTGCATTGTATTTTCTGTAAAAATTGAGCGCAGGCTCGTTCCAGTCTAATGCCTGCCAATTCATGCCAACAAAGTTTTTGGATTTGGCTTCTTTAATAAGTG
>JACCDN010946305.1_pt1 | contig 17279 bp, 15 predicted proteins | sample 7441691 | NCBI WGS metagenome assembly JACCDN01 (sample SAMN15323439, study PRJNA562643) | freshwater metagenome | isolation source: river surface water | place: USA:Blue River Watershed | collected 2017-08-16
TCGGGCATTACGCACGATGAAATGACCTTCATTGCGAATGGCGTTATCCACGGCGCAAAGAACGAAACAGTGACCACCGAAGACGCGGAACTGTATTTGTCGATCACGGCGCTTTGGCTTACCAGAACAGCAACGTTTCAGCAGTTGGTCGCAAACGATGCGCTAGGGTCGCACGTCTTCGCGTTCTCGTACACCACGCAAAGTGGCGCCATGTTGCTTCGCCCCGCAATGTCCATTAACCATGCGGTTAACTTTTACCCAATAGAACAAGTCCTGAACTTCACACGCGAGGTCATTTCCATGGATGTGGGCAACGCGTCCACGCATGTAGGGCAATCGCTCACTAGGGCAGGGGGCGCGCTACTCGCGCCCATCTTTAAATAATGTTGTATTCAGATTGTTTTACAATGAAAACAATTGTAAATAGATCGTAATTCAAGGGGAACTCCATGATCGTGACCGTAGGCAATACCAAGGGTGGCGTGGGCAAAACAACACTGGCCCTCAACCTGGCTATCGCTCGCGCGATGGCTGGCCATAGCGTGATGCTGGTCGATGGCGACCGCCAAGGCACAGCGCAAACCGCGCTCACGATTCGCGCCGATGCGGGCCGCTTGCCCGCCATCGCCTGCGCCCAATACGCCGAAGGCCCGACCCTGCGCGCACAGGTGGTGCAGATGCGGGACAAGTTCAGCGATATCGTGATTGATGCCGGTGGCCGCGACTCGACCGCGCTGCGCGCCGCCTTGATCTTGTCTGACGTGCTCGTCATCCCGTTCGCCCCACGCTCGCTAGACGTTTGGGCGCTGACCGATATCTGTAGCTTGATCGACGAAGCGCGCAGCGTGCGCGATGGCTTGAAGTGCTTCGCCGTGCTGAACGGTGCTGACCCGTCGGGCCACGACAACGAAGACGCCATCGAGGCGCTGGCCGACTTCCCACAGCTCACCTATTTGCCGACACCCATTCGCCGCCGCAAGCCGGTGGCCAACGCGGCAGGGCAGGGCTTGTCGGTGTTGGAACTCACACCCAAAGATGCGAAATCGGTAGAAGAAATGACCGCCTTTGTAGCGGCAGTGTTTGCAGGTAAATGATTGTAAAAACCAATCTTTTTACAATCTATTCAATTCCAATTTAATATTAAAAGGGGATCACCATGGCAATCGTCAAACGTCCACAACCAAACAACCAAAACAGCAAGTCCGTTGAAGACTTCATCGGCGGCGCGCCCGACTCGGCCAAGCCTGCAGCGATCGAAGCACCCGCGCCCAAGGCGCGCGTGATGAAGGGCCATCAGGCACAGATCACGTTAGCGCTGCCGGTGGACCTGCTGGAGCGGGCCAATGCAATGGCCGACAAGCTCTCAATCTCTCGCGCGGCTTTTATGAAGCAGGCGATTAGTCGGGCGGTTGAGGCTGAAGGCGTCTAACTTGGACGCAGAGCAAAACCTCAAGGCTCAGAGTCTTGCAGTGACAGACATAGCGCAACGCGTTCTCGGCCTGACGACCCTAGACACGCGCGATTCCGACGCGCACGACTTCCACGATATTCATATTGAAAACATCCGCGCCGCATTGAATGCGGCTTATGAGGCGGGCATGAAGGCTGGCAAATAATTCCGGCCTAAATGTGAAAGAAAAAAAGACATGACAGCGTTAGAAAAACTTTTGCACTCGTTCAGAAACACTGCGCAGTCTGAGCGTGAAAAGGGCACGTATTTTGAGGAATTGGTAAAAGCCTACTTGTTGACTGAGCCGTCGTATAAAGACTTGTTCAATGGCAAAGTGTTTCTGTGGGAAGAGTGGCGGCGTTATTGGATGAGCCAAGGCAATGCGGACCCCGGCGCTGATGCAGGCATTGACTTGGTAGCCGTTGAGGATTTGCCCGAGAGTCCTCGCATCTTTGCAATTCAAGCAAAGTTTTATGCAGAAGATGCAAAGATCAAAAAAAGCGACGGCGTTGATTCGTTCCTGAGCGCAATGGGTAAGCGCCCATATACAAACGGTTTGCTTTTTCTTACTTCGTATGAAGCAAGCCACCACGTCAATGAGCTAATTCAAGGCCGCGATAAACCAATCAACATCGTTGATTTGTTTGCGCTTGAAGAAAGCCAGATTGATTGGGAAAAGTACCAGCCCGCAGCCGCGCCCGTGTTGAAGCCGCGTAAAACATTGCGCGAACACCAAGCAAACGCTTTAGATGCAACGGTCGAAGGATTCAAGGAAGCCAACCGAGGCAAGCTGATCATGGCCTGCGGCACAGGTAAAACATTTACGGCACTCAAGATTGCAGAGCGCATCGCTGGTGCTGGTGGCCGTGTACTTTTCTTGGTGCCTAGTCTTAACCTTCTTTCGCAAACACTGACCGAGTGGACACAAGAGAGCGAAACGCCGCTACATAGCTTTGCTGTTTGCTCGGATAGCGACGTTGGCAAGAAGCGCAATAAAGACGATGACGTTGTTCAAACGCTCATTCACGAACTGCGATATCCAGCAACGACAGACCCCGCAAGGCTCGCTGCTGAAATGAAAAAACGCCATGATGGCCAGCACATGAGCGTTGTGTTTTCTACATATCACTCGATCGAAACTATTGCCCAGGCGCAAAAAGATCACGGCCTGCCTGAGTTCGATGCTGTAATTTGTGATGAAGCACACCGGACCACCGGCGCGACCTTCGACGACGCCGACGAAAGCGCGTTTGTTCGCATTCACGACGGCAGCTATATCCGCTCAGCTAAGCGCCTTTATATGACGGCCACGCCGCGTATCTACGGCGAGAACGCGAAGAACAGCGCAGAACGAGACAACGTAGCCTTGTGCTCCATGGATGATGAATCTCTTTATGGGAAAGAGCTTTACGTCATAACGTTTTCGGAAGCTGTTAGACGTGGCCTGCTTTGCGATTACAAGGTATTGGTTCTCTCAATCGAAGAAAGCCACGTCAATCGCCGCTTGGAAGAGTTTTGGAAAGATGAAGAAAACCAACTCAAAGTAGACGACGCCGCAAAAATCATCGGGTGCTGGAAGGCTTTATCGAAACAGGACGTGTCTGAAGATTTGGTGAACGATAGCCAAGCCATGCGCCGCGCTGTTGCGTTCTGCCAAGTCATCGAGGCGAAGCAGGGCAGCAAGGTTCACAAAGTCAGCTCGAAACAAATTTCTAGCATGTTCCAGTCCGTGGTGGAGGCCTATCAGGCCAGCGATGAAAACGCACCTGAAGACAACGAAGAAAACCGCGCTTACTCGCTTCGCTGCGAAGCCGAGCACGTAGACGGTGGCATGGGCGCAAGCGAAAAAGAATCAAAACTTTCTTGGCTCAAAGCCGAAACGCCAGAGAACACCTGTCGCATTCTTTCAAATGTGCGTTGCTTGTCTGAGGGGGTTGATGTTCCCGCGTTGGACGCCGTGCTATTCCTTACCCCGCGTAATTCTCAAGTTGACGTTGTGCAATCTGTTGGGCGCGTGATGCGTAATGCCCCCGGAAAAAAACGTGGCTACGTCATCTTGCCAGTTGTCATTCCTGCAGGCGTTGAACCGCACGATGCGTTGAACGACAACAAGACCTATAAGGTGGTCTGGCAAGTCCTGCAAGCGCTGCGATCACATGACGACCGCTTTGATGCGATGGTCAATAAAGTGGATTTGGATTTGAACGAGAAAATCCTTTCCAAAATGGAAGTGATCGCCGTCACCGACAAGATCAACAAGAAAACCAAGAGTCCCGACGGGGGTGGCCCCGGTCCAGGCAAGAAAAAGCCCGGTTCAGGTTCTCACAACTTAGGCAATCACACGCCCAAGCAGCCGGGCAAAGAAGCTCAGCAAACATTGGAGTTTGAAATTGGCGAAATCGAACGCGCCATTTACGCCAAGGTCGTTCAGAAGTGCGGCAACCGCCACCATTGGGAAGATTGGGCCAACGACATTGCCAAGATCGCACGCACACACATCGACCGCATTACTGCGATTCTGGAAGATAAGAAAAACGATAAGGCCCGTAAGGCCTTCGACAAGTTCTCTAGCGAACTAAGGGACGATTTAAACAACAGCATCACAGATGCCGAGATTGTTGAAATGCTGGCCCAGCATTTAATTACAAAACCTGTTTTTGATGCGCTCTTTAGCGATTACAGCTTTGCCCAGAACAACCCTATGAGCAAAGCCATGCAGGGTGTTTTAGATGTGCTTCAAGAACACAATCTAGACAAAGAAGCCGACTCACTGCAACGCTTCTATGACAGCGTGAAGATGCGGGCAGAGGGTATTGATAGCGCGGCAGGTAAGCAGAAAATTGTGGTCGAGCTTTACGACAAGTTTTTCCGTAACGCTTTCCCAAAAATGACCGAACGCCTTGGCATTGTTTACACGCCGGTGGAAGTAGTGGACTTCATTATTCACAGCGTTGCGAACGTGCTGCAAACTGAATTTGGCCAGACATTAGGCAGTAAGGGTGTGCACATCATTGACCCGTTCACGGGTACAGGTACTTTTATCACGCGCCTGCTGCAAAGCGGCCTGATCAATGCCGAAGAGTTGTCTCACAAGTACAAGCACGAGATACACGCCAACGAATTGGTGTTACTCGCTTATTACATTGCAGCCATCAACATCGAGGCGGCCTATCACGATCTGGTTGGCGGTAAGTACACGCCTTTTGAGGGGATTTGTCTAACAGACACCTTCCAGATGTATGAGAAGGAAGATTTGGTTGATGCGCTTTTGGTTGATAACAGTGCGCGTCGTCGTCGTCAGAAGAAGTTGGATATTCGGGTAATTGTTGGCAACCCTCCATATTCAATTGGACAAAAAGAAGAGAGTGACGATACAAAACGCGTTGTCTACCCGCACCTTGATGAGCGAATTCGGAGCACATACGCCGCCCATTCAAATGCAAATCTTGCGAAGGGTTTGTACGACAGTTATATGCGCGCGATTAGATGGGCGTCGGATCGAGTTGGCACCAGTGGTGTTGTTGGCTTTGTTACAAACGGCGGTTTTCTAGAGAAAGCCGCTATGGATGGTTTTAGAAAATGTTTGGTTTCTGAGTTTTCATCTATCTATGTATTTAATTTGCGTGGTGATATCCGCAAAAACATGCTGAGCAAGGGGCGCGCCAGAGAAGGCCAAAATATTTTTGGCAGTGGCAGCATGGCTGGGATTGCTATTTCTATCCTAGTGAAAAATCCGAATGCACTTGAACACGGTGCTGTTCACTACTTTGACATTGGCGACGACCTTTCAAGCGCCGAGAAGTTGACAAAAATTTCAACCCTTTCGAGCTATGCAGGTATTGAAGACTGGCAGAAGATTAGTCCAGATAGTCATGGTGATTGGATAAAACAAAGAGATTCTGGCTTTTCGAATTACCTTGTGTTGGGTGATAAAAAAACCGAAGGTCATAAGATTTTTGAGAATTTTTCTTTGGGCGTCATAACTGGTCGCGATAGTTGGTGCTACAACTTTTCAAATCGAAGTCTTCAGTCAAATGTGAAAAAAATGGTTGACTTCTATAACGGTGAAGTTGCCCGTTATGTAAACGCGAATCAAGTGAAAGCAATCAAATTAGATGGGTTTATCAATACAGATCCCTCAAAAATTAGCTGGACTCACAACGTAAAACTAGATCTAACACGCGGTAAAAAAGCGTCCTTCGATGCGACCTCTATTTATATTGGTCTCTATCGCCCTTTTACTAAACAATGGCTGTATTTCAACAGAAGCTTTAATGAACGCGTCTACCAGCTTCCAAAAATCTTCCCAAACAGTGAAGTAAGTAATGTCTTGATTTGCGTGTCTGGTGTTGGTGCAAGGGCTGGCTTTTCGGCTCTTATTACTGATAGATTGCCGAGCCTTGACACTATAGAAAAAGGTCAGTGTTTCCCTCTTTATCTCTACGATAAAGAGGAGGACAAAGAGGGCACCACTGCAGAATTATTCGATACCGCACCAGCATCTAAGCTCACACGCCGCGATGCCATTACCGCCGAAGGGTTGCAGCATTTTCTAAGTGCCTACCCCGGCGAGACCATCACCAAAGAAGATATCTTCTATTACGTCTATGGCCTTCTGCATTCGCCCGACTACCGTGACCGCTACGCAGATAACCTAAGCAAAGAACTGCCACGCATCCCATGTGTGAAAACAGCCGCCGCCTTTTGGGCATTCAGTAAAGCTGGGCGCAAACTTGCCGATCTGCATTTGAACTACGAAACAGCGTCACCATACCCAGCCACCATAGAAGGTGAACGCACAGATCGTCTTGAAACTGGGTACCGTGTCGAAAAAATGAAGCACGGAAAAGGACAGGGCAAAGATAAGGACTTAAGCGTCATCCACTACAACGGTCATATCACCTTGCGCGGTATCCCATTAGAGGCATACGACTACATCGTGAACGGTAAAAGCGCAATCTCTTGGGTCATGGAGCGCCAAGCTGTGAAGACAGACAAAGACAGCGGCATTACCAGCGACGCTAACGATTGGGCTGTTGAAACGATGAAAAATCCGCGTTATCCGCTCGATTTGCTTTTGCGCGTCATCACTGTGAGCTTAGAGACTATGAAGGTGGTCAAGGGCTTGTACGCGCTAGATATTTGAGAGGTTCTGGATGTATACCGTCATCAAACTGCTTGATCGGATCTATACCGAAAATGATTTCGCCCGTGGCGTTGCCACATCTTTAAGTGGCTCAATAGGTTTGATTGTTTACCTTGTCAATGGCGATTTGGTGATAGCTGTTTTTTCGGCAATCATCACCTTTCCTATTGCCAGATTGTTTGCCGTGTGGGGTTTTAATACCATTCACACCATCGCCGAGCGTCAAAAAGCCGATGACCTTGCCTCCCTATCTATCTCAAAATTAAGTGATGAAGAATTAGAAGTTGTCTCAGCCTTTGTAACGGCTGGCGGCTGCGTACTTACATGGTCGCAAATAAATCGCCTTGACATTTCCGGACCAGCGGTTGAATCACTAATGCAGCGTGGCTTCCTTAGTACATCTATGACTGCTGATGCTATGCATGAAACATTTGTGTTGGACACAGCGTTATTCGATATGGCCCTGCTCCGCTCTAAAAACGATAGGATTTGAATTAGTTGATCGCGAATGGACGTACTAAACAAAGGAACGTTTTCGGGGTGCTTTTGCACCCCGTTTTATTTGCACGCCTGCGGCGCAATTTAAGTACCTATTGAGGTTTAATTAGGACACTTGCCGAATCAGGACACAAATGCCCCAAGTTTTCGCCTACCTCCGCGTCTCAACCGACGCCCAAGACACCGCCAACCAGAAGCACGGCGTCGTGCGTTACTGCGTCGACAAACATTTGCTTGAGCCGGTGTTCATCGAAGACACCGCGAGCGGTAAGACCGACTGGCGCGAGCGCCCGTTAGGCAAGTTGATCGAGCGGGCAGGTGAGGGCGATGTGATCGTGGTGGCCGAGGTCTCGCGCCTCGCGCGCAGCACGTTGCAGGTGCTTGAGATCGGGCGCGTGTGCATCGAGCGCGGTGTTCACTTGCACGTTGCCAAAAACGGCATCGTGTTCGACAACACCATGCAGTCAAAGATCATCGCCACTGTGTTGGGCCTGGTGGCTGAGATCGAACGCGACTTTATTTCGTCGCGCACGAAAGAGGCGCTGGCCAAGCGCAAGGCCGACGGCATCAAACTGGGCAGGCCTGAAGGACCAGCGAAGAAGCTGCGGCTTGACGCTCACGCCAAACAGATCGACGACTACATGGCCAAGGGTATAGACAAACGGGCTATCGCCAAGTTGTTGGACGTGTCGCCCAACACTCTTTATGCATGGCTAAAGGTTAGAAGATAAATCTTTAGTTTCTTAAAAAGATTGTTTTTTGCGACAAATACCTTTAATTTCTTACTCTAAGCGTACATTTGCAAACAGAAGGGCGCTTTATGCTAAAATCAATAAGTCATCAGGCAAAAAAAAACGTCAACATTACATTGACGTTCTGATTGCCTTGTAGCTATCGGTTAACCCTAAGGGATAGTTCGGTTTAACGACAAACCACAGGCACTAATTTAAGTATCTTTGTCTTTTGAGAAAAGCCTTTGATTCTAACCAAAAATTAGTCAATACTGGTTAAAGGTATTACAAATCCTTGTTGTTTTGCGATTGGCAGCGCTCCTCATGTGTATAACGTGAGCATACGGGTGTGATTTTTGGAGCATTAAATGCAAAATAAAAAATCAAAGCCTGCCCCTGGCACCGTCATTTTTTCAATGACGATACGCCTCAAATCAGGTCGAGTGATTCGCCGTCCAAACGGTAAACCATTTCGATTTGTCGCTAAGTAAGGCATAGCGGTGAGAACGGACTCTTCGGAGTCCGTTTTTTTATGCCTGTTGGAGTTGCGGCACCCCATCCCGCCCACACCACACAAACGCATTCTGTTGGTAATGCTTAGCCAACATTGTGGCTGCGGCCAAATCTAAATCAAGCACCAAGACACTCGGCTCGCCTGGCCAATCACCGCTCGGATGTTGGCCGATGCCGTCGATGAACCGCAAGCTCCGCTTTTTTAAGTCAGCTTCTAGCTGCACTTGAAGCTCTTTGTTTTTGTACTCAGGCAGCGACTCACTGAATGGGTTGTATGCAGTGATGAACGCGGCACACACCGCGTTTGTTTTGTCAAAGAGTTGGAGCAGGGCAGGGGACGGCTCGCCAATCCTGAGCGTGAAGGGCGGGGCGTGGTGAACGATGTAATCGGTCCCCGTGTACGCCTGCAAAAGTTCGGCTGGTAGCTGCTTTGTCATGTCTTCATTTTGCCAATTACGCCCGCACCTCAGCCAGCCCGTGCCAGTCAGTCGTGTACCCAGGCGTCTTACGCTCCTGTCGCATCTGCCAAGCGCGGTGTTGCGTTTGCGTACCCGCGCTGGCGAGCTTGAGTGTGCCGCGCCCGTGGCGCTCGTTCACTTCGTCTAGCGTTTGCATGAGCCTTGCGCGGGCTTCGTTGTGTTGCGTTTCGTCTTCTAGGTCGAGTGTGAATTGGTGCCGCGTTTTGGGTTGAAGGTCGAGCAACATCACGCCCGCTTTGGCGTACTTGTAGCCAGGCTTGTAAATGAAGTGCAGCACGGCCAACACCGCCTCAACTATTTGCGCGGTGTCCGCTGTGGGCGAGGGCAGGGGGACTACCGCGCTGCGGCTGTATTGCTTGTCGTTTTGTCTAAATGGGCTGGTGCGAATGAAGGCCAACACTTGGCCCGCATGTCCGTTTTGTTTGCGTAGCTTCTCAGCCGCACGGCTGGCAAATTCTGTCAGCGCTTCTTCTAAGTGATGGCGTTCAATCACCGGCTGGCCAAAGCTGCGGGTGCAGGCGATTTGCTTTTTGTCGGCTGGGCCTTCTTCAAATTCAAAACACTTCACACCGTTTAGTTCGCGTACCGTGCGTTCCAGCACAACCGACCAGCGAGCCTTCACCGCCGCAGGGTCCAGCCTTGAAAGTTCTAGCGCGTTGGTCACGCCAACCTCAACCAGTTGCGCGCCGATACGTCGGCCCACACCCCACACGTCGCCCACGTCTGTAGCTCTCAATAGTTCGTCGCGCTCGCTCGCGCTCAACGCGCCTAGGTTGCACACTTGCGCGTGATGTGCGGGGTACACACCGGGCTTACGCTCGGCGGTTTTTGAAATGTGATTGGCCAGCTTGGCCAGCGTCTTGGTGGGGCCAAGTCCCACGCAAGTGGGCAGGCCCGTCCATTGCAATATGCGCGCGCGTATCTTGCGGCTGCGTTCGGTGAGGTCGCCACGAATGCCGGTGCAATCTACAAAGCTCTCGTCTATTGAGTAGATTTCTTGCCGGTGGCCAAGGCCAGCGGCGAGGCTCATCATGCGGTCGCTCATGTCGCCGTACAAAGTGAAGTTGGCCGACAGGGCCACAAGGCCCGCCTTCTCTTCAAACTCTCTGAGTTTGAAAAACGGCTCGCCCATCTTGATGCCCAGCGCTTTAGCTTCGTTGCTTCGTGCAATGGCACAGCCGTCGTTGTTGCTCAACACCACGACAGGGCGATCACGCAAGTCGGGCTTAAAGACCCGCTCGCAACTCACATAGAAGTTGTTGCCATCGATCAGCGCGTACATGGTTCAACTCGGATGCTGAACGATGGAGGCCACGATGACGCCCCAAATCTCAAGTGTTTGGCCATCCTTAAAAGTCAGGTCAGGGTAGGCAGGGTTAGCCGCCCGCAGAATCACGCGGCCAGCGGTTTCAAAGAAGTATTTGCAAACGAACTCGTTATCAATGCAAGCCACCACCACATGGCCGCTGCGTGGCCGTATGGCCTTGTCAATCAGCACCACCGAGCCGTGCATGATGCCCGCGTCTTTCATGGAGTCGCCGCGCACACGAAGCATGACCGTAGCTTGTGGGTGCTTGATAAGTTCGTCCATCAAGTCGATGCGGCTGACCGCGTGGTCTTCGGCCATCGACGGAAAGCCAGCCTGCACGGTGGTGTGCAGGTATTGAACCCATGTAGGGCGAATGACGATTTCGGTGGGGGTGTTCATACTGTTAATTTATACAGTATATTACACGCCCTGTCGGTTCTTTTGCAGTTGCCAGCTTCGATCAACCCACAGACTTGACCGCCCTAGTGGCGGTTTTTTTTTGCCTGCCTGAACTCAAACCCACACTGCACCTGGCTCTGCGCCCACATCCCACGCCTAGCCACCTGCGCCTCAACCAGCGCCGCCCGCCCTTCGTCGCGGTCTTGCGCCGTGCTTTCTTTTTCAAAGCGTGGGTCAATGCACCCAAAGCCCGCCCGCAGCATGGCCGTGGCCACGTTCTCACCGGCCAAGGTTCGCACGGTGCAAACGCTGCGCCCGTAGCGGTCAAGCTTGTGGCATTCGCAATCGGCCCCGCCTTCTGTCAATTCGCGTAGCTTGTTGGTGGCTTGCTTGCTGAACGGCTGGCTCCGCTCTGGCGCATCAAAGCCCTTCACGCGCACGTTGCGCGGTGCGCCGCTGGCTTGGTCAAAGTAGGTGAAGGTATCGCCGTCGGCGTAGCGCGTCGGTTTGCACAGCTCGCCGCCAAACACCACCGATGGCGTGAGCAAAGCGAAGAAGCAGCCCAAGCAAACAGCCACCAAAAACAGCCGCCGCCGCAGACCAAAGTAGCCAGCCAAGGCCAGCGCCATGAGTGTGAGGCCAAACGTCAGAGCCGCTTTATTTACATCTATATTCATATTAAAGTAATTGTATTTTGATTGTTAAATCATATTAAAACGATTGTTGCGCCACTCTAGACCGTCGATCAATCCGCGCTCGTAAAAGTCGCCCCAATGATAGAAAAAAGGGATGAAGCCATCAGGCGTTGACGACTTCATCCAAATGACACCGACGCACAGGAGAGCGATCACGCCGGTGATGTAAAACTCTGCGGGAGAGCCGGTGTAAACCTTCCCGCCAAAGAGCGTGACCCGTCGGTCTGACCACCAGCCAACCGGCGCACCGCTCACTGTTAGCGCATCGCAAAACCAATGCACGGCACCGCCCATCGCAAACCAAAACAGCCAGCCGCGCCAATCCCAAATCAACAACGCCGCCGCAGCGGCCAGCAGCCAACCCGCGAGGTAATGCGTACTCGCGCGGTGCTTCACCTTCTTGCTTCGCCAGTAAGCCCGCTTGACCATCTCGAACCAGTCAGGGGCTGTGCTGCCCAACACCGCCGCCGGTACGGCCATCGGGTTAAACACCGCGCACACGCTGCCTGCAATGATGATGTGCGAGACCCAACGCATTACTTGCCCTCAATGAATTGCTGTAAATAACGGTCCATCCCATCGGCTTCATCCGCCCTGCAATGGCCAATCAATTCAAGCCGTGACTTTTCCAACATGCCCCGCTGCTTGACCAGCTCGCCTTCTAGCGTCACGACCTTTTGCAGGTACTGCACTTGTTCGCTGGTGTCCGTCACACCAATCTGTACCCGCTTTTGCGAACGCTTCTCCAAAGCTCGCATCAGCTCAAGCTCACGGTTTGTTTTGTGGCGGTCCGTCAGTGCGGTGATGAAGTTACCCACAGAGTCGGCCAACTTTGTGCGCCGCGTGTATTCGCGTTCGCGCTCGCGGTCCAACTCCGTGGCCGAAAACAAGGGAATGCGAGCCACAAGCGCCGCAGAGTTGCGCCCGAGGAAACGGACCGCCCCAGTCTCGTCCACGCCCGTGGTGCTGACGTTTTGCGCACGGCCCTCCAAGCTAACCTCGGCCCGCATGTATGACGGTGCTGGCCAACACCTCAAGGCGTAGTCGTAAATCTCGCGCGGCTCAGGGAATGGCCCCGCTGGCTTGGGCTTAGGCGGCGCGTGGTGGCTTGTTTTTTCACCGCTGTACGTGGGCAAGATGAATGGTTTTTTGTCGCCCTCTTCGCTTTCGGTCTCGCGTTTTTCCTCACCTTTCGTGGGCGCAACGACCAGCAAAGCGGCCAAGAGCCAGGCGCTATGTTTGACGCGCAGCACGTCGGCCACCTGCGAGAACTTTCATACCGCCAACCACCGCCGCCAATTGCCACCAGCCCGCCCCCATCGCGGCCAGAATCATTAGCCACATAGCGATTTGAGTCACGTCATAGGCCGCTTCGCTGTCGAGCGGTACACGCTGGGGGTCTCGCTTGTCGATCAACATTCGCAAGCTCATTGAAATATTGTTTTCGGCCCATGCCCCCACCACCAGCCTGCCCGCCTCACGGCAAAGTTGAATGGCTATGTCCAGCTTTCGGCCCGCCAATTTATGGGCATCATCTAAAAGCACGACCGGCCTTGTGCTTTTCACCCAATCAACCAACGCATCTATCCGCTCATAGGTTTTCAACTTGTCCCAGTTTTTACCTTTGGCCACCATGAAAGCGGCAATGCGCGGATCGTCGTACCACCGCTGCAACGGCTCCATGGCCCGAATGAAAATCTTCTCGCGGCCCGGCCAGACCTCGGGCGCTTTGTCATCCAGCTTGGCCAGCCAGCGAGTCTTACCGCTTGAATTGGCCCCCGTGATCAATAAGTCTTGGCGAACCGACAACGCCCGCTCGCTCAAGATAGGTCCGAATTTTCGGCCCCGCTCGCGCACGATGGGCACCCGCCGAGTGGTGCCGTTGAGGCGTTGACCATGTGGTCGAAGCATGAGCATTTGCATGTTCAATTTCTCCCGTCTGCACACAGGTGTCGGGGGTAACGTGTCAGCGTGTGCAACTGAATGGCCCCAGTGTTCATGCGGCCCCGCCAAAAATAATTTTTTTGGCTAAGGGGTAACATTTCATTACGACAAAGCGTTCACTTTTCCATGATCGTAGTGTTCAATTAATACGCTCGTTTTAATTGCTCTGTCGGAATTTCTCACCTTTCAATCAAAGCAAGACCTCTGCCTTCTTTTTGTTAAACCGTTATGGGGGGAGCCGACTTGTCGGGGGGCAAAGCCCCCAAGGGGGGTGAGTCGGGCAAAACGGACGCGTAGCGCCGTTTTGAGAGGGGGGCCAGCATGGCCCACCTCCGAGGGTGAGCAAACGCGCCTAAGCGCGTTTGTGAGGGGCGCTTGCCGCCCCTGGGGGGGAGCGCGTAGCGCTCGTTCCTTCCCCCCTTCAGGGGGGACACTTAAAGATCCTTTCGCGTTGAAGGTGCTTTTGAGTGTTGCGGTGTTTTGCTTTTCGCAGTGCTTTTGTAATTAACTTCATAAAACCTTTGTAAATACCTTTGTAGGAGATATCCACAGGCTGGAAAGCTAATGCTGGCGTGGCCTAGCGCGTTTTCATGCTTTCTAAATGTGAGGGATTCCGACAGAGATATGAGGGAATCCTGAAGAAAGGTGAGAAATTACGCGTGAGGTGGGAGAAATTACGCGAGGTATCCACAGGCTGGTTTTTTGAGTTTGGTTTTAACTTTTAAGTTTTTCAAAAGTAGAACCTAATCCCCAATTCACGCCAACTATGAGACGATAATCTTGTCTCATGTATGAGAGGTTACGCGGGAAATCCACAGGGGCAACACATGGAAACACCAGAACCAAACACGACCACTTTAGCAGGCGAAGCAATCGCCGAGCTGCCGCACTTTGACCTTGAGCCAGAGAAGGAAATCAGCGGCAACGTGACGATGAGCCGCGCCTTGGCTGAATCAGCCCACGGCCTGACCCTCAACGAAGCCCGCGTGATGATGCTGGCCCTGCGCTGCATCAACCCCCGCAGCTCGCCCTACCAATACAACCGTGACGGGTACGTCAAGGTGCGCGTTCACGCCGCCGAATTTGCCGAGTTGGCCAACCTCTCACCCAATGCCGACGGCTACACCCCGCGCGCTGCGTATGAGGGCCTCAAGGGCGCGTGTGCCAAGCTCTACCAGCGCACAGCGACATGGCGCGAGGGCAAGAAAGAGATTCACATGCGCTGGGTCTTCCGCGCCGAATATCACGACAACGAAGCATGGGCCGAAGTCCACTTCTCGCCCGATATGTCACAACACATCTTCATGCTCGGCGAGAAGTTCGTGCGATACCGACTCGAATACGCGCGCGGCCTGCGCTCCGTGTATTCCACCAACCTGCTGCGCTTGTTGATGACGCAAAAGGACACCGGATTTAAGACGCTGACGCTGGAAGATTTCAGGGCGGCGATGGAAGTGCCAGAGAGCTACCGCTACGGCGATATCAAGCGCTACGCCATCCTGCCTGCCGTCAAAGAGTTGAACGAAAAGGCAGACCTCTACATCGAGTGGAAAGAAACCAAACGCGGGCGCTCTGTCTACAGCTTGCAGTTCACGTTCAAGTACGTGAAGAACCAAGCAGCGGCGCAGACTGAATTGGATTTAAACGAGTAAGCGTTAAAGAGCTTTGGGCTTGACTTTGCCGCCCTTGGTCACACCGAGTAAATCTGGGTAATCTTTAGCCAAACACGCAGCTTGTCGAATTGCTTCAACTGCTTCGGGCGGGTTTCCTTCGATGATTGCGTCGCGGATTGCTTGCTCCATTGCATTTAGCGTGGATGGGTCAGCAGAAAGCAAATAGCAGAGCTGGGCGTTAGTTAGAAAAAAAGCATAGTTCATACTTTTATATTACTACGCGCAGCCATGCGCGGGAGGCGCATCGCTGCTTTGGGCGCACGTTCTGCCGTTGCTCACGCCTCCCCTCCCCCGCTCCAGCAGCCAGCTAAAGCTCGCTGCTTCCGCTCTGCCTCCACCTTGATACGCGCGGCCATGTGTTGCGCCGCCTGGCCGACCGCCTCCGCAGGCTCCAGCGTCCGTCCAGTCGTCACCCCACATCGCCGCTTTGGGCGCTCGTTGCTTTTAGCTTCGCCACTCGTGGCAGCGCTCCGCAGGCAGCGCGCGCGCTCCCTGCTCCGCTCGTGGCGTTGACCTGCGGCGGTCATGCGCCGGTGCGCATCACCGCCCTGCTCTTTCGTGTCTTGTGTGGTGCTGCCAGCCAGCTAAAGCTCGCTGGCAGCTATGGCCAGCGCTACCGCGTGTATGTAGCCAGCGCGCACGAAAGTGCGCGATCGTGGAAGGTTGCGATTCGGTACGTTGTAACACTCGCTCCGTGGCGGGGACATTTACATAAGGCCGCATTTTGCAAAGTGGCGGGCCAGTCGCTCGCAGGCTCACTCAGGCCAGCCACCGCTTGCGCGCCCTCACGGGTTTACAAAATAGGCCTTATGCAAAGTACCCGCCACTTGGGTTAGCGCGGGTCTCAGCGGCGTTCTTCTCGGTCTTCGTGCCTCAGCCCTACGCCCGCCACTTTGGCCGCGCTCTTGGCCCTCCTAGGCCCGTCATTAGTCAGGCGCTTCGCGCATGGCTGTCAGCCCCCCGCCCAGCCCTTCCCTCGTTCGCTCCGCTCACATCGGGGCGCTGTTGCCCATCCGCCCCCCCCGCGGGGGGCTCCCTCCATACAGCGCTTGGGGTTCGCTCTCCGGCTGCTTGGTTGGCACTAGCCCGCCGCGCCCTGCGGTCGCGGCGGGAACCCTAGCTGCTCGTTTTTAAGGCACTTCGTTCGGAACTAGGCTGCATCTGTCTTGCAAAAGTTGTCCGGCAAGATATCCACAAGGTTAGCCACCGAAAGACAGGACAACCTTTCTGGCAACTGCGCTTAGGCTTCGCCACATGGCCGCGCAGGGCGCGTCCATCAGAGCCGGGAGGGCGGGCCACTGCCACTGTTGGCCAAGGGTTAAAGTGTCTTAACTCATCCCCTACCGCCACTTGCTGAAATTCCTAGATTTACAATCTTTTTAATATTACTTAGATTGTAAAATGATTGTATATCAATCGTAATAAATAACGCCATGAGTACAAACGAAAAACGCTTTTTTGAACAGGTCGCGCAAGCAGCCAACGCGGGCTGGACGTTGAAACTCGCCGCGCATCTGACGCCTGGCGAAATGAACCTGAGCGACTACACCGCCCTGCTCTACGTGGTCGACACCAGCACCGGCTGGACGGGTGCGGGGGCCATGACCGCCGACGGCTTCGCCCTCGCCCGTGCGAGCGCACAGGCCAGCGGCTGGACCACCGACCAGATGGCCGACAGCACCGGCGCGCTGATTTCCAAACTTGGCCGAGAAGATGCGCCGCACGACTCGCCCGAATTAGCCCAATGCCTGCAAGTCATGGCCGCCGCCCTGACCGGCACGCAGACATTTGAAATCGCCAAGCCGACCGGCCTTGATGGCCACTGGGTTTACATCGGCTATCGGATGCTGGACGGCTCCACCATTTCCCGCCCGTTGTTTTTCAGGAGTGCAGGGCAGGGCTTTATTCCACCCGAGGCCCTCACGGACGTGGTGCGCCGCGTCGTGGTGCAGGACACCAAGGCCACCGGCTCAACCGTTGGCAAGATGCTCAAGCGGGCGGGTGGAGCGTTGCTGGCTGAGATTTATGTGTAATGGCAGTTTTGCCATTTTTACTATTATTTTCATATTTCAATAATAGTAATATGATTGTTTTTTGATCGTAAGTGTATGAACGAAGCACAAGCCTTATTCCAACGGGTCATTGAGTTGATCGACTGCATCCCTTGGGATTTGCGATATCAGCTCGAAAGTGAAGGGGCTGACTTCGGTGGCGACAAAACGCGAATCTACCTTGTTGATACGCAGACCGGTTGGTATGCCCATGCTGCGGTTTCTGTGGCCGATTTCAAAGATGCGGCCCAAGACCTAGAACGATCGGGCATTACGCACGATGAAATGACCTTCATTGCGAATGGCGTTATCCACGGCGCAAAGAACGAAACAGTGACCACCGAAGACGCGGAACTGTATTTGTCGATCACGGCGCTTTGGCTTACCAGAA
>JACCDN010385224.1_pt1 | contig 17277 bp, 15 predicted proteins | sample 7441691 | NCBI WGS metagenome assembly JACCDN01 (sample SAMN15323439, study PRJNA562643) | freshwater metagenome | isolation source: river surface water | place: USA:Blue River Watershed | collected 2017-08-16
GAGTTTTTGAAAAAGATCTTAATGTCGCGGGGAGTATAATCTGTTGATGTTAAAGGGAGAAAACAAGGCATTTCCCCCCTTAACAATCCCCGGTTTTGTTGCATTTGAGCATTGCAAAAACCGCAATCTCAAACGCAGTTACTATATACTCCCCGCGGTTGAAAACGCGAGTTTATTGAAAAAGAGTTTTAATGTCGCGGGGAGTATAATCTGTTGATGTTAAAGGGGGAAACAAACCATTTCCCCCTTTAAAAACCCCCTAGTTTTTTTTCAACCTGAAGATACAAAATCAGTATCTTCAGGTTAAATGAGTATATCGCTTCTTAAAACTCGCCAGAAATCATAGGAAGATACTTTCTGAAAGCCACATAACTCATATAATTTTAAAGCTCCTTCATTATCGTACTCTACATCCAGTGTAAATACACGCTGCCCTTCCTTATAGAGCATTTGCATAAGTTGGATAATCATCGCCAAAGCATATTTTTTTCCGCGATACTCAGGCAAGACACATAAATCATGAATAAACGCAGTATAATTTTCATCGTAACGTATATGTATTTTACCAATGTTTGGATGTTCCGAGGTTGAAAGCAACCATATGCGCCGATTTTTCTCCCGCAAATTTTCAGCAAAACGTCCAAAAGTTTCTTCATAACTGGCTTTGAAGCAGTTTACGCCCAATTGAGCAATTGTAGGCAAGTCAGTTATCTTGACCGGTCGCAAATATATACCAGGGAGATTAGCAAAAATGGGGATTTTTGTAGCCATCATTTCTATTTGCGAGAATACATATTCGGGGTGAAATGCAGCTAAGTATTGTTTATTAATGGGAGATTTTTGCGGACAAACAAATAGCAATTTAGGAATATTACGCTGTGTTAATTCCAATAAGGCCTCAGCCAATAATTTTTTGTAGATGCCACCACGCCTATATTTGGGATGGACAAGTATGCTTATTTCCGATTCGTCTGTCTCAAACGTGAAGAGCGCCAGATATCCCACCAAATTACCATTTACAAAGTAGAATATATCGTTTAATTCTTGAGTTAATCTATTTTGCAAGGCACTCCAATACAGTTTTATCCTATATTGGTCATGCTGCATACACAGATCTACTAAATTTTTAATAGACCTCAAATCATTTTTATACAGTCTGGATAATTTAGTAATTTGCTTTAGCTGCATTTGTTAATCTGGCTTGCTAAAAACGAGAATTTCGCGTTAAGAAATTTTGCCTTCTGACGTTTTGATATTCACAACCTGATTACCTCTGAAATAAATATCAAGATTTTTTCTTATAATCATCCCACCATTGTGCTGGAATGTATACACGTAAGCCCAATGATTTTCGTCAAAAGGATTAGAGAGCACAGGAGAACCTAAAATATCTTCTACCTGGACTTTACTCATGCCAGGTCTAATTTTCTCGACAGATGCCTGTGAAAATATGTTGCCTTGTTGGATGTCAGGTTGATAAGGATGCAGCCAGGCACAACCCGTCAATAAAAATACATTTGCAAACAGGTATGATATAATGATTTTTTTCATGAAAAAATCCCTTGAAATGACGACGTACTCTAGCATAGCTTATTTTTAGAACTTAAAAAAGGATATATTTAACATTGGACAATGAAAAACTTCGCACAGCTGGTTTAAAAATCACGCTTCCCCGACTAAAAATATTGGAAATTTTAGAAAACGCCGACCCACATCACTTAAGCGCAGAAGATGTGTATAAAACGTTACTAGAATCAGAACATGAAGTTTCTTTTGCCACTGTTTATCGTGCGCTCACTCAATTTGAGTCTGCACAACTAGTTACACGGCATAATTTTGAGGGAGGTCATTCGGTTTTTGAATTAAAACAAAGCAAACATCACGATCATTTAGTCTGCGTCAAATGTAATCGCGTTGAAGAATTTATTGATGAAATGATTGAAAATCGGCAACTAGAAATCGCTAAAAAAGCAAAATTTGAGGTAACAGACCATAATTTGACGATTTATGGCATTTGTGCTATTTGCTTTTCAAGCATAGAATAATTAATAGAGGATACTCCGACATGTCAGAACATACTTACCCTAGGGCATTTTCCCATATTGGGATTACTGTGCCTGATTTAGACAAAGCGGTCAATTTCTACGAAACAGTACTCGGATTTTATGTAATTATGCGCCCAACTGAAATCCTAGAAGATCCTAACACTGCTATTGGCATAATGTGTCAAGATGTCTTTGGGGTTGGATATAAAAAATTTAGAATTGCCCATATGTCAACTTCAGATAAAATTGGTATTGAGTTATTTGAGTTTCCACAAACAAAAAACTTGCCTGCCCCAGAATTTAAACCTTTTCGGACAGGATTATTTCATTTCTGTGTTCAAGATCCTGATGTAGAGGGTCTAGTCGCCAAAATAGTCAAGGCGGGTGGTAAACAACGCATGCCTGTGCGTTATTATTATCCTAATGAAAAACCTTATCGCATGGTATATTGCGAAGACCCATTTGGTAATGTTTTCGAAATTTATTCGCATTCCTATGAACTACATTATGCAGCTGGCGCCTATAAGTGATTGGTCTTGCACGCGGTACAAACTGGTCTTCAGAAAATATTATAAAATGGGACTGCAATTCCATATTTTAGAAAACCATTATAAACGGGACAAAGAAAGACAAATCGGCTTATTACACGCATAATCTGCTACATGGGTTAACATACCCGTTTCAGTGTTTAATCTAAAACTCACTATATTATCTGAGTCGCGATTTGCGCATAGCAACCAGTTATCGTCGGGGGTAATCATAAAATTTCTTGGATGTTTCCCCGATACAGACTGATGCCCTAAAGATTCAAGCTCTCCTGTTTGAGCATTGATTGTGAAAATGGCCAAGCTGTCATGCCCCCGATTGCTGGCATATAGAAATTTCCCATTATGCGTCACATGTATATCAGCCGCACTATTTTGACCCACAAATTCTGCAGGCAGACTCGTAACAATTTCTTTTGGGGTTAAATATCCCGACTCTTTATGAACATCAAACACCACTACTGTGCTATCTAATTCATTGACGACATACAAAACTGATAAATGAGGATGCAAAGCAAAATGCCTGGGGCCGGCGCCGGGCATTAGATGCACCGATTGATAATTTTCCACTAATTTCTTCGCGCCAGTATCGAATGTATAGGAATGAATAACATCAGTCCCCAAATCTGCGGTAAAAACATAGCGATTATCAGGCAAAACCATGACAGCATGGGCATGAGGTTGTTGCTGGTTAGGATGTACACTAGAAACTTGATATTGAATCAATTGGCTGCACATCTCTAAGCTGCCGTCTGCCGCTATGGGAAAAACAGCAACACTGCCGCCATTATAATTGGAGACAAATAGGACTTTTTCTTGTCTGTCCAAACGAACATGGCACGGCGATGCTCCGCCTGTTAAGCGACAATTCAGCAGCGTTAATTTTGCGGTTTTTGGATGCACAGAAAATGCGGCAATACCACCTGCTTTCTCTCCCATGAAATTACCAACCTCAATCACTGAGTATAAATAACGTCCATCTTGTGTGGTCATCAGAAATGTCGGATTAACAATATCCTCAAAAACTTCAACTAGCGTTAAAGAACCTGTCATGGAGTCAAACTGGTAGGTATAAATTCCTCGACCTGGATTATGGTCAAACTGTGTTTTAGAACCCACAAACAGCCATTTTTTTGTCACTGTTTATCTCCTTTCCAAGAAAGCAGTTTCGATCATTTATGAAACTGCTGTAACCTGACAAACCTTTAACTTTTTCAGCGTATTTTCTTCAATTTCTACAATTTCAATCACATACCCATCAAGACGTAATCCTACATTAGCTTCAGGAATCGTTTCTAAGTATTCTATGACAAGACCACTGAGTGTTTTTGGCCCATGCGTTGGCAAGTTCCAATTTAAACGGCGATTTAGTTCTCTGATGCCGATACTGCCATTAATGAGATAACTACCATCCACTTGCCTTTGGATATATTTATAAGAAGGCACTAAATTAGTGGTAAATTCCCCCACTATTTCCTCTAAAATATCTTCCAATGTGAGCAATCCCTGTATATCACCATATTCATCTACAATTAAACCGATTCTTTGCTTATTTTCTCTGAAATTCAGTAGTTGTATATTTAAAGGCGTTCCTTCGGGAATGAAATAAACTTCTTCTAAACAGGTTGCCAAATTTTCTTTATCTAATTTTCCTGCAGCCGCTAAATTAAGCGCTTTACGCACATGCAACATACCCTGAACTTTATCAATATTTTCTTTATAAACGGGCATCCTAGTGTGCGCGCTTGTAGATAACTGTTCCAAGATAGTCGATATTTTTTCTTGCAAATCTATGCCAACAATATCATTTCTAGGAATTTTCACGTCACTTACCGTCATACCCCCCAAATCAAGCACCCCTAACATCATATGCTTATAACCAACCGATAAATGCCCTGTCGTCTCATGCACTAACGTCTTTACTTCTTCACTAGTTAACGCATCTAGGTGTTTTTCCCCAACATGTATATTAAAAAGAGATAAAAAACCATTAGATATTGCATTCACGCACCATACAATGGGGTAGAAAATTTTGAGCAGCACGGAAAGTATACCTGAAGCCTGAAAAGCTAGACGTTCTGGATACAAAGCCGCCAAAGTCTTAGGCATAATTTCAGAAAAGATTAAAATGATTATTGCCAGTAAAAATGTAGCCGGCACAACAGCCACCTCACCATACCAATCAAGAATAAGTATCGTGGTCACTGAAGAAGCCAAAATATTTGCAAAGGTATTCCCAATCAGGATAACGCCCAATAAACGATCAGGTCTCTCTATTAAGCGACTTACACGTTTGGCAACGGGATAATTTTTTTTCACCAAATGACGCAAACGATAACGATTTAAAGACATCATGCTGGTTTCAGAGGCAGAGAAAAAACAAGATGCCAGAATGAGAAATAATAAAATGAACATAAGTAAATAGTAATTTTGCACGGCTATTCTTTAATTTACGTTAATTAATAGTGAATAAAAATTGCGGAAAAATAGATAAAAATCAGCGAAAAAAAACTTATCAATGTAAAAAGAATTGCCTTTCGACCACGCCAACCAAATAAATGTCTGCCCATCAGCAAAACAAGCAATACTATCCAAGTAATCAAAACCAAAAATGTTTTTTGTAATACAGGAAACTGAAAAACATTATTAAAAAAATAAATGCTGCTGATACAAGTAACTGTTAGTAAGAAAAAAGCAATGAAGATTGTTTTAAATAATAAACGCTCCATACTTTGTATAGGAGGCATTTTTCTGATGAAAGAAGGTACATGTTGATAATGATGCAACAAACGATCTTGCACAAACAATAAAATCGCTTCTAACGCAGAGATAAAAATAAACCCCAAGGTTAAAGCTGCCAACCAAACATGCAGCCATTGTTTGGCATGACCTGTCATAGATTTAATGACTGGATGCATAGGGAAAAAAAGCGCCAAAAAAATAGAACAAGCCGCAAGCGGAAAAACAAACATGGACAAATCTTGGAAAAACTGACGAAAAATAACCAATGTCAAAACAACCGCTGTAAACCATATCATAAATGACAGCATATTAAGAACATTAATATCCTGCCCTTGGGGCAAATCAATGGTTTGATGCAGCCAGACACCATGTGAAAAAATTGCTAAAACAGCCAGCAGTCTAATCAATATACCATTTGGCTTTAAGCGATCCGTAGCAGAAAGATACTGCAAGAAGGCAGTTGTCAAATATAGTATGATCGTCAAAATAGCCATATAAGAACGAGATAAATAGACCTCTTTGAAAACCTAGCATTTGGCCACATGACCTTGATTGATTTCTACCATTTGAATGCAAATTGGTATCAGAGCGCAGTGAAGAATCCAGATGCATAGCGTAAATGAGCGTCGGAAGCATGGGCACAAAACAGCAAATGAATTATGGATTGCTTCGTCACAAACTACGTTCCTCGCAATGACGAATCCCCTCTTCGTCATTGCGAGGGAGTGTTTTTTACGACCGAAGCAATCCAGAAAATATTAAAAAAATTCTCATTTTTAAGTACGACTGGAAAAGATTTTTTCTTTTCCCTATCTTACTTTTTCTAGCATATGAGCAGCTAAGTAATACTCTTCTATTTCATCGAGATGATTGATCAATATTTCCCTGATGTAATAGGCTTTATGTGCGGCCTGTTGTCTTAGCCAGAAAATCTAGTCTGCCTTCGATATTTTCTGATAGTCTGATAGAAGTTGCCATAATTAAAACCCTCTTAATGAATATATGTATTCATTATAGGCAAAGTAATCTTTTTGACAATCAACTATACTAACTGGTAAAAGTAAGTTATGGAATTATGCAGATGACAGCAGGTGGTGTTCACAAGCAAACTGTCTTTTGTTGAACCCCTTTTTTGCTGCGCAAAAAAAGGGCGTTCACATTATGTCACTCATCTTGCTTGGCGCGCCCGGAGAGATTCGAACTCCCGACCTTCTGGTTCGTAGCCAGACACTCTATCCAGCTGAGCTACGGGCGCTTGATTGGCTTGATTATAAGAGGGTCTTCAAAGAATGGCAATCAAGTATTAGATCGCCACAACATTCCCACCCCAGCAGATGCTTGAAATATAAGGTTTCTACCTGTGTTTCTTACACAATGGGGGATTGTTAATAAGGAGACTTATCCACAAGTTCGGGGTGGCTGAGCCTGTCGAAGTCGGCTTGTATAGTTAAGATTTTAAACAGGCTCCAAGATTTCCTCCTCTATTAAAACCCAATACTAATAATACTATACTTCCCGTAAAAAACTTTAAATCAGAAGGCGCAAGTCCCAAAGATAAAGCAATACCTTGAATTTGTTGGTAAACTAATGCACCTACAATCGGTGCAATGAGCTGTCTTTTTAACGTATGATTCCCTATGATTGCTTCTCCTATCATTAAGGCTGCTAAACCGTGCATTACAATGCCAACACCCATGCCAACATCCATAAACTGTTGAATTTGCACTATCAAGCTGCCACCCAGACCAAATAAAGAACCTGCAATAAATAATCCAAAACTCGTATATTTGTTGACGCTTATTCCTTGTTTGGCCGCAAATGTTGGATTAAGTCCTATGGAGCGAAATCTCAATCCGAAATCTGTGTACAGAAAGAAGAAGAACGGAATAACACACAAACCTACAATGACAACCAAAGAAATGATGTCAAAGGTAAACCCATTATAGCCAAACAAAGCAATATTAGGTTTACCCATCATTCTAAGATTAACGCTATAAGCCATGGTGCTTAGAATGATGCCCGCCAGCAGACTGTTCACTTTCATTCTTAAAGCAACCTGGGAGGTACCAACTGCCATAAACCCCGCCCCCACCATCGCTGCCAATATTGCAACTACTTGCGGAATTCCATGCGTAATAAGACTTGCGCAAATTGCTCCACCCAGTGGGTAGGCGCCTTCTGCCGTTAAGTCCGGAAAATCAAGAAAGCGAAACGGAATCATGATACCAAATGCAACAATGGCAAGCACTAAACCTTGTAATAGGCCTGTTTGAATTAGATCAACCATCATCCCGATCTCCGAATAACAACATCTGATCTTGATATTGATGGAACAATGCGAGAAGGTTGGCTGCTTTTAATGCTTTTTTATCGCCACCTGAAATGTCCAATACTATTTTACCTTGATGCAACATAATCAACCGATCGCCATATCTAATTGCATCCTCCATTTTGTGCGTTATCATCACTGTTGTAAGACCACGCTCTACAATGTGCGCTGCAGTATATTCCATCAATAACGCTTGCATTTTAGGATCCAGTGCAGAGGTATGTTCGTCCAAAAGCAAAACATTACATCCTGATGTTATAGCCATTAAAGTCGCTATAGCTTGTCTTTGTCCACCCGATAAAAATTGCAGCGGCTTGTCAATGTAAGTTTCCAATCCTATACCTAGCGTTTTGATTTTATCACTGATTTCTGTTTTATAGCGGCTGTAAAAAGCCAGCCTTGGCTTTTTTAAGTGGCTCAATGCCATGTTTTCAAGCAACGTCATTTTGGGTACAGCGCCAAGATTTACATCCTGCACGACTTGCGCTACTTTACCCTGAACCTCTACTGTACCTGCGTCAGGAAGATATTCATTGCCGATAATTTTGAGCAGTGTTGATTTCCCCGAACCATTGGCTCCAATCACAATGCAGAATTCCCCATCATGCAGCGATAAGTTAATCGCATTTAATACGGGAGCAAATACTGCATGAAATGATTTTGTTACATTTTTTAGGACGATCATTTCTCACTCCACAACCTCAACATTTGCCGGAATTTTTATGTTGAATTCGGCAGCTTCCTTTTTATTGATAACCGCATGATGGTCGCTAGCTTTTGGATAAACAGGCGTTAAGATATTGATGGGTTGGCCTTTTAGCAGCGCTGCTGCTAGTTTACCCGCATTTCTGCCTACGGTTTGATAATCCACACCAAAGCTTGCAAGCGCCATGCCATTTCGCACAGCCTGAGAATCAGCATTAAATATAGGTATCTGCATTTTTTGGGCTTCCGCTGCAATAGCCGGCAATGTGGGTTGTATGGGACCGCTGGTTCCTACATAGATGAAATCTACCTTGTCTCTAAATTGCTGCACGCGAACAGGAACGTCTCTAGCCTGTTCAACCGGAATAGCGACAACAGTCATATTAAGGTCAGATGCTGCTGAACGCATTCTATTAACTAGTACCGTATCATTGCTTTCTGAGGTAGCATACAACAGGCCAACACGTTTAGCCTGCGGCAATAATATTCTGGCAAATTGTAAAAGCCCCTTAAGATCCTGCATTTCAGAACTGCCCGTCATATTAGCATCCGCCTTATACTTTTCTTTTATTAGACCCGCATCCACGGGGTCTGTAATGTCACAGTAGATTAAAGGTATATCTTTGATCTTGCCTTTAGCAAATTGCGCAATCGGCGTTGTCAGAACTAGCATGATTTTTGGGTTATGCTGCTTAAGGCTTGTGACCATTTGAGGAATAAGTGCAGGGTCAAAGCCAACATCGGCTGTTTCGTAGCGAATATTTTTATTATCGATAAATCCTGCTTGCGCCATTTCATCTTTGAATCCTTTAATCGAAGCTTCTAAGGAACTATGAGGGCCATAATTCGCAATAGCTACAACCGGTAATTTGCTATCATGATGAGAACGAACAAACCCCATCACGGCTATAATAACTAGTACTATGAATAAAAATGATAAGAAGAAGGATTTTTTATACATGATAAGCTCAACATGGGAATGACTCTGTTTTGCAAGAGGCCTATTGGATAAAGCAGTGCCATATTGACACGTTCTGGGGCTATAATATGGAGATCATCGGCCACACGGCCATGGCATGAAATGGAAAAATATAGTGGTATGAATAATTGAGAGTGTCATATCAGCAGATTTTAGATTTTATCACTAGGGACATTTACATATCAACTATTTATACATCTCAATGTACTTTATAAATATCAGCTATTTAGATTAAAGAAATTTTTGCTGTATTACAACATCCATGCTGGAACGACGGGATGGACAACGTTGCCATTTGACTTGCGTGCAGTAATAAAATAATGAAACAATAAACACCTCTTTTTGGTAGGAATTGCTTCATTTTATTGCAACGATATGAATATATATAAATAACTGTTAAAATCCAAATCTTTTTGTCAGATCAAAGGTTTCGCCGAGACGAAACTTTTTGGGGTGTTGTTAGAAAAGAGACTATTCATGTCAGGAAAATCATGAAAAAAATCAAGGCCACTGCTCAACCTCCCTCTCATAAGGGAAAATCTATTGCAAAAACAGATTCTACTCCAGAGGATATTCGCACTAAACGCGCTATTGGCGTTGTGCAACTCACTTTTATTGGCATCACTTCTATGGTTGGATCAGGATGGCTTTTTGGAGCCTTTCACAGCGCCAAAATTGCCGGACCCGCTGCCATATTCGCCTGGTTTATCGGTGCTTTTGCCGTTTTATTGATTGCTCTTACGCTAGCTGAACTAGGCCCGCTTTTCCCCCAATCAGGTGGCATTGCACGCTACCTAGAATATACGCATGGCTCTTTGGCTGGGTTTTTAGGCGGTTGGATTAACTGGCTGGGAATTGCGGCATCCGTACCCACTGAAGCCGCAGCATCCGTACAATATTTAAGCTCTATCAGAGGTTTTCAAGGTTTATTTGACCTTACGGCAGGGGGTATGAGTTACATGGGTTTGGCTGTTGCCAGCGGTTTAATGTTCATCTATTTCTTCTTGAATTATTGGACTCTCTATTTATTTTTGCGCTCTATGACCTATATTACTCTGTTCAAGCTCATAGTTCCGTTGTTATCGGTAGGCACCATTATGTGGGCTGGCTTTCAACCTGCCAATTTTGGCCATGATTACCAAACATTTGCACCTTATGGCATTAGCGCGATCTTCATAGCCGTTTCTGCCGGAGGCGTAATCTTTGCTTTCAATGGATTTCAATCTATTGTCAATTTTGCAGGAGAGGCCAAAAATCCAAATAGGGTAATACCAATCGCTCTGATTTCTTCTATCCTCATTGCTCTACTCATATACTCAATACTACAAACAAGTTTCATCGGCAGCTTAACTGCCAAAGACCTAGTACACGGTTGGAATGGCTTGAATTTTAGCTCTCCTTTTGTACAGCTTGCGATTGGCTTTAATCTCAATTTAATTGCCTTATTACTTTATATAGATGCTGTCATCTCTCCCTCTGGCACAGGCATTGCTTATACCGGAGCAAGCGCACGCATGTTATTTGGGATGCAGCGCAGCGGCTACATGCCAAAAATGTTTGGCCAGCTACACCCTAAATATGCTATTCCTAGAAACAGCATGTGGGTAACCCTAATACTTGGTCTTATTCTTCTATGGATTTTTCGCGGTTGGGGAAATTTAGCCAATGTGATCTCTATTACCAACACTTTATCTTATGTCTCTGGCCCCATTGCCATGATGGGTTTAAGACGAATCGCGCCTGAATGGCACAGACCTTGTCGCATTGATGGCATGCAGATTATTGCCCCCCTGTCTTTTGTTATTGTCTCGCTTATTGTATATTGGTCTCGTTGGCCATTGACAGGAGAAGTATTATTTGTAGTGTTTGGAGGTTTGTGTGTTTACTTATACTACCAACAAAAAAATGACTGGGAAAACATACGCAGCCACCTCAAAAACGGACTTTGGTTCGTCGTTTATTTGTTTGCCATGGCACTTCTGTCATGGTTAGGCGGAAAAACATTCGGAGGCATAAATGCCATGCAAACGCCGTACGATCAGATTCTCGTTGCCATCGTTGCGCTGGTATTTTATTACTGGGGTATTAAAAGCGCCTGGTCTACCCCACTGCTTCAGACATTTCGGCAAAATCAAGAAATGCTGTAAATACTGACTTGTCGCTTAGCTTACGCGTAGCAAAAAAAGGAAGCAATGAACGCCTGTTTTTGGTGGGAATTTCTTCAAAACCCTATACGAGAGATCAATATGACACAATCATCTGCTCTTAATGGCAAATCAAATTCCAGTATCCAGAAAAAAGTTCAGACTAAACGCTCCATTGGCGTAGTGCGACTGACTTTTATCGGCATGACATCCATCATAGGTTCAGGCTGGCTTTTTGGCGCATTTCACAGCGCCAAAATTGCCGGACCTGCTTCCCTGCTTGCTTGGATAATCGGCGCGGCTGCCCTCCTCCTCATCGCGCTAACCCTAGCTGAACTGGGACCTGCATTCCCTCAATCCGGCGGTATCGCTCGTTATTTAGATTATACGCATGGCTCATTATCTGGTTTTCTGGGCGCTTGGGTTAACTGGTTAGGCATTGTTGCAGCCATTCCTACTGAAGCGGCAGCTTCCGTGCAATATCTAAGCTCCATTCGAGGTTTTGACTATTTATTCAATGCTGACACAGGCGGTATGAGTACTCCGGGATTAGTCGTGGCTGTTCTACTTATGCTGGGTTATTTTGCATTAAATTATTGGACACTAAATTTATTTTTGCGAGCCATGACGCTCACCACTATTTTTAAAATCATAGTTCCCATATTGTCTGTTGCTACCATCGCTTGGGCTGGCTTTCAACCGGATAATCTTGGACATGATTTCCAAACCTTTGCCCCTTATGGAATGAACGCTGTTTTCATTGCCATATCTGCCGGTGGCATTATTTTTGCGTTTAATGGTTTCCAATCCGTTGTAAATTTTGCGGGAGAAGCCAAAAACCCAAATAAAACAATACCCATTGCCCTTGTTTCCTGTATTCTCATTTGTTTAATCATTTATTTAGTGCTGCAAGTCGGATTCCTCGGTTGCGTTTCACCGGATGCTTTAAAACGTTACGGTTGGCATGGCTTGAATTTTAGCTCGCCATTTGTACAACTGGCACTTAGTTTTAACCTAAACTTGATTGCGCTGTTGTTGTATATAGATGCTGTTGTTTCGCCCTCAGGCACAGGCATCGCTTACACTGGCGCAACTGCTCGCATGCTATTTGGCATGCAACGCAGCGGTTATATGCCAAATATGTTTGGACAACTCCACCCAAAATACACTATTCCCAGAAACGCCATGTGGCTAAACTTAATACTCGGGTTTACCTTTTTAATCATTTTTCGCGGCTGGGGACATTTAGCAAATATCATCTCAATCACACACACTTTATCGTATCTGTCAGGCCCAATTGCGGCTATGGGGTTAAGAAGAATCGCGCCCGATTGGAAAAAACCCTGTAGCATCAGCGGCATGCAAATCATTGCTCCATTATCTTTCGTGATTACCTCACTAATTTTATATTGGTCTCGTTGGCCATTGACTGGGCAAGTCTTGTTTGTTGCGTTTGGCGGTTTTTTCATTTACCTATACTATCAGCAAAAAAGTGGCTGGCAAAATATAGGAAAACACATAAAAAGCGGCTTGTGGTTTGTGACTTATCTATTTATCATGGCATTTTTGTCATGGATTGGAGATAAGGCTTTTGGCGGCATAAATATCATTCAAGCACCCTATGATCAATTTCTTGTCGCTGTAATTTCACTGATATTTTATCATTGGGGCATTAAAAGTGCTTGGGCAACGCCTCTATTGCAGCAATTTCGACAGAATCAGGATATGCTATAACCCCTAACAGTTGGAGGAAAAAAATGAGCTACACCCATGTAACAGCAGGTAAAAATCCACCCGATGAAATCTATGCCATCATTGAAATTCCTGCAAACGGAGTGCCTGTCAAATATGAAATAGATAAAGAACAAGACGTTCTTATGGTAGACCGTTTTCTCAGCACCTCGATGTTTTATCCCTGCAATTACGGTTATATTCCAAGAACGCTAGCTTCAGATGGAGATCCCTTGGACATATTAGTGCTGGCGCCGAATGCGTTAGTACCCGGAGCTGTTATTTCTTGTAGACCTGTTGGCATGTTGAAAATGATCGATGAAGCCGGCAGAGACACGAAAATATTGGCAGTTCCTGTGAATAAATTAACGAAACTCTACCAAAACATCAACGACATTTACGACGTCCCTCACCCCCATTTAGACATCATCAGCCATTTTTTTGAACAATACAAAGCTTTAGAATCCGAAAAATGGGTCAAAGTCGAAGGATGGGGCAACCGAGAAGAAGCGAAAGAGGAAATTAACAAGTGTATAGTTAATTATACAAAAAATTAAATGAATTATTTCACCTTTCCAAAATCCAAAAACGCTTTCACGACAGAACGCTCTGTCATAACAGAATACTGCAGAAAAGATGAAACGGAATGTCTTGCTGTACTTCTAAAAGCAATAGCCTTGCCCCAAACAAACTTAAAAAACATCCAAGAAACCGCTGAAAAACTAGTGGTTACGGTGAGAGAAAGCCGTAAAGGCAAGGGTGGTTTAGATGCTTTTTTGCACCAGTACAGTCTTTCCAGCGAAGAAGGCATTGCGTTGATGTGTCTGGCAGAATCTATGTTGCGTGTCACCGATACGCCTACTTTAAATCGTCTCATTCAAGACAAGATTTCACCTGCAAACTGGGATGCTCATGTAGGCAAGAGTGACTCTAGTTTTGTGAATGCTGCCAGTTGGGCTTTAATGCTCACAGGAAAAATTTTAAATCCTGAAGATATCCAAGAAAATTACTTTTCTAATATCCTAAAACGCTTTATCAAACGAACCAGCGAACCCATGATTCGCAAAGCCTTGTTAGAGGCCATGCGTATTTTAGGAAAACAATTTGTGATGGGCAGAACCATCCAAGAGGCTTTAGCTCGCTCGCGTTCTCACCAAACTGCTGGCTATTCTTTTTCTTATGACATGCTGGGCGAAGCAGCACGTACCGCAGAAGATGCAGAACGTTATTTTAAAGCATATGAAAACGCCATTTCTGCTATTGGCAAAGTAGCCAAAGAAAAAGAGGTTTATAACAATCCTGGTATTTCCATCAAGCTATCCGCTCTGCACCCTCGTTATGAATTTTCCCAACAAGAAGTTTGCGCCCCTATTTTAATCGAACGTTTGCGCACACTGACATTACAGGCAAAAGCAGCAAATATTGGGCTTACGGTAGATGCGGAAGAAGCAGACCGCCTAGATATATCCCTAGATATTATGGAAGCTGTACTGGCAGACCCTGCATTTCAAGGTTGGCATGGTTTCGGCCTTGCTTTACAGGCTTATCAAAAACGTGCTTTTTATCTCATAGATTGGCTCGCAAATCAGGCGAAAAAAAATAATGCTAAAATCATGCTACGGCTGGTAAAAGGCGCGTATTGGGATTCTGAAATTAAAGACAGCCAAGTAAAAGGACTGTCGGGATATCCTGTTTTTACCCGAAAAGCCAGTACAGATGTGTCTTATTTGGCTTGTGCAAAAAAGATAATTGATTACGGCGATATTTTTTATCCGCAATTTGCGACTCACAATGCTTATACAGTCGCTGCGATTTTAACGCTGATGGGAGAACGCCGCGATTTTGAGTTTCAATGTTTAAAAGGCATGGGTAGAGAACTTTATGATTGTATTGTGACCCCTGAAAATTGTTCGAAACAAAAGATGCAATTTCGTTGCCGTATCTATGCACCAGTTGGCGCACACGAAGACCTATTGCCCTATTTAGTGAGACGATTGTTAGAAAACGGCGCTAACAGTTCTTTTGTCAACCGTATTGTGGATGAAAAAACTCCCATACAAGAATTAATAGAACACCCTACCGAAAAAATTAGCCGACTTAGCAACAAGCCACACCCAAAAATTAAATTGCCTAATGCTATTTATCCTGATCGTTTAAATTCCAAAGGGCTAGATTTTACTAACGCCCATGAACTGACGGAAATAACGGCAGCCATGAATAAAGCGCTTAGTCATACTTGGTTCGCTGCCCCCACTATTCTCTCTAAACCTAAAGAATTGCCTTCACAATCTATCGTATGCCCCACAAATCATAAAGAGCAAATTGGCGCTGTAATCTTTGCCACACCCGAAATGGTAGAGCACAGCATTTCGGCAGCATCCCAAGCAGCGCCTGTCTGGAATGCAACACCAGTGGACCAGCGGGCTGACTGTCTTGAAAAAATAGCAGACTTAATGGAAGTCAATAAGCCTGAACTCATGGCGATGCTAGTCAAAGAAGCCGGGAAATGTATGCCGGATGCTTTAAATGAGGTAAGAGAAGCTATCGATTTTTGCCGTTATTACGCTAATCTTGGACGCAATACTTTAAAGCCTATTATTTTGCCTGGTCCTACGGGTGAATTGAACCAACTAGAAATGCATGGCAGAGGTGTATTTTTTTGCGTCAGCCCCTGGAATTTTCCCTTAGCTATTTTCACGGGGCAAATCACAGCCGCACTCATTGCAGGTAACTGCGTGATTGCAAAACCTGCTGAACCAACTTCTTTAATCGGGGCAAAAACCATTGCCTTAATGCATCAGGCAGGCATCCCAAAGGATGTAGTTCAATTGTTGCCCGGGAAAGGCTCTGTGCTTGGCCCACTGCTGACGAGCGATGAGAGAATTAACGGTATCATGTTTACGGGTTCTACAGAAACCGCGCGCAGCATTAACCAAACGTTAGCGCAGCGCAAGGGACCTATCGTGCCGTTTATCGCTGAAACCGGCGGCCAAAACGCTTTAATTGCAGACTCCACTGCCTTACCCGAACAATTAGTGCAAGATGTTATCATGTCAGCTTTTAATAGCGCAGGCCAGCGCTGCTCTGCACTGCGCGTGCTTTTTTTGCAATCTGAGATGGCTGATAAATGTATTCATCTACTCAAAGGTGCGATGCAGGAATTGGCCTTAGGTGATCCTGCAAAATTATCCATAGATATTGGACCTGTGATTAATGAAAGCGCTAAAAAAATCTTGGAAGCCCATGCTGAACGCATGGATAAAGAAGCAAAACTGATTGCGCAAGTTCCTCTGTCTGATGAAACTCAACTAGGCACTTTTTTTGCCCCACGCGCGTATGAAATTTCCCATTTAAATGTATTACAGCGAGAAGTATTTGGGCCTATTCTGCATGTCATCCGTTATGAAAGTAAAAAGCTGGATGAAGTCATTCGCGCGATTAACGATACAGGTTATGGCTTAACCTTAGGCATACATACTCGAATTAAGACAATAGCTGATTACATCTTGCACCGCGTGCGTATAGGCAATCGCTACGTAAACCGCAATATGATTGGTGCGGTGGTGGGTGTCCAGCCATTTGGCGGAGAAGGGTTATCAGGAACAGGTCCAAAGGCAGGCGGTCCTCACTATTTGATGCGTCTTTGCCACGAACGCTCTTTGGCTGAAAATACAACAGCTTCTGGTGGAAATGCGTCGTTGATGTCGCTGCAAGAGTAACTTTTTTGCCGCCCTATCAATGCCTCATTAATGGTAATAGGTCAAGCCCCTATGTCAAAAGTAAGTGGGTGGTTTTTAGAGGAGCCCATGCACAGCAATGTGACAGGCCTACTCGACGATTTAGCCATATTAAGAAAATTAGCCAATTCCGTAGATGAGCGTTTAATACGCGTCTTTCCCCTCGATAGCTTTGACAACAAACGCTTGTTTAAAATTACTCAGAAAAGCGTACTTCGATGCACGCTATAAGCAGAAAAATCTTCCTATTGAAACACACACGTTACAGATTGATCTTGCTCTTGTTGAATATAATTTATTCCCGCTGCTTCATCCTTGCC
>JACCDN010177919.1_pt1 | contig 17275 bp, 19 predicted proteins | sample 7441691 | NCBI WGS metagenome assembly JACCDN01 (sample SAMN15323439, study PRJNA562643) | freshwater metagenome | isolation source: river surface water | place: USA:Blue River Watershed | collected 2017-08-16
AAAGACTTAAATCCGTAAGCCTTTCTTTGTATTAACTTTGCGCTGTTGTTAAACGCTTCTGTTCTTGCGTTTGTAATACGCGTTTCAAAATAAAGCAAGATCTCTCTATGCCATTTCATTAATGTTCTTCTCAGTGTTTGTATTTCAGGTAGCTTCGATGAAGACATCTCATCGATCATTCGAAGCAATACTCCTTTTGCTTTACCTAAACCTCGACATCTATACATGCGATGAAGTGCTTCTTTGTAAGTATAAACTTCTTCTCCCTTAATGGTGGAAGAGAGACAGTTCGAACTTTACTTGGATTTCCTTACCCAAATTGACATTACTTAAAAGTTATATTACTATTAAGCAATATACATGATTGATATATCTAAGTCAGCAGATAAAGCTCTAAAAAAGGTACCTATTGAAATACGAGACTATTTCGATGCATGGAAAAATGTTATTCAGTTGCTAGGTGTAGCAGGTGTCAAGGCCATAAATGGATATAGAGATCATCCATTAAAAGGGGAATGGGCTGGAGCGAGATCCTCTTCCCTTAATGACCAATGGCGAGTTATTTATACGGTGGTAGAAAAAGAAGTTAGGATTTTTGTATTCGAGGTCACCCCTCATGACTACAGGAAAAAGTTATGAAATTAGGAAAAAAAGTAAAAGAAGCACTTAAAGAGGAATTTGTATCTGGTAAAAGATATGGAAACCTAACTCCTGGTAAGGCTTTGAAGATTTATAGAGAATTAAATAATCTTACTCAAAGTGAATTGGCCAATTTAACTAATTTAAAGCAAGCCACGATATCATCACTTGAGCATGATCGAGTTGCCATGGGTATTAGTCGGGCAAAAATTTTAGGAAAAGCACTTAATGTGCATCCTGGCTTACTTGCCTTTGCAGATTGGGATGCATCGGAATTTGCAGCGTAGCATGTCTCAATTTAAAATTAGATTTTCACATATAGAATTTAAGGAAATTTTAAAAATTAAAAATTTTTCTGATACATATGGCGGCTCTAGAAAAATTCTTTTTGCTTTCACAGAGAATGGCATTGCTATGCTTTCAAGTGTTTTAAATTCAGATAAGGCCATTGTTATTAACATATCAATCATTAGAATTTTTACGAAACTAAGAAGCTTTCTTTTATTAGAAAAAGGTTTAAGCGAAAGAATCGATAAACTTGAAAATGGTACCAATCAAGTCTTTAAGGCTGTATTCCAGCTTAAAAGGCATTATCAATAGCAGTTTTTTGTTCGCTCGAAAAATCTTGAATATTTTCTTCAGAAAAAGTTAAGACTTCTCCTTCATTCCAATAATTCTTAAACGACATTTTTTTTAGATAAGTTGAGCCATTTAAATTAATAAATTCAACTTCCTCATATGACCCTGGAGTATACTGAGTGTCTAAGTCACACAGGTTATTAGTTATATAAGCCATTATATTTTCTTGTGAGTTTCCTAAATTTTTGAAAATAAATTTTCCCCCAACTCCATCAATACATACTCCGGCACTAGTGATCTCTCCAGAAAAGGCGTAAGAAGAAAAAAGCAAAAAGAAACTTAAGGCATACATAGCATTTTTCATAAACTTCCTAATGTAAAAGTAGAATTAAATTATACCAAATAAAGCAATAATAATTATCCGGTAATATTTGCCTTCACGATAGTGAACGTAAGGATTCATATCTACCAAAATTGATGAATAGTCGACTTTAAGATCAGATGGCTTTCTGGAATCATTACTTTTTTACTCATAGAATAAATCAAGCTTTATAAAAGCAGTTACTGGTGTTAGTTTTCCACAAAAAGAAATGTTTATGAAGGATAAGATTATGATGAAGAATTTAATTTTAACTATTGCGGTGACCGTATTGGGTTCCCATATCGTGCAAGCAGCGCCAACCTCAGGCAAGATCTCTTGTCAGTTTGATACCATTAAGATCGAAGGGAATTTTTCTCATAATGGTCTGACACTGACGAAGGCCGGAATATTTCAAGTCAAAGATCTTTGTGACAATAACGTACGCGGTGAACATTGGAGCGGAATCGCAGGTGAAGCTTGGTCTAGGCCTGATGGTGTAACTGAATTTGATATTGAACTTAACTGTGGAGAAGAGCATTCAGTTCCATCCCAATCTTTAAACATCCCAGCGAAACTTTCACTTGGATTAAATCCCGCATTCTTGCAGACAGCGCAACTTAACTCTCAGGGCCGCCCAGTGTTTAAAAGGTACAGAGGAACATGCATTTACAAAATCTAGTAGAAAGGGCTCACCTCAATGATTTCGAAATAAATTAATTTTTGAGTTGCGATCCCTTGATTTTGGAAGCTTGCCAATTTTTCACTGTAATTTTTTCATCAAATATATTTAATTTTTTGCGTTTCTGTTACATATAGCTAACTAATAAAAAGGATGGTCAAATGAAAACATTGCTAATAATTTTAACTTTAGTTGTTTCTAGTCAGGTAGCGGCACGTGAAAAAATTCGTGATTTAAAATGCACAGCTGTCAATGCTTTAGGAAAATCAGAAATGACTTATTCACCTTCTGACAGATCGATACTGACTGTTTTTGATAATGGTAGAAGTTCATTAACATTAACAAGTGCCTACTACGTAGAGACCAGTGTAGCAAATGTAAATAATGATGAACCAATATATAGTTCTGTCACAATGGCTTCACCAAGTGAGAGCAATTCTTTTTACAGAGTAAATTATTCAATTTTATTTAATAAAGTTGCTCAACCTGGAAAAGTAAATAAGATGAAAGGTGTTCTTCAGAGAATTCAAGGCATTCGAGTTCCATTTACTACTACTGTCGCCACCGTATCTTGTGATTTAACATTACAATAAGACTTCAAAAGAAAATCTTGAGCGCATACCTATATTATAAGCAGATCCTTAAACTTGTGGTGACAAAACTACAACTTAAGGACTTGCTTATAAACGTAACTCCGAGCGAAGTTTGATAAAAACAAAAATGGAAACAATCATTGGTATCAAGAACCCTAAAAAATGAATGCGTTGAAAAATCAAGGCACCAACGAGGGATCCAATAATAAACGACATAATAATCCCAAATCGGAAAAAATTTGCACTGGCTTCATTTTGATCACGCTTATTAAAATGTTTTCGGTCAGTCCATAGTCGCACTAATCCGATGCCTAGGTCCGTGGTTAGCCCTGTTAAATGAGTTGTCCTTACAACTGCCCCTGATGCTGAACTCACTACTGCGTTTTGTAATCCACAAGAAAAAGTAAGAATAAAAAGTAGAACATAGTCTCTTTCATAATTAAATGGTTCTCCAAATTCACCAAAAAAATGTGTGGTCCCACCAATAACGACTAAGAAAAAAAGAAAGCTCATAATTCCTAGTACGACCCCATAAAGAGGCTGAAGATTCTTCATTCTTCTCCTCTCAATCATCCAAGCTGAAGTCATTGCACCGATAAGATAGAATAATGGAGACAAGAGCATTCCAAAAGCATCAATATAATTTCCCCCAGATGCTTCAACTCCAAACCAAGTGGCAAACCCGGTCACATGAGAGACAAAACGATGGACGGCCAAAAAGCCCCCAACATTTACAATTCCCCCTTGAAATGCCAAAAGAAACCAGATGAAAAGATTTTCTGGATAATAGATCGCATCTTTATTTTTTTGAAACATATAGATTTATTCGTCGCCGTTTTTCGATTTAATCGCTTTATCACCGTGAACTTTTTTAAGAATTTTTTTCGCCAAACTCGGCATGACATATTGATCAATTCTTTCATTTAACAATGCTAATTCGCGAATTAAGCTTGAAGAAATTGTAGCATAGTGAGGTTTCGCAAATAAGCAAATCGTTTCAATCGTTTTATCGATACCACGATTTCCGACCGAAAGTTCAAATTCCATTTGATAATCTGTTGAATTACGAATTCCCCTGAGCAAAAACGTTGCCCCGACAGCTTTCGCAAATCTCACAATCGTTCCATCATGAGCAACGACTTTTACATTTTCCAATTTATAATATTCTACATACGAACGCATCATTTCCAGACGCTCTTCGAGAGTAAACATATAAGATTTTTTAGGATTGTTTGCGGCTACCCAGTAAACTTCATCAAACTGTGAAGCAGCACGCATCATAATATCCGCATGCCCCCATGTAGGTGGATTTGCACTAATTGGGTAAACAACAATTTTAGGCTTCAACTTGATTGCCATATATCACCTTGCAAAAAGGTGCCTGGCACCTTCTAGATTCGTTTAATTCTAGTATAAAACGCGAGAGAAAATTGGTCTATCCTTTTCAAAAAAATACATTCTTGCTAAAATCAAGACTTCCAAAAATCTCTTTCATTCGGAGTGATAATGACTGATCTTTCGTCCACAACTAACGAGTACAATTTTAAAGAAATCGAGGCCAAATGGCAGAAATACTGGGAAGAAAATAAAACTTTCAAAACAGAACTCGATAAAACTAAACCAAAATACTACGCTTTAGACATGTTCCCTTTTCCTTCAGGCGATGGATTACACGTCGGTCACCCGGAAGGTTATACAGCGACTGATATCATGTCGCGCTTCAAGCGCATGAACGGATTCAATGTTCTTCATCCAATGGGTTGGGATTCATTTGGTCTTCCTGCTGAAAACTATGCGATGAAAACCAACACTCATCCTGATATTACGACGAAAAAAAATATCGCGAATTTTACTCGCCAATTAAAAGCGCTTGGCTTCTCGTATGATTGGGATCGCGAAATTGCGACATCAAATATTGATTACTATAAATGGACACAATGGATTTTCGTACAACTTTACAATAAAGGCTTAGCCTACGAATCAGAGATGAACGTAAATTGGTGTCCTGCACTTGGAACAGTTCTCGCGAACGAAGAAGTCATCGATGGAAAATCAGAAGTGGGCGGCCACCCTGTTGTTCAAACAAAAATGAAACAATGGGTTTTAAAAATTACTGAGTACGCGGAAAGATTACTGGAAGATTTAGAATTAGTTGAATGGCCAGAATCAATTAAAGAAATGCAGAAAAATTGGATTGGAAAATCTGAGGGCTCAACGATTAAATTTAAAGTAGAATCTACTGGCGATGCAGTTGAAGTTTTCACCACTCGTCCAGATACACTTTTTGGTGCGACTTATATGGTAATCGCGCCTGAGCATGTACTAGTTTCAAAAATTACAACTGCAGATCATAAGAAATCTGTCGATGCTTACGTTGAGGCATGTAAAGCAAAAAACGAATTAGAAAGGACAGAACTTAACAAAGATAAAACCGGAGTTCCGACTGGAGCATTCGCTATTAATCCCGCAAGTGGTGCGAAAATTCCAATATGGATTGCGGACTATGTATTAGCTAGCTATGGGACTGGTGCAGTTATGGCCGTACCTGCTCATGACGAAAGAGACCATGAATTCGCGAAAAAATTTAATCTGCCGATGATTCGCGTGATCGAAGGTGGGGAAAAAGATTTAGCTGAGGCGGCCCATACTGGAGACGGCAAACACATCAACTCTGGAATATTAGACGGATTAAATGTAGCCGATGCCAAAGCTAAAATGATTGCGTGGCTCGAAGATAAAAAACATGGTGCTGGAAAAGTTAATTATAAACTTCGAGATTGGATTTTTTCTCGTCAAAGATATTGGGGAGAACCATTTCCAGTTTTAAAATTTGAAGATGGATCAGTCCGCGTTTTAGATGCAGATGAACTCCCTCTTGCTCTTCCACCGCTTCAAGAATTTAAACCAAGTGGAAACGGGGAATCACCGCTTGCCAATGCTACTGATTGGCTATGGATAATTGATCCAAAAACGGGAAAAAAAGCAAAACGCGAAACCAATACAATGCCTAACTGGGCCGGGTCTTGTTGGTATTACCTAAGGTTTTGTGATCCAAAAAACGAAAAGGAACCATGGTCTAAAGACGTGGAGAAATATTGGCTTCCAGTTGATCTTTATGTGGGTGGTGCTGAGCACGCAGTTCTTCACTTATTATATGCACGCTTCTGGCATAAAGTTTTATTTGATCTTGGTTTTGTATCCACAAAAGAACCTTTTAAAAAATTAGTAAATCAAGGTTTGATCTTAGGTACTGATGGGGAAAAAATGAGCAAGTCCCGCGGAAACGTGGTTAACCCAGATAGTGTCGTAAGTGCATTTGGAGCTGACTCGCTAAGACTTTATGAAATGTTCATGGGGCCACTTGAAAAAGTAAAACCATGGAAAGAAGAAGGAGTTGTTGGGGTAAACAATTTTATCAACCGCGTGTTTCGATTTTTCGCCCAACCAGCAAAAGTTGTTAGTGGTGTTGAAAACGAAGAAACAGTAAAGATACTTCATAAAACAATCAAAAAGGTAACTGAAGATATCGAGCATATGCGATTTAACACGGCAATCTCTGCCATGATGATTTTTACTAATCACTGCTACAAAGTTGGAACTGTAACAAAAGAGAGCGCAGAAAAATTTGCACTTATCTTATCTCCATTTGCTCCACATGCAGCCGAAGAAATTTGGAATATTCTAGGGCACAAAAAGACATTGGCCTATGAAACATGGCCGACATTTGATCCAAACTTAGCAAAAGATGATCTCATCACAGTTGCAGTTCAAGTAAATGGTAAACTTCGTGGAACATTAGAAGTTGCACCTGATGTCGCTCAAGCTGAAATAATGAATCTTGCAAAATCTGATGAGAATGTAAAAAAATATTTAACTGGAGCAATCGTAAAAGAGATTTATGTTCCAGGAAAAATTGTGAACTTAGTAGTTAAAGGCTAGTTAAAAAATTATTTAGAATTATATAACAATTTAGAAGTCGCAATTGCGAGAGACACTAGGAAGGAAAATGAAACAATTCTATATTACTACCGCGATTGATTATCCTAACGGCGCTCCTCATATGGGCCATGCACTAGAAAAATTAATCGCCGACACTTATGCTCGCTGGTATGCCTTTTTAGGATACGAAACCTATTTTCTAACTGGTACTGACGAAAACGGGCAAAAGCTTATTGAATCTGCAAAAAAAGAAAACAAAGAAACGATGACGTTTGTTAATGAAAACGTTGTTAAGTTTAAAAAGCTTTGCGGTGATCTAAACGTTAAATATAACGACTTCATTCGTACAACAGAAATGCGCCACCATGATGTATGCACTGATCTGTGGAAAAAATTAGAAGCGAAAGGTGATATTTACGCTGGTAAATATTCCGGCCAATACTGTCTGGCTTGTGAATCTTTCTATACTGAAACACAAGCACCAGATAATATTTGTCCTAATCACAATAAGCCGCTGGAGCTAAAAGAGGAGGAAGGATATTTTTTTAAATTATCTAAATATCAAGAATGGATTATCACGTTTATTAAAACACACCCAAGTTTTATTGTTCCCCATTCTTCATTTAATGAAATGTTATCACGTCTTGAAAAAGATGATCTTCGAGATCTTGCGATTTCTCGTCCAAACGAAGGATGGGGGGTTCCTGTTCCTGGGGATGATAAGTTTGTTATGTATACATGGTTTGATGCTCTGATAAACTACTATTCAGCCTTATCACTAGAGCAGCGAAAATGGTGGCCGGCAAATGTTCACGTTATAGGAAAAGACATTGCTTGGTTTCATACAGTAATTTGGCCGATCATGCTTCATGCCGCTGATCTTCCAATTCCAGAACAAGTTTATGTTCACGGAATGATTCTAGCTGAAGACGGAAAGAAAATGAGCAAGTCTTTAGGAAATGTGGTTGATCCAAATGATATGTTGGCAAAATATCCTCTCGATAGTTTTAGGTATTACTTACTTCGCGCAATTCCTGCACAATCAGATGGATCATTTTCTGAAAAAGAATTGATTGATAAACATAATGCAGAATTAGGAAATAGTTACGGCAACCTTATTATGAGAGTTATTAAGTTGTATCTTAAGAACAACGATCCAAAAGTTGATGGCGATGGCGTCACTCAAGATGTAAATTTTGATGATATTTTTAAACGCATGAAAGAGCATATGGACAAACGTGAACACAACAGAGCGCTAGAAGTTCTGTGGGAAGGCGTGAACCACATGAATCAATATGTGAACACTAAGGAGCCATGGAAAGTAAAAGAAGATCCAAAAGCACTAAAACATATTGTTTATAATTGCCTTTACTCGATCCAGGCCCTGGCCACTTTAATGTCACCTTTTATTCCGAATACTGCTTTAGACTCTCTCAAGCCTTTAGGTGTTAACCTAACTAATTTTGAAGCGATCAAATTCGGTGAAATTACGTATAACCTCTCAGAGCCAATGCCACTTTTCCCAAAGATAGATATTCCAAAGAATTAGCACTTAATGCCTTCGAAAGAAGGCATTTTTTTTAGGTTTCACTTCGAAAAATTTATTTATAATTATTTAGGATTTCTTATCTGGGTTTTTCTTAACATCTTAAATATTAATAGAAATGAAATAAAAAAACTGTGCGCATAAAAACCACTACCAACGACTCTCAAGAAACCTTAAAATAATATATATCCAAAAGCTTAGTACTCTAAAATAGCAAGGCACTAAATTTGATGAGACAGGAAAGGTGGTAATGACAGAAGAACAACTGAATTTAGTAGAAGAAGGTTTAAATCTCCTCATAAAACAGTACAAATTAAATCTAAACTCTGGAGATCTAGACCGCCTAAAGGCCGCGAATGAAGCGAAGGCTGCGATTCGAAAAGTCATCTTAAATGTTGCAATTAAGGGAGCTTTTAAAGATATAAACCCAATAAAAGTTCAGGGATTAGGTTACGGCTGGGAAGTCATTGAATTTAACAACAGAATTGTTCGTTACACTGCTTAAAAATCATTGCGAACTTAATCCTTCAAGGTATGATTTGGATAAAAATCCCTTGGAGGAAGTATGCTTTCAGAGACAATCAATAACGACATTAAAGACGCCATGATCAAAAAAGAGAAGGAACGCCTCGAAGCCCTTCGCTATCTTAAGGCCATGCTTATTGAAAATAAAACTTCAAACAAACCCATTGAAGAAATGGATGTTCTAATCAAACACGTTAAAAAATTAAAAGATTCATTACAAACTTTTCCAGAAGGAAATGAAATTCGCGCGAAGACTGAGCGTGAAGTTGTTTTCTTGTCAATATATATGCCAAAGGAATTAACCGAAGTTGAAGTCGTTAAAATCATCGACGACATCATGAGTGTAAATCCTGGTGCAAACCAAGGGATTATTATGAAAGAATTAACCCCAAAAATTAAAGGCCAATTTGATGGAAAACGAGCTAGCGATTTAGTTAAATCAAAACTTAGTTAATCAAAAAAATCGCAATTTTTCTTTGACGCCGAAATTCGAAGTAAATTTAATTTTAAATTGCGCACTCTTTGTAGGCGGGTAAATGATCGCTCACTGTCTCTTGAAAAACTTTATAGAAAAATAAGTTTGTTAATTGCTTTATAAAGACACGAGTCTTATACGCGTTCAGCATATCTTTGATTTTTGCTTCATCCAATGATGCTAGTACATTATTTTTTACCATAAGCTCTGTTCTTAAAAGAGCTTCATAATCTGCCAGAAGCTTATTCATCTTCTTTTCATTTTGCTTTGTTAATTTGTAATCAAGTGGAATATCAGCTCCTGTGTCCTCATTTTCCTCATCATCATCGAAGTGATCGCGCTTACTTTTACCACTGTCAAATAAATTTTTAATGTCCCTTACAAAATAGCGATCAACAACCATCTGGCCAGTTTCCCCATCCATATAATTGAAGGCTTTTCCTGTCTTGCAATTTGAAAAATCTTTATTCTCAAAAATAAAGTGATCGTACGAACTAGCCACCCCATTAGTTTCTTCTTCCTTTGTATTAAACCTTCGGGGAGATAGGGTTGTTTTATCTTCCACTTCGATTTTTAAATCTCCTCCATAAGCGGCTTTAACTGTTGCCCAGAAAGGATTTGAAAAATCTAAATTAGTATCCCCTGCAAAAATAAGCGAATCTGATGCAAATTTCTTTTTGTAATGATCCATCCATTTGGTGATTAAAGAAATTTCAACCCAACGAGCATAATTAACCTCATTAATCCCTTCACCTAATTTCATCAGGTCTTTGTCCCCAAAAGTATATTGTAGCATTTTGTCTCTGCGGGTCTCATCTTCATATGCATTAAAAACAACATGGCTAGAAAGAAACGAAAATTTAAAATTCCCCGCTTTAAAACTTGCAATCATGGGGCGTCTAGAAAAATAAGTTGAGACATCTGGAAGTTTAAAATCTTGTCGCATTTTTACCACACAACCCAAGGGTCTTGTATTTTTTGCATCAAGTGCGCAATAGGAATTAGAAATTTGTGATACACGACTTTTTCTAAAGAAAAACCCAACATATTCTTCAACGCTTCCTAAAAGTAAGCTGTCACCCTTAGGAGAAATCATCAGTGACCAAGATGGATCAAGGGCGCGTAAAGCTTTTAATATCTTGTAATAGCCAGGTATTTTATAAAGCGCAGGAGCGATCAATAGATCCGTTTTTAATTTTTTTATTTTTTCTTTAATCTCTGGGATTTGACTACTACTTGCACCTGCCAACGCCTTTTGATAAATAGCAAGTAAAGCAGGCCCCTCATCAATAAATTTCACAAGAGATTTATTATAAGCAAGATCTGCGCCTGAAATAGCAAGCAGCTCTTGAGCCGCTACTACGTCAAACCGATTTACAATTCTTGCTACAATTTCATAATCTTTAAATAGTGTTTTTGAAGTCCCTGGATGAAGAAAGTTGAATGTCGCAATCTTTATCCCTGTTGCTTTGACCCCATTATTTTTTGCATTTGAATCAAAAAGAAAATAATGATCGTCACAACGAATTGCAAGCCCATCAAGAGATTGAAATTTTTTTAAATTTTCACAATCTTTTTTAGCAGCAACAATTTTTTGTGTGTCCTCTTCTTCTGTCTTTAAGCTAAAACTAATAAGGTTTGAATCTGCTAATGTCGAGAATATCGCACCGGAAAATGCTACAATTATGATTGCCATTAATCGCATTTCATTAATCTTTTTCATCAATATCCACGACAAACTTATGTTTAAATTCCTGGCCATTTTACTTAGGAAACTCTCTCTTTGCCAAGTTTAACAACCTGAACAGTGTCACTTAACCATTTGATAATAGGTTCTCCAAATAAACTTCTGACAAGATGATGGCCAATGTTAGATCATTTTGCTCAGTCACCTTTAATTTTTTTGTCGAAGAGACGATAAATCATAGGACTTTCGTTTGGTCTATTAAGAAATTTCCATATTAAGATCAACTCTCTAAATACTCTCTTTCGTCAAGGAAGAGAATATCTTCAAAGAATGCACCACGAGAAATTTTTTCATCTAGTAAATGAATTTCCAAAACCCATAAATCACTTGATGGCAATGTTTCGACTTCTCCCAAGTCACCTTTGAAATGAAGAGCATGAGGAAAATCTCCCAAACGATGGCCATACATATTTGAATTTAGTATTAACCCAAATTTTTTAGCTTCATCCGTTGCAAATTGATAGAGCTCAATCCCTGATAATTTTTTTTCTCTCCAAGCCTGAGCAGTCGCTTTAAAAACCTCAGTTGTTGCTCTTTGAAGATTTAAGAGGGCCGGATCATTACCCATTACCATCGTCTCACCATAATCTCCTTCGTGGTTGAAAAATACCGGACCAATATCGATGAAATAAATATCATTGTCAGATAAAATCGTAGGCATGGAGGGGTCTTTAAAGTTGTTGACTGTATTAATATTCATGCGAAGTTTTATTGGATGCCAATATTTTTCCACCCCTAAAATCTTAAGCTCCCCTACTAACAGGGCAATCGCTTCCTCTTCACTTAATCCTGCCTTTATAAGAGAAGCTGCTTTTTTAACCGCTTTTTTCGTGTTTAGACGTGCCTGTAGATAGTCTTCACGGTTAAACTTGCTGCCAATTCCCTCAACATTCATTGCTTTCCTCTCTTATTTTTCGTAATGGATAATCTAGGCGAAGTTCGCCATAAATTCCATTAAAGATTTTCATTTTTTTATCGAAAAGATTTAAGCCCATGTTATGATTTATTCAATGAGAGGAGCGAATATATGTTTAAATTTTTAATGGTTCTAGCACTATCAACGAATATGGCCTACGCCACTTCAGGGCAGCTTATTGATTTCCTTTTTAATGGGAGAGCAGTAGAAGGTATTCTTAAAAAGAGTGGGATTATTGGCGAAGATTCAAAGCGCGTTACTTCTTACGTTGCAAAATCTCTTGATGCTTTAAATGTTGATAACAAATCAAATTTTACAAAAGCAGATTTAATGGCCGCTTTAAAAAAACTTCCAGCTGACCGTGATTCAGCTGTTGTTAGAGATGAAGTAACTAAACTATTGAACGTTCCTGAAGATAAACTTTCTAAAGAACAATTAGTAAAAGCAGTTGATGGTCTAATTTATTTGGCCAACAAATACCCAAGAGCTGGATCATTTATTGTTTCATGTGTTGGATGTGCTGGTGACCCATTAGCATTGCATGGATTCAAATACACCATTTCTGAACTTAGTAACACTCGCTCACAAAAAGTGTTAGAGTCAATGCTTCCAAAAGATGCTAATGACCTTCCAAGATATATTGGAAATAAATTAAAAGATTTAAAAGCAGGGAATTATACTTCAAGAGTTGCTCCTGAAGATGAGAAATCGCTTGCACTTTTCTTAACCCTTATTAAAGAGGGTGATAAGAACCAAAAAGATCTTGCTAGCGCTATTATGGAGTTTTCTAAGACAAACGGAAAAGCCGATTTTTCAGGTAATAAACTCTACACTGTCTTTTCAAGTGATATGTCGCCAGAAGCGATGCAAGGTTGGACAGAAATGCTAGTTCAAGTTTCAAAAGACGCTAAAGGTGGAACATCAAAGAGAGATGCTTTCTATTCTTACTTAGAGAAAAAAGCTGGTTCAAATAAAGCTCTTCAAGGGCAGTTAGAAAAATTAAAAGCTAAAAAATGTTTTTTCCCATAATAAAAATGGTCAAGGCCCTCGAAAGAGGGCTTTTTTTTTGCTATTTTATAATTATAAACTCTCTAGACTTTGGTAATCATGCAACACTTTCTGGCGCAATAACGGAATACTGAGCTTAGAATCATACCCTAAAATTTCTGCGACTTTTTTTAAAAATTCTAGATTTTCTTTTTTCTGGTAATTAGCTTCAAATAAACTTAAAAGAAAAACAATATTCTTTGCAAATGTACTTACATAATCAAGAACACATTTTTGGTTGCTCTCACTTAAAGGATAAAATTCACAGCCAATATGCTTAAGAAGAATTTTTTCGACTGCTGATTTACCATCAAAATTTCTGACCATTTTGGCCTTCACTTTTATTACTTTGTGCTCTAATAACCCTATTTTTAGCTCTCTTACTTGGGCCGTATCCATCAGACTTAATTTAGGATATTCAGGAATCACAAGAATCAGTGGAATGGCATTAACTTCTGGAACATGAGGAAGGGAGTTTAAAAGAATTCCTCCTTCTGAAATATTAGTCGTCTTGGCAGAAAAAACATTTTCTCCATCAATATAGAGCACCTCTGATTTAAGAGGGGCTCTAAGAAATTCTCTAAGAAACTTTCTTTGAAAATTAGAATTCATAATTCTTTATAGCAGTTTAGATGCTACTTCTGATAATGGTGATCTCTCACCGATTTTAAGTGTTGTGTGCCCAATAATATCTTCTGTTTTTAAACGTTCTACGCAATAAGCTAGTCCGTTATTTGTCTCATCTAAATACGGACTATCTATTTGCTGACAGTCACCAGTCAGAACAATTTTCGTTCCTTCACCTGCACGAGTAATAATTGTTTTCACCTCATGTGGTGACAAGTTTTGTGCTTCATCAACAATTAAGTATTGTCCAGGAATTGATCGTCCTCGAATATATGTGAGTGGTTCAATATGCAACAGTCCTTCATTAATTAGTTCTTCATATGAGGTTGAAGTTTGTGTACGATTTTGACCGAATAAAAAATCCATATTATCGAAAATCGGTTGCATCCATGGTGCTAATTTTTCATTAACATCCCCAGGTAAAAATCCGAGGTCACGTCCCATTGGTTGAATTGGTCTTGAAACTAATAGTCTAGAGAATTTTCCTTGGCCGATTGTTTTTTCAAGTCCAGCAGCAATGGCAAGTAATGTTTTCCCTGTTCCCGCCTTACCTACTAAACTGACAAGTTTGATTTCATCATTAAGAAGAGCATCAAGAGCAAATTGTTGTTCCATATTTTTTGGGTGAATTCCCCAAATTCCTTCACGAATCGAAATAAGAGGAACAAGTCCACCTTTAGCTGCGTGATATCTTCCTAGTAATCTTTTTCTTGGGTTATGTTCTTCCTGTAAAATAAAATATTCATTCGGAAAAAGCCCTGATTTTTCATGTTCATCTAACATCAGAAATCTAGTTTTTTCATATTCACTTAATCGATCTGCAGCGACATCAAAAACTCTCTGACCTGAATAGAGTTCATCTAAAGTAACATCAACTTGTCCGTAATCTTCAGCAGCAACTTCTAAAATATCTGCTTTTATTCTAAGGTTAATATCCTTAGTGACAAGTAATACGTCATGACCTTCTTCTTTTAGTGCTAGAGCTGAAGAAAGTATAAGATTGTCATTGCGACTAATATCAATGGGAAGATTTTTTGCCTTAACAGTTCGATCAACAGAGATAATGACTTCTCCGCCGTGATCTAAAATAATTCCTTCCGATAAGGATCCCTGGCTTCTTAGATCATCAACGATGCGTGAAAAATTTCTGGCGTTTCGTCCATTTTCGTTTTGATCTTTTTTGAATCGATCAATTTCTTCGATAACGATTAAGGGAATGAAAACCGTGTTTTTTCCAAACTTCCTAATTGCTTGGGGATCAAAAAGTAGAACGTTAGTATCGAGAACAAAAGTCTTCTTTTTCAATACGGCCTCCACATGACCGACCATCTTGGTCGGAATACTCGAATGAATTTCTTAGTTAAATTTTAGAGTAATCAAAGATCGATTGAAAAGTCGAAAAGGGAAATAGCGATAATAAATCTTTTAGCTTCTTCTTCTTTGTAGTCACTTCCCATCTCGATTCCATAAAAACCGGTGGTGATTCTAATTGGCCAGAACTTAACAGTAGCTCCATATGATAAATAACCTGCGTTCCACCCCGTATGCAAAGTCACGAAGGGAATTCCTAATTCAGCACCAAAATGCATTCTTTGCATTAAATCCATTTTTTCATTTAAAGGGTGAAGATCGGCGCTTAACGTATAATCGATTATTTTAAAGTCCTGCTTAAAGGCAATTCCTGATGCAATATTCATGTATTGCTTTGGCACTTCTCCCGTTCCTTCTAACTTCCTAAAATGAATATCACCAATATCGGTGGCAACGATTCCGGCGGTCATCAGCGTTGTTCCACTTGCTCTCGATGCCTCAATTCCGACATCAACTCCCCAACCAGTTCCTTCACTCATACCAAAAGCAGTTTTTAAATCTTCTGTGTCCTTTACGCCTTTACTAATTTTTGAAAGTAAAGTCGTTCCCATTAGGCTGTATTCACCATCCAGAGCTTCTCTTCTAACATGCTTAACTCCAACTCCAACCGATAGACGTTGTCCAGCAATAATTGCTCCGCGATCATTTTTTTTACCTTTGGCATAGCTTGCACCACTTCCAAAATTAAACGCCGCCCCCGTCGCAAAACCACGATCATAACGATAATTAATATCTAATTGTGGATGAATAGCATTTCTTAAAATGATTGAAGTTTTATTGTCAGCAAAAAGGGTCAATCCAAACTGTGCCATTTTTAGCCCGGGGTATATTCCAGCTCTGGCATATATAGGGAGTCCTAAAATACGTTCTGCGATCGCTGCTTCGTCCTTTGAAGGGAAGTTTTCAAACCGGTCCATTTCACTTAAAGCATTTGTTAAACCAATAACGGGATTTAGTGGATAAAGCGAAACTCCCTTATGGCGTCCGAGCGCTGCTGGGTTATAGAATAATGTGTAATCGTCATCGGCAATTGCTGTAAATGCATCACCTAAAAGTAATCCTCTTGGGCTTCTGGAAAGATAATTAAATTCGCTGGCAAAAAGACATTGGGCCAATAACAAAAGCATGAATGTGAAAATAAAATTTTTCGTCATTTATATAACGTCTCAAATATTGCAGCATAATACGATTCTAAATTTGCCATGGTAATCGTGGCATCATTTTCACAGTTAGTTTGGCTCTGAGATGTTAAAACATTTCCGATTCCGGGCACGTCTGTTTGTAGCGCTGTTTTTGCAGTTTGAATTTGGGTCGAAATTGAAGAAATAGACGATAAGTCTGTCCCTGCTGCATCCGCGACTACAAATGGCAGAAGCTCAAAAAGATTATTAAAGAGTACAACACCTTGGCATAATCTTGCCTTTCTTGTAGCTGCTGCAACTGAGCTATCTAACTCTGAATTCCCCGAGGCAACAGATGTGCAGCTTCCAGTTTTATTTGCAGTTGTAATTGCAGTTTGAATGGCCGCAGGAGCATTCCCATAACTCGTTAAACATGTATTAGAACCTGTTCCCCCACCTTTTAATCCAGCAGAATTTCCATCACCATAGTAATAAAGAAATTTTCCTAACTGCACTAAAATTAAATAGGTCGCAAATGAATTTATATCTCCACCGTTATTACTAAAAATTGCTAGTCGCTTAGCATATGTTGGCTCAGTACTCGTACTAATTGCTCCACCAGCATAAAGTAAAATATCAATGGCAGTTTGAATGTCAGTAACATTACTGTCTGTGTAAAATGGAGCTGTTACGGTTTGCGATGAAGTTGAATACATCGTCAGTCCACCAACATAAGAATCATCAGATGCTGACTTAGTAATATCAGATGAAAAAAATGTAATTGATGAATAACTTGCACGACATGCGTATGCAGAAGCTAACGTTACTAAATATTGCGGATTATCAGTTTGGCGCCCTAGGCTTTCAAGCAGAGTAATCGCTTTTTGGCATTGATACGTACTTAAATAAGTATTTGCACGTTCGAGCGTACTCTCAACTTTTTGCTCAGTAGTTTGCCCGCAAGAGATGAAAAGAATGGCGCTAATAATAAGAATGAGTTTTTTCATTAAGTCCTCACAAAGACCACTCATTCTATTATGACAAAAAATAAACTTTTTTCCCTTAAGGGCAAAATCCCCCTAGTGGTTATGAGCTATCTTTCCATGGACA
>JACCDN010663568.1_pt1 | contig 17274 bp, 12 predicted proteins | sample 7441691 | NCBI WGS metagenome assembly JACCDN01 (sample SAMN15323439, study PRJNA562643) | freshwater metagenome | isolation source: river surface water | place: USA:Blue River Watershed | collected 2017-08-16
CATTGGGGGAGTAGCAGACGCTATCAAAAATGCTGTTCGAGTTAGGATAGAGGGTAGATCTTAGAAGACTATAGCCACAAAAATAATTTTTAGATCCATTGCATCTCCTAAAAAGCTGGTCTAAAAAACATAATGGAGTCGGGCTCTCATCACCAGACGTTTTCTGGCGGCGATCTTTGATAAATTCTTTCTCGCTAATGTGAAGAACATTAGCTTCAAAACGATTTATCAAATCTCATCCGTCAGAGAGCCGCCTAGTGGATGAAATAAGTAGCCAACCGGGTTTAAATTCTTTTCGTATACTCGTAAAGGATAATCCCAGAGGCTACTGCGACATTTAGACTATCTACAATAGGATCGATGGGGATTTTAACCCGTAAGAGCGCGGTATCCAAAACTTCAGGATCGATCCCTGTTGCTTCCCTCCCAAAAATAAAGTAAGGATCTTTAGGGAAAACGGCTTCAGTTAAAGGGATCGTCTTTTCACCTAAAGAAGCAGCCACGCCGTATTTGGTTTGAAGAAGAGCGGGTAAATTAGTTGTTGTATGGACTTTCATCTGAAAGAGGGCGCCACGTGAAACTTTGATCGTTCTTCTTAAGTAGGGAGGCGATGAGTAGGTGTCGACGATGAGGTTGCGGATGCCAAAAGCAACGGCATTGCGTACAATCGCTCCGACGTTTTCTGGATCAATGACACCGTTTAGAATAACCGCAGGTCCTTGCATTTCTTCTAAAAGAGCATTCGGTGGCTTCACACCGAGTGCCATAATCCCTTGGTGCATTTTATAACCGGTGATTTTGTGAAGCTCTTCTTTTGTTGCGATCTCGATCTTTACATGAGAGGGGATGGAAAGCTTTGCAAGGTAGCGCTCTTCCATAAGAAGGGACAATACTTCTATATTGCTTTTGAAAAGAGCTTTGACAACTTCTTCTCCTTCGCCAATGAAATAGGGACCTAGATCGCGTAAGCTTTTATAAAGAGAATGGTTAGTGTCGTCGTTCATAGAGATCTAGGATATAGGGAAATGAATTTGTGTGCATATTTTCTTTCGAAAGTTTATGAGCGTAAGAAAAAGGAGTTCTGATGGGTTGGCTTGGGTTTTGTCTTATTTCTATTTTATGCACCGTGGATGTAATGGCGTGTACAGGGATCATGTTGCAGGCAAAAAACCAATCGAGTGTCAATGGGAGGACAGTAGAGTTTGGTGTCCCTCTCGACATCAATCTTGCAGTCATTCCGAGAAACATGACATTTGTGGGCAAGACACCCTCTGGAAAGGGGATGACCTATAAATCTAGATATGCAGCAGTAGGTGTCTATGGTTTTAGTGATGTTGTCTTAATGGATGGGATGAATGAGAAAGGACTTGTGGCGGCGGCGTTTTATTTTGTTGGCTATGCAGACTATGCAGTGATTTCAAGCGAGAACCAAAGAATGGCCCTTTCACCGGCCGATTTTACCAACTGGATTCTGACGCAATTTGCCACCTTAGAAGAGGTGAAAGATGCGTTACATAAAGTGGTTATAGCGCCGACAGTACTAGAGGGATGGGGAGATACGCCTCCTCCTATGCATTATATCGTCTATGACCGCACGGGAAAAAGCATTGTGATAGAGCCGCTTAACGGCACTTTAAAAGTTTATGAAAACCCAATCGGTGTGATGTCAAATGCACCAACTTTTGACTGGCATCTAACAAACTTAAATAACTATATCAATTTGAGCCCCTTCAATACAAAACCTGGAAAGATAGGTGATTTTTCCTTGCAACCTTTCGGTCAAGGGACCGGGATGATTGGTCTACCAGGGGATTTTACGCCCCCTTCAAGATTTGTGAGAGCTGCTTTTTTTGCCTCTACAGCTGACCCTGTCGCTAATTCTATCGAAGCTGTAGATCAAGCTTTTCATATTTTAAATCAGTTTGATATTCCTAGAGGCGTTGTCGGTCAAAAAGAAGGAAAACTGATAGATTATGACTACACTCTTCTTACAACCGTAAAAAATCCCGATACGCTTCGCTATTTCTACCGTTCCTATGAAAATCAGGCGATCCAATTTGTCGATCTTAATAAATTTGACTTCAATGCAAAATCGGTCAAAAAAATGAGGGTAAACGACAAACAGAAAAAAACCGATGTTACTTCGATGTTAAAATAGATTGGTTAAAAAGACTCTCATAGCCTGTATGGCTCCTCTTTTTTTGATGGCGGTTTCCGATCGGTATCCCTATCGCGCAGTTGATCCTATCTTGCCTATTCCACAACTGCAATTTGAAAACGATTGCAGTCCGATGAATTCACATACAAATGAGATGTCAAATATCCTCTACTTCAAACCGCTTTGGAAAGTTTCTCCAAATCGGATCATACCGTTTTATCAAGGGATACGTCTCCAATTCGAACTTGTGACGACTCCTTCGACTTCACTATTGCACGGCACAACAAACCTTGGCGATACGCAGTTTCTTGATCTTTTTTGTCTAACAGGCAATTGGTGGGAAGTGGGTTTAGGCCCGATGGCCATCTTCCCTACAGCGATCCACTCTTCAAAAGGGACAGGGCAAGGAAAGTGGCAGCTTGGCCCCGCGCTCGGATTTCTTTTAGAATTTAGTGAGACTCAATTAGGAGTCTTAGCGCAAAATCCGATCTCATTTGCAGGTGATCCCCATAGACCCAATCAAAATTACCTCCTCTTTCAACCCTTCTTATTTCAACACCTGGGCAAAGGTTGGTTTCTCCACACCAATCCTCAATGGACGCTCGACTGGCTTCACAACATCTACAAGATCCCTCTAAATTTTGGTGGGGGAAGAGTGTTTCATGTGGGAAACTATTCTTTCGATATAGATCTTCGTTTAGAGGGGATGGTCTACGAAAATTCCCCAACTTACACCCCGCAATTTACCGTGCAGCTTCTTTTTTCTATTCTTCTTGAGTAAAACTTCTGATCTCACCTATCATGCTCATTTCCATAAGGAAAGGAGGGTAATATGCAGAAGATGTTGTTTATAGTTTCATGTTTTGTAGGACAAGTGTGTGCGTTATCAGCGTTAGAGCATGATGGATTTATAGTCCAAGAAAACCTGGCGCAATACAAAGGGTCTGACTACGCAAACGTCGTTGATGTTGCGAGGGGAATTTCTCTTGAAGAGGCTTTTGCAATTGCAGAGAAAAATCCCGATATTGCTTATTTTGTCTACACGAAAGGGTGTACAATGGTTTTAGAGGTTCCAAAAGGAGTATCTTGTTCTGACGATCCATTTAACTTGGTTACTCACGAAAATTTTTGTTACGACTCAGGAGAGTATGCTAGTGGCAATTGCCGCATTTTTAGACACGGAGACACGGTGTTTTTTGGAAAAGAAGGCAAGTGGCTCGGGTCTGCTCCTGGGCTTGCCGATACTTACCTAAAGAAAGAATAGGCAAAATTGTGAATAAAAAACCTCTCTTTTTATACAAAGTTTTATCAATAGATGACTTAGAAAAAAGTCAGGAGAGCATCCATTTGTCTCAAATGGATGCCGAATTTATCCACTTTGCAACTGAGGAAGAGCTGCCTCGTATTATTAAAAAATACTGGGCAGATGTTTCTCATTATGTTGTTTTAAAAGTAGAAGTGGCAAAACTGCCTGGGACATTGGTACTAGAGGCAAACCCAGGTGGAACCAATAAATATTACCACCTCTATAACGGAAGCATCCCTCGGGCGGCGGTGGCTGGGATGAGCTTGTCGTGAGATCTTCAGTTTGCAGTCCAAGTAATTAGTCTGCATTTAGTATAGCCATGGTCAACTCATGCTTATTGTGGAAGAGGTGCATGATTTTGACTCCTGGAATTTTTTTGAATTCTTTGGTGATTGCATAATGTTCATCGCCTTGGAACTTCAAGGTGCAGATGAAATTGGCTTTGCTCCCTTTTTCTAGCCAGCTCTGAACCCACAAGAGGAGCTTTTCTGGGTAGCAGATAAGATCGCTAAACACCCAATCGATTTCTGGAAAGTCTTCCGGCTGGATTTGGAAGGCATCTTTTTTGAGGAATTTCACGTTTGGGAAAGAACGGGCAAGCGGTGCTCTATCAACTGCAATGACTTTTGCCCCTAGATTAGAGAGGACCCAGGACCAGCTCCCAGGACTTGCTCCTAACTCGAGACAGAGGTCGTTGGGTTTTGGTTTTCGCTGTAGACGGGTAAAAATTTCCCAAAGCTTGAGATAAGCCCTGGATGGGGGCTCTTTTGTTTCATTGAAGTGGTATTCACCATGAGGAAAAAGGCTTGAGCAGTTGGAAGAGGCGATCAGGGCGTTTGCATGGAGAAGGGTCCAAGAACCGAGAGGAGATTTAGGCACTGGCGCCCCAAAAGAGAGCGGTTTTGGAGAGAAGAAGGGGAGTTTTTCCTGAATAAGGGCTGATCTTCCGGGGTGCGCATCGGGGTAGTGTGCCCAAAGCCCATGGCGTGCGCGTAACTTTTTTGCTGCGTCACCAATTGATTCAAAAGGGATAAACTCTAAATCGCGCCAAACGTTTTGCGCCCAGTGGACTTCTTGCTCATCACCACGAGCGATGATCAATCGACCGATTGATTGGTCGACATCTTTTAATTCTTTGAGGAGGACTTTTTCAAGGCCAAGCGGTGCTAGGTAAGCTGTTTTTTTCATAATAGAGGATGCTGCCGGGTATATTCGCCGAGGCAAAGGCTTGTTGCAACCGAGACATTGAGACTCTCAACGAAGCCCGTGCCTGGGATTTGGAGTTTTTGCGTGGTCAAATTAAGGAGCTCTTTACTCATCCCTTCAGCCTCGGAACCAAAAGCTAGGATGGTGCGGGCCGGGTATTGGTACTGATAGAGGGAGGCCGTTGCATGACTAGAGGTGCCAATAAAAGCAAATCCCTCTTTTTTTAAACGGTTTATAGCTGCGATCGGCTTATCTAGTTGAACGAGGCGGACCATTTCGGTACCTCCTTTTGCGATACGGCATGCCGAGGGGCTCAATATGGGGAGACGATCGCCCAGGATATAAGGAACACCAAAGTGGGCTGCAGTTCTCAAGATCGATCCAATATTATGGGGATTTTGTACCCCGTCGAGATAGAGAAGGCAGATCTTTGGACTTTTTAAAGAGGCGAGACATTCTGCAAAACCAATCGGCTGAAGTTCTTTGGCAAGGACGCAAACACCCTCATGGTGAACCGAGTCGGTGATCCGATTGAGTTCATCGACCGGGACAACGCGGTAAACCTTTTTTTTATCTGCACACCATTTAAGAAGAGGTTTAAAAGTTTTAATATTAGATTCGTGTAAATAAACACGGACGATATCTTGCGGCCTTTTTTCCCAAATAGTCAAAGCGGCATGGATGCCGTAGTATTTTTGTTCCACTTTTAAACCTTAAGACAGTGATCCCCCGAAAAGGATAGCATATTTTCTCATAAAAAATGCCGAGTTTTTAATTAGATGTGGCTAGATTTGGTAAATTTTTATAGGGTTTATTTTAAGCGAGGGTCTAGTTTTTGAGATCCGCTAACAGACAGCCATTTAATGATAAAGTTCACATTACCAAGACAGAAAATAAGTAAAAATTTATTTAGTTTCTGTCTCTACATGATCAAAAAAGATAATATTTATATTCCTTTGGCCAGCAAAAAAATTGTGGAAGAGATGCCCGCTATTTTTAAAGAGATTCGAAAAAGTGGCCTCCCAAGCTATTTAGTGATTAAAAAGCTCAAAGGAAAACTTGGTTACGGAGTTTTTCTCCATCCTAAAGCTCAAGCAATCCCAAGAGGAACCCCCATCGCCCCGTATTCTGGAAAAGTGCGCATACGCCCCCAAAACCTCGAGCTTCCAAGTCCTGAAGATGACTCCGATTATGTCTTTACCCTTCTATCAGACCTTCAGCTTACAAGAGAGGAGCAACAGAAGTGGGACCCTTCACGTGCCTATCACCCAAAAAGGCTTTATGCGGTTGAAGTAGATGCTCTTAACACCGGGAATTTCACCCGTTTCATCAATCACTCAGAAAAGCCGAATGTAGAAGCCCATTTTGTGAAAATCCCTTCCAACAAAAAAGGTCTCTCACCAGCCCCTTTTGAACTCATTTACGTCGCAAAAAAAGCCATCCACCCCGGCGAGCAACTTCTCATTTGCTACGAGGGGGAGGGCAAAAGTTACTGGGGAGCTATGAAGATCAAACCGTTTCCCATGACCCCCACAACGTTTCATTTAGATTCACGTGGTCGGCTTGTGACTTAAGCCTCTATCTCCAAAGCTTAAGTTATATAGTCTTTTAAAAAGCATATGACCCTTTTAGATCGCCTGCATCTCTTATTTTTCATCCGTTTGCATCGGCCCTGTCCCAAATTCGAAGAGTCCTCCGGAATCTTCTCTGTTTGGGTCCCTTTAACAGGGGCCTTCTTCAACGTCGACCTGTGGTCTGATAAAAAATAAGAGCGCATGCTTCCTAAAAAAGTCATATGCTTTTTAAAAGACTATAAACATTAAAAATCGTGAATGTAATCAACCGTTAGTCCCTCTTTAGTTGATTGCCTTAGAGCTTCTGCTAAAAGACAAACGGGAATTTCATAGGCTGCTAGCTTTGCTTTTGGGTTTTGTATAAGAGGGATTTCATAAAGAAACTTAGCGCCGCGTAGAGAAGTTGGCAAAGGGGCATTTTCTTCTAAAAGTAGATCAAATTGGATCCTTTTTTCTCCACAGATCGAGATAAACTCGGTTCCATTCATTGCTAAGTCAATCAAAATGGGGGTGGATTTTCTATAACGGGGAATATCTAGATAAGTGGGCGAATTTGCTTCATGCTCTTGGAGCAAAATAGTGGTTATAAGCGACTCTTTATGTTCTTCTTGAGTGTAAAACCAGGAAAGGGGGGCGGAGATAAGCCCTTTACAGGTATATTCGACAGTCATCATGACCCCAATAAAGGTGTTCATGAGGGTATGTTCTGCTGTGAGAGTTTGGTAAAAAGAGTAATGTTTACGAGCTGCTTTCCACGATTCTCTGTAGACATGCCAGAAATTTTTGATCTCTCGGAAATAGGGGAATTGATAGAACGGTGTATGTTCAATAAAGGCTGCGTAAGTTTGTGTAGAGCGGACATTTTGCCATTCAGGTCCTGTAAGGTATGTTTGGATACCAGGTCTTGTTTGTGCTGTGTCTTTAGGACATGGAACAGCTTCTGATTTTGGTTTTTTTAAAATAATAATAGAATTAAGAGTTGGGTCGCCTTGACGGACAAGTGGCTTTTGTCCATCCCATATCAGCCCATTTTCAGCTGCAAGATCAATCCAATAAGAAAGAGATCTAAAGTTGCGGTATTCACTTTCCTCATCTTGTACAGAAACTTTAGTGCCTGCATTGAAAAGAGAGTGAACAAGAGATAAGAACGACTCCATTTTTTCCGAAGATGCATCGTGATCCATCAAAATCAGTTTCCCACCAGGGCGCAAAACTCTTTCGATAGAACGGATAAAGGGATTTAGCTTTTCTTTTGGAATATGGTGAAGACCTATAAAAAGACTGACTAAATCAGCACTCTCTGAAGGGATTATCTCTGCATTTAAAGGTTCGTAGTCATGAAGAGGCACGAATAGATCTGTTGGGCTTGGAATTCCTGCTTCTATATGATCAGAAAAACGCTGTTCTGTATTCACAACGATCATCTTGCCAGATAGATTTAAACGCTTTTTTAAAGGCTTAATCATTCTGCCCGGGTAGCCAATCTCTACATAACCATCAAAAGGCTCATCATGAAGAAGAGACTTTACTTGGTCTCCTAATTCGTTTTGTAAAGAACGAAGAGAGCGTAAAGAGGCGAGTAAGTTACTAAAAAACCCATTTTTAGCTTCGCTTATTTGCGAAAGCAGAAGAGGGTATACCTCTTCATCTGAGACTTGTTCGGCAAATATCTTATCCATTAAGGAAAAGAGTTTGGGTGAGTCTAATTGCATGAAAATATTGTCTAAAAAGTCTCTTATTTCCTCTCTCATCCCTGTTTCTTTAGCAAAGAGATCCTGATATTTTGAAGATGATCTCGAATCAATCTCCTCACTAGTACTTAGATAATGGGAGAAAAATCCGCTATTGAAACGATTAGAAGGATCCCATTTTCTTTTAAGTTCCTGTACTTGTTTCCAATTAGGGTAACTTTTTCTAAATTGCTCTAAGGAAGGGATTGCTTGGTAAGGTAAATAGTAGCTGCCTTTACATCTTTCAAGAACGCTCAACACTTCATTCATCCATTTCTTAGTGTGAGCGATATCTTGAGGTTTTAGAGACTGATTAAAGAAAAGGACAATTGCAAATCGCTCCCCATCAGGTGCATAGTTAAAGCTTTTGCAGCTGTTTTTTGCCACATAGCGCACAGATGCATTGAAAATAGGGACTTTGTGCCTGTTTAAGATAGAGGCAAGCTCTCCCAAAAAAGGTTCTAAGTATTCTGGTTTTACAAAATACTCTTGTAACCACTCTACATCGAGATTGGATGCTGATAAAATAGCTCGGATGGATGGCTGCATCAGTTGATTACGAGTTCCTAAAACGGGCTCTAAAGCATTTAGCTTTTCCTCTTTCCATGCTAACTTTCGCAGAGCTTTTACTCTTCTTAAAGTTTGCAGTTCGATTCGATCTAATCTACTCCCTTTATCAGGCTCTCCAGTAAGGCTAGTAAGGATACTGCTTTCAGAAGGGCCTTGCGATGTATAGTTAACTGCAACCCCTTCTCGAAATAACTTTCCAGGCTCTAAAGAAAGGCGGTAGTAATGTAATGCGATTGCAGGATCAGCTAGTACTTTCTCTCGAAAATAGTTAACATAAGAGGAAGGATCAACGATTTCTCCTTGGCAATTTAAGAGTTCATTATCAACTAAAGCGATCTCTGCCTTGACAATGACTCCGAAACCGCCTAAGCCGCCAATGGCTAAGTGAAAAAGTTCATCTTTAGGGGTCAAGCGGAGCAATGTTCCTTCATGATTGATCAGATGAATGGCTAGCACCGTTTGGTCTAGAGAACCCCTTTTGTGATCCCATCCATGGCAGTTAATCGATAAAGATCCGCCTACAGAAAAAATATTAGATGCTTGCATCACTTGGACAGCTAGAGCCTTTTCATTAGCAGCCTCCTGCACTTTTTCCCATGTTGCACCAGGACCGCAAAGCACAACTTTCTTGTCAGCATCAACAACAACTTCGTCTAGGAAATCTGTATGGAGTAAAATGTCTTTATAGTCGGAGGGAAGGGCCTGTTTTCCTTGGCTAAACAATTTGCCAGCGATGGTTATCTTTTTATTGAATTTTTTAGCTTTGTGGAGGATTTCTTGAACCTCTTCGACAGTCTTCGGGTAAAACTCCATTGCATGAGCAGAATAGAGTTTTCCATAAGGGCAAATAGCACTATTACTCTTCTCTAGTGGAATAAAGTGATTGGTAACTAAGTCGGCTCCAAAAAGGGAAGCAGGAGTGGCAAATAGCCCGAGCAAATTTTTAAAGGCTCTCATTCGGTACCACGTAGCATTTTCAAAATTTCCGGTCGTTTTAGAGTACAGGCTCATACCTGTTGCATAGACAAAATCAGAGGCTAATGTGATGGGGAATACGGTAGCTGCCATGAGGCGAGAACCAATAGCTGTAGCAGGCAAGAGCGTCCAATGCTTATAGCCATTTTTGAGAAACTCATCATTGGATATAGCAAGTTTTGCTGTAAGAAAACTTTCTCTCGGTACGCTTCTTACCTCTTTTTCAAGGCACATATGCTTTGCAAAAACAGGCTCGTACTCGACTTTAGAAGCCTCGATGTTCATCACATGATAGACATCTTTGCCGATCAAAAAGAAAGATGTTAATAGGTAAGCTACAAACCCAACTAAAACGACTTTGAAAACAAGTTTTCTTTTAAAAATCATAAATCCTTAATTATCTTATTAAAGGACCTAAAATTTTCTCGTAGTCAGTGAAATTGGGCAAGGATAAAGTTAGTTCAAAAGAAGAATGGGAGCTAAATAAAAGTTTAAAGAGAGGGTCATATGCTTTTTAAAAGACTATAAGGAGAGCTCCATGAGGGTAATGGTGTTTCATAACTTCTCAAAAAGAATAACCAATTTTTGCATAGAACTGATTGGAGCTATAGCCACTTCCAAATTCTCCGTTGTAGCTAACCGATCCGTAGATGTTACCTTTTGTTTGCCAGAAAAGTTCGAGGGCAGGGGAGATGAGATTTTGGGTGCTCGTAAAGCTCTCCACGATGAAGGAAGTTGGAGCTGCGACAATGGCTGCCTTGAGATAGCCTACGTCATGAGGCTTTTTATAGACGTAGCTTAATTTCGCTTGTATGATGAAAATACCCCAGCTGTACTCGGTTGTGTCAAACCCGCTGAGCCCTGTCTCAAAGCGTAGCATCCAGGAAGTTTTGGAAAAGACCTTCATATTATAAGGAAAAGCCCCTTTCTCCGTATAGCTTGGATCCCATTCATAGACCCAATCTAGTAAAGCGAAAGGCTCGATCGTGGTGTTTTTTGTTGTAGTTCTTTTTACAGTGAAATCGTAACCAGTACCCACATGGAGATCAATTTGTTGTGCACAGTAAGAGCTTTTTGCAGTTTCATGAAAGCCAGGGTAGGAGATCACACGTTTTTGATTGATACCCATGCACTCGCCGGCGACGACAGCATTGATATAGAAGTCAGAGAAAAATCTAATTGCATAGAGACTTAAGTATCCTGCATTGATGTGGCTATTGCCCATAGACTGATGTTCTTTAGTCGCTGAATATGCATAGCCTGCAAGGACGCCCGCACAACCCTCATTGGTGTAGCCATAATCATAGGCCGCTAAAAAACCACCGCTATCGAAATCAAAAGCGGGGGTTTGCTCCTGAGAATTTTGCTTACTAAATTGACCAAAAGCCATACCCCAGATTTGGGAGTTGGTGTTTTCTGCGGGGGTGTGCATTGTAGGGGATGGCGCTGAAGGACCTGCAGCTAAAATTGCGCTGCTCGTTAAAAATGCTGTTTCCTCCCCCTGACAGAGCTGAAGATCGGTGGTTTTAAATGGAGTCTTCATCCTACTCTGTCTAGATGAATTGGTTTTAGCTTCTTGATTTTTGCTGGATTTCTGAGCTAAGTGTATTGTGGTAAAATAAGAGTTAACGGTTCCAGAAAACATGAACATAACGTTTTGTGCAGCAAAAGTAGAACTTGCATTTCTGGCGGGGCTAATAGAAGTAAGAGCTTGTTGATATTGTGGGAACGGGAGACCATTTAAAACTTCAAATTGCTCTGTGAGACCAAGCGATGCAGCGCTTGGCACTAAAAGATTGAAGTAATTGGCAACTATTGAGATATTGCCCTGAAGACCTTTCGTACGCAACGTGAGAGAAGGTGGAGAAGGTGGCGGAGGAGGTGGTGGGTAGCCCAAAAAATCAAATTGGACAAATGTGGGAGTTCCTAAAGGTAGATAGGAGAGGGAATAATTAGGAGTTGTCCCTACAAACGCAACCGAATCAAAGGCTCCTGTAATACCGCCAGATGCACTAAGAAGAGTGTATGCTCCAGGTATAGCAGTTCCATCAAGCGCGATTTCTAGGGCACCCGCTAAGTTGGCAAACCCATTTACAGAGACTAAAGATGTTCCGTTAGAGTCAATTTCGATATGGACAAGACTTCCAAGAGTTCCAAAGCCTGGATTTGCGGGGCTTAAAGTTAGGCTTCCAAGGGTAAGGGTCCCTCCGGTATCTGGAGAGATGATTCCTGAATTGACAAAAACATCTCCAGTCAACGTTCCAATCCCACTTAATGTACCTCTTTGTGGGCTAAAACTGCTGTTTCTGCAGACCTGAATGTGCGCTTGATCAATCAGCCCATTCACTTTGAAATTTGCGTTATTGATGGTAATTGTCCCTTGATAGTCGGTTGTTCCATTGTAGACAATGGTTCCATTTCCATAGACAGAAACAAGCGTTCCTCCTGGGCCAAAGATTGTGTCGTCGGTAAAGGCAACTTGATCACCAAGTGTCAAAAGATCTGCCGCATCTAGTGCCGCAAATGTAAGAGAAGAATTTGTACGAAGAAAAATACTATTTCCTACAGCGGATCCATCGGACCCATCGGTACCTCCGCCAGAGCCTGCTGTTCCGTGATTCCCTGCGTGTGTTGTATTGTTTGTTGTGTTGAAGGTAGTTGGAATTCCTGGGAGCGCTTGTATGGTTAGGTTCACATTGCTATCAACAAAAATGGCGCCACCTAGACCGCTTCCTCCACCACCGCCACCACCACCAAAACCTGAACCTACCGAGTTACTGCCACTTCCTCCGGATCCTCCTCCTAGGCCTCCTAGATCAATTCCTCCCAAAGCAGTTAGATTATCAGAGGGTCCACCGCCACCGCCTCCGCCACCCTGAGAATTTCCCCCCTCTGCCGGTGTTGTTTGAGATTGGTTGACTCCACCACCACCACCACCGCCTCCCATTCCACCACTGCCGCCTTCCACGCTGTAAAAAGCGGGCTCAGAAAAACCAACACCAGCACCTCCACCACCCCCACCAGCGTATCCCCCGTTTCCAGCTTTTCCATCGATAGAGTTTGGAGAGCCATTCATTACAATTGCCCCTCCACCACCACCACCACCATCTCCACCACGTCCACCAGAAGGTGCTGCAGCGCCTCCGGGTGGTGTGGAACCTTGAGGTGCTTGACCATCAAATCCATTGCTTCCGCCGCCACCACCGCCTGGACTCATTCCTCCAAGCATGTCTCCACCGCCACCACCACCGCCAGCAGTATTTCCTCCGATAAAACCACCACCGCCTGAGCCGGCAGTAAATGCCAGTCCATAACCGTTTCCGTCTTGTCCGTCGCTTTGGTCAATACCTCCATTACCCAAATTTGTAGGGCTTCCCATATTAGCCCGGGAGCCTAAGCCACCACCACCACCGCCACCACCGCCTCCTGGGTCACTGGTCGAAAAGGTGACATCTCCTCCATCTCCACCGAAACCACCACCACCCCCGCCTCCTGTATTTCCGTTGGTAGTAATAGATCCTCCATTTCCGCCAAAGCCACCACCGCCACCACCACCTTCACTACCAGTGGGGGAAGAGATGTTATAACTACCGCCATCTCCTCCAACAGCAGAGCAGTCTGAAATTGATACGTTCATCAAGGTGATTGAAGGATACAATCCGTTTAAAAACATCTCCGGTGCGTAGATAGCACCACCAGCCCCCATACCGCCGCCACCACCCGAAATTCCATCTCCACCGTTCCCACCTTTTGCGGTAAGGTTTTGAAAATTCATATTCTGAATGGTTACGTTTCCCATAGGGATGAAAAATCCACGATAATCGCCATTATTACCGTCAATGGTCACTGTAGGAGTAGAGCCTGAATTACCAATGGTGATGTTTACAGGGATTGAGGAGTTATTAACAATCGGTAGAATTCCATTGAGTTGAATCGTCATAGGAAAGTCGAAAACAATCGCATAGTCATCTATAGACATCGAATTTAAATCTTGGTTCATTGTATTTAAACAATATCTAAGATCACCCGGATCACCAATCCCGCCCGGATTATTATCTGTATTCACTGTTACATGAAGGGTTGTTAAGGCAAACAACGATTGGGAACTGAAGAGAAAAATCCAAGATTTAGATTTAAACATGCATACACCTATATTTTTAGCATCATAGGGGGATAAAAAATTTATTAAAAGAACCTCTTTCTGAAGAAAGAGGAATTCTTCTTACTCCTTAAGGATTGCTTGATCAATTGGCCGCTTTATCCATCCCTAAAGAGATGGGTAAAGCTTGGCATCTCGTTCAATAAAGTTCGGAAGAGGGGAGTATTCGAATTTTTTAGAAGAGTAATTAGGCCTCATGGCAAATGCAATCGTTGCATAGCGAGTGGTACCGCTTTGCAAAACAATGTGAGGAGTGGGATAGATGGAAAACTCTGTCAGAAGCGTGCCCGGAATCAGAAGGATAGAACTTTGATCAGATGTTCTTACAAACTCTCGCTGAGGAGAAGAAAAGTCATCCATGGTGAAAGACAGTTTGTAGGGAGATAGAAGAAGCGATTCGTTGTCTGTGCTATCGAGAAAAAGAGAGAACACTGTGCCATCATAGTGAGGCTTTGTGGCAATGTAGGAAGGGAAATATTTGACAAGCTTTAGGAGAATAGGAGGATGTCCATATTCCGAAGCAAAAACTGTCTCTAAGTTAAGTTCAAGAGCTGCTTCTTGAAAAAGATCGCCGTAGGATTTTTGAAGTGCAAGACACGCTTCAAAAAATCTAGTAATTTCAGGAACTTGGTTACATTCTGGGTAGAAGCTCAAGAGAAATTCGTGGAAGTGGCTCGAGTAATAGAACGAGATTTGGCGTCTGCCCGCTCTTTCAGATTCGTCGTAGAGTCCAAAAAAATCGGTTGAGTAGTAACTTTGATTTTTTGAGCGTATGAAGCGCTCTTTTGCGTTGTATAACTTATGCGCCCAGGTTTTGTGCGTTTGAAGAAAGTCGATCAATTCATCAAAATAGCCATAGAGAGTATCGAACGCAGTTGTCCCTTGATTCTTATCGCAAATTTCTACATAACCTCTTGTCTGAAACGCTTCTTTTAAAGAGGTTGCATAAAGAGATTGAAATATGAATAAGAGACAGAAAAATAGTTTTTGGCCAATCACGAGTTTATCCTATTTTTAGGGACAGCCACTCCCGGTGCAGTCTCTACTTGGTGTGACACCTGAGAGATTAAACCCGCCTGTGTTTTCTGTCTCATAGTTGCAGGGGACAATGAAGCACGATCCTGATCCTTGTTGTTGAAATGTGTATGTTGGATTAATCGTGCTTGTGTTTCCAAAGATGGTGAGACAGCTAGTAGCAGGGGAGTTTGCATAGGACTCAAAGTCAAACGTATCGCCAGTTAATTGATTATTCGTGAATCTCACGGTGGAAGTATCGGGAGGGGTTACAAACGAACTGCCATAAAATCCAATAGAGTTTCCTTGAGCATTATTGCTGAAAGTATTTTTGTCGATGAGCGCTGTTACGGCACTGAATCCATCGAAAGAAATGCCCCCTGAGGCATTAGAGAGGGAGTTTAGGTTGTCGGCAATGGTGTTATTGGTAATCACTAAAGTTGCATTGGGGCCTGGCTGATTAAAAAATGAGACAAAAGCAGAACCTCTGTTGTTACTAATCGAATTGTTTGTAAGGGTAACAGAAAGTGTATCTCCTGCAGCTTGGATTGTAATGGCATCGCCTGAGCTGCCTCCTTGGTTCATCTGGTTAGAGTCGATGACAAGGGTGGCTGTATTAATGAGTTGAGTGCCTGCAACTCCATTTAATACTAAGAGGCTTCCAGCTAAGTTGTCCGATAAATCATTATTTTTGATGGACATCGTACAGGTGTCTGCGTTTGCAGCAAATGTGATGCCTTGGGCGTTACCTGTGAATTTATTAGCAAAAAAACTTGCGTGGAATGAACTGAAAGAGCCGTCTTGCGGCGCATTTAGATCAGCGATATGAACAGCTGAGCAATCGTTGTTCTCGTAGACGTTATTCTGCATAACGAGTGTGCACACGCCAACTTGGCCATGGTCTTCAAGAGACAATATAGCTCCGCTACCACTGCTTACTTGGTTGTTATAGGCTTGGTTGTCATTCATCGTAATCTGTGTAGAAGAGGCTCCATCGAGAAGTTGCACAAAAACTCCAGCGTTAGGATTATCTGTAAAAGTGTTTTGAAGAATATTTACTCTAAAAGGAGAGCTTGTTTGAAGCAGAACAGGAAAAATGCCCAGATCTCCTTGGCCACAGGCTACAAACTTGCAGGAAGTTAGTTTGAGAGTCTCTGGGTTAGTTCCGAAAATCGCTTGTCCGCTTGTCTCTGTGAATGTGATGCCATTCACCTCGTTGTTAGTGGAAAGGGTAACACCAGCTCCTAAAAGATCGACATTAGTGATTTGAGGAGAAGTACTACTCAGTTGAGGGATAGTGATCACACCTTGTGTGGTAGACAAGATGTATGGGCTAGCAGCGCCCCAAAGTCTCTGATTGGGCTTTAAGCTAATTCCATGATCCATATGTGCTGTTGTCCCATCACCTGGGAAAACATAGATGATATCATAAGGACTGCTATTGGTTTCTGCATCTACAAGTGCTCGGTAAGGGCTTGCATAGGTCCCAAGAGATGAGCTTGTATTATCTACAAAGATAAATTGGTAAGGTAAGTGAGTGATAGGATCTATAGCAGATGACTCTCTCTCTTTTTTATCAACGGCTATGATTTCAAAGCGATCAACAGGTTGGTAGCTTCTTTCTTTGAGTGTGTGTGAGCGAGGGCAACATCTGGTTTTCTTTCTGCCCTCGAAGTAAAAGCTTATCCCTACTTGTCCTTGTCCAATCCATTTAAAGAGATGGTCATAAGAAACATTGCCATCGATTTTTAAGTAATCACACATGCGAAGAGAGGCTCGTAGCTGTCCACCCCAGGTTGAAGCGCCTTTGCCGTGTAAATAATAGGGGCCTGCTGCAAAATAAAGGGGGAATTTTTCCCAAGAGTTCACATGAGCGCCCACTTCACCATTGAAGCCTCCGAGCGCATACTCATATCTCTCTTTTACAATTGCGCTATTGCCTGCAAAGTGATCAAAGTGTAAGTCATAGTAAGGGCTTTCTTTTTTGCCTACAGGTAAATAACCGTTTAATCGAAAATCCCACAAGCTTCCTAGACATTCAAGCCCTAGTGCTACCTGATTGTAATGTTGATGCTTGGTGTTGCGGTAGTCGTAGTAGCTGTTTATTCCCCAAATTAGGTGTTCTCTGAGGTAACGTAATCCTAACCCTGCGTTAACAGCCGCTCTGCCGTTATTAAAAACATGACCGCGCACATCTAAAAAGGGGACCCAATCCTCCCATCCATTGTATAAAGAGAAGAAACCTTCGAGAGTGGTGTATCCTTGATTATAACCAATACCCTGTGGGTCTATATGTCTTGCTGTAATTCTATAAGGGCTTTCGGCTCTGTCGCATTGGCTCGAGTGGACAACGCTAAAAAAGCTAAGGGAGAAAACTGCGGTATTTGTCGTGAGAAAGCGCATAGGTTAATCCTTTTTTAAAAGTAAAAAAATGAGACAATAAATACAAGCGGGTTTTAAACCCGGTTGGCTACTTATTTCATCCACTAGGCGGCTCTCTGACGGATGAGATTTGATAAATCGTTTTGAAGCTAATGTTCTTCACATTAGCGAGAAAGGATTTATCAAAGATCGCCGCCAGA